>Ga0099849_1000164_pt1 | contig 28340 bp, 18 predicted proteins | sample CB_VirMetaG_4_FD_78177 | JGI IMG/M metagenome (GOLD analysis project Ga0099849, IMG submission 78177) | Freshwater to marine saline gradient viral communities from Chesapeake Bay - CB_1508_1M Viral MetaG | ecosystem: Environmental > Aquatic > Marine > Coastal | place: USA: Chesapeake Bay... | reverse complement strand
TACTGCGCGGATCAGTTAAAAGAATACGGGTTAGCTTTCGACTACGAGGAACATCAGTTCGAGTTGATGGACCGATTCAGGTTCCCCAACAAGTATTTTAAGATGACTTCAAAAGGTAAGGAGATGACAGACCGATCTGGGTCTGTCGTCCTCCCTATCACTTACAAGCCTGACTTCGTGGGCAGAGACCACGATTGGATTATAGAAACAAAGGGATATCTACCGTCTCACCATGACTTTCCAATGCGGTGGAAGCTTTTTTTACGGCATCTAGTTGGAAATCAGGCCAAAACGATTGTATTTTTAGCTAAGAACAGCGGTCAAGTCGATCATGCTATTCAGGAAATCCTAAAATCAATCAAAAATGGAGAAATCTAAATTGAGCTCCTACTATTACCTGGCATGTGACCGCATCCATCAGATCGTAGACGACCTGTATGAGGCGGTTCATGACGAGTTTGGAGGTCCAGTAGAAACGTCGGATGAGGTGGAGAAGGCACTAGGTGAGGTTAAGACGTTAATCTGGCACGAGATAGACCTAATAAGAAGTGCTGTAGATGAGCACGAGTCCTAAGCGCAGAGCATACAGCAATGCGACAGGACGCATGGCTGAGGTTAGATTCGTCAGGGCAGCAAGAAACAAAGGCCTGCTTGTAACCAAGGCGACAGCCAAACAAGATATACACGAGCACGTGGACTACTGGCTTGCGATGAATCACGACGGCAAGCACTGGGGGGTAGACGTAAAGGGCAACAACTTGCCCGACGAGATATGGGTAGAATTTAAGAATGTCAGAGGGGACGATGGTTGGCTCTATGGGGGTGCAACCATTATTGCTTTTGACATGCCTGAGGAGGGTGGGTTCGCGATCGTAGATCGAGATGAACTCGCCTTTTTTTGTGAGAAGCATGTACGCGACGAAAAGGTCACAGATAAGCGCAATGCCTACCTAAAAAAGTACACCCGAAAAGATAGGCAGGATGTCATATCTATCCTTAAGTTACACGATCTCAAGTCTTTAATGTCATATCGAGTATGGGATTACGATAGCAAGTATTGAGCTATCTTTACCACCCCATGAAAGTAAACAGACACAAGAAAATCAAGATGAATATCGACAGATTGCTCGAAGCAAACGCCAAGTACCAGGCGAACAACGTGTGCGTAACCAACACGCCTGAGCAGCAGAAAAAAATTAACGATTACTGCAACGAGAAATTCATTAAACCCATTGAAGACATCGACCCAGAGTGGTTCGGCATCATCAAAAAGCAAAGCGAATAATTCGTATATTCGAGTTGTTACACGGGTTAGTAGCTGTGGAACTTCGCAATCTGTTAGAGGGGGCTTCGGCCCCCTTTTTCTTTACCACATAATCATCTTTATACGAGATTTTTTTGGACTTTATATGGGGTCAAGATAACTTCAAAGTATGAAGTTTACTTACCTACTACCTGCGGTGTTGCTTGCTAGTTGTACAGTTGCGCCCAAGAACGTTTTTGTTCACCCAGAAAAGTATAGCTGTGACTTGATCATACCCACAATTTGGGACGGCTGTCATCCTGTTTCTCATTTTGAGCACGAGCTGGTTGTCGGCTCAGAGTATTACGATTACTACGGCATGAAGTACAAGCTTGTCGAAACAGACACCCCTGGGGTTTTCGTTCTTCAAATAAAAGTAGATCGACCGTAACCAATTCTATTACATAACGTAATAGTGGTTATGAATCCGCTTACATACTTGATGAATCTTTTGAGTCTTCTCGGCGCTTACGGAAGTGAGACGACTCCAAGCAACTGCATGTTTGACTACAACCTAGATGGCATCATCGGCTCTGCCGATCTGTTGATCATGTTGGCTGGATTTCCTTACGGATGAATTGGTCTACATACATAATGGACCTGCTGCTATTACTGCAAGCATACGGAACATCCCCGTCTCAAGGAAGTCAGTCTTCAGAGCTTGATTTCAATGCAAACGGAATCATCGACATGGTCGACTTTTTAGAAATGCTGTCTAGGCAGCCACTATTGTCATGAGCATGAATGATTACAAGCCCGAGAAGCAGTACCACCAAATAGTAAAGGCGGTCGTCTCGAAGGACTTCAAATTCATCCACGTAGACGCGGGGATAAACGAGAATGGATTCCAGCGCATCTTTACGGAGACAAGCGAGGAAGATGTGCTTCACTGCTACATCTCTCCGATTATTGAAGGAATGGTTAGGGCAGAGTTCTATGACCTAAAGGATATGGCCTTAACGGTTAAGGTTACCTGGGTTTAATCGCAGTTTTTCTGCCTTAGTTCATCAACTAAAACCTGCAGTTGTTCTATGTCCCTTTCGACGTGGTTCAGCCGCAGGTTTTGTTCTGCATCATCAGGCAAGCTCCCCATCTCCCCTCTTGGCCATTTGATTCTGAACTCTGAATTGAGTTCAATCTCTTGGTTGTGGCGCATGGTTTCTATCTCAAGCTTTGATAGCGCCGACATAATTGTGAAGTACAAAGTTACAGCGGCCCCCACGCCAACCACGATCTGTATGAGCCACTTGATGTTTATTCCAACGTTGGTGCTATCGTCGAGCTTCACTCCATCTTATTTTCTGCTAGCAGTATCTTGATTTCCTGAATATCCTTGAGCAACTGCTTGACATCGTCTTTGAACTCTTTGTTGTCTGATTCAAGAGCGTGAACTCTAGAGGATAGCCTGTTGTAATCGGCTTGGAACTTCATCCACCCACCAATAAGTGAACCAGCAACCACAAGAAATTCGAAATGTGACAAGTACTCCTGCATAATTATCCGCTACAAGATTCACAATCCTCTGGGCTATCAATGTTGCAAGAGATTTCTCCGCTTTCAATCTTTTCCTCTTGCTTCTTGAGCTTGTCTTGGTCAAGAAAAGAGATGTCAAACTCTTCTTCGTAAATCATCTTTTGGCTTTTTCAATAGTTCTTCCTGCAAAATATGCACCGAATGCGGTCAGCATGAGGATCTCCAGCAAAGATACATAACTATCTTTTACGTTAAATGGCAGATTATCAAGGGAGTCGGCAACCATGGTGGCCATAAACATGACCATTAAACATATAAGGGTGACTGGTCTAATCAGCTTTGCAAGCTTTACATCGCTTCCCATGTCTGCCTTCCAGCGCTCAGTAACATTGTTCTGAAACTGCACCTCCGCCTCAACCATAGCCTTAGCTTCTGCTGGGTCAACCCCTGGCTCTTTGTCTAGTAGGTTCTTTACAACACCCAAAGCGCCCTGATCTGGAAGGAGGTCTCCAACCACGTCCAGCACCTTGGGGGCTTTGTTTTTAAGCCACGCCCCCAGCTTGGTGTTTTTGATCTTATTGTCCTCTGAGTTCTTCATATCTCTTGTTGAAAATTGTCATTAGCCTTCTTTCTCTTTCGTCAAGGTCGTAAAGGAGGTTGATTCGCTTCGTTCTATCTTCTATGTCCCTCGCCCCCTGTCTCTGCTTTCTGACAAAAGCCAGGGCGTCGTTGGTCTGCTTAAGAAGCTCGTACAACTCACCCACACCTACATACCTACCAGGAGTAAGGACCGCTTCCTCAGTTAGTTCTTTTCTCAACTGCTTGATTTCCATTGAGTTGCGAGAAAATCTATCGTGGTCAAAGTATTTTGATGGCTCCCCGTAAACCTTTCTAACCAATGGAATTTCATTAGGGTGCAACCTGATTCTTTGGTCGCCCTTAAACCCAGAAGTCAGCTGCTTAAATGCTTCGAAAGTCATGCCCTCTTCAGCGGCCCTCCTGTAGGAGTTTTTACCCATCTCATACATGTTGCGTGCAAGCTCCCCAGTGTTTCCGACAAACCTTCCTGCGCTCCCGATGTAGTACTCGTACATGTACCACAACATGTCTGGATTGTAGTCGTAGTCTCCTGACTTGTACTTGCTGCCCCCGCTGGCTTCATTCATCCACCTAAAGAACTCCTGAACCTCTTCTGGGGATCTGTAAGCGAGCTCTGAGTACGGAGTTGTTGCGAATGGGAGTCGGTCCCTGTACACTTGAGATCCAAAGTAGGTTTCGTTGGCAGCGATTTCAACCAGCGGCTTCAGAGCCGTGGGCGCAACTGCCTTACCCACGTATGTGGCAATGTTTTTGCTTTGTCCAAATCCGATCGGAGAGAAAGCACTAAAGGCAGACATGCCCAGGAACATTGCCCCATCCCACATCTCTCTATTTCCTGTAGAGGTTTCAGCAATAGCTACACCCAGGTTATTGAAGATGTTGTATCCATACGGAAGGGGAAGCTTGGAATAGTTCTTTCCGTCCCTGTGCATGAATATAAGGTTTCTCTCCTTTTCGAAGTCTGGAATCTTGTTGTACCAAAGCTGTCCGTCATCAGGGTCTGCGCCACTCATAGCGAGGTTGAGCATAGTTACAAGCCCGCTGAATGAAGCCATAGAGAAAGCTATCTTTTGGGGGACGCTAACTCTTTTGTGCCAAGACTCAAGCTCACCATTTTCTTTTCTCACGTCCTTCATGTAGAACATGGAGCGAGCAAACCTTGCGTTACCCTGCATGGCCGCATTGAAGAACAGGTAAACACTGTTCAGGAATTGCCATTCACCACCCCTGTTAAAGTTTACGGTGATGTTTTTAGACAGCTGAGCGGCCCTGTCTCGGCTTACCCCCTGCTCTCTGGCAGTGATGTATGCGGCAAGCCTGATTGACATCTCAAAGGCCTCGTTGATGCCCTCGATGTAGTTTGCAAACCTTTTAGGGGTGCCCATGATGATGTCAAACTCTCTTGATGCGGAGGCGGTTCCTTCTTTTGATGCCTGTTCAAGCTCAGCAATAATGTCCCCGAGATCCTTTGTGAAACCCCACCCAGTCTTACCCCCATCTTCCTCCCAGTCCGCCTTGTAGTCTTCAAGTTTTTGAGACATATCAAGACCAAATGCAGAGTTTCCAAACAGGCCCTTGGTTGCCGCAAAAATGTTTTTCATCATGTCTGCGGTAAACCTCGCCTTATTTACGCCAATCACGTACCCTCCCTCTCTTTCAGCCTCTGCTATTGCGTTTGGAATAGCCGACTGAATATCGCGAGCATAGTTGCTGATCATGAAGTTCGGGTCGTATATCGTAAGCATGTTTCGCATGAACCCAGTGAGGTGGTTCAGTCCTCTTGCGAAGATCCCCGCCCTCTCAACGGTCATGCCGTTCAAGCTGTTGGCGTAGTTTTCGTCCCTGAAATACAGGAACTCGGTTTTTCCGTCAACGCGAAGGGGAACGGTGTGCGGGCTCATCTTCATTTCCGCCACGGTCATGGACTCTTGCTCCCCGCTCTCACCAAGCTTAGTAAGCGGAAACTTGGAGTTGTTGATTCCCCACACTGAAGAGTTTGGATTCTCTTTGATCAGGTTGTACATGTACTTCAGGGCCTCGTTTTTTCTAGCCACCTGATGCACCATGGCGTTCTGCATAACTACCTGCGCCACCACGTTTGTCGCTACTGCGCTCTTTCTTCCAATAATTTTCTTCTGAGTGGTTCCGTACACAGCCATGCCAGCACCGCCAGTTGGGTAGGCGATGTTGCTTTCATTCATTTCGTCTTCTGCAAGACCAGCGAGAGGGATGTAGTTTTCAAACAGTCCAGTCCAGGTGTCAATGGTCTCTTGCGTTTCAAGACCAAAGTCAACCATAGTCTTTCTGGTGTTAGCAACGATGGAGTGAACCATGTTGGCAATGCGCTTCATCTCTGGAGACTCAAGCTCAGCAATAGTGTCGTTTGCCCACTTGTTGCTTTGACCCGAACCGTTTCTTATTCCGTTCTTCTGCTGAACGTATGCGTTTCTTTCGGGGACGTGAAGGGCGTACAAGTAGTCTGACAGCTGGTCTGAAGTAATTCCAGATTCAGCCATAGCCGACTTAATCATATCGAGCGCTTGCTCTAGCTTGTCAAGATCGCTTCGAACCTTTCCGTACATGAGGTCAAGAGCCATGTCAAAGTCTTGTCCAGCATCTACTCTACTTCCTTTGTAGTTTTCAACGTCGCTTTGAAGCATGATGACGTCGAAGTATTTGTCTTGAAGCTTAAGCGCCACAGCCGAAAGCGCCGCGCCGAAGTTGTTTTCTCTAGACTTCTCCCACTGATTTGCTCCGTGGTGGTATATGCGGCCAGCTCTGTTTCTAGACGCCAACCCCTCAAGGCCCTTGCCCTGAGCGATTTCCGTTCCAGCAATTTTACCCGTTCCAAGAATAGTCTTTTCTACCTTGGGGTCAATAGGGCCTCTGGCCTGTCCTGTTCGCTTTCTAAACTCACCTCGTGAGAGCGGCTTAAAGCTGTCTTCAATCTCAGACTCCAAAGCGAACTCGTCAAAAAGGATAACTGGAGCGACGTCTCCGCGATTGGTTAGTCCAGTAACGCCGAGCCTGTAAGATCTTTCGTGCTCATCATTGAGCTCTATTGGCTTAACATTTTCTGGGTCCAGAATGTATGCTCCAACAACATCTCCAGATGTTTTTGTTTTTCTAGATTTTGATGCTGCCTCTTCTTGAGAGGCAATGTTGTGCATTGCCAGGAAGTCTTCCTTGTTTGGAATTCCAAGTTTTGTAAACCTTGAGTCATTAAGGCTGAGCCTTTTGTCCCTTCCTTCTGAGTACATCCTGGAGAGAAGTGCGTTTCTTTTGTAGAAACCTACGTCTACGTCAGCATCAGACTTTCCGAAGTACTTGACAAAATTCTTAAACCCAAGCTTTGGCTTTGATTCATCAATGATTACGCCAGTGCTTCCGTCGCTGTTTTTAATGATCTTGAACCCAAGGGCCTCTACGTCTTCATCCTTTGGCAAAGAAATGTCTCTGTACAGAGATGCCGAGGTGAACTCTTTGTCCCTTCCAAGCGGTCCGTCAATGTTGTACTCGTACTGAAGCGCACTGTTCATAACCTCAATGAGGTCTGCAAACTGCTCCTTGTTGCGCTCGCTATTTGCCAGTATCTCTTCAAAGATTTTGAACGCATTAGAAAACACAACCCTATTTCCGTATGAGTTTTCTGGGCGAAGAATTTTTACCACAGCAACCATGGGCATTCTAAGTCTAGCAGCTGCCTGAGCTGCCTTAAGCATATCTGCTCTCTGACCCTTCCCAGTAAACGTGAGTGCGGCAATGTCAAGAGGTCCTGGGACCTGTTTGTTTTTTTCCATGTGCCTAAACACATCGGCTATGGGCGTGTTGATGCCCCCTGGGGTTGTAAGCTCAAGCTTTTGAAGGTGCCCAGTGTCGTTGTAGTATTCGAGATTGATTGTTCCCGTATCGGTGCCGTCGAACTTGACCTCAACAACATAAATGGGGTCGCCGCCTAGTAACTCTCTTATTTGACCGAGTGCATTTTCTCCGCCCTTAATGTGCTGAACAAGCCCATGCTGTTTTGCAAGATCCATATCAACCTCCCCCCTAAACCCCCAGTTATCTCCAGCCTTGCTGTTGTCGCTAACCCCAGTGGGAGTAAGCTTTCTTCTTGATCTTGCGGCAAAACCTTTTTCTCTTCCGAGCCTGAAATCTTCGACCATTCTAGGCGTAAGAGCGGCCCCCTCCCTTCTTGGGACAGCAATGTCCCCCATATCGTACACCGCGCCTGGAGTTTCCGAAATTTTAGCCAGGAGCCTAACTTCGGCAGCCTCAATTTCAGCGTAGGTGTCTGAACCTCTAGCCTTTCCCTTAAGCCCTATGTCTTCAATGGGAATGTTGTTTTCGGCAGCGATTCTAACAATCTCATCCTTCCTGTTGATCATCTCTTTGATTCCCTTTGTGTCGGAATCCTGGATCATCCCCCTTGCGGTAACGTATCTCAATTTGAGGGACCTAATCTCAACAGGCCTAATTGTTACTGGATTTCCCTGCTTATCAAGCTTTTGCTTTGGGGCGTTGAGTGGTCGACTTTCACCTTTTTCGTTAACGTAGTAAAGCTTGTCAAATGGTTGCGTGCCGTTACCAGTAAGCTTGTTGTGCCAATTTCTAAAGTGGAAGTAGTCGTTTGGAACAATTTCAAAAACTCTGCTGTAATACCCGCTTCCCATTATGTAGACACCAACAACCTTCTTCCCAGAAATAAAGTCGGTTCTTCTTGATCGTGCTGCGAGTCCAGGAGTTGTTGCAGTGTCTTGTGTCTCTTGGCTCAAAGCATCTGTTTCAGGTGTAGATACACCTTGGGCACCAGCAAGCAAGGCGTCAGCCTCCTGCTCAAGCCTTGCCTGATACTGCGCTTGTGATTCGGTTTCTCTTTTGCCCTCTATTGGCTTTCTTACGGCCTGCTGAGTGGCTTCTTTAACCTGACCGATTCTAACTTCTTGCTGCTCCTCCTTTGTTTCCGCAACCTCGGCGGGTGCTGGAGTTTCTGGAGTGGCAGGCTGCTCCTTAAACAAAGACGCTGGGTCAAGCTTTTCTTCTTTGGTTTCCTCTACCTTTTCCTCTGGAGCAGCAGCCTCTGTGGGCTGAACCAACTGCACATCCTCTTGAGTATCAGTCTCTTCAGATGGCTTGAGGGCCATGTACTTTTCAAACTTCTTGGCTACGGCAATGAGTCCGTCCTTGCTCTTGATGTTCAGGTTCTTTGCGGCTGGGTTGCTCTGCGTCATGTAAGTCCAGAACAAGTCTACGAGCTGATCGTATTGACTTGTATTGATCTTAATTCCGTTGCCCTGATCCTTGAATACCTTCCACTCGTTAGAAACAAATCCCTGAAGAAAGTTTTGAATAAGCTCTTCCTCTTGATCTTTTTGATTTTCAGGAGAATACAGCTCTTTTGTAGAGTCAACCCAGGCTTTGAATACTTCGTTGCCCTTTCTGTTGGACCACTTTTCAATCTTTTTAACAAGCGCTGTGCGGGACGCATCATTGTCGTACACATTCCTGAGAAGTGCGTGACCAAACTCGTGCTGTACGTCGCCCATCGAGCTTCCTGGCTTGATGAGTATGTTGAACGACCCGTCGGATCTTCTTTGAATAAATGCGTCAGGCGCAGCCTCTCCTGGGTTGCGCTCCATAAACGACTTTATAACTGGGTCGCTTTCGAATGCTTCGTTGCTTCCGAAAGCAGTGATGATAGTGTTTTGAGAGTCAGTTCCTACAGCTCTTACCAAATCAAGCACTCCCTCTTGATATTGCTTTTCATTGATGGCCCCGCTTTCAACGAGGCCTCCAAGACCGTCAGCCAAAACCTGAAGGTAGTCCCCCTCAAGTTCTGCCTCTGCCCTGAGGTCAATCTCTGCCTCTGCTGCGTCCTGGGATGCTGCGTCCTCTGGAGTTCTTGCTCTGGACGCAAGTCCCTGAGCGTCAGCAATTTCCTCTTGCTTTGCAGGTCTAGACGTACCCACCGTTTCTGCCTCATTCCCAGATCTGTCGCGAAGCGGTCCCGCGTTGTAGGTGTCAGAAAGAACGTCAGCAATTCTGTCGTCCAGCTGTTGCTTCGCCTCTACTGTTTGGATCAGGGCCTCCTTCAGCATGTCTGCTGCGTCTGTATTGCCCTCTTCTTCTGCCTTTTCTATTTGCCTAGCAAGAAAGTCTGCCTGAGTGTTCAAAGCAAGAGCCTCTTGAGCGAGAGCGATGTCTCTGTTCATAAGGTCTTCTGCCTTTTGAACTCTAAGTTTCTGACCTTCTCTAAGCCTGGAAAGCAAGGTTTCCTCCTGCAGATCCAACTGCCTTATAAACGTCGGGTCTGCAGCATTTTTTCTCTGCCTTCTAACTTCAAGCAAGGACTTTTCATCCGTGCCCATTCTGTCAAGAACGCCATTAAACGCGAATCTCAACTGATACTGCTGGAAAGCATCTGCGTCACCGCGAGCAAGTCTTTCCCCCTGCAAAATGCTTCCAGCCCCGCCGACGAGGCTAAGCCCAGGACCCATACGGGCTCCCGTCAATCCAGCTTCGTGAGCAAGGTCAAGAATCTCCCTCATGTCAAACTCCCTTCCAGCCGCAACCACGTCTCCTGCGTATTGCAAAACCTCTGTCAGCCACTCCTCTCCGTATTCCTCTGGAACTGAAACGCCTGCAGCTGCAGCCATGCCAAAGAGATACTGCTTCATTCTTTTCATTCCCACTGCGGAGAGAGGCTTCCCGCCAACATACTTTCCAAGCTTTCCAAACAACCACCCACCCGCAAGCTCTCCAGCCATTTCAGACCCCCCGTCCCACGCAGAGTATCCGAGTATTCTAAAGTCGTTTCTGTCTCTAGTCAGGCCAAGACTTTCGTATGTGGCCGTTCCGTCGCCCTCGGATTTAGCCTGAGCCAACCTCAATGAGGCGTCTGCAGACGAAACTTCTTTTCCAGAGGAATCGGTAAAGGTAGAGAAGTACGGGTCGTCATAGATTTCTGCGAACTTGTCGCCGCCTACGAGCGAACCCATGGTGACACCTGATCCAGGCGCCATTCTAGCCATAAAGTTAAAAACGTTGGAGACAGCTCCTTTGGGGGCTTTACCCCTGCCCTTAAACAGGTAAGCAGAGCCCATCCCAACTAAGTTAGACGTGACGGACGTAGGGGCGCTTTCCCACGCCTCAAGCACTTCCGCCTTGGAGAAAGAGTCAGATATAAATCCAAATCCGCCCAGGACCTCTGCAAATCGAGAGTCCACAACATCGTCTCCATCTACAGCGTTGTCTCCAAGCATTCTGTACTGCTCCCTTGTGAGGTAGTACTTAGTGGAGGCTTCGCGAAGTTTTTCGCTAGACGCAGCAAGCTCTTCTCTTGACTGCATCAGGTCGTGCATTCTTTGATCGAACTTTTCGAGTGTGGAATCATCAGCGCCCGTAATTGCGGCAAGTTTTTTTCCGATTGCCTCTCCCGCGAAAAGAAGTCCGTCTGTCTGAGACTTAAGCTGGTTAAAGCCTATGTCTATAGAGTTCCAAAAGTCTCTTTCTTTCCTGACTCCAACAACATTGTTCCCATCAAGGTTGATGTACAACCCAGTGTCATTGAAAATGTCTTCTTCAGCCTGAGCAAGATCTTCTGGAGACATGCCTTCAAGCAAGCCCGCAAAAGTGTTTTTTCTAGCGTAATCGGTAAACCACTCGCGCTGATATGTGGACTCCCACATTGCAGTTCTTCTTTGCTTCTCTGCAACAGCCTGTTGATAGACTTCGCTTTCCCTGTATCTCTCTGGAAGCCTTTGCTTTTCGATCCTAATAAGATCATCAATTTTTCCAGAAACGTAAGCTACGTCTGGACTACTGCTTTCGGGCTGAAATGGCTCATCCATAAGGCTTTGGTAGGTCTCTGACTGAAGCATTTCTTCTCTGCGCTCGGCTCTATTCTTTGAAAAGAATTCATGCACACCGAAGTCAAACGGAGAAAACTTGCCCGTGTTCCTTACATCGCCAAGGGCGCTGTTCCAAGAGTAGTTATTCGGTCTATCTGGAACCTGAAGAAAGGTAAGGGGTACGTCATCTGACTTTATGCTCTTGGCATAAACCTCCCTCATCCTCTCATCCTCCTCAATCTCAACGATTGCATTTGCTGCGTTTACCCACTCAGCCTCTCTGTAGTTATAATCATCTACAGCGTCGTTGTACTTGTTGATTTCCTTGATGGATGCGTTCCACGTATCTACCCTTCTTTTTTGAGCGCTATTGTAGTTCTCAAGATCCCTGTCGGTGTATTGCTTTCCACCCCCCGTACCGATTGTAGGGAGGGGCTCAATAACAGGGTTTTCAAACTGGCGAGAAAACTGAAGGTACGCATCCGTGGGCTCCTTTGGAGCCACTGGTCTTTCTCCAATTCTTTCTTCAAGATTGTATGGGTCCTCCTCTTTTTGCTCCTTTTTGCCCTCTGGATATAGAATAGACTCGTAGGCTGCGGGGGCATATTGCTCCGCAAGCCTTCTTTCAATCTGTTCGTCGTCTATATTCTGGCTTCTATACTGATCTATCAGCCCCTGAATGTCTTGCTCAGGGGATGGAATTGATGAACGTAGTGGCATAATGCAAATATAGCTTATTCCTGCTTCTTAAAGACCAGCTTTATTGGAGAGAAGGCGTCTTCGGATTCCCAAGCGGGGTAATTGCCCTTGTCTATTTCCTTGACCATACCGTCTATCTGGCCTGGATTTTCTGCCAGCCAATTAAACCAGTCCAAAGCATCAACCTCAGTGGGGAGTGCGTTCAGGAGCTTCGTTTGAAGGGCCGCGCGACCGACAGTGTCTTGTGGGTCGTAATACCTCGGAATGGGCCTGTTTTCAAGCGGAGTGTCTGGACGTAACGGACTGTCTCCTGCAGGGGGTGGTGTGTCGATTGGAATTTCCTCAACCTCCTTTTCTCTAGGGGATCCTTCGAACGGCGCGATGTACTTGTTGAAAAGGTACTCTTCTCCATCTCCAGACGGGTTGGACGACTTTGGGTTTCTGGCCAGCCCCACTTCCTTGAAAACGTTTGGCACGAGAGCGTCTGGAACAATCTCATAGGAAGTAACCTCTTGGGTCGGAACCTGTTCTAGGGTGATTCCAGCAAGAATTTGCTGATCAGTAAGAGCTGGCTGCACCTCCTGAGTGATTTTTGCAATCAGCTTTCCGTCTGCGTCCTGAGCGATTGCCTGAACCATCTTGCCAGACCCTGGATCAATGTCAAATGGCCTTATAGCCACCATGTCCTTGATGTTTTTTATGGGCTCCAGCGTGTCCTTTTTGAACCCAGCAGGGACTGGGAGTCCAAGCATTTCCAATCCTCTTTGCGCAGCGCTCTTGGGATACAAGTTAGCGGCCTGATCTGGATTCCAAGACGACACTCTAATCTTGTTTTCGTTTGGATATCTGTCTTCGCTAGAAGATTTAGGCTTGTTGGCCTCACCGTAACCCTCTGTGAATCGGTTTAGCCCCGCAGAAACCATGCGCTCGATTCGAGGGTCTACATTGTTGTAATTGAGCTTGTTTTCGCCCCTGTTAAACTGAATGTCAATAAGACCGTCTCCAGTAAAAAGCGCCCTTTGCTCCTTTAGCTCCTCTTCGGTAAGAAAATCTGGAGCCATTTCATCAAAAACGGCCTTTTTGAACCTCTTGTGAGCGGGTCCAGCTCCAGTAATCATGGTCCTGTAGTACGTGGCCGCCCCCTCAGGGTCATCCCCAACAAAGCTCTTAGCTTGACTTTCTGCAGAAAGCTCTCTAATGGTGGGTATGTTAATATCCTTAAATCCGTTTTTAGGAGCATAAGCATTGCCTGCCTCCAAATTGGCGACCAGAGTGCCTCTATCAATCTTAGTCCATGTTTCTGGGTCGTTTGGGTCTCCAAATGTGAGCATCCATTTTCCAGTTTCCTCGTCCATTTCCCCCATAATGTATTGCTCAAGCTCGCCCTTGCCCTTCTGAAGCACTGCATACCTTTGAGAGGTTTGATTTACGAGCGTAGCATAATCATCTACTGGCGCCTGATCTGCCTTGGACCAGGGGTTTTTATCGAGCTCCATTTGATCTAGAGCGTTCAGCATTCCGTGCCTACTGCCCTGCAGGGGGTCATCGTCTGGATCGCCCTCATACTGCTTCCAGGCGTTTTGATACTGCTTGGTGCCAGCCTTGAGGTTGGCCACATTTGCAGTCATTTGAACGGCGTCAGCGTCACCTGCATCATACTGCTTATTATAGTATTCTTGCTCGGCCTTCAAATCCGCAGCCATCCAGTCGGCCATCTCCGAAAATGCCTGACCATACAGAAGCTTGTCGACCTCCTTTTTTTCTTTCGCCTGAGCCTCAATTTGTTTTCTTTGAGCCGAAGCCTCTGCCTGTCTTCTTGCCCTCATGTTATTGGCAGCATAGGCCGCGCTTTGAGCAAACGCAGCGCCTCCTCGCCCACCCAACTCTGCCTGGGCTTGAGAAAATCTTGTGTATTGATCTAAGTAGCTTGCCATTACCCCTGAAATTGTTCTTTTGCAAGCAAGTTACGCATGTATGCAGCTAGAGCTGCCTCTGCTGCTTGAATTTCTTTCTTGCTTTTCTTCTTTGCTTTTTTACGCTTTCCCCCACGGCCATACTCCTTGTACGAGTCAAGCTCATCAATTACGCTTTGCTCTTTCTCAATCGCACCCATGCCACTACCGCCTGATTCAGTTGGCTTTGTGGCTTCTGTAAGGGCCTCTATGTTGCCCGAGTCTTTGTCATTAAAAATGAGCTCCCCACCAGTGGTGACTGCTTGAGGCGGTACAGCTTGCATGAGCTCGTCAAAGTTGTTTACGCCCCCCTGATCCATGACCTTCTTAAGGTCTTCCTGATCCAAAAGAACCTGATCGTTACCAGTCTCTGGTCTGCTTGGGTCTCCGTGGTTGAACTCGCCCTGAGTCATAGCCGCCCTACCCCCTTGTTCAAGTGAAAACTTGCCTCCAGCTCGATATCCCCTTGCTGCAGCCATAAGCTCATCTTGATTGCTAAGCTTACCTCCGCTCGCAAACGTACCGCCAGTGGCGCTCATTCCAATAGCTGCGGCATTGTTCGCAAATTCGGCAGTACTTGCAGCATTCATAGCTTGTTGCTGACTCATAACAGTGGATGCGCCGTATTGCAGCGCAAAGTTAGCATCCTCGTGCCCCTGAATAACATCCTGAAGCCTGTTGTATTCTCCCTGAACAAAGTCGTTAACCTGATTGGCGTAGTCCGCCTCGGCCTGCTGCTTTCTTCTTGCAAAGTCTTGTTCATTCTGGGTCTGAGCAGTACCCAGGGCCGTTTGAGCCGTCATGATGTCCTCCTTGCCCTCTGCCTCTATCTCTGCTTGCTTGTCATTAAACTGATCCACGGCCTTTGCCGCAACAGCTGCTTTTACTCGCGGATCGTTGATGTTTAGCTGAGCAGAAAGAGCCTTTTCAGACTGCTTAACCTTCTGATTGATTGCCTCATCGCTCTTTGCCGTTTCCAGGGCGTCTAGCAATCCTTCACCTATCTTGCCTTTTTCTACCTCTACCTTTTCTATAGGAATCGGTATTTCTCCCGCTTTCAGCTTATTTAGGTAGTTTGCCGCCTCGTATGCGGCTTCGTTTCTGGCCCTAATTTCAGCCTGCATTGCCGCCTGAGCTTCCTCGGCAGCCTGTTCTGCTTTTTTGTTTTTGTTCCATGTGGCGATACCGCTTACAAGAAGTCCTACGCCAGCTGCTATAAATAACGGCATGATTTCGTTTTTACAAATTTAGTTATTTTCTTCTTGTTGGCCCAAGAGTGTAGTTTTTTGTAAGGCCATTAAAGTCCACCATAAGGGACTCAAGGTTAAGCTCCTTGCCGTCCCCGCTTGGAGATGAAGATATATCTATGGTCATATACTTTCCCTTCATGTGTACTCCATCCAGCTGATCTACATATCTAGAGAAGATTTGTTTGTTTTGAGATCCGTTTGCGATATAGAAAAGATTCACGTCGGCGGGATCGCTTCCTCCCCCGTCATCAGTGCCTTCGTCACCACCACCACCTGGGAACACACACGACCCGTCGTCGAAGTTAGCGGCAGGGTTGTAGTTGGTAGCAGTTGGGTTCGTGCATCCCTGAACGAGCTCTTGCCCATATTGCGAAATAAGAGCCAAGAAATCAGCTGTGTCAACCGTTCCGTCCGAAAGGCCAATAACACCACCAACCTCGCCATCTACTATGTCTCCAATCAGGCCAGCTCCTGAATCTCCAAAGTCGTTGAGCAAAATCAAAAGGTCATTTGTATTGACAATGCCGTCATTGTTAAGGTCGGCTGGATTCCAAAGAGGCAACTCCCCATCAAACACTTTTTGAAGGGCTGCAGAGTTTGCCGATATGCCCGTACAAGACAGAATCGGTAGAATAAATAGTCTGGCATACGTAAGTTTTTGATAGTCAGACCATTCGTCAGAACCGAAGTCAAGATCGTATGTTTCGCCAGCGGAAATCCCGCCTAGCGCGGTAACAAGGGGTACTAAACTCGTTGCAATCGCAGTCTTTTCACCTTCTTCATCCGCCGTGTCAACATATCCAACAGAGAAGGACAAGCTGCTCACTGCTTCACTAAACACGCTGCCACTCATTTCGAAGGTAATGACGCCGTTTACACCGTCATCACTCTTTTTTGTTGAGCGAATTTTAACTTCTCTGTCATAGGAGATGTCTGAAAGTGGATGGGCTCCACATGGGTAGTATTCGTTTTCAATGACAAGCTTTTCAAACAGCTTGCTTTTTGGGCCCTGAGGAATAGGAGACCTCCAAATCGCGTGAGTAAGAGGTATTTTTACACTAACTAAAATTTTATCAACATTAGTGCCGTCGCTCGACTTTTTGAAGGAAACGTTTGGCACGACAGATGCCGCAACAGCAGGGTATGTGGGTAACCATTTTTGCTTTTGGGTCTTACCAGCCTCACTCACGCTTTGAACCTTTTTAGGCACCTCTGCATACTTGACTCCGTCGTAGTCTTTCCAAACCTTAAACGAAGACGTGTTTTCTGAATCCTTTTGATCCGTAACAACCTTTGCGTCAACGACCTTGTCTGACGCAGCACTTAGCATGACAAACTCTTTTGCCTCGTGAGGACTTGTATTCATCACGGCTGTAAAGGTTGTTGGGAATGGACCCTCACCCATAAAATAGTTTTTTGATGCTGGGTTAGAAGTAAACATCCACGGGAAAGGAATAGACCCGCTTGGCTTTCTCCAAAAAGAGACGAGCTTACCCCCAACCTTTGAGAAGAATTGAGACAAGTACGAGTACCTAGTCTTCCATGATTTTTTGCCCTTCAAGTCAAAGGCAAGGGTTCCAACAAGGTCTCCTCCTCCTTTTTGATTTTTTGCTGCATCCTCTGTGACCAAGCAGAAAAGAAGCTCCTCCCTGTCTGGGTCGTGGCCAAGGAATGCAAACCACTCATCATCGAGCCAAGAATCGGTTACGGTTTTTACATACGAGTCTACCTTAAAGTCGGAAATGACAATGGGGGTTTTGCCCCCTCTAAGCATAACAATTTTTCTTGTTTGCTTGTCAAAAAAGAAGTGATCCCCATCAATAACGACAAGCGATTCTGGGTGACCGTTTATGGCGTAGTGAGAGTCAATTTCTGTTGCCGTCCCCAAAACCTTTGAGCTCGTTACAATTTGATCAGTAGTACCCGTTTGAAGTACATCTCTAGAAATGGGCAAAAATGCCGTTCTAGACCTCTGATAAGAGGTTAGAATAACGTTGTCCGAGTACAGCCTTTCGATAGGACCGTTGTGAAGAGAGAGGTCCTTGAAGTTTCCAATCTGCGGAAAAGAGAAGTAGTTAAGGTCAGCCGATCCAGAGAAAGTTTTTTCAGAAAAGGTCAGCGACGATATTCTTTCGTACTCAGACGCATTTGAGTCTACAAAGTGAGCCCTTCCGATGGACCTTGCATTGGACTTGTAAAGGTCCGTAATTCCCTCTGTTTCAAGGAAGTACGGCTGAAAAGACGCAAAGAATCTTGTTGGATTGTCGACTGGACCTGCAATGTTTGGGACAAAATTACCATTAAGCGTTTGGTTTACGTGTACAGGTACCTGCCTATAAAAAACGTCACCCTTTGACATTTCTATAGGGTTGTACTGATGGTCTCCATTAGGCAGTATTTGCCCCCCGTAGTTTGTTTCGTAATAGGGTCTTACCTCATCGTTGAGCTCGCCCCTTGGTCTAGAAATTTCAAAAATTACCCTGTTTCTCCACTTGTCAGTATTTCCAGCGATGTCCGCTACAGAAAATCCGTTTGCAAGCGGGTTGTCTTCCAAAACAAGGAACTCACCACTTCTTTGTATGAACTCTGAAGGTGAGCCACCGTCTGGAAACAGGGGGTGGGGGGATTGATCAACGTCATAAATTTCCTTTGAAAGAATCCTGAACCTGTACGGTTTGGGAACCATGATCCTTGACCCTGATTCCGAGCTGTAGTACAAGACGGTAAGATAGTCTCCAGGGGCAAACCTGTAAAGCTCCTTTGTGCCATCGTCCTGGCTTACAGCCCCATAGGACTCAGCATAAGACACATCAGATGCCTGAAGGTAATTTAGCGGCACGTATATTCTAGCCTGCTCCCCAGTGTCGGCGCCAAACACTTGCGGGTTGTCTGGGTCATAAGCCTCATTCCTAAGGTATGCGTCGTAAGTAGAGTACTGAATAAACTCTCTAATTGAGTTGTTTCCAGCGTACACAATTCTGTAAGATTTTGCCCACGAAGGGGGAGCAGACAGTATTGAAAACTTAATCTTTACGCTTCCAAGCTTTCCAGAGGGTCTTTCTTGCTGGGAGTACCCAGGAACATAAACCGCATCAATCGGTTGCACTGCGCCGTGCCTTCCTTTTTCATCGTAGTAAACCAAGCCGAATTCATGGGTAGCTCCAGTTTTGAAGCTTTCGGTTCCCACCGTTCCAATGCTTGTTGCAACGTTTGTAAAAGGAGTTCTTGCTGACCCTCCAGAGCTGATGGGCGCTGGCTCAAGAACTTCTCTTTCCTCCCTAACAAAAAAGGTGGATGGGGCGGCGGGATTGTAAGACGATGCCGAAGGGCTCATTTGGCTCCAGAAGACCTTGTTGTTTGAGTTTGCTGTACCTTCACTTGCGGCAAACGGTATGAAGTCGTCTGAAAAGCTATATGAGTCTATTCCGTATGAAACGGCTGTTGAAGGGTATTCGGTCGGCTGGAAATCTGGTATTTGAACCCTGGCAAACGTTCTTTGCACAAAGCCTCCTACCGTGGGGACCCCACTGAATGTCCCTGGGGCAATCGGGACCAGAAATGGTTGAGCATTGGATTGAGTGATTTTGTTGAAAACAACACTGCTTCCCTGAAGGTGAGGCATTCCGTTAATGCCGCCTATGAGGTCTAAGTTAGTCCACGATCCCCTGCTGTTGGATGAGGCCAAGCCGTTCATAAGGGCCCCCGTGTAAGACGACTGGCTGCCTCCATAATCCCAAGACTTGTTGTCCTCTTGAAACATTTTGTAAGCGTATCCACCCATTCCTCCTGGCCCAGAGTCGCCGTCAACCAAAGATATTTTGTTGACCTCACCCGCAACCAAGTCATCAATGTTGCTACCAGAAGGAACCGAATAACCTTTGTTGAGAGCTAAAAGACAGTAGCTTTGTCCCCCGCTTACAAAGCTTGCGTTGTTTTCCACTTGACCAACGCAGTTATAAAAGTCGGTGGCGCCTCCAGGCCCACCAAAGCGGCCTGGGTTTCCGACGACAAGCAGTGTGGCTTGATCTGTGTTATTTGTGTTTGGATACACGTCTCTTGAGGCCTTGACTTCGAATCCAGGCGACAAAATGCCGAGGGAGCTATTTGCCCAGTCAGCGTCCGTATAAAGATTCTTAAGCTCTGTAAACACACTCCACCTTCCTATAGGGGCTGGGAACCATGCTGGATTTTGAACCCCCGAGTCCACAGGGGGCCTTGAATACGGACCGCTAGACGAGTAAATGTTGTAGCCCTGACCAATCGCCGCAACTGGTGCCAAAGACCTCATGGACGGGCCATACTTTGGACCAGTCGTAACCTCTGGCGCAAAGTTGTTTACCTGATCTGGCCACACGCAAACATACCCTCCAGCACCATCCTCCATGATATCGTACCTGGACTTTCCTCCGAGTATGCTCCTCCTTACCGCCTGCGCATTGGTATCACCTACGGTTCCGCCAGATAGAGCTGGCTGAGACGCAAGGTCGGGCAGATATCCATCTCCCTCTATGTCAGTCGGATTAACAAAGGAACCAAATCCAGCAGCAGGCTGTGGTATGCACGTCATAATTTCGGCGTTGACAGCGTGAGCCAAACACATCTTAAAAGCATATCCGCTTTTGTCGCCAGAACTTGTGTCTATATTGGCTTGAGCTCCTGTAACCCCTTTGCAGTTTGAGCCAGTTTCAAAGAAAAACCTAAGCTTTGCTTTATTGACAATCATCCAGCCTCCGCGCCTCCACTTAAAAATTAAGTCAGACCTTTCACTCGTTTCGTGATCAAAGCTTTCTTTGTTTGTAAGCCCTAGGTCTATGTCGGCCTCATAAAATGCAGCTTGCTCTTGACTTGTGGGCTGAAGCACAAGGCCGAAGTTCTGAGCTTCGAGGGGAGAGGTGTCAAATGGCAATCCATAAATTACATGAGCCACCGATTCCTCAAAAATGCTTTTAGAGCATTCTGAGCTAACCCGAAGTTGAACCACTATTGTAATTGGTTCCCCCTTAAATATTACTGGGTTTACAGCAGATGTGCCGCATCCGTTTTGATTGTCCTCATCCTCACCCAGCCATTTTGCGCCACCCGCAGGTGCGTTTGAAAACGTAGTCGTGTTAAATCTTGCTGAACCCGCATGAGGAGCTTGATTCCAGTGGTTAGCAGACAAAAACCCTGTCTGCGAACTTCCGTATATGCCAAGGGTGGTATTAGGGTTTTCGTGACCTACCACCGTGTTGGCCTGGCTGTTGTACACTGGGTAAGACTGCCAGTTGGATGGTATGTTTTCGGGGGTGTGAGACCTATCTCCCGCCCCCACGTAAGCGTGGTAGTTTTGAGTTGGTATTATATTGATTGTAATCTTGTACTCTCCTGGAAGGATGACATCTGGAACCGATCCCATGTCAAGGACAAAGCCACTGTTGGTGACAAGGGTGTCTAGGTTTGTTGTTCCATTTGTTGAAAATGACACATAGTCTTTTTTTTCTCTGAACAAATACGGAAGCGCATCGACTTCAAAAGTGTATCCAGGAGGCGGTGCATCGTTTAGGATGACCTCAGTTTGTACGTTGACGTTTAGATTCGGGTAACCCTCCTTGTAGTTCCCGTAAACCACCCTGTCGTCAATCAGCTCCTGTGCGTAAACGTCTCTGGGAACGTTGTCAAACGTTTTGAACCTGTCTGTTTCGTCTAGAACAACTCCTGTTTTATCGTTTTTGAAGTTGTAGAAACCAAGAATTGACTCACTGCCAATGTAGTTAAAGTTGAGGTTTTCCTGAGTGGGGCTGTTTTCAATCTTGTCAAACAAAAATGGAACCCCGTCATTACCCTCTCTAAATATCAAGTTCAAGAACCTTACCTCTGGTCCCTGGGCTGGTATTTGAAGCTGACAAACATTTTCTATAGACTTGGACGCCAATGACGCTCCGCCCAAAGACAAAATTCCATCGGGTATAGCAAGGTCAGAATAGGGGGAAATTGCGCTTTTAGATCCGTCTTTGTACACATTTTGATAGCAGAACTGAATCGGCTGCCTGTTAACAAAGTTGCTTTCAAGCTCGTTTGGATCAAAAAGAAACTGAAAAGTAATCGGAGCCATTGGCACCCTTGGGGCGGCATGAATAAAATCATGTATATCCCTTTGGGTGGAATACATAGAGTTAAGGTCTCCGTTTGTAAGCTCGTCAACGCACCTGTTTACGTCAATCTTTTTCGGCTCCCCCTTACCGTTTACGTAAGCCAAAATTGGCCTTGAATTACCCTCTTGAAACGACATTATTTGTACTTTTTGATTTTGGCCTTTCTTACAGCAGAGGCAGTTGACTTATCCGAAATAGTAACCCTTTGTGGCGAAACAGGCTTGGGTATTGGTCTTTTGTTTTGTTGGTCGTATTGATTTTGAGTTAATGGATCAATAGTTCCTGCTGGGTCCGATCCGCCCGTGTAGCTTTTGTTTGATGTTGGCGGAGGCAGTGCTCCTGCCTGATCTGCAAGAATTTTATACCTAAATGTTCTTTGTTCAATTTGCTGTATTGAACCGCTTGGAGGAATTACCTCTACAAATGCGGTTAGGTTGCTTACATTGTCTCCATAGGGATAAAGAAGAATTTTCACTTCATCTCCTTGAGCCAAAACATTTGTTTCGTTTGCGTTGTTTACTGCAAAGCTCTGACCCAAAGCACCGTAATTGGATATGGGGAAGTCTAAGAAACAGGAGTAGTCCCTCGGTGCTGCGCCTGTTGGAAATCCATTTTCCCTATTCCAGAAGTTTATATCAAACATCTTGAACGTAAACACATCGGAAGTGTATGGATCATCTGGCGAAGTCCAAAATGGATTATCCTCTTTCATGGAGGCAACAGATCTTGGCAGGCCGCCAGGAGCGTTGCTGCTTCCCCACCCACCAGATGGCCCGCTCCCCGCATTTTGACTGTGATAATACCTGTACAGAGTAGCCTCCCTACCATCAGAAACGCTTCCCTTCATTACGCCGTAGCAAAGCGGATGCCAGCCCCAGTTAGTAGAATTGGTATTTCCTCCTCCTATATCGCTATACCCCTGAGACCTGCGTTGGTTACCTGCGGTACTGCCCGCTATATTTGACCCAAAACCAGTCCAGGCAACATTGTTGTTTGTGTAGTCTCCGTTTAGGCCCGAATCTGACAGATAGGTTCCCGAGGCCTGGGAGTTTAGGTAGTTGAACCCATTGGGGTTTTGCATCCTAGTATTGCTGAGCCTAACCTCTGGCATCGGAAGGTCTGAAGATCCGTTATTTCTTATCCTAACAACAACGCATTCATCAAAGTCGGGGGGTGTGCTGAAGTCAAATGGACCCACAGTATTGGACACAGTCTCCACCCCATTTGTTCCTAAGGATGAAAATGGAATGGTTTCCACCCCGCTAGTCCCATTCGTTGCTATCGCAACTTCAATACTTGCGTTTTCTGGAATTTGATTAACAATAATGCCGAACTGCTCTTCAAGTACGGTGGCATTTGTTTCGAGAACATACCACCTTAGCGTGTATACAGCGGCGGCTGAGCCCGAGAGGATCACGTTTATCAAATCGGCTTCTGCGTCAGAAGGCAAGCTGGCCGAGGTTGCCGCAGCGTTCACCACTGAGGTGCTCCCAGCATTACAAACCCAGCTTAACGGGTTTAAGGGGCCTGCGACACCCTGAAGGTTGCCATTTTGACCTGGAATAGCCGAAGTGCTAAATTTAAGAAGCTGACCGCCGTGCTGAGCGAACCAGCCGCTGGGATCAATGTCCAATGTGGGCTCCATTGCAAGTGTCCAAGTTCCCTGAAACTGAGGGTTGTTTTCAACAAACGTGTATGAAATGTTTTGAATGGTAGACCCGTTGTAGTACCCAAATTGATCAACAGGGTCTAATTCAACGCCTGCAGATATCGTGGAAAAACCGTCGCCACCGAAGCCTACGACCGCTGGAAGTACTTCTGGGTCTTCCAGCTCTGGAATAACTGAAAACGATTGCCCAAGACCAGTAAATGTTGCGCCAGGAAGGACATCAATGCTCGGAGGCAGCACCCCTCCTTGAGCCACAAACCTGACTTCTATAGACCACTCAAAAACCCCCACACCAGCATCAGACGGGATGTCTACGTTTAAGGTGAATTCACGTGTTTCACCAACTGGAATTATTAACGATAACTCCGACCCTATTCCGTCGCCATCGGTAAGGATAACCGACTCATTCTCGTCCACGTACTGAAGGTAAGAGTAATTGCCTTGTATTGCGTTTCCGTTAGCATCGTCAGGTCCAGATTCAAGAATTAAGATTTCTACCGAATAATCTGCCTGAGCCTCATCTGGCGCAAGATTTGGAATAACAGGGTTTGATATGGAGTATGTTTTTGAAATCGAAGTAGGGACGCCTTCAGTGACTGATCCAAAATCTCCTTGGTCTAGATTAGTTGGGGTAAATACTGGGTCCGATGCAAGAAGGCTCACATACGACACAACAGCGCTCCACTCATATTGAAAAACCTGATCGCTAGAGGTAACGACCTGCACGGAAAAGTCTATTATGTCTCCGTCGTCTGCGTTAAAAATGTTCGATGACAAACTGAGGGTGACTGTTCTTTGCTGCCCAGCAGAGAAGCTAATCGTGTTGTCAGGATAGGACGGCAAAACAACGGTTTGGTAGCCCCCGTAAGCTGGATTGTTATTTGTAACGGAGTATGTTATGGTGGCCGTACCCGTCTGATTTCCTTGATTAAAAATGTTCAGAAACTGATTTGGAAGCGAAAATGGCGCTGCGCCAGCAAGTTGCTCTTGGGTGATAAAAATATCTTCAACTTGCGTTAGCTGGGGCACAACGTTAAACAAAGCGCTTCCAAAGGTAGTGTCATCAACTTCTTCTATCGACCCTTCGTCTGCAAAGTCTGTAATTTCCTGCCCATCAAAAAAAGTGGTTCCAGTCAAACCATCAAGGCCTACGGATTCTATTTGTTTTTCGTAAACCCTAATTATGTTTGCTGCAGTAAAGTTTGACGGGTCTAGCTCCAGAAGAGGAGACCTAACAAGAAGATTAAACACATAAGATCCGCTTCCGTCTGGCTTAACAAAGAAAATAGAGTCCGAGGTAGCGCCCGAAGTAAACACATAAATTGTATCCGTGGTTTCGTCTTCACAAACACCCACAACTCTTTCTACGCCTGAAGCGGTAAGGGTTCCGTTAAAAGAGATATACTCATTTCCGTCGGCGTATTTAATTACACCAGCGTCAACGCCAACGTCACCCTCAACCTTTACATTTACAGCATCAGAGAATTCATTTGGCCTGACCAAAGTCTCATCAGCCTCCTTGTTGAGAAGTCTGGGAATAAGCTTTTGAATCATAACTTAGGTGACTGCTTGAAGTTCTTTCTAATAACTCTAAGGGCGTCCTCTTTGGTAAAGTTAGAGAGCCTAGCCTTAGCTAGTCTTAAGTTGTTGTAGTACTCTTTTCTTGCCCTCTGCTTTTCCCCCATCGGAACGTTAGATCTTCTTTCGATGATTTTGTAGTATACGTAGGACCTCAACGCCTCAGATGCGTAAGAATGAATGGAAGGATTTGAAGATTTCGCCTCATCAGCGACATACTCAAGAACAATCTCAGAAATGGAGCTATCAGTATCTATCTCAATCCTGTTCTGATCGTAGTTGATTCTATAGTCACCGTATCTCTGGCCACCCCCAATACCGTAAAGCTGACCGTAGCCGCCTCCTGCAAAGTAGTTGTGAAAGATGTACTGACTAAACTGATCCTCGTTGTTTTCCCCAAGCCCCGCTGTTGCAGTTTTAGAGTCGGTGGAGGTTGAGTCGATTTTGGGGGCTGAAGTGCTTCCAGCGTTGGTTTGAGAGTAGTTAATGTTTTTGTTTTCTCCCAACACATAAACCATGCCGTCGCTTCCGACAACACCGATCTTAACCATGTCCACGTAGTCGTCAGGAAGCGCAACCGTGTTGTTTGTGGCGTCAATAGCAATCTTTATAGACCTAACGACCTTGGATACGTCAAACCCTATTTCTCTAATACCGCGAAGAACGTAGTGGTTTATGGTGTACTCTGATGTCGAGGCCAAAAAGTCATCGTCCTCTCTTAGAGCCATAAACTCATTTACTATCTCGCTTGCTGAAATTGTGTTCTTAGCCATTACTTAGTCTTTGGGGCTTCCTTGGCAACGTTTTCATTGTTTCCATACTGGAACATTGTAGGCTCTTCCACCTGCACTCCAATCATCTTTGCCATTTCATTAACGATGTCTGGAAGAAACTGATCTGGAAGATCAAAATTCAACGACGTTTGATCGTCAACGTCGTATTCAACAACGCCCGTGTTGTCTACAGTAGACATAAACGAGGTAAACCCTAGGGAGGGGGGTGATGTGCTTCTGCCGCCATCAGAAAGGATAGAGCCTGGGAGTCTAAGGTAGTTTAGGGTTACGCTACTTATAGAAGTAGGCAAAACGACGACCTCTGAGTTTGTTATGTAGATAACTGGATTTGTGGCGCTGGGAGCCCCCAAGTATGAAGACGAGTTTAGATACTCAAGCTTTTTCCTATCAAAAAGAAAGGACATGGGGGTTAGTGTGCCCGTGTCTGCCTGAGCATCTGAGGTGGTCCCTGCTCCCGCAGAAAGCGGCTCGCTAAAGTCTCCAGGAGGAGACCCAATACCCTGGGTGAGGGTGAGGTTTACCTTTTCTCTAAAGTACGCCTCAAGTATTTTTGCCTTGGATTTGGCTGAGGTCGGGCCGTGAACATCGGCTCTTGCCATCTTTTTAGCATCTATTGACAGGTTCATAATGTCGTTGTAGACATTCATTTGAGCTGTCTGAGCAAATGCGTTAAAAGATGTTGGAGTAACAAAACCTCTTTGCTCTTTGTTGGCCAAGCTCTTAAGGTTGTTGTAAACTGTTTTAATACTGATCATTAGGCCCCATTTATCGCAAATATACGAAAAAGGCCAGCATAGCGCTGGCCCTTCGTTTTGACGCAGAATCGGTCTTAGAGGTCGAGTTGCTTCTCAATTTCTTCGACAGCAGATGCTCCTTTTTCGGTAAGAAGAAATCTTACCATGATGTCCTCTGGATCTTGTCCGTGAGGAACTGAAACAATAATGCTGTTTGAGTCAAACCAACGAACAGAGTCATTGTTGATTTTCAGCACCTGATAGTCTTTTGCTTGCTTTACCAAAGCCCTCATCCTTACAGCTGGGTCATCAAACGCCTTAATGAACTTCGAGGGACTCTTTTTTGCAATCTGAAGCAGGTCATACTTAACCTCACTCATCTTGCGATCAATGTTTACCTTGAAGAACAGGGCTACCGCAAGAAGCTCATCTAGCTCAGCGGATTTTAGCGCAGCAACCGCTTCAAACTGATTCATCTCGATTTCAAGCTTTTCTTCAGAGTTTTTAGCCTCGTCCATCTGCTTAAAAAGATTTCCGCCGTTTGTAATGTTGGCTGGGTGCTTGTCAAGAAAAAGACGCAAGTTTGGCTTCTCCCTTGGCACTACAAGCTTTCCATCCGTAAATACGATTGCTTCCCTTTTGGCGTTTGTGCTTTGCTCATCAACCCATATTGATGGTTCGTTGGGGCAATACCTCATTTCTCTCACCGTGTCTTTATCTGAATCATACACGGTTACTCCCCGCTGAGGGATCATGTATGCAACCCCTCCTCCCTTTGGAATTTCATAAACGCGAGCAACGACCTTGTCATCCTTTTCTTTGCGCTTGATCTTAGGTGTTTTGGTCTTAGGCACAGCTGTAGGCTGAACGGCCTCTACCTGAGTTTTTTTTGGGCGCCCAGGAGCCCGTCTAGTTGTTTGTGACATTGAATTAGAATTAAAAAACTATTGCAAATATAATCAAGAAGTGATTATGCCGCTTGCCTGTGTATATCTTGTGCTCCAATCAGCTTCGTAAACAACGACAACAAAGGTGTTGGAACTACCTGTAATATCTACGTCGGCCTGAATCTTAATCTTAAGCTTCTCTCCAGCGCTTAACGCGGCGTTGTCAAAAAGAAAGTGAACAACATCTTGATTGTCTCCAGATCCAGAAATAGCAACGGTTTCAGACTCTACATCGGTGTCTACGGCACTTCCTATAGCGTCTTTTTCAACCGTCATAGTAAGGTTTCCAGATCCAGTGAAAGATGAAAATCTCATCTGAACACTCTTTACCACGATGTCGCACGGGCAAAGCCAGTCTGTGTAGGAGTTGTTGTCCGAATTCAGCTCAGTGGGGGGTCCATTCAGCGGCAAGTAGTGTTCTAGCGTGCTAATGTCGTCAAAAAATCCGCACGTAATAGATCCGTAGGTCTTTGTAGACCCGTCAAAAGACAGATTTCCACTTCCGTCAGTGCTAAGAACTTGATTGGCACTGCCGTCTGCTGGTGGGAGCTTTAATGTGTACCCACTGCCAGAGTCTGGGTGCTGAAAAGCAATCATGTTTGCAGCTCCAGAAGAATCCCCCAATCTTATTGCCCCACCTACAGATCCATTACCCGCAATCGTAAACCTGCTAGTACCTTGAGCTGTACCAGTGTTGAAGATTTTGAACTTAGTGGCGGATGAACTTTGAAAGTCAACACTGTTGGAACCCATCTCTACAACCCTGTTGCCGCTAAGCGTGAGGTCTGTATTTCCAAGGTTAGTGTCTGTAGGTATGGTTGGTTGGTCCGAGAGGTCGTTGTAGCTGCCAGTAGTGGCTACAGTGGCAAGTGTGGTCGGAGTTGGTACTCCAGAGGCATTTCCGATCCATGCCTGACCATTTGGGATGTTAGGAACATCGTTTGCTCTACCAGCCCCCAACACAACTCCAGATCCCGTGTTGGCGTTGGACTTGGTTACAACACCAAGGTTTTGGATCAAGTTGGTCCCCGTGGGTTTTACGTTTGTAAACCCTCCAGTAGCGCCCACGTAGATGACGTCTCCAGGAGAAAATGAGCTAGTGTCCACCCCTGTTATGGTTCCAGAGATGATTGCCTGACCCTCGGCTCCGTCAGCAAGCTCCTCGTTTAAAACGTATGTGGCTGGCATAGCAGAAGCCGTGTCAGCTCTTGCGGCAATGACGTCCGCAACTATTCCCGTTACGCCAGTGGCATGAACTGGAGTGCCCTTGACAAGAGTTCCTCCGCTGTCGTTTTTTACCTGAACGTATAGGGTGTGTACGTCCTGCCAGCTAACGTCGTAGTCGGTGCTGGTGTTTTTG
>Ga0099849_1000162_pt1 | contig 28440 bp, 34 predicted proteins | sample CB_VirMetaG_4_FD_78177 | JGI IMG/M metagenome (GOLD analysis project Ga0099849, IMG submission 78177) | Freshwater to marine saline gradient viral communities from Chesapeake Bay - CB_1508_1M Viral MetaG | ecosystem: Environmental > Aquatic > Marine > Coastal | place: USA: Chesapeake Bay... | reverse complement strand
TTTATTAGTTTGACTGTTCATATATTAGATTTAATTTGTGGACAAGTTACACACAATAAATGTTATAAACAAATTTTTCCTTTGTGTATTTAAAACAATCGCATAAAAAAAGGAGGGTATTACCCCTCCCTCCTTAACATAATTTGGACCAAAATCAGGTGACGGTTGCGTCCTCTATTGCGTCCTCAATTTGTCGCTCTAACGTCTTACCTGTAATCCCAAGTACTTGAGCGATCAAAGTAAACTTTCTCCTGTCAGTGATCTCCACTTCTCCATCACTTATGTCAAAGGAATGGATTGAGTAACCGAATTCTGTATTGAGGTATAACGTCACCTCTTCAGAATCTGAATCAACCTTGATTGTGTGTTTCTTTGTGTCTTTCATTTTAATAGTCATTAATTAAGTTATCTGTGTGTTTAAGAAGTTTGTCCATGTCCTTGATGTCGTTTACTAAAAGCAAACCTGCATCGTACAGGGTAATATCACTTCCTTCCTCTATGATCCTTTTGTTTACATTGAAACCATCGGCATCATATTCGCCTTCTACTCTAACCTCCACCCTTTCCATTCCGTCTACAGAAGTAAAGGCCAAGTATCCGACTGTGATAGTCGTAAAGCTGTACTCTGATTGTTTTACAATTTCCATTTGATCTAAGATTTTAAGTATTCTTCGTCTCCATCAGCATACCCACAGGCTTCTGCATCTACGTTGTTGTGTTTGTTTGCTACATAATATCCGTAGTTTCTCCACCAGTTCAGTTCTGTCTTAAGTCTCTCTTCATCGTATGCATCAGAGGATTTATCTCCTTTGTGTGGTTTTTTATACTTCTGAATAGTTTTTTCCAGCCTATCGTCAATTTTCTTTTCATAGTCATCTATAAGACTTTCCAGTTCCATACCTGTTAGTTCACTATATGGTTTAGTGTAGGTGCCGTGCGGTGGAATCCATGTCCCACCTCCATTACCATCGTTCCATATTTCTACATTCTTTACGTTGGTGGTACATTGGTATCCTGTACCTCTGCGAGTCTCGAAGGACCTTACTTCTGTGACTGCTAATTTAAGTTGTGTCATTTTATATATTTTTTAGTTTGACAATGACTGCACCACAAGGATGCAGTTTCGTCCATTCAGGACTCATCAGATTGCCTGTCGTGTATTCCAATGATCTTGTGGCCTTTGTTGTTCATGACTCTGATCCAGTTGTTCATATGGCCTTCGTCATTGAATTGCTTGGGAAAGGATCTGTAGTTCCCATAGGCTGTCTTCATGTCTATTATCACGTTCATACTAATTCAAGTTTAGAGTTTACAAAATCTATAATAGCCTCATCGAAATCTTTTTCCTGTCTCTCCCAATAAAAATCATGAGCGTACAGTTTTTGGAATTCAATGGCAAGTTCCCATGCCTTATCGAAGGTCTGGAAAACGGTTCCTCCAAGTAAATCCTCTTGGATAATTATGGCAGTAATTAAAGCTAAATCTTTTTCCTTCATTTTAAGGAGTTTTGTAGTTCTTTTGATGTTATACCATAGTTGTCGAACAATAAGTCCTCAAAACGGCTTAAATCAGCCTTCTTGATCATTATATCAGTTGACTGGCTAAAGACGTTTGACGTTGGACACATAATCACCCAAATTGGAAAGTATAGATCAAGGTGTTGCTCTCCTAAATCATCAAGGAGTTGGTTGAGGGTTAGTTTGTGAGAGATCGTCTCGTCTACCCATCCTGTATACCATCCATCGAATGACATGAATTCCTCTCTGATCTGTGGACTCCAGTATCCTCTCCATGCATCGGTTCTCACGTACTCAAACCCATTGACTGGTAGAGTCTGCTCATCGTCTCCATAGAGTTCTTCAAGGTATGAATTGGCAAAATCATATTCCTTACACCAGTAAAACTTCTCACCTTCGTCATGAGTTGGATGTCCAAAGCTAATTAAGGTAGGGGAGTGTTCCCATGGTTCATCACAGCAGTCTTCACATAACACTTCACCCTGTAGGGTTTCCTTTGAGTACATTGTGTCGTAATCGATTTCCTGCTCACAGCAGTTGCATTTTTGTAAATTGTCATTTTCCATTTTATGTATTTTTAAGTTTGACATAGACTCCCATCTGACTGGGAGTTTCGGACATTAGTCCTCATCAGTATGCCTGTGTTCGATCATTTTCTCCTCAGACGTAACCACAGTTCTTGGATGTCTGCTGTTGTCGATCCATGTGATGCTGATTACTTCTACAGGATTAAATGCTCTCCTTCTGTTGATCTTAGCGTAGTCTACAGCAGTTCTCTTGGTGTCGAACGTTATGGCCTTGCCTGAGTTCTGCTTGATCTTACCTTGATCACAGATGTACTGACCCCTACTATTCTTCAATAGCCAGTATTGGGTGTTTTCCAGTTTTACCATTGGTCATCTTCGTAAGCATTATACTCCAGTTCCAGTTCCCAAAGGTTATTATCATCGTTGTAGAAATCATAGGCATTGTCCAGTGATCCTTCGGTGCCTATCCTGATCTCTTCCCTTGACGGTATGCGTGTACCATAGGGATTGACGAATGACTCGTTAGGCAGGAAGTACATTCCGCATTCTAACCCACTGTGGGCGGCTCTACCTACTGATCCTTCCATTGACCATACATAGCCTTTGTCGATCCAGTCTTGCATCTGTTCAATCGCAGGAAAGTCTGCCTGTCGTTCTCTGATAAATTTTTCTTTCTGTGTCATAATTGTGTATTTTTAAGTTTGACATAGACAGGGATGTTACTCCCTGTTTCGGCTAATCTAAGCCTCTTCAGTATGCCTGACTTTGAATCCTGTTTTACGTGAATAGGTGTCAAGGATGTACTGGTATAGTTTATCCCTGTTTCCGTCATCAAGCATGGTTAAGAATCGAGTAAAGACTCCATATGACAACCTTGTCTTAACCCATCCTTTCATTTCATCTGTTCCTTCATGACACATCGCAAACTTGTCGTTTAAATGATTAGCCAAGCATGGATCATCTGACCAACATTCTCTGATAAAGTTTGGAGGGTAATTAAGTCCAAACCAAATAATCGAATCGATGTTCTCGCTTGATTGCAATTCATCAAACTGCTTTTGCATTACTGTAAAACGCATTTTGTTCTCTTTGTTGAGTCTTCTGATATCATCAAAAAGGTCATCCCTTTCCTCATGCATCCTTTTGTTCTCTCTCTTGAGGATTGAGTTGTCTGCCTTGAGTTCTTTGATCTCTGCTGTTGCAATAGATAGCAGTTCGTTTAGTTCTGTTTTTGTAAATGTAGTTTTCATAATTATCTGTTGTTTCTAAAGTTAATGTTGATTTGTCTCTCTGCGATGAGGTCTTCCATGACGCTTACCATTGACGCATTGCTGTCGTCTTCAGGGAATAGGCTTACCCCATTGTCCTCTACGTAATAAAAGCCTTTGAAGATCACCTCTTGCTCGCCATCAGGAGTCGTGAATAGTACGTCAATAGACATCTCTCCATGAAGAAAATCACCCATGTAATTTACTGCCCACTTTTTCTCCCTGATCTGATCCTTGATCACTCGAAGAGTTTCCTCTTCTCTTCTGATCTGTTGATCTCTTGCCTCACGAATGGTCATCATGAATGCTCTGTCTTGCTCTGTAATTTTGATTGTGTTGTTCATTTTAATAAAGATTAGATTTTTCAATTAGTTTAACTTGGTAACTGGGAAGGTAATCGATAGCCTCTAAGTACTTATCGTAAGTCTTCTCAGCCTGTCTGTCATACTTGTTGTATGCTCTTTCATCTCCTTCTCCATCTGCGATGTTACGGAGTCTGTCGGCCTCATTGTGTTTGATCAGCCAATCAATGGCCTTCTTGGTTTGGCGGTAATTAGCCTTGTTTTTGATGCTAATGCCTTGATACTGAGTTACTTGTGTTTTCATATTGTGTATTATTTTTGTTTGACTCTGTAAATATAGGGAAGTAGATCGGAATAACAATGGCATCCAATGATAAATTTACATGGTTGACTCCAATAGGATAAACTACATCGTCCTTACTACGGCCATATAACACACTGTAATAGCCTATGTTACGCATCTATATAGTATAGCATCTCATGTACTGGTATGGAATAGATAAAACAAATAGGATAGGGGAGGTTATTGTTTTGTTCCGTGTATTTCACAAAACTTGTAATTCCTGTGGTAATAGTTGAGGTAATTTAGCTGTTAGTAGTTGGCTATGGTATACCGATATCAAAAGCTAAAAGTTTTGACTCTATTTGGGAATCGTTTAAGGGGTGTGGGTTTAGGATTTCGATTTTCCTGTAGGGTGTGGCCTTCCAGATCTATATATAACCCACTAGTTCTTTGTATCTGGTGTGGCGATAAAGTTTGTCACTTACTGTTTATATAATAGTATACAGTTATTTGATAAGAAAACACGCCACATTTGTGTGTGTATATAATTAGTACTTTTGCTGTATGGATATACAAGGTATCTTAGCTTTTGTAGTTGCATATGAGATAATAAGGTACACTGTATTTTCATTTGTAGGAAAAAACGATATGAAAAGACCAAAACCATGTGCGTGCGGAAACACATCTAACCCTTCAGGTTTTTGTGATGGCACTCACGCAAAGTAAACGATGTGGCTGACACTTTTATAAAGAACAACCTGTCTTTTGTGTTGTCTATTACTCTAGCTGTGTTCACAGCAGGCGGACTTTTTTCTGAGTTCACCGCCTTGAAGAATGAGCTGCATACGGTACACGAAAGATTGGACAAGAAGATTGTTGTTATATCAGACCTAGAGGATAGAATCCTTGAGATAGAGAAACAGCTAGAATACGAAAGAGGATTACTAGAAGCTTTTAAGAAAAAGTAAATGGCTAAGAAAACTTCCAAAAAAGACATGCCCTGTAACAAACCCAGGAAAAGCACAAGACCAGGTAAGAAGAAAATGGTCAAAGCTTGTTCTGGTGGAACTGAAAAATTAATACACTTTGGTGCTACTGGATACGGACATAACTACTCCAAGGCAGCAAGAAAGTCTTTTAAGGCTAGACACAAGTGCGCTACCGCAACAAATAAGTTGTCGGCAAGGTATTGGGCTTGTAAAAACCTGTGGGCAGGTAAAGGAGGCTCAACTAAGTCATCGCCAAAATCTAGGAAAGCAAAGTAATGACCACATTCAAAATTATAATCCAACCACCTTACTCAATATTATTAGGAGCAGAAATACTAACTAACCCAAAAACTAGGGATATTGATGGATTTTGCGTACATTTGATACTAATCTCGATAGAAGTATCGTGGGAGGATAACAACGACTATTATAATCTAACTTAATTTAACTACTATGCCAATAGAAAAATTCGTAGACTTCGGAGACGAAGCCAATTTATTCCTGCGTCAAGGAATCAACACACTAGCAAACGCAGTCAAAACAACTTTAGGAGCTGCAGGGAAAACAGTAATTATTGAAGACGACTTCGGTAAACCACACGTTACAAAAGACGGTGTGACTGTTGCAAAATCAATTAACCTATCTCACCCAGTAGAACATATGGGTGCGTCTATAATTAGAGATGCATCTGTGAAGACAGGAGATATTGCAGGAGACGGAACAACTACTTCAGTTGTATTAGCTCAAGACATAATAAAACACGCTACTGATAAAATGCAAGGTGAACCCCACCTCAACCACAATGTTGTCAGAGAAAGAATGAGAGCTATCGGTGAGGACATATTAAAGTACCTCAAGGATAACACAAAGAAAGTAACTAAAAAACAGTTACAGTCTGTAGCTACCATTTCTGCTAACAACGACCCATTACTTGGACGTGTAGTTGCAGAGGCTTTTCAGAAAGTAGGAACAGATGGTGCTGTGAGTATAGAGACCTCATCCAATCAAAAGACATATGTAAAAGTAGTTGACGGTACCAGAATAAAAAGAGGGTACGCAAGCAACTATCTTATTACTGATAGAGAGAAGTCTTTATGTGTCTTGGAGAATGCTCTTGTACTTGTAGCTGACAAAGAAATAAAGAAGTGGGCTGATATACAGTTCTACTTAGAGGCATCTATTACGCAGAAGCGTCCTTTACTTATCGTAGGGGAAGTGGAACAAAACGTAATGGCCAATATTAACAACAACAAACTACGTGGTGCACTTGACATCTGTGTGGTGGCTCCTGAAGGAGTGGGCTCGAATCGCCTGGAGTTATTAGAAGACTTAGCCGTGATGACAGGTGCTACCGTAGTTTCAGATGACACAGGAGTTGATTGGACCAACGTGGGTGTAGGTAACATGGGATCGGTAAAAAAAGTAGTATCCTCCGCCAACCACACAATACTAACGCTAGACGGTACTACGTCAAAAGAGATAAAGGATCAAGCTAAAGTAGTAAAGTCTCTTTTAGATAGTAAAGATGATCCTCACAACAACTGGCACTACAAGGATAGAATCAGTAGACTTGCTGGTGGAGTTGCAACTATATATGTAGGAGCTTACACTGAAGTAGAGCTGAAGGAAAAGAAAGACAGAGTTGATGACGCTGTATGCGCAACAAGAGCTGCATTAGAAGAAGGTATTTTACCAGGAGGCGGAGCTGCGCTTTATCACGCAAGCATTTATTTGTTTAAGAAAAACATGAAGCCTTCCTCTGATCAAGAACATGATGCCGCAGCATTTATACTGTACAACTCTTTAACTTCTCCTATTGCAACGATCATGATTAACTCAGGAAAGACAGGAGCAGAGGTTGATGACATACTTAGGGATATGGCTGATAAACCTATAGAAACAGGTTTTGATGTTATAGAAAAACAAACCGTAGATATGTACAAGTCTGGAATTATAGATCCAGCGAAAGTGACTACAACCGCATTTAAGAATGCTTTGTCTGTAGCTGAGATAGTTTTACAAACTAATTGTATAGTAACAAATAAAAGAGAACTACCAAAAGACGAAGAATGAATGCACTAGGAAAATGGGTTGTACTCAAAAGAAAAGAAGAAGAAGTGAAAGACAAACTAGGTTTGGTAATCACTGATGTTACAGATAAAGGAGTGAGACATAAACTAGCAGAGGTTATTAGCGTAGGCAGTGAAGTAGATGATTTGGTCGTTGGAGACTCCGTGTATTACGACATCGCTGCTAGTTCTCAGCTCCGTGTTAACGAGGATGATATATATGAGGTAATAAATGAGTCGCATATTGTTATCAAACTGTAGTGGTATTATTTGACTTTGAAGACGATAAGTTCATACTTGAAACGATACATGACTTTCAAGATATGGACTTTGTCTTTTACGATAATCCAGTAGAACATTATTCTCTAACAAACATATCTAAGAAAATAGGATCGTTTGATGAGCTGATGTATCTAGCTGAAGTTTTTTTGCACCTCAATAGTGATGTTGATTTTGAAATCTACTTAGGTTATTTTTGCTGGCTAGGGTCTAGAGACTCTGGTATGTGTATACGTACTTATGGCAAAGCCAGGATAGAACATTTTTTAAGACAGATATTCTTTACTAGGAAAAAACCTTATTGCAGGAGACACAGGAGGGTTGTGTTTAATCCTGAGAGAATAATATCTACAGAAGAAAAGTTATCTATAACAGCTCAGGTAATAAGAAGAGGTTGTAAGTTCACAAATATAGATGTGTTGCTTGCAATAGACACCTTAAGGGATCAGTTAATTGTTTCCACATCTAGGTCGATTGCAAGTTATTTGAATTGCAGCACCTCAACAGTTAGTAGATTAATAAACAAAGAGACAAGAGATAAAATGAAACGATACAATGAGTTGACAAGAGAAGAACAAAAAATTAGAATTTTACTTGAGAACATAGAATTGCTAACTAGCAACGGAGAAGGGTTAAAGGTCAGGGCATTAAAAGAGCTGACATCTATACGAGACTATTCTCTTATTAAAAAAGCTATAACTATTTTTCTTCGTGACGAGAGTTCATCATCTTAATTAGCTTTTTGTAAGCCTTATCAATCTTTGTAGTTCCTTTGAATATTTCGTTCCTGTATGGGTTTTCAGAGATTATTTCTTCCCCATTTAACTTTTTGTATGCGTGATTACATATAAGCTTTGCTTTCTGCGTAAGGTGAAACAAATCTTTCTTCCTTCCTGGATCTTTCATCCACATGGTTATAAGTCCTCTATCCTTAAGTAATGTTACAACGTTGTTTCCCCAACTACATATCCTTCCGTAATCATACAAATCTTTTCTAGTGAACAATCCCATGTCATACAAATACAAGATCATTTCTAGTTCTTTTATATTGAGATCATACTTCTTTTGTATGTAATATCTAACTACTCTCCAGTTCTTCAAGTAGTTGTTTTCTTTTTCTCTTTGTGTGTATTTTTTAGTTTGCTTTGGTTTTTTATGCAGGTAAAATGCTTTGTACATCCGTTGTGTTTTACCCAAATATACAACTTATAAATTTGTTATCTTTGTAGAAAATAACAAGTATGGCTCATCAAGGTTTAGGCGACACTGTTTCTAGCTTAACGGAAATCATGGGTATAAAAAAAACCGTGAACAAGATATCTGAAATAACAAACAGACCATGTGGCTGTGAACAGCGTAGAAAAAAACTAAATGAGTTGTTTCCTTATAAAAACTCTAAAAGCACTTAATTATGCCTTACAATAAAAAGAAGAAGAAGCCAAAAGTAAAACCTAAGAAATAATGGCGACAAGAAAAAAAATGAAGAACACTTGTTGGAAGGGTTACGAGCCAATTGGAATGAAAACGAAGAATGGCCGTAAAGTACCTAACTGTGTTCCCAAGTCAACTAAAAAAAGGAGAGGATCAAGATCATGAAACACGGAAATAAAAAACTTACTGGGAAACAAATGAAGATTGCCTCTGCTGCAAAACCTTACAACAAAATAACAGGATCTGATTTTAAGGTTTTGAAAAAACGTAAGAGAGGATGAAAGAGTTTGCAATTATATTACTATGTGCTTTAGTGTTTACACTAGTCGTGTTTTTAGTAGCGATGGCTCTAAACAAGATCGGATGGATAAAGACTGCCTTTTTGAAAGATGAGGACAAAGACTGGATTCCAGATGCCGTGGAAAAAGAAATACAAGAATTAAAACAAGATCTTAAAGAAACAAAGGACCGCTTACAATCCGAGCTAAGTGATGTAGGCTCTGCAATAAAAGAAGTTGGTAATCAAATAGGTGATGTGCCAAAAGCTTTTTCTGGTAAGAAAAGACCAGGAAGAAAAAAGTCTAACAAATAAGATGGATATCGTAGATTTGAAGATCTGGGGAATTAATTCGTTTGCGATTACGATATCGCTACTAGATATAGACGCAGCATTAAGCGTCATGCTTGGTTTTACCGCCATTGGTTATACAATCCATAAATGGTATTTAATGTGGAAATATAATCGAAAGAAAACAAATGAATCATGACGTTTTGTATCACTACACAGGGTCAGAGGAATACTCCTTAAAAGATTACGTAGTGCCTGCTTTAAAAGCTTTACCTGATTGGTATAAGAATGTAGAAGCAGAAAAGTTTGAAGATACGAAACATGTGTCTGTAAAGACATGCGTTTCTTTCTTGTATATGTGGCAAAACTCCTACCTAATAAAATCTCCATGTGAAGTTGAATTAGTTGTAGGACCGTCAGGATACGAATGCTACGTTGCAGATGAGAATGCTGTAAGGTTTCAGTCACATACACATGAAGAGATAGAGCCTAGAAGTCAAATGGGTACAGAGTTTGACCCTAATTGGATGAACCTAAAATGGGAGTTTCCATTATCGGTGATGACAAACGAGCATAGGTTTGATTTAGTATGGATGCAGCCCTTTTATTGGGACCAACAACAAGAACTTGTAACTGCACCAGGACTGCTGCCTATACTTCCAGACAGGGCTACAGGTTTAAACTGTAATATGTTTGTAAATAAAAGTGTTGACAGAACAATAACGATACCTAAAGGGTTTCCTTTGGCGATGGTTTATAGTCCATCAGGTCCTGTTAGATTTGTAGAGGAACCAAATTATGACTACTTTATGAAAACGTCTAACATGATCGGTAGGATATTTCCTGCTAAAGAATACTATTTAGCTTCTAAAAAATGTCCAATGCATAATTCAATCACAAATGATATCGACAAACCTAAGCTTAAAGGAAGCGACTAGAAGTAATACGGCACGAAGATTGGGTATAGACAATACCCCTGACGGATATACAATAGGCAACATGGAATTAGTTGCAAACAAAATATTCCAACCTCTGCGTGAATGGGTTGGAGGACCTATAAGAGTGAATAGCTTTTACAGGTGTGAAGAATTAAACCGTGCTATTGGCGGAAGTTCTAGATCACAACATTGCCAGGGTAGAGCAATTGACCTAGACGACATTCATGGGCACGCTACAAATGCTGAGATGTTTAAGTACATTAAAGACAATTTGAATTTTGATCAACTCATATGGGAGTTTGGAGACGAAGAAAATCCTGATTGGATACACGTTAGCTACGTGAGTGAAGATCAAAATAGAAATAGATGTTTGAAAGCATATAAATTAAACGGAAAAACTAAATACGAACTGATATGAGCAAAGAGACATTGATTAAAAGACCAGATCAAAAACAAAGACCAAAGATGAAAAACAAAGATTTACGACATTATATAGGTGCTGCAGGCGTATTTATACTCGTAGTAGGACTTATGCTTTTTTTAGCATTCAATGACATCCCTTCTGCAAACAAGGATATATTTGTATCTATTATCGGTATGATAGTTGGGAGTCTGTCTGTGGTAATATATACCATCATAGGGAAAAATCCAGATGAGGTAAATTCTTTACAGCAGAAAGTGGAGTCACTTCAATCCTTAGCAGATACTATGGAAAAAAGAAATGACCAGTTGGAGGCTATGATTATAGAACTACAAAGAGAGATTATCTCAAAACTATCTGTGGTAGGAGCACAATTTGTATTAAAAGAAGATAAGTAAAATGCTAAAAATACTACTAGGTCTCTTAGGACAAGGCAGCTCAGGAGGTAGAAGTAAGATTGGTGGGTTAGCTTTAGATTTAAGAGAAGCCATAAAAGGCAAGGAATTAGATCCAAATCAAATACTAGAGCTACAAACTAAGATAAATGAAGTTGAAGCACAACACCGTTCTATGTTTGTTGCTGGCTGGAGGCCCAGTGTTGGTTGGGTTTGTAGTCTGGCTTTTGCCTATCATTTTATCGCCTTCCCAATCATTAGAACTATATATCCAGATATCGATTTTCCTGAACTGGATACAGAACCTCTGTTTACTGTGTTAATGGGAATGCTAGGTTTAGGAGGACTTAGAACATTCGAAAAATTAAAAGGAAAAACTAAATAATGAGAATAATAATCGCACTACTATTTGCGGCTACGGCTTACTCACAACAAGTGCCAATTGACGCATATGGAACATGGGTGTCTTACGAACACCAGGATCAATTAAGAATATTTCTAGATGACGATCAGACTGTTTTTATCAGATCAAATGATGGGTCTGTGTTAGCACAAGGTACTATTACAAGTGACGGTAATTACTTTGTAATTACAAGATCTGATGTTTACGACAACTACACTCTTGGTACTTTTGTTGGAAATGAGACTATGGTCATTTCTAAACCAGGCCAAGCTCAATCATGGCTATGGGTAAAAATATCAGATTACTGAGATTACTTGTAAAAGACAGACGGCTTACAGCCAAAGAAAGAATATCTATTAGGTTAGGTTATATGGGGTCAACATTTATTATGATGTCCCCATACTTGCTTAATTATGGAAATATAGGATGTGTCACTTATATCATAGGTGGCATACTTTTAACACCCCAAGTATGGATAGCAAAACAATGGAATTTAGTGTTGTTAAATGCAAACCTTGTTGTGGGATATATTTTGTATTACATAAATCACTAAGATGGCAAAAATAATAGCAACAAACACCTACAAAAAGCACAAAGTAAAAAGACCAGGTGTTCACTCAAAGACAAAGACATCTAAATTAAAAACAAGCCGCAACTACGCTAAACCGTATCGTGGCCAAGGGCGGTAAGAAAACTGCTTTGTTTTTATTAGTACCTTTGCACAAACACCTTAATTATGCCTAGAATAAGTACGTTTTCCCAGGATACTACTGTTAGTAAACAGGACCAGTGGATAGGTACGGACAGCGAGACTGGAGCAACTAAAAACTATTCTATACAAAGTTTTGTAGATCTTATTAATGATGAGAATCTAGTAAACCTTTTTGATGGTGTGCTCTATACTTTCAAGGCCGTAGATACTACTGCTGAAGGCCAGGGAATACTAAGTGTTACTGGGTCTAATACCTTAACAACAAACTTTAGTGCTTTAACTCATGTTTATCTTCACGTAAAAGATACTGAAGGCACAACCGTTGATACTTATCTAGAAAAAACTCTTGACAATTACATAAAAATATCTGAGCAAGGAAACCTTAATAATTTTGGAATATACGAGGTTATTGCCATAGAAGACTGGAACACTTACTACAAGAAACTTACCCTTACTATAAGAGACACAAATGGAGCATTGTCTCCTAACCAAAATTATTACATATCTAACTATCAAGCTATAAATGATCAAGACTTTAGTGACAACTCAGTCACTGAGTTTGCTGATGTTAGCAATGCAGGGTCAGGAGAAATCATAAGTAACATTGAAAGAATAAACTACAACGAAATATATCTGAACGGATTAAGACACGATGATGTTGTAGACAACTTACTTACTGTTGATGCTGGTGTTCCTCTATCTGCAAATCAGGGTAAAATTTTAAAGGATGCGATAGATGCCATTAATGTTCTCCTTACAAGTGATGAAACAGATTTAGATACATTACAGGAGATAGTAGACTTTATAGAGGCAAACAAAGAGACGTTAGATACTTTAGGTATAAGCAACATAGCAGGACTACAGGATGCTCTAGATGACAAAGTAGATAAAATTGTAGGAAAGCAATTGTCTGAAGAAGACTTTACCACCATTTTAAAAACTAAGCTAGACGGTATAGAGGATAACGCAGAAGTCAACGTACAAGCAGATTGGACTCAAAGTGTTACAGATCATGATGCATATATAAACAATAAGCCTACAGATGTAACAGACTTAAGTATACATGATGTAATTGAATTAAGAGATGTAAGTGACGCAGGATCTGGATACATAATTACTAACGATGAAAGAACTTCTATAGATGGTCTTGATCCAGTAAATTTAAGGGATACTTCACACGTAAAAACATTAGGTGATTTCTCCGTGGGTAGTGGAGGTATAGAGTTTAGTGATCAACTTTCTGCAGAACCCACATATGATAACGCTATTTTTTCTATTGATGGAAACGATCCTAAACTAGCGTTCAAACAAGGAGGTAACACTTACTACTTAGATTATTACAGTAACAACTTAACTACTGGTATTAATCAAGGTGGAGAACTTTCAGTATTAAACGGAACCACAGTTAGAATCTCTTCAGGTAACGGCATTGTAGTTTCCTTAAATAAAGATGCAGGCTTAATAAGTTATCCTACTGTGCAAAAAGTACAATGGGATCAGCAAGACGTAGTGGTTTCTAATTTAACGCCTGGTAACGCCAACCAACTTAATGCTTGGTTTTATGTAGATGCGTTAGGCACAATACAACAACAACCTAATGAGTTTAGTGAAAGCCAGTATAAGTCTCAAATTATATTAGGGAGTGCTATACACGCTGATGGTACTATTAAATTTGTAAAAACATTTCCCAATACGTCTTATGGACAACAAGAACAATTTGGTGAGTTTGCGAGAATATTTGGTCCTCTAAAAAAGAGTGGTCACGTTATAAGTGCTTATTCAACAGGCTTAGGACTAAACAGATCAGCAGGGATTGCTTTTGCTTTAGGTAGAAACTATTCAGTTGATAAGGATAATCCGTCTCTTGTTACTGATGCAGGACAGGATAATGTAACTATACATAGATACTATCAAGATGGCTCTGGTGGGTTTATAAGAGATGATGGAGCTCAAGGTGCTGGGTATACAGCATTAGATTTTACAAACTATGATGATGGTAGCGGAACTCTTGCTACAGTGTCAAACAACAAGTTTACCACCCAAAGACTATATTATTTCCCAGGAACACCAGATTTGATAATTTCATACTACGGTAGAAACGAATACCAGAGTTTAGATGATGCTAACACTAATATTAATGCTGAGAGTTTTACAGAAGACACAAACACTGCAACTCAAGCAATATTCTTAGGTTATGTTATTGGACAAAATACGGTAACTGATTTGTCCGCAGGGACTAATAGTAGAATTATACAAGGTGGCTTGTTTAGATCAGTAGCATTTACTTCAACAGGAGCTGCTGCTGGTACCTCAAATATTGCAGACCTTGGAGATGTACAAATACAATCTCCTGCAAACTCACAGATATTACAATACAATACGAGTACCTCCGCATGGGAAAATAACGATTTACAGGATTACAATTCTTTTGCTATGGCAATGGCTATAGCTTTAGGAGGATAAAAATAAAAAACGATGGCAAAAAAACTATTACACTCTTCAAAAATAACGGTTAACAAAGCTGACAATACTATTATTGTAGGTGACATTATACCGTTGGAAAGTCTGTTGCTTATAACAGACGTTACTGCTAATAAAGTTATTTATCAGTTTAATGATCTAACCAAAGGTGCTATAGCAAGCATTGATGGTAAGGGTTCTAGCACAACTTTTACCATGACTCATGACATGGCCAATGATCCTGATATATTAGAGACAAACTCTTTTCAACTTTTTTACGACTCTGCAGATGTTCATATAGAGCCATCAGAAACATTTGTAGATCCTGTAAGTAAGTTTAGAGTTTCTAATCCTGAAAACCTGATTGATACTGACTTTGAATATGGATTACAGTCTACTAAATGGGAGACACTGCAAACCGTAAATAACGTTCCAACATTATATTCTTCTGGTGGAGATGTTCCTCTTGAAGGAGTTACTTCTGTAGAGTCCTTGTCAGGATCTAGACAAATAAAAGTTACAACCAACACACCTCACGGACTATCTATTGGTGATCCAGTTTCTGTTCAGGGTGTTAGTGATTATCAATCTGAAGGATTTTTTGTTGTATCAGGGGTACCCAATGCATTAGAGCTTTTTTATGAAATTGACTTGCCTGCAACTACAACTGGAGAAATATCTGGGTCATATACTACTATAGTTCCAGCTAAGTTTTTTGAGGGTGCTGCGCTAAATATTTCCAATGCGGATGGTGCTGTTACAGACGAGGCGGCTCAAAGTGTCCTTACTGTAAAGACTGAAGCCACTCATGGGTTCTCAACAAAAACAAAGCTTTACGTTAGAAACTCAGTCGGACCGAAAGATTTAGCAATAGAAGATCCAACTGGAACAGCTCCAGATGGAAGACCTTATGTAGATACTGTTGCGAACTTTAACATAAACAATCAAGTTCAAGCTGGAGACACTTCTCGTGGAGGTGTTCAATATAACAGTACTGTAGCGTATGACTGGGAGTGTACACACACAAAGTATATAACTTTATCAGACATAGATCCGATAAATAACCAAATTACTTGGGCAGCTCATGGATTAGAAGATCGGTTCTGTCTTTTGTATAACGACCCTATACTAGGAGGTGGTTTAAATAGGGAATCACAAGGAGGCTTCTATAGTGTAGACAATACTGCACTTGGCCGCAGCAGAGATGCTGTTGTTAACTTTGACAAACAAGTTTGGAGACTTGAACAAGATATTGGTTGTGAAGATGGTGCTGTTTATTATGTATCAGTAGTTGACGCAAACACAATTTCCTTATACGAAGATGAGACTTTACTTAATCAAGTTAGTCTTTCTGTTCCTGCTGATTTTGATTATGGTTTTCCTAGATTAGGTTTAGTATACCAAATATCAAGAGGTGGTGCTTATAATAGTCAGTCTGCATACTGGAAGTATACTCGATGGAATTATGAAGACTACCAAACAACATCTATCAATGCTTTTGCAGGCTACAGTTACTCTTATGATAGATATAGTTATTGGGCTATGTCTACATATGCTCCAGGTTGGACTGGTACAAGTGACCCTGTAACAGTTGATGGATTAAGAATAGCCACTTCAGGTCTTTATTACTATTATTATTATACTAGAGTAGGAACGCCTGATAATGGTGTTTATTCTGGAAATATCGGATATAGAACTTGGTACTACAGAGGTGGTAGAGAATATGGTGCTTACTTTATATCTAATAACAATCAAGCTAGCCACTTTTCTGGTGGTGCAGGTATTAGGACTAGACAATACAAAAATCACTATGGATGGATGTACCACAAGGTTTACTTCAAATCCCTTACTGCTGGTAACGCATCAGGAGCTTACTCTGGGAAAGATCTTATAGCAAGTGACTACGGATTAGGCGTAGACGAGCCAGAGGCAATATACGCTTTCCAAGGGCGCAAGAGAGCTAGTAATAGGCAAAGAAGTCAAGACACATATTCTTATGCTAGTGACCTTTACAGAAAAGGAAGATTTGGTGTTCTTCAAGCAAGAAACACAGAAAGCCTTGTTAACGTTTACAACAACGGTATTTTTGAGGTGGCAACCAATGCTTCTAGCTGGGATGATCAAGATGCAGAAGTATACTACATGTTTATAAAAACTATTCCTACGATTAGAAACACTATATTTCTACAGAATCATGGAATACCAAATGGACAAGAAGTTACGATAAGTATTACTGATGCTGTATGGAATCAAATAAATCCTCCTGGTTTTAGCAACCCACAAAACAACCTTACTGGACAACACTTCTTGTTTTCCGATTCAAGCGGTAACGGTGTATTTATGCCTCAAGAATTTCAAGCTCAGATAAATGTTATAAGTGATAACATATTCAAAATGGAAGTTTTACAGGCTCCTTTTACGGATGATCTTTTAGAGTTCCCAGATGAGTATTCAATATCTTATACCAAAGAAAACGATCTCTTTAATACGATCTATATTCAAGATCACAAAATTGTTGGTGTTGAGGAAGGAACTTATACTGCAGAAGGTCTTAACGAATCAAGTCCAGAAGTCTTTACAGTTACAAATAGTGGTTCTGGAGATTATGCAATAAGCGGTACTAGAATTACAGGAACACAACTTGATCCAACTATTATTGTTTATAGAGGGTCTGATTATGAGTTTCAGGTAAATGCCACTGGTCATCCGTTTTATCTTGCAACTAGTGATACTTCTTATGTTTCAGGTCAATATAACGATGAATACGTGACTGGCGTTAATAATAGTCGAACAGACAATGGTACACTTAGCTGGACAGTTCCTCCTACTGCCCCAAACACCCTGTATTACTATTGTGGTAATCATATAAGTATGCATGGTACAATTGAGGTTAGAGATGCAGGAACCGAAATAGGGGGACTAACGAACGATACAACTTACAATGTTCTTAGAAAAAATGACGCTAGATTATCTATTGCTCAAACCTCTAATAGTGTTGAAACTGCAGACTCTAATGTAATAGGATTTGCAAGTAATGCCGCTCAAAATGCTGTTAGTGTAGATGTGATAACACCTTTCTCTCCTGCAGTTCCAAGTGAGGTAACTATAACTGAAATACAGTATCGTGGTGACTTTGGTGGACGATTTGAATATCTAGTTCTTAGATTTACTGATGGAGATCAATACTTTATAGGAGCGCAAAATGGACAGGATACAGATGTGTTTAGAAAAGAAAACTCTTTTGTATCTAAAAATATAACAGAATTGTTAGCAGGTGGAAGTACTATTTCTGTAGATTTGTTTCCAACAAACCAAGTTAACTTTGCTCACGGATCAATGTCGAACTATTATGAAATTAAGTTTGTGTTGTCTGGTGGTGTTGGTTCGGTTATATTTACAGGAACAGGGTCAGGAAAACAAAACTTGTCTTTCGAAGCTCTTGATGGTGCCTATGATGGTATATATGAAATAAATAACATACCAACAGCAGACACTTTCCAGATTACTTCAGACATAAAGATACCGCAAAGAGAATATGAGATAATAAACGCTAACGTAAACCTAAGCAATAACGTTATAGATTTTGGATCTGATCACAACTTCTTATTAGGTGAGAAAGTTAAATACGATCCAGGTCAAGATACAGTATATCACTTTAACACAGATTTAGCTAGTAATGACTTTTATGTCTATGCAGTACCTACTAGCGCAACTGAGTCTAAGTTTGCTTCTAGTGAGACTTTGGCTTTAGAAGGTCAAACCTTATCTCTTGCTCAACAGGCTAATTCAGTTCACAAACTTAGATCTGAAAGCATAATAAAAGCAAATCAGGGTGTAGGTCAAATTGATTTAGTTCAAGGGTCTAACGAGATAAATGGTAATGGTACAAGTTTCTTAAAACAATTTAAGAGATTTGACAAGATCTATATAGATAATGGAACTTTTACAAAACAATTTACAATTGCTAGAGTATTAACAGATAGTAGACTTGTATTGTTTTCTGCTCCAGACATTTCTCTGACGAACAGAAATTACTTTACCGCAACAGAATTGATATTAAGACCAGATGGTTATGGGATTCATTTACCTTTTGATGGTGGTGTAAACATAACGGCTGGGACTTCTCCAGACAGTAAGATCGTAAGACAAAGTCGTAAATACTTTAGATACCAATCTGGTAAGGGTATACAAAACTCTTTTGCGATAAACTTTAACCCTCCAAGAGTTGTAAGAATCCTTATAAAATCAGATGGAACTACAGCAGAGATAGAGACTCAAGAAGCTCACAACTTAAACCCAGGAGATATTGTAATTATAGAGAACGCTGAAGTAAGTGTTGGAGTAAATGAATTTAACGGAGAGTTTACTGTTTCATCAGTTCCAACTCCATTTAGTTTCCAATATACAATGGATGCAGCTCCAGAACAAGAAAAAGCTGCTGGTTTCCCAACATACTATCTTAAAAACTGGAGTGATTCTTACGTGAGAGCAGGTATGTTTGATGATCAAAATGGATTCTTTATTCAATATGACGGACAAGATTTATCTTGTGTTAGAAGATCTTCTACACAACAACTTGCAGGTAATGTAAATGTTACAAGAAACTCACAGGTGATAACTGGTAATCAAACTTCATTTACAACACAGTTAAATGTTAATGATTTTGTTGTGATTAGAGGTCAATCCTACAAGGTGGTTGAGGTTTCTTCTGATGCTAGATTTATTGTTCAACCGAGTTATAGAGGATTGAATGCCACTGCAGTTAAAGTTACTAGAACTGTAGACACGGTTGTAAAACAATCTGAATGGAATCTTGATTCGTGCGATGGTACTGGGCCTTCAGGTTATGAGTTGGATGTCAACAGAATACAGATGGCATACGCTGACTACTCTTGGTATGGGGCAGGTAAGATTAGATTTGGATTTAAAGACAGAAAAGGTCATGTAAAATATGTACACGAATTTGTACACAACAACATACTAGACGAGTCTTACTTCCGTTCTGGTAACTTGCCTGGAAGATATGAGATAATGAATGGTCCTAATGCTAATGCGTCACCAACATTATTCCACTTTGGTACGTCTGTTATTATGGATGGTACTTTTGATGATGATAAAGCGTACTTGTTTACAGCTAACTCTAAACCTCATGCATTTACAAATGGGAATGAAAGTCAAATAAATATCCAACAAGACAGTGAGTTTGAAGTAATTACACTCAATGGTCAAAGGGTATTTGTGTATGCTTTAAATTTATCTAACATAGATGCACAAGACTTAAAAGTAGGTATGGATGCGAGAGAGGTGATTCCTGTTAATTTACCAGAGGGTACTTATATTACACAGTTGAAAGAAGGGTTGTCTAGCACCACGGTTTACACGTCTTGGCCAGCAACTACAACGCTTCCTAGTCAAGCAGTGTATCCAAACATTCCTAACGGTACGTCAATTAGATTTGGAGAGGAAAATGCAGTTGATTTATCAAGACCTATACCTCTTATATCTGTAAGGTTAGCACCCTCTGTAGATTCTTCGTTAACTGGAGATATTGGTGAAAGAGAAATAATGAACCGAATGCAGTTAGGCTTGAGAGAAGCAGGTGTAACATCAAACAGAGACCTTGAGGTGTTTGTTATCTTGAATCCACAACCTTCTAATTTATCATTCCAAAAAGTAGGATCTCCTTCTTTATCTCAATTGATTGAGTTTAATTCAGGAGACACCCTTGAATCAGGAACAGTTATATTAGCTACTAAAGTTTCTGCTGGGTCAACCACTATAAACTTAAGTGAATTATTAGAATTAGGTAACTCGATTTTAGGAGGTGATAGTGTATTCCCTTCAGGTCCTGACTTACTTACTATTGCGGTTCAGCCTCAAGATACCTCTGGTGTTAGTTTTACTAGTCCAATAACAGTAACAGGTAAAGTTTCTTGGTCAGAATCACAAGCATAGTATGAAGAATATAAGAAAGATATCTATCGGAGCCAACTACAAAGATGCAATGCACTACGTGGTTGGCAACGAAACTTTAGGAGGTCGTTTTATTATTAATGAGATTACTCAAGATAAAGCGAATGTTTTTTCAGTGTGGATAAAAAACAAAGACAACGAAGTGTTTCAATGGAAAGAATTCACTAATATTCCAGCAACAATTGAATTTAATATAGATTTATGATTCCAAGAAAAGGTGTACTTATAAAGCCAGTAGGCGGTGAGTATACTAATATTAAAAAAGTAGGTGGTGTTGACCTGCTTGTAAATACTTCTATTGAGGATGTTGACTATGTTAACAGACTTGGAGAGGTTGTTTCTTCGCCAGACAATTATCTTAAAAAAGGAGATATTGTACTTGTCCATCACAATGTGTTTAGGACCTACTATGACATGAAAGGAAATAAAAGGAGAAGCAACGAGTACTTCAGGGATGGAGTGTATTTAGTTTCTGCAGATAAAATATATTTATATAAAAGAGATAATGTTTGGAAAGCTTACAGATGGAATTGTTTTGTTACTCCTGTGGATTACGTACAGCATAGCGATCTACATAGGACAGATGAGAAGGAAGAAAAGCATGTGGGAATTGTAAAGTATTCTAACACATTTGAACCAGGAACAAAAGTTGGATTTGCAAAGAACAGTGAATACAAGTTTGTTGTTGACGATGAGAAATTGTATAAGATGAGAGATAAAGATATTTGCATTAATTTTAATTAAGATGGCGAAAGAGACCATTAGCGTAAAATCCAACGGTTTGCGCAACGAACTAAAAGAGATACGTAAGAGTATCGACACACTAACAATCACTCTGCAAAGACAAACAGAAACGTTTGATCATATTGCAGATACACTAACGAGATTAATAATCTCACAAACACACAAACGACATGAAAAAAATAATAACTGTCATCGCTGCGGTTTTCGCCTTGACGACTGCGAATGCAATAGGTCATTCCAATAGTAGATGTTGTAAAGATATTTATGAAGCGATAGAAAAATTACTAGAAAACAAAACTATAACTATAAAAGAAGCTCAAGAACTTTGGAAAAAGCACAGGGACCATCAATAAAGAAAGATCTAGAGGATACTATACTCAGGGTCATTGAGGCTGGAGAAGCTGCTGTAGAAGAGCTTATAAAGGTTGCGCAGGAAGAAATAATCACTGGACATCCAGATGATGATTTGGCTGCGGACAGACTAAAGAATGCGGCAGCTACAAAAAAGCTTGCCATATTCGATGCTTTTGAAATATTGCAGCGCATAGATAACGAAAGAGAAAAGTTAAATGACCAGGAAGAGTCACAGTCAAGTAAAGGAAAAGATACAGGATTCCAAAGCTTCGCAGAATCAAGAAGTAGAAAATCTTGATTTATGGAAGTTAGTAGATATATCCGTACCTAAGAAAACAAAAATAGAGTACGGCTATAATCGTGACTTAGATGTTGTGATTATATCAAAGGATGGAACGCTTGGCAGTATAATAGAAGTACAGGGGTTAAGAATAGGATTACCTAAGAACCCTAAAAAAGTATATAAAAGAAGTGGTAAGAAAACAGAGCAATACTGGGAAGAGTTTGAGTATCCAAAAGAATTACGGAAAATATCTACAGTGTTTCAATGGAATGAATATCCATCTGACTTTAAAAATAGTTACATAGAATACATAGAGGAAGAATTTAACAGAAGAGACAATGGGTTTTGGTTTAAAAACAAGGGCGTTGATACTTACATTACTGGTTCTCATTACATGTACTTGCAATGGACTAAAATTGATGTTGGGAAGCCAGAGTTCAGAGAGTCAAATAGAATTTTCTTCATTTTTTGGGAAGCGTGCAAAGCCGATCCAAGGTCTTATGGTATGTGCTATCTTAAGAACAGACGCTCTGGGTTTAGTTACATGTCTTCAGGAGAGACCGTGCATGAGGCTACCATTAGTTCAGATTCACGGTTCGGAATACTGTCCAAATCTGGAGCCGATGCTAAAAAAATGTTTACAGATAAGGTCGTTCCCATCTCCAACAACTACCCCTTTTTCTTTAAGCCAATACAAGACGGAATGGACAAGCCAAAAACAGAACTCGCTTATAGAGTACCTGCAAGCAAACTTACCAGAAAAAGCATTGAGCGGAACGACAGGGAATACCTTGCAGGACTTGATACCACAATCGATTGGAGAAACACTGGGGACAACTCTTATGATGGGGAAAAACTTCAGCTACTGGTACATGATGAATCAGGCAAGTGGGAAAAGCCAGATAACATCCTCAACAATTGGCGAGTAACTAAAACGTGCCTTAGATTAGGAAGACGTATTGTAGGTAAGTGTTTGATGGGTTCTACTGTAAATGCTAGAGACAAGGGAGGTGAAAACTTTAAAGGTTTGTATGAAGACTCTGATTGTAGCCAGCGTAATTCTAATGGACAAACAAAAAGTGGACTCTACAGTTTGTTTATACCGATGGAATGGAACATGGAAGGGTTTATAGATCAACATGGCCACCCTGTATTTTACAATCCAGATAAAGCTGTTAAAGATATTCAAGGCGAGTTGATTTATCAAGGTGCTATAGATTACTGGAACAACGAAGCAGAGGCTCTTAAAAGTGATCCAGATGCTTTAAACGAATTCTATAGACAGTTTCCTAGAACAGAAAGTCATGCGTTTAGAGATGAGGCGCAGAACAGTATATTTAACCTTACACGTATATATGATCAGATAGATCATAATGACTCAATTGAGGGACAAAGAATTGTAAAGCGTGGTAGGTTTTCTTGGAAAGACGGTAGAAGAGATACTGAGGTGATATGGACACCAGATAACAAAGGTCCATTCATTGTAAGTTGGCTACCTCCAAAAGAATTAAGAAACAATACTATAAGATCAAACGGACTGTTTATTCCTGGAAACGAACACATGGGTGCATTTGGGTGTGACTCATATGATATATCAGGAACAGTTGGAGGTGGTGGTTCAAAGGGATCTCTTCACGGTTTGACGAAACTAAACTTTGATGGTCCTTCTAATGTTTTCTTTTTAGAATACATATCTAGACCACAAACAGCCGAGTTGTTTTTTGAAGATGTGTTAATGGCTATACATTTTTACGGAATGCCAATATTAGCAGAGAACAACAAACCAAGACTACTATATTATTTGAAGAACAGAGGATATAGAAAGTTTTCAGTTTCAAGACCAGATAAAAATAAAGCAGATCTTTCTAAGGCTGAAAGAGAGTTAGGTGGTGTACCATCATCTCCTTCTGTTATATCTATACATGCTGAAGCTATTGAATCATACATAAATCAACATGTAGGTTTTACTGAAGATAGTATAGGAAAGATGTACTTTACAAGGACATTACTAGACTGGGCAAATTACGATATACATAAAAGAACAAAATTTGATGCTACTGTAAGTTCAGGACTCGCAATAATGGCTACACAGCGTTACGTTGTGAAACCACCAAAAAAGAGTAACGAAATAAACGTTACCTTTGCAAGGTATAATAACTCTGGCTTAACCAGCAGTATTTTAAAAGGCTAATCTGTTTAATATGGCAAACGGAAAATATTCACGTAAAGTTATAGGACTGCCAAATTCTTTGGCTTCTGACGCTGAAAAGCAGTCAACTGATTACGGCCTAAGAGTTGGTAGAGCTATAGAAGAAGAGTGGTTTAGAAATGAAGGAGGATCTTCTAAGTTTATAAACAACAGAGAAACTTACCACAGGCTAAGGCAATATGCACTTGGAGAGCAATCAGTACAAAAATATAAAAATGAACTTGCTATAAATGGAGATATTTCCTATCTAAATCTAGACTGGACTCCAGTACCTATTATTCCAAAATTTGTAGACATCGTTGTCAATGGAATGTCTGATAGGCTTTATGATGTAAGAGCAGAAGCTATTGATCCAGTTTCTTCTAACAAAAAAGCTATCTACAAAAACAGACTTCAGACTCAGATGAGAAATAAAGAAGATTTTGAGGACATGGAGGAAACTCTTGGTGCTAAGATCTTTACAGCAGACGCAAACAATTTGCCTGATAACAATGACGAGTTGGATCTTCAAATGATCACTGATTTTAAGGATGATGTTGAAGTAGCTGAAGAGAAGTCTATAGAAAGTATTTTAAAAACAAACAACTACGAATACATAAAGAAAAGAGTTGATCAAGACCAAACGGTTCTTGGCGTTTCTTTTTTAAAGCACTCATTCAATAAGCATGATGGAGTCAAGATAGATTATGTAGATCCAGCAAACATGGTTTTTAGTCCTACTGAAGATCCAAAATTTGCAGACTGCTATTATTTTGGCGAAGTTAAAAATGTCAACATTACTGAGCTCAAGAAAATAAACCCATCACTTACACAGTCAGAGCTAGAAGAAATTTCTAAGATGTCTTCTAAGGCAGATGTTTATCCTGGCGTAAGAGGTGGTTACAACACCGATAACTTTGATCGCAACACTGCGACACTTTTATATTTCTGTTATAAGACTGACAAGAACATCGTATACAAGAAAAAACAAAATGCCTACGGTACGGAAAAGGTATTAGAGAAAGACGATAGTTTCGATCCTCCAAAAACAGAGCAAGCGAGATTTGAAAAACTTTCTAAAAGAATAGATGTATGGTACGAAGGTGTTCTTGTTCTAGGAACAGACAAAATCCTGAAATGGGAGTTAATGAAAAACATGGTGCGTCCAAAGTCGGCAGTACAAAAAGTGTATGCACCTTATATTGCCAGTGCACCAAAAATGTACAGAGGGGCGGTAGATTCCTTAGTAAAGAGGATGATTCCATTCGCTGACCAAATACAGCTTACTCACTTAAAGTTACAGCAGGTGACTTCTAAAATGATTCCTGATGGAGTTTATTTAGATATAGATGGATTGTCATCTATAAACCTAGGTAACGGAAATACTTATAATCCACAAGAAGCACTTAACTTGTTTTTCCAAACAGGTTCTGTTATTGGTAGAAGCTATACGGAGGAAGGTGAATACAATCACGGAAAGATCCCTGTTCAAGAGCTTACGTCTAGTGGAGCTAACTCTAAAATATCTAGCCTTGTAAGTGTATACAATTATAACTTAGAAATGATTAGGTCTGTAACAGGCCTTAACGAAGCTAGAGACGGAAGCACTCCAGACTCTAAAAGCTTAGTGGGTGTACAGAAACTTGCTGCGTTAAATTCTAATACAGCAACTAGACATGTATTACACTCTGGCGTATTTATGACTCAAAGACTTGCTGAGTGTGTTTCGTATAGGATATCTGACATACTTGAATATGCTGACTTTAGAGAAGACTTTGTTAAGTCTGTAGGTAAATATAGTGTAGAGCTGTTACAAGAAATATCTGATTTACACTTACATGATTTTGGTATATTCATTGAACTACATCCAGACGAAGAACAAAGACAGGTATTAGAGCAAAACATACAAGCTTCTTTGTCTGCTGGGAAGATAGATATCGATGATGCTATTGATGTTAGGAATGTTAAAAACGTCAAAATAGCGTCTCAGTTATTAAAGGTAAGAAAGAAAAGAAAAGACAAATTAGAAAAACAAAAGCAGCAAGAGAACATTACACTTCAAGCTCAGGCACAACAAGAAGCTCAAATGGCTGTTGAAGCTAAAAAGCAAGAGGGAGATGCTAGAAGATTAGAACTAGAAGCTCAGATACTGCAGATGAAAAACGAGTTTGAATTAGCTAGGATGGATAAAGAACTTCAAGCTAAATTAACTTTGCTTGAAAAACAAGGCGAGATCAATAACCAAAAACAAGGTATTGATGTTGCAACACAAATGGCTAAAGAAAACTTTAAAGAAGACAGAAAAGACAAGAGGACAGAAAAGCAAGCTACTCAGCAATCTAAGATGATACAGCAGAGACAGCAAGACTTAGATCCTATTGATTTTGATGGTCAAGATAGCCTTGGGTCTGGTATTCAAGGACTTATGGGACAATAAAGGTTAGTACCTTTGTAATCAGATAGTTACAATTAAATTAAATAAAATGGCAGAAGAAAATGATTTAGGCTGGAAGCTAACTCCACTCGATGACGATGGTAACCCCATGTTGTTTGAAAAGGAAGAAGTGAAAGCAGAAAAGCCAGAGGCTACGGAAGTAGAAGCGGCTACAGAAAAAAAGGAGGAAACTCCAGAAGTAGAAACAAAGGCGGAAATAGAGCCAGAGAAATCTGGAACTGAAAAACCTGAACAAGTTGCTCAAGTTGAATCACAAGAACCTGAAGAGGTAAGTGAGGAAGCTATAGCTGAGGTATTAGCTGAAGAAACAAAAGAGCAACCAAAAGAAATTGACGAGCAAGCTGTGTTACAGTTTCTCAAAGATAGACATCAAAAGGAGTTTACTTCTATTGATGAAGTTCTTTTAAATAATGACAAACAGCAATCTGAAGACTTAAGTGAGGATATCAAAACGTACCTTAAGTTTAAGCAAGAGACTGGTAGGTCTATGCAAGATTTTATAATGGCACAAAGAGACGTGTCTAATCTTGATGATTCTTCCGCTTTGTTTGAATGGTACAAAGATCAAAACCCTCACCTTTCTGTTGATGACATCCAATACTTAATAGACGAAAAGTTTCTCTACAATGAAGATGAAGACGATGCGAAAGTAATTAAGGGAAAACAGATTGCATATAAAGATGAGGTATATAAAGCGAAAAAGTATCTTACTGAATTGACTGACAAATATAAAGTGCCGCTTGAGTCAAGTGGAGCTAATATGTCGGAAGACACGCAAGAAGCTTTGAAGTTTTACAACCAATATAAAGAGGAAACCGAAAAATCTGAACAGCAAGCTAAAGCTTTACAGGATGTGTTTACACAGAAAACAGAGAACCTATTTAACGAAGAATTCAAAGGTTTTGAATTTAACGTTGGGAAGAAAAAGTTGATGTTTAAGCTATCTAGTCCTGAAGAGGTAAAGAAGTCTCAGTCTGACATTAATAACATGTTATCGAGATATACAGATAAAGAAACTGGTGCTCTTGCAGATGCTTATCTTTTTCATAAATCTGCGTTCGCTATGTCGAATCCAGACCTTATAGCTAAACTTGCCTACGAGCAGGGTCTAGCCGATGCAACAAACAACATCGTTAAGGAGACAAAGAATATTGATATGACTGTAAGATCTAACCAAGTAGCTGATAAGTCTGGAACTAAGTACCGTGTTTTAGAAAGTGAATCTGACTTTTCTGGTGGACTCAAAATGAGAAAACGAAAATAATCTTTTAAAAAATACACAATGGCTGTAACTATGACAGGAGTAGGTGGTGCGTTAACTCCCTCTCCAACTAAATCGACACTGTCGACTAATTATTTAGGATCAAGTATTGAGTTTACTTCTCAGTACTTACCAGAAGTATACGAAGCGGAATTTGAAAAATATGGTAATCGTACTGTATCTTCATTTCTTCGTCAAGTAGGGGCTGAGATGCCTTTTGCTTCTGATGTTATTCAATGGGCTGAACAAGGAAGACTACATTTAGCTGTGACTGGAGCTACACGTTCTGGTGACGTTATTACTTCTACTGCTCACCCTTTTAGAAATAATCAAACTGTAATCATCATCGATGCTGATGGCGATACAGATAAAGCAATTATTACTGCAAGTGACGCTGACACGTTTACTGTAGGTTCTTACTCTGGTGCAAACCTTGATGCAAACCTAGCAACGACTGGACTTAAAGTTTATGCGTTTGGTTCTGAATTCAAGAAAGGTACTAACGGTATGTCTGGTTCTATCGAAGCTCCAAAAGATATCCAAACTAACTCTCCAATTATCCTTAAAGATAAGTACGAAGTTAATGGATCTGATATGGCGCAAATCGGTTGGATTGAAGT
>Ga0099849_1000158_pt1 | contig 28816 bp, 42 predicted proteins | sample CB_VirMetaG_4_FD_78177 | JGI IMG/M metagenome (GOLD analysis project Ga0099849, IMG submission 78177) | Freshwater to marine saline gradient viral communities from Chesapeake Bay - CB_1508_1M Viral MetaG | ecosystem: Environmental > Aquatic > Marine > Coastal | place: USA: Chesapeake Bay... | reverse complement strand
CCGATGCAATAAGATCGAATGGAGCCGTGGCTGATGAGTAAAGCAACACTCTCATAAAGTGCGATACGTAGGTGCAAATCCTACCGGCTCTACTTTTTTAAGAAAATTATCAGAATTAACTTGCAAAAAGTCGGTTTCAAGACTATAATATAGTATACAACAAAGCAACAAATGTTTTTTAGTTTTTTTGGAGGTTTCAAATGAAATCGTTAGAGTACGCTCAGATGCACTTGGTAAATGTTCAGCAGCAAATTCAGCAGTTGACCGAACAGAAAGCACAAATTGAGCAACAGATTAGCCAAATGCAACAGTTCTTGCAGCAGGCTATTGAAGATGTTAAAGCTGATACGGCAAGCGTTCAAGAATCCGCGAGTCCATTAGAAGCAGTAACTTCCTAATTTAGTAAGAGAGGATTTAGTATGGAAAGTAATGAGTTTTATTCGGCTTTGAGCGATCTACCACAGTATTACAACTTTAATGTTGATGGTAGCTCTATCACTGGTCAAATCCAACGTGGTGAGTATCGTGGAGAAACAGTAAATCCTGTAACCGCAGTAGCATTGCGTGAAACTGGTACTGTTTACGGAACAAACAAACGTGAAACGCAGCGTGCTGGGCGAGCGATTGGTTTGAACAGCCAGTTTGTTAATCATGTATATAATGCGACTACAGCATCTTCCAATCGCGGTAATGCTCAGGTTGTTCGTGGAAAAATTAGAAATGCCTTGGAGATTTAATTATGAACTTTAATTCATCACATTTAGCAGGACGTTTAACTAAAGACGCAGTTCTGAGTACAACAAAAGCAGGAACCTCAATGTCTAAGTTTCGTCTCGCTGTAAACAATCGTCGAAACGATAGCACGCTGTTTATCAATGTTCTATGTTTTGGTAAAACTGCCGAGACGCTTAACGACATGTTGGTCAAAGGGCGAGTTGTCGCTGTAGAAGGCGAACTCAAGATTGACGAATACGAAGACAAGGAAGGACGACCAAGAATGAGTGCCGCTATCATGGCAGACAAAATCTCGCTTGGTTACGATCCTGCCATGATTCGCAGTCGTGAAGAAATGGAGTCTATGGGATCAATTCCCACTGCCTAATAAAGATTTTCGCGTCTCTCATCCTTCCTCGGTAAAAAACCCAATCGAGAGACGCCCACGGGAGGCGATGGGTTGGTGTTAAAGGCCCATGCCTCCCTTTTACTTGTTTTATAAAATAAGTTGGTACACAACCCTCGGGTGCATATTATGACTGATATTTACGTTCACTTCAAAGACGATTTTATCTTGGATCAAGATCCTAGCCTGTATGAGTATTGGCATTTAACAAACCATTACTTTTACCGCAAGCCGGGACCGAATGGCGAGACTTACGATTACAGCAGTATCGACCCCGCTGTTTTTAACAAGAATTATTTGTCTCACGAACGACGCTGGTGGCGAGATGGTAATCATCCCCACTTGTATAGAGATGTTATTTTAGATTTAGAGATGAACCACATATGGAAAACGGAAGATCCTGAGTGGGATAGATGGACTCAAGAGTACATCAACATCGCAAGAATGATGAAAGCGGCAGGAAAACCTGTAGCTATTTACGGAGTTTATCTCCAAGCGATGGAGTATCAAATTTGGTTGAATCTTGGACGATTCACTTGGTACACAACTCCAAAACTAAATCCGAAATACAGATATGCAAGTAAAGCAACAGTACAGTATTGGCATAACAAATTAGAAGAGTACAAGCAAAAGGAAAGAGAGCTATTAAGAAAGTTGAATATACTATCTGATAGGTTTAGTCCTGAGATTGATGCAGTTGTCCCTGAGTTTTATATGGGCTACGACATACCCAATACTAACTACAATAGACACTGGAAATGGTTCGCTTGGGAGTTTTTAGTGAGAAGTAAATTAGAAGCCTACTCCACTGCTTTCCAAGATAAACCGATTTACGCTTTCGTGCAACCAAACTTCACTGTAAGCTGGAATCCAGCACCATTAAGTGTTTGGAACAAGACTGTAAACTTCCTACTAAACGAGAAAGTTAAAAGATTATATGTCTTTAACTCAAGGAATCAACCAAAGATTAAAGGTTGGGAATCTGTTTTGTTAAACAGAAAGACAGTGTAAAGTAGATACTTTCACCCCCACGACGCTGTTCATACGGTGAACTACTTTACGGCAACTAGCCTCGTCAGCAATGGCGAGGCTTTTTTCTGCTTTTTACTAAAGTTATTACTTGACTTTGACGATACATATGCTATAATGTTAGCAAGGAGACAAAGGCATGATAACAACACTAGCAATTACTTTTCTTTTAATACTTGTTTATTTTATTTGGTGCTGGGTAACGCTAGACTCAGACACAGAAAATCTTTTTCCTGATACTGATCAAGACAAGTATCTAGAAGAGCATGTTCCATACTTTATTAGTTCAGCAAAGCTCCCTAAGCCTACTGAAAGTATAAAGATTAAAAATCTAGTAATGGAACCAAATCTAGCAATGGAGCCAAAGCCAAAACAAAAAGCACCAAAGAAACCAGAAATAGATAAACAAAAGCTACAAGACTACTGCGATATACTTAAAGCAATTGGCTTTACCTCATCAGAAGCAAAGTCTAAAACAAAATCATTACTCACACAAAACCCAAAACTTACAGAGCAAGAACTTTTAAGAGAGGCAACAAAATGAGAATTAACTTACAAACACCAATCAATCAACTTGGATACGGAGTCGCAGGATTGAACATCCTGAAAGCCCTACAAGCCCGCACAGACGTTGCGTTGCACGTGATTGGACAACCACAAGTAACCAACCAAGCGGACGCTGACGCGGTAAAGAAAGGCTTACAGACCGCTCAGATGTTCGACCCTCAAGCAACATGCGTCAAGATCTGGCATCAAAACCAGATGGCAGAGCGAATCGGATCGGGTAAGTTTATTGGTTTTCCAATATTTGAACTGGACACTTTTACTGATTTAGAAAAGCATCATCTAATGGCTTGCGATGAACTGCTTGTTTGCTCTCAGTGGGCGAAGGACGTTGTGCTGACTAATGTGTACCCTACGCCTGTTGGTCACGACCTTTTTGAAGATAGGGTCCACGTTGTTCCTCTTGGTGTTGACAGTACTATCTTCAAGCGATCACCGAGTGTTGATAGAAATCACACAGTATTTTTTAATTGTGGAAAGTGGGAAGTCAGAAAGGGACATGATCTACTTGCAACCGCTTTCAAGGAGCATCTCAAAGAATATCCTAACAGTCAATTATGGATGATGTGCAGCAATCCTTTCAATACGCAAGAAGAAAATAATAAATGGCTAAATTTGTATAATCACCCTAATATACGCATCATTCCAAGGGCTGAGACACAGCAAGAAGTGTATAATATAATGTCACAGGTTGATTGTGGCGTGTTCCCTTCTCGCGGTGAGGGGTGGAATCTCGAACTTCTCGAAATGATGGCGGTAGGCAGACCAGTTATCGCCACTGATTACTCTGCTCATACAGAGTTTGCTGATAAATATAACGCTATTTTAATACCAAGTCACGGGGTAGAGCCTGCTTTTGATGGAAAATGGTTCTTTGGTCAGGGCAACTGGGCCACCATCAAACAAGAAGATATCACAAAGGCAATGAATACTTTCTGTGAATCATCAGATAATTACACTCAGCAAATTCAAAACTGGTCAAATAAATTTAGCTGGGAGAACACAGCAAATGAAATTCTTCAAAATGTTTAACAAGAAGGAAACCGCTCCTGTACAGGAAGAACCTAATATTCTGTCTGCGATTATGTTTTCTATTGATGATAATGGTGAGGTTTTTGTAGATATCAACATTGGCGACCAAGAAAAGGAGTCAATAAAAAGTTTATCTAGCGTGCTAACAGCAGTTGCTTCTCCAGAAATGCCAGTAACAGTTCTGGATATGATTAAAAACTCACTAATTAAAGACGGAAAGACGGAGGAGTATATATGTTTTATTACCGATTATATGCTACAAACTGATAATTTGTTGAAGGAATATGGAGTAGAAGTAAAGGACGAACCGTACATTAAACCCTCAGATATGATATAGTGGAGACTCCTATGAATAAAATTGGATGGCAAAAATACGAAGATATACTAGAACGACAACTGGAATCGCCTTTATTCGACGCTATTCTGGGCAAAGTTTCTGAGGAAGAGACAGATAGTTTTGATATGGGGGATAGCGATGGGATGCAAGAAACCGTGGCTGTACCCGTTGATGAAACATTAATGGAGAGCATTGCACTGACGGCAAACTTTGATTGCTGGATGGCACACACGAACTTTAATTTAACACCATCTATTAGGGACACCTTAAACAGAGTTGATGGTATTGAGGTATTGAAAATCTGTAGCCGTTATAGATTTTTTATTGGCATAGGCCAAATGTTTGATTTTAAGGATGTTCGTCGTCAGATTGAAGACGAGCTAAATATTAACCAAGGAGAAGAAATTGAGTAATTCTATTGAGAGCTTATTGAGTAACGATGAACTAAGAAAGATTGGAGAAAGAGCGTCTGCTAATTACAGAGGGCAGCTTTCCAAGGATGAAATCAGAACTTGCATTGACAAGGCTATCTGGTCGGCATCCCATAGTTTTGATGAGAAAAAGGGAGTTAAATTTACTTCGTTCTTATACCATGTTGTGGTGAATGAATGTAATAACACTGTTAGATTCAACAGTAGTAACTTTTACTCTATCGAAAGAGGCGTTGACGGGTATAGCATTTCAGGCAAGTTTGACGGATTTGAAAAAGTAGACATTATGGATGAGATCGCTAACTGCGGAGACCCACAGCTTGTATACGACAGGTTTTACCTAAACAAGTCGTATCGAGAGCTTGCAAGCGACCGTAATGTTAGCGGCGAATTAATCAGGATTCGACTTGAGAAATGCTTAAAAAAGATTAAAAATTCTTTTGCTTGAGGATTTTTAGTGTATAATATAGTAGGAAAAGGACTGTAATTTTAGGGACAACATAGGAAATCTAAACAATAATTCCATAATGGAGATTTTACTATGGCTACTGTAGCACCTACAGGCGACGGGCAACAGCCCGCAGTTGAAAAAATTAATGGCGGCACTTTGCTTCACGCAGGCGATCTGGCCGCTGACAGTCCAATCACTCAGAATAAAAGCATTGCTGACATGGCTGATGATCAAGGTCAGGCTTTTGGTTCTAAGGTTATTGCTAAAGAAGATGGCGGTTTGTACTCTGATCGTGTTGGCATCATCAAAGCTGACGGCGGATCTGTCACTGGCGGAACGACTGAGCTTGGTTACAAAGCTGGTCGCGACGAATGGGTAGTTATGGGCGGAAACGTCACTACTACCTTGGCTGGCAGTGCTTACGCTGGTTTAGCTGGTGGAGCCGCTGGTCCTGATTCTACCCGTGACTTTGTTGCTGAGTTGGAAACGACTCGTGACTACGGGCAAATCGACATCGACATCTTTGCTATGCCTTCGTCTGGTTACAACGCTTACGTTACCAAGACGGGTGGCGGTCAGTTGGTTGAGTTTATTGACCCAGCGGTTGCTGGTGGAACTACAGCATCTACGGATGCTGCTGCTAACACCACAATGGCAGTTCCGGGTGAGTTGACTTACATGTTCGGAGGCAAGATGCCAAAGAACGACAACTACAAAGCAAAAGATTCCGCTGAGTAATATAGCATCAATTAGCTCATCCTGCTTTTGTGGGGTGAGCTATCTTTTTCTAGAAGCAGAAAGGCGGTTTGCGTATGGCAACCTCAGAACTCATTGCAATTATTTCTGGTGTATTGGGACTGTTAGGCACATTCTTGGCTTTTGGGCGTAAATTTTACAAACAGGTATCATCTTTTATAGAAGCCCAAGAAGAAGTTAAGGAATCCATTAAGGTTATACAAAACGAAGTCACACCTAACGGTGGTAAATCTTTGAAAGATATTGTTTACAAGATGAAGATTACTTGTGAGCGTATGGATGTTAGGCAGCGTGTTTTAGATCAACGGTCTAAGGCAGCTCTGCATTACCAAAAAGAAGCATTGTTTGAAATTGACAAGTCTGGAAACATGACTTGGTGTAATGAGGCGTTTCGAACGCTTATGGTAGAAGAAGGCGGTGTGGTAAGCACCGGAAAAGATTGGATCGCAGTTGTAGACGAAGATTCTAGAAAAGATTTCGTAGAAGAAGTTCAATCCTGCTTAAAAATGTGCAGGAAGATTGACGTTGAGACTGTGGATACGCAAGGAAGTGTCGTTTACTTTATTGGTTTTCCCTACAAAATTGGTAGGAATAACCATGAAGGTTTTTTAATTCATCTAAAGATAAAGAAGGAGAACTAATTATGGGTTCTGAAAAGTTTAAGTTAGACATGGCTGATTTTGTTGGTGTTGGTAAAAACGCACTGCTTGTCGGTGGAGCTGCTGCTCTCACATATGTTGCTCAAAACTTACACGTTATTGAGCTTGGCATGTGGGGTCCAGCTATTGTCCCTGTTGTTGCTGTTGTCTTGGACACGGCGATCAAGTGGATGAAGAACAATAAGAAAGAAGCATAGGAGTATGAAATGGAGTTTAATTTTGACACGACGGAAGAACTGATTCGCTCTTATGAGCGGGGTTTTGAAGGTTCGATTTGCGATCCAGAAGAAACCAAAGCACTCCTCGCAGAATTAAGAACTCCTCTCTTTGGTGCAACAGCTTATGATTTATACGGGGCAGGCGAGGGGAAACTCTCTCTGCCCTTTCTTTCGTTATTAAAGTTCGATAAAGGGTTTGGTCCCGCTGAAAGGCAAACTACTGGCGATTGTGTCAGTCATGCTTTCAGAAATGCTATCGACGTAACGAGAGCTGTTGAAATCGACGTACAAGGAGAGGCAGAATCTTTTGTAACCAGAGGAGCAACTGAAGGTATCTATCAGTCTCGTGGCGATAGAGGTCAAGGCATGACTTGTGGCACCGCTGCAAGATATGTAAGTGAAAAGGGTGGAATTCTACTAAGACAGAAATATCCAGAACTAGATTTAAGTACATACAATTCTTCTGTAGGTGCTAATTTAAGAATCCCTCATAGCTTATTTATCACTCAGGCCCGTAAACACCAAGTTAAAACCGTCTCACTTATCAAGACTGTAGAAGAAGCTCGTGACGCACTAGCTAATGGGTACGCTTTTGCTCACTGCTCTATGCTTGGGTTTGACAGCAAAAGAGACAGTAAAGGTATCACAAGGCGTAAAGGCAAGTGGGCACACGCAATGGCTTGTATCGGCTGCGATGACACCAGAAAAAGACACAACAAGATGTTGTTTCTGATTCAAAACTCTTGGGGTAAATGGAACGGTGGAACCAGAGTCCACAATCAGCCTCATGGTAGCTTCTGGGTAACTGAGAATGACATGCAAGCAATTTTAAGCCATAATGGTAGTTGGGTGATGTCAAATGTTGACGGGTTCCCAGCTAAAAGACTTCCTGATTATGGCACAAGCACTTTTCTATAGGAGAAACCAATGAAGAGCTTAACAGTATTAGCCAGTATTGGTATATTTGGTAGTCTATTCTTAGTAGACGACGCACCAAAGTATGACAAAAACTGGAGACCTTACATAGCTACAGGTCTAGCATTAGAGATAATGAAGTATGAGTCTAACGTAGTACCCAACCCAGACGATGTAGAAGAGGGCTGTGACGGTTCGGGCTGGATTATACACGGTGATGGACACCGAACCCCCTGCCCCGGATGTGACAAGTGTAAACCAGAGAAAACCTCTGCTTATCTTGGTTATGAATATAAGCTATACTTTTTTACAGCAGACTGGTGTAGCTTTTGTAAGAAAATGAAGAGAGACACTTGGGACGATGCCAGAGTAATTAAAGAGCTTGAAGCAAAAGGCGTTAAGATTCACACATTTGACAGCCAAAACGCTTTTGACAAAAAGTTCTTTGATTATTACAATGTAAAATTAATGCCTACTATCTTGATATTCAAGGATGGAGAATTAAGAAACCCGATTGTTAAAAATGAAGGTTATATAGGGCCGGATAAATTACTTGAATTACTAGAGGAAAAACTAAAATGACAGATGCAAACAAAGAAACTATGGATCAATGGTTTGTTCCTGAGATCCAATACAACACAGCGTTAAAAGTCGCCAATTATGCTAATGCTAAAAACGCGACATGCACTGTCGATCCCGCAACGCTGCTTATCATAGTAAATATAATTGTTAATGTTATCAGACTTTTATATACTTGTCTTAAAGATAACACTGTGGCAAAAATGATTAAGAATCCGGGTAGAGTTCAAAAGTATCTTCTTTATCGAGAGGTAAAAAAGAACTTTCCTCACGAGCAGAGGAAGTCTATCTATGAGGGATTGCTATCAGCTTGTTCTAACCTTTCAGAATGTGAAGTAAAAGAACTAATGATGAGCGTTTAATTTCTATAAAAACCGCCTGTACTGAGATTTTTTGTTTGTGAAAAACGGCTTTGCAGACTATAATATAGTATGGGAAAATTATAAACCTTTCAATGGAGAAAATAATGAGTGTGTTTCAAATTGTAATGACAGTAATCGCTGCTGGTTTAATTGCCAGCACGTTTTGGGAAAATATTGCGGCAATGTTCCGCAGCATGAAGCCAAAGACGCCATCCACCCCGGATTGGATTGATGATATTGCTCAGGACACCGTATCTCAAAAAACTGAGCTAATGATGATTGTAGCGGCTTGGGATAATCTTCGTTACAGATGCGACGAAGCTGGCTTGGATCAAGCGGTGGAAGAATTAACTTTAATTTGGCCACTACTCGTAGAAGGAGGAGCGGATAATGTCGAAATCAGCTAGACTAATTATTGGGTTCTTACTATTATTTGTTGCTTACTTCGGAGAATCTGCTTGGGAGCAACTGAAAAATATTGATATCAAACCCGCACCCTCTCCAGAAGAGGTAGTAGTTATTAATATTACGCCTCCTAGCGAAGCGGATAAAAACCTAACAAAGAAGATTCAGCAGTTCACTATTGCTCAGTCAGACGCTAAAGCAATCTCTGACTTCTACGGTCAGCTTGCGGAAGTAATCAGGGATGATAATATTGACAAAATTATCCTACAAAACAAACCGTTTAGGGAATGGTACATCAAGTCTGGTTCATTAAACTTCAACCCTGAAATCAAAGGTAAGTACATTGGGCTAGGAGAAGCAGTTGACAATGTATTTATCCTTACTCTTGGCACAGAAGATATCAAATGGACACCTGCAATGAGAGAAAGGGCAGCTCAAGTTTGTGACGCTGTGGCTTGGGCGGTGCATCAATGAGCGAAGAAAATAAATACGAAGGATGGATGGCCGATAACATCCTTAAACAATTCGGTATTGAAAAAGAACATGTCGAGAAAGCAAAAGGCATTCTTGATATGCTTGAGATGAAGGAGGATGAGATTGTGATTAATGTCGGACCTAACATCGAAATAAAGATTAAAAAATAGTTAAGATTTTACTTGACTTTGGGACGATGTATAGTATAATAGGTTTGTCATTAATAATATTGAAGGAGACAAGATGCAAGTTACTAAACGTACTGGGGAAAAAGAAGATTTCTCAGTGGATAAAATTCACAAGGTTGTGGAATGGGCTACGGATGGCATTAACGGAGTATCTTTCTCCGACATAGAAATGAACGCTAACCTGTCGATCTATGACGGCATCTCGACCAACGAGATTCATCAGATATTAATCAAGTCTGCAAATGATTTGATTTCAACCTCAGAACCAAACTATCAATACGTTGCTGCTCGTTTGCTAAACATGCAGCTTCGTAAAGATGTTTGGGGATGTGGTGATCACCCTATTCTTTTCTCGCTACTTATCGAGCGTAATGTGGACAATGGTCATTACGACCCCGCGATCTTGGATAAGTGGTCTATCGACGATATCGAAGAGTTGGAAAAATACATTAATCACGATAGAGATGATGAGTTCACATACGCTGGATTGCAGCAGATGATTGACAAGTACCTAGTCAAGAATCGTGAAACTGATCAAATATACGAAACACCACAATTCGCTTACATGCTGATTGCTATGTGTCTCTTTGATACCGTTAAAGAGGTTCGTGACGCATATGACATGTACTCACGCTTTAAGATCAATCTTCCTACACCAATCATGTGCGGGGTCCGCACAGTAAAACGTCAGTTCGCTAGTTGTGTGCTTGTAGATGTAGACGATGATTTGGATGGTATATTTTCATCTGTTCATGCTGTTGGCAAGTACACAGCTAACCGAGCTGGTATTGGTCTCAATGTAGGGCGTATCCGTCCCATCAATTCTCCTATCCGTGGCGGTGAAGTAATTCACACAGGACTTATTCCATATCTTAAATGTTTTGAATCTTCTGTAAAGTCTACCACACAAAATGGTATTCGCGGAGGTTCTGCAACGGTCCATGTTCCATTCTGGCATTATGAGATTGAGGATGTTATGGTTCTCAAAAACAACGCTGGAACTGATGATAACCGAGTCAGAAAGCTGGACTATTCTGTACAATTCTGCGAGCTTTTCTACAAGAGACTTATGGCAGGAGAAGACATTACTTTGTTTAGCCCTCATGAGGCTAAGGGTTTGTACGAGGCATTTGGCGACAACGAGAAGTTTGAAGAACTATATACCAAGTACGAGAATTCTCGCAGTCTAAAGTTCAGAAAGAAAGTGCCTGCCCGTAAGATCGCAGAAATCTATGCTCGCGAACGTCTGGAAACTGGACGTATCTACAGCATGAATATTGACTCAGCTAATGCACACGGGTCGTGGGCGATTCCCTGCTATATGTCAAACCTTTGTCAAGAGATTATTCATCCAACAGTACCCATCAAAGATATTAACGATGAAACTGGCCAGATTGGTATTTGTATTTTGTCTGCTCTTAATTTGCTAGAACTAACCAACGAAAAAGATATTGCCAAGGCTTGCAAGATCGCCGTCAGAACTTTGGATTCTGTTATTGATTACCAAGAATACCCAGTGGTCGCTGGCGAAACCTTTACTAAGTATCGTAGGTCTTTGGGAATTGGTATTACTAACCTAGCAGGCTTCTTGGCTAAAAACAAGCTGGGCTACGATGATCCTGCCGCACTTGAGCTGGTTCACGAAACTATGGAGCAGATACAGTGGAATCTAATCAGTGCTTCTTGCGACCTAGCTAAAGAAAAAGGTGCTTGTGATGGATTTCAAGACACTAAATACTCTCAGGGGTTGCTTCCAATTGACTGGTACAAAAAGACCGTTGACGAGATTATTGAGCCTAGCTACAATATGGACTGGGAAGGTCTTAGAAAGCGTGTAGAGAAACATGGGTTGCGACACAGCACGCTGTCCGCTATTATGCCATGCGAGTCCTCTAGCGTCATCCAGAACTCAACAAATGGCATTGAGCCTGTGAGGTCACTGCTGATCTACAAGAAGGCTAAGAACGGCATCCTGAAGCAGCTAGTGCCAAATTACAAAACTCGCAAGAATTTCTACACAATGGCTTGGGATATTGCCGATAACAAAACTATCATGAACATGGCGGCAGTTATCCAAAAGTTTGTAGATATGAGTATGTCAACTAACTTATATTATAATTATTCACACTATGATAATGGTAATATTCCTTTATCTGCTCTAATTAAGGATCAGGTATACGGATATAAATATGGACTTAAAAACTTTTATTACGCGAACACGCCAGATGGTGACGGAGCTTTCGGTGGTGACGCAGATATGGGCGAAGATGGAGGATGTGCCGGAGGTGCATGTGCGATTTGATGAATGTTAAAGCTATTACAGCAATTTTGATTGGTATTTCAGCTATCCTTATTGTGGTTTTAGATGTTTTACTGATTACTTATTATGGTAAAGAGGCCAGTTTTAGTAATGTTATTAACGAGTGGGCGTATCCCGATGGTACAAACGTAAATGCAGTTGGGGTATTCTTTTTTGGGTTTATTGTTGGTGGATTAGTAATTCACTTTCTTGAGTGGCGACCTATTAATTGTAATCATGAGGATAAATAATGGCAGTTAGTTATAAATATCCCGCTGGAAATTATCCGGTCTATGAAACTATCAATGAGGTCAAACAGGTTGGCTTGTTGATGGAAGGTGTTGGTCAAGCGTATTACCCAAACACACATCCAACTGATGGCAATGTAACACGGTTAATTTGGATGGGTCCAAAAGATCAGCCTATGTTCAAAGGCTCGATCAGACATGGAGTTTTCAGAGATATTCAATTCGTTGGAGGTATGATACATATCATGCCTATTCGCGGGCTGGGAACTGGGCTGTGTACATTTGAAAGATGTTCGTTCTACAAATCGGGAGTCAAGTTTGGCGACGAGTCCTATAACGGCAACGCTGCTGACTCATCGTTTAGAGATTGCACTTTCAATAGATGTGAGAATCCTGTCGAGCTTACAACCTCGCAAAATGTTAATTACTTAATAGAGAACTCTATGTTCTACAGATGTCCTAGAGTGGTGAATGTTTTGGGTGGCGGTATTGTTACCATGAAAAACTGCTACATGACACAAATGCCCGTGGTATACGAAATCAGAGGCGATGGATCTAAGACAGGAACTCAGAATGGAAACTTTGTAGTTCGAGATTTGAGATATGATTGGAAGCAGGACGTTGTGCCAACTTTAGTTAGAGACACTAGTTCTTATGGGTCTAGAGTTTTAGTGGTTGATAATGTTCACTCGCCAAGAGGTGTTAATTTAACAGACGTAGTAAATAATGATAAAGTAATTTGGGATGTAAAGGTAAGATAATGAAAACGATTTTTAATTTGAAGAATGTAGACCCTATGGAGCAACCTTTGTTCTTGGGTAAAGACTTGGGTGTTCAGCGTTACGATAGAATCAAGTATCCAGTATTCAAAACGCTGACAAAGAAACAAAAAGAGAACTTCTGGATGCCAGAAGAAGTTGAGCTAAAGAAGGATCGTAATGACTTTAACACGCTAACTGATAACGAGAAGTTTATCTTTACAAGCAATCTGAAATATCAAATCATGCTTGACAGTGTGATCTGTCGTGGCGTTCCTACGCTGCTAGATTATGTCACCAACAGCGAGTTGGAAGCCTGCCTGATAACTTGGATGTTCTTTGAGCAAATCCACAGCGAGAGCTACAGCTATATCATCCAAAATGTTTATGCTGACTCTGGTGAAATGTTTGACGGCATTTATGAAGATAAAGAAATTATCAAACGTGCCAAGGTCGCCATTGAGGATTACGACAATCTGAGAGGAATGGCTTGCGATTCTAACACTAAGGCAGATATCAAGAAGCAGATCTACATGACTGTCATCTCGATTAATATCTTAGAAGCTATTCGTTTTTACGTCAGCTTTATTTGCAGCTTTGCTTTTGCAGAGAACAAGAAGATGGTAGGCAATGCTGATATCATCAAGTTAATCAAGCGGGACGAAGCCCTACACCTAACGACTACTCAGGAAATCTTGAAGATCTTCCACACTGTAGAGTCTGAGGGTTTCATGAAAACAGCAGCGGATTGCAAAGAGGCAGCCGTAGAAATGTTCGAAAGTGCTGCACGAGAAGAAAAGGCTTGGGCTAGTTATTTGTTCAAAGACGGAAGTATTCTTGGCTTGAATGAAACAGTCCTTCACCAATACATTGATTGGCTTTGCATGAGCCGCAGAAAAACCATTGGTCTGCCATACGAAAAGGTTGGAAAGAACCCAATCGCTGGATGGACCGAAAGCTGGATGAAATCTGAATCTGTTCAAGTCGCACCGTAAGAACACGAGATCACCAGCTACAAAATAGGTGCTAGTAAAAATGATTTAGAGGACATGGATTTTGGAGATTTAGGACTATGAGTTACGTAGATAAAATTAGACAATGGCATCACGACAGAAATCTCATTGAGGGTAGCACCGACAAGGATCAAACCTTGAAGTTGTTGCAAGAGCTTGGCGAGCTTTCTGACAGTGTGTGCAAAGGCAAAGATATAAGGGATGATCTTGGCGATATGATGGTTGTCATGATCAATATCATGGAGAGAAACGGTTTAGAGATGGACGATTGCTTAGCCAAAGCATGGGACGACATCAAAGACCGCAAAGGCAAAATGGTGGACGGGATATTTGTTAAGGAGGACGATCTGGAATAAGTATAACCACTAACATTTAGGGATGGCAAATGAAGCCTAATCGAAAACTGAAGCGTGAGATGAAACGTGATCGCAACAAACAACGTATTACCCCATTGGAGGCTAAAACACCTAATCAGAAAGAGTATATTAGATCTATCATAGAAAACGATATCATTATTTGCTCTGGCCCTTCTGGAACAGGAAAATCTTTTATTCCAGCAGGCATCGCAGCTAACCACTTACATAAAGGTTATTTAGAGCAGATAATTGTAACCAGACCTTTGGTCTGCACAGGAAAAGATATCGGCTCGCTTCCGGGTGAGCTTGGGGAAAAGATCGCCCCATATTTATTACCTATGCAAGAAAATCTAAAATATTTTTTAAGCCAAGCATATTACGGTTTGTACGCTAATGAAGGAGCCATCCAGTACAAACCCTTGGAAGTTATGAGAGGTTCTACTTTTCATAACTCATACATGATTCTAGACGAGGCTCAAAACTGCACCTTAGAACAAATTAAGATGTTTATCACTCGAATGGGTGAAAACTCTAAAGTAATTATTAATGGTGATATTAACCAAAACGATCTAAGGGGTAGGAGTGGATTAGAAATTTGTATGGATAAATTAAGCAACGTGCGTGGCGTTGCGGTATGTCACTTAGGGATTGAAGACATACAAAGGAATGGTATCATTGGAGATGTGCTAAACGCACTGGAGAACTAAATGCCGAAATATGACTACGAATGCTCTGGGTGTGAACATCAACTTATCGACGTGCAGCAATCATTTCACGACGATGCTTTGACTACATGCCCGGAGTGCGGAAAGGATGAATTATTTAGAGTTGTTACTGGCGGTATCATGGCTAAAGTAAACACCATTGATACCGTTGGTAACTAGCGGATCACAATTCTAAAGTAAATAAAAACAAGCTAGAAGAAGAAGCTCATAAAAAGAGCGAAGCGAACCCTACAATTAAATCTTGGTATCAAAACCCCAAGTATGGATCTGCTACCCATAAGGAGATCAATAAAATGACTCCTCAACAACAACACAGGTATATAATGGAGGGAAGAAAATGAAATATGTTGAGAAAATAACTCAATCTGACACAAGAGAAATTACTCTTTTCGGACGGACTGGAGAAGAGTTAAACAAAGACGCTGTTCACAACAAGAGAAGCCACTTTGCCAAGATCATAAAAGATAATGTCGAACAGGCAGGAGTATCTACCTACTATATTAAGATCTATCAAAGCACTCCTTTTGATCCGATGGGGCCATACGGTAGAAGAGAGAGAAATCTTGACACTCAAATGCGTCGAGTTTCTAAAAACACTTTCGACTATTACATGACATATCTTAAAACAAACAATTCTATATATCTAACAAAGGCACAGAGAGGATTTTTAAATGACTAAGAAAGGACCGCTCAGCAAGGCTGAAAGATTTTACATTGAAAATAATACTCATATGTCGATTGGCGATCTTTGCAAGGATTTAGATCGTGCAAAAACCACTATCGAAAAGTACATTAAAAAGCTGCCAGCAGTGACTCAAGAGCCACCTTCCAGCAAAGAAGAGACTCACACAATGGGTCAGTTCGCACGCAACGGAAAAGGCTCGACGGTTATGACGCCTAACGCATCAGAGCTAGGTGACAGCTTCAGAAAAACCGGGCCTCCACCTAGATCAAAAAGATGTACAACAAACATAAGGTGAGTAAATGGATAGGGATAAATGGTTAGCGTCATACAGAACAAACAAGTCTGCTACTTGGCTAAAAATTAAACTAACTGACGGACAATTATACTTCACTACCGATCATAAAGATTGGCTGAAAGTAAAGGAGCATTGCGACAAAAATTCTGTATTTCTTTCAGAAATGGAGTTGCAATTTAGGTCACACTGTGTTATAATGGACATAGGCGAACCAGACGCTATCTATTTTGTCCCTTCAGTTATGGGCATGGTCGGAGGCGAAACGAAGCAGTATTATACTGTTGGCCTACTTAAAGACGGTTTGATGCATAAGAAAATGTGGAAAGTTCCAGAGCTTATCATGGAAAGAGAAACCACAGAAGATTTAGAACATTGTTTTACGGAGGCTATTATCTACAATGGAGAAGAAAAGAAAGAGAACCGACAAAAGTAAATATCAGCATGAGTCCACAGGCGAGTATTGCACCTGTGCGGCTTATGTTGCTGAAATTATGTGTAAGAAGAACGCAGAGAACAAAAACCAAGGCTCCTTGCCTTATAAATTCTGGAGCAAGAAACCTTGGGACTGGACCTTCAAAAGACAACTATTCGCCGCCAATAAGTTACTAAAAGATTATAGCGAGGCAGCATTAGTGAGAGCTATCAATTCCCCTGACTTCAGGGGAATATTCTCTCTTAATCATCCTAATTGCATAAAAATTATAAAGAAGCATGAGCGTATTATAGAAACAGAAAAGGCTCAGCCAAAACAGGACATCGAAGTAAAGGTTGATGCCAAACGAAGAAAGAAGTCCTACGGAAAGAAAAATCTATTATCTAAAATGAGGAAGTTTGAAAATGGGGAAAAAGAAAACAAAGACAACGGGTAATCCGACTGTTGATGGAATCATTAAAAAATACGGCAACGTAGTTGAAAGTGGTATCGAATTACTCGAAAGGCTAAAGAGCTTAAAAGTTATCGGTATTAGCCCAGCACTTGACTGTGCTTTAGGCGGAGGTTTGAGAGAAGGAACCTGCGTTGCTATGGCCGGCGACCCTAAGACCGGCAAAACCACAACCGCTTTGTACTTTGCGGGCAAGGCTCAACAACAAGGAAAGCGGGTATATTATATCTGCTCTGAAGGGCGTGTTGATCGTCACAATCTTGAGCAAATTAAAAGCCTAGATGCAGAGAAGGTGCAGATCATTCAGTCATCTGATGATAAAATCCTGTCTGCCGAGGATTACCTCAACATCATGGAGAGGATTATCAAAGAAGAAGAGGATGTAGTATTGATTTGCGACTCTACTTCTAGCATGTGTCCTCGTGATGAGCTTGACGGTGAGATTCGTGCCAACGTTCGTAATGGCCTACCGCGACTGCTTGCTATGTTCTTTAAGCGTATCGCCAACGATGTTCAGAGAACTGGAGCTATTTGTATCTTCATCACTCACAACATCGCTAATACTGGCGGCTCACGCTGGGCTCCTGCTAAGATGGCTGACTCTGGTAATAAGTTGCAGTATCAAATTAGCACCAACATGTCTATAACTCATCGCAACAAGTGGGAAGACAATGACGGCAATCATATTGGCCAAATTGCTAACTGGGTAATTAAAACAAGCTCGGCTGGCGGTAAACCAAACAGCACTTGTGCTAGTTATATCCGTTATGGTATTGGTATCGACGAGGCAAGAGAGATGGCAGAACTAGCAACGGAACTTTGCCTAATCGACAAATCTGGAGCTTGGTACACACTAGACTGCGTTGTTAACAACCAATCAGATCCAACAATTGCAAAGTGGATCGAAGAAAACTCTGAAGGCAAGGAGCCAGAGAAGTTATTTAAGTTTCAAGGAATGGCTAAAGTTATAGATTTCCTAGAAGATAATCCTGTAATATATGACTTTATATATCAGGAGCTAAGGAGTTTACTGTGAGAATAATCGGGTTAAACGGCAGAGAGTACAACTTAAACCTGCAAAAGTACGCAGTGAATGATAGATCTAAAAAGTCTTATTACCATATTAGTGCTAGTGAGTTACTTAGGGATGTGTTTAAGGGTTATAATATATACGAAGAGGTCAAACTTCCGGGATCTACGGCTAAATATAAAAGATCAGTTTTATACCTTGACTTTTTTATTCCTAATGTTAATATAGCTGTAGAGGTACATGGGCAACAGCATTTTAAGTATATACCATTCTTTCACAAGTCTCGTGCTGGTTTTGCTCAAGCAAGAGGCAGAGATAGAGACAAGGAAGAGTGGTGTAAAATAAATGGTATTGAGTTAGTAATTTTTAGATTTGACGAAGACCCAGAATATTGGAGGGAAAAAATTGAACTCGCAAGATAGGTTAGAATACTTTTTGAATGGTATCACAGAGTATATCGAGGGAAAGAATTTGCAGCCATGTAAATTCAAAAAAGAGTTCCAGAATGCAGATCAGATATCTGACGAGCGACTAAAAACGCTGACTAGAGATGAGCTGTTTGACGAAGCGTTTCTTTTATACCAGTACGCAGATCATGTCGGCCAAGAGCGTGCCCACACTGAGAATGTTATCCGCTGGTGTAGCGATACGTTGCAAAGAGTTATAGCTTACGGTGTTCAGCATGGGGAGTGGGACAAGTTCGCAAAACATGATACTAAAGTCGCGACAATTCTCGCCAACGACTCTATAGCCAGTGCCGTCAACAACTGGAAGCTCACTGCTGAGGGCAGACTTGAGCATCTAAGAAACAGAGAATACAATATTAAACGGAAAGCCGAAATCTTAATTGAAAAAGGAAAAAGAAAATGAGTGAAGACATACTACAAACATTACTGTCTACGTTGACAAAAGAGCAAAAAGAACAATTGGTTGCTAAACTTATCACAGATGTTGGTAATCTACAACCAGAACAAGAGCCAGAGCCGACCACTAAGCCCTCAAAAGCCAATGATTTCTCTACGAGTTGGGGCAAGAATATTGAAGGGAAAGCTCCAGTCAAAGCCAAGTCTAATACTTGGTCTGACACCGGAGAGTCAAGAGACCCAGACTTTGACCCAGCTAAGTATGAGTCCATTGGTCGAGCTACTAGGCCGCAAGCGTCTAGAACAAACATTGTAAAGAAAACCTGCTCGGTTTGCAATAAAGAATTCGAGATCGCTTCTAGCCTTGTTTACGGAGAATTTATCCGATGCAACAGATGCACTGGATAATCCTACTTTTTTTCTATTTTTTACTTGCGAAATTTGAGTTTGCAGACTATAATATAATAGTCATTTGTTTATTGAGGATAGGTAATGAAACTTTCGGATATTGGTGCTGAGCGTGCCGTACTAGCTGGTCTGGCTAACTACGGCCTTGAGGCTTATGTTGATTTGATGGAGATAATCACCAGTTCAACATTCACAGACCCCAACAACCAAGTAATATATGAATGTCTAAGCAAGGTCGCTATGGAAGATGGCGTTGCTGACATTCCTTCTATCGTTTCTGCTGCGGAGTCTCTTGGTGTAGAAGAAGTCATTACGACTCAGAATAACCTAGACTACATTCTAGATCTAATCAACTATTCTGTAGATAAACGCAACATTATGCGTTTTGCTATGCAGATCAAGAAGTTTGAATTCGCTCGTAATTCTAAAAAAGTCACCAAGTCTATTGAAAAAAACATAGACAACATGACTGGAGACGAAACCTTTGATCAGATAGTGAGCATGATCGAGACTCCGCTTATTGACTTCCTTAGAGAAGATGAGCATGGCGAAAAACCGCAGATGATTGGCGAAGGGGTGGATGACTACCTAGAATTTGTCATGGACAACAAATGCGATCAGTTGGGATTGTCTTCCGGCTTTCCTAACTATGACGCTGTTCTTGGCGGTGGACACAGAAGAGCCTGCGTTGATGTTATCTCTGCTCGTCCGGGTGTTGGTAAATCTGTCATCTCTGACAACATCGCTATCCATAACACAAAGGCCGGTATTCCTGTACTCATGGTTGACACAGAGATGAAAGTGGACGACCACTACAATCGTGTTCTGGCTCACATGTCTAGTGTCCCGCAAGACGAAATCGCCACTGGTCGCTTTGCCAACGACGAAGAGAAATACAATGCTGTAAAACGAGCTGCCGCAGAACTTAAAGAAATGCCATATACCTACGAGTGTGCAGCAGGAAAGCCGTGGGAGAATATATTAAACACTATCAAACGCTGGGTTCTACAAGAGGTAGGAACAGATGAAGATGGTAGAACAAACGACTGTCTAGTTATTGTAGACTATCTGAAACTAATGTCTGCTGGAGGAATTGTAGACATTAAAGAGTTTCAAGCTCTAGGCTTCCAGATCCAAGAGCTACACAATCTTGCCGTAAAGTATGATATCCCTTGCGTATGCTTGACCCAGCTGAATCGTGACGGTATCACACAAGAGACTACGGCCTCGGTGAGCGGCTCTGACCGCATTATCTGGTTCTGTACCTCTTTCTCTATGCTTAAAGAGAAGTCGCCAGACGAGCTTGCTGAGGACGGTCCACGAGGCGGTAATCGTAAACTAGTTACCCTAAAAGCCCGTCATGGACCAAGAACCCTAAACGGGAACTATATTAACTTTAGATTTGAGGGTGAGTACGCAAGGCTCACAGAATTACACACAAGAGATCAAGGACTTGCTAATCCCGATGGCGGGATTGAAGGTTCGGAAATTCCACTATTCGAGGATGAAGATGAAAATTAACAATGAACCCAAACTAGATTTTGACGACGTACTTATCGTTCCTCAACGCTCAAGCGTTGGCAGTAGAGGGGACGTAAACCTAAAACGTAAATTCAAGTTCTATCATTCGCAGAAGCAATGGTACGGAACTCCCATCATTGCTTCCAATATGGTTGCTACTGGGACATTTAGTATGTCCGCAGAGCTTATGAAGTATGGCATGATCACTTGCCTACATAAGCACTATGATTCAGATAAGCTGGCGGCTTATTACGAATACTATGACGCCTTTCCTTACACTTGGGTTACTCTAGGTATGAACTCTACTGGCGAGGCATTCCAGAATATAGACATTGTAGCTCAGAAGCATGGATTCTATCCTAATATCTGTATTGATGTTGCCAATGGTTATACAGAATATTTTGTAGATTACTGCAAAGCTATCCGTCAGTCTGTTGGAGCAAATCCAATCATTATGGCGGGCAATGTTTGCACCCCTGACATGGTGACAGAACTCATCTTGCATGGCGGCGTTGATATCGTCAAGGTGGGTATTGGTCCCGGAAGTGCTTGCACCACGAGACTAAAAACCGGCGTTGGATACCCACAATTATCTGCCATCGCTGAATGTGCCCACGCTGCTCACGGACTACGCAAAGACACTGGCCGTCTAGGATTAATTTGTGCAGATGGAGGCTGTAGGACTCCGGGAGATGTTGCAAAAGCATACGGAGCTGGAGCTGATTTTGTGATGCTTGGCGGGATGTTCGCTGGGACCGATGAGTGCGAAGGCGAAGTGAACGATGGCGTCTTTACTTTTTACGGAATGTCGTCACAAATGGCTCAAGAAAAACACGGCGATGGACTCAAAGGGTATCGTGCCAGCGAGGGGCGAGTGATTGAGATGGAGACCAAAGGTCCAGTTCAAGATGCAATAAGAGACATTCAAGGCGGCGTAAGAAGTGCTTGCACTTATACAGGAGTAGATAATCTCAAGGATTTTGCAAAGGCTTGTCAGTTTGTAAGAGTAAACAGAACCCACTTTGACCAGACGGTGTAATATGTCATTAACAACTTGGACTGTGATTATAGCCAGTTTGTGTTATATGTTATGTTTAGTTGATAACATCAGACAGCAAGACTGGGGACATGCAATAATGTGGACTGGTTATGTTTTAGCGAATTTAGGTATTATATATTATGAGTACAGTAAAGCGAACTCTGGATCTTAATAAAGTAAAAGAAATTATATTTAATGATATATCTAAACTACTAGATAGTTTTGGTATAGAGTATTATCAGGATATGGACAATGTGTTCATGTGCTGCCCTTGCCACGAGGGTAGCGATAATCCTAACGGCTGCTCGATATCGCTAGACAAGCAGATGTGGAGATGCTGGACTCGTGGCTGTAATTCTGAATATAACTCAGATATATTCGGTTTTATACGGGGCGTATTGTCGAAACAGACAGGACAAGAGCCAACTTTTTCTGAGATATTAAAATATGTATGTAAAATTTATGACGTAAATGGTGCTTCAAAGGAGAAGAAAAATGGGACTAATAGTGGGCACAATGATACTTTGGATGCTGATGACGACTTTTCTGCTTTGGTTACTCGCATCAGCCGTAACGCAAGTAGAAGAAGAACTGACAGACCTGAGATTTCGGTTGAACTCCCGAGTACAGCCGCCACCGCTTCAGAATACTTTCAGTCGCGTGGGTTTTCCAAATCAGTCCTCGACGCTTTCGGCATCAGGGATTGCTATGGACTCAAACGTAGCATTATACCCATCTGGCAGAATGGTGGTCTTGTCGGATACATGGGGCGAGCCATGCACGAGTGGGTCAAGCCAAAGTTCCTCTTCAATGAAGGATTCGTTAAAACAAGATATTTATACAATTACGACTCCGCACTATCAAACGCGACGTTCGGAACGTTAATTTTAGTAGAAGGGCAAGGCGATGTTTGGAGGCTTTGGGAAGCTGGCTACAAGAATGCAGTCGGACTTTTCGGCAAGGATGTTTCTAGCGAGCAAAAATCTCTTCTACTCAATAGCGGAGCAACTAAGCTGGTGGTTCTTTTAGACAACGATCAAGCAGGACGCGAAGCTAAGGTAGAGCTACAAAGGAAGTTAGGCAGACTATTTACTTTAGTTTTCCCTAAAACAACCGGTAGTGACATTGGTAAGAAAACTATTGAACAAATTAAGGAAATACTAAAATGATTATTGGACTTTCAGGAAAAAAGAACGCCGGCAAGAATACTGTGTCTAATGTTCTTCATGGCATCGTGCTTAAAAAAATGGGTATGGTGAAAGACTTCACTGTTAATGATGAAGGCAAGTTATGGGTATTGACCACAGATGCTTCTGGAACCGAGGGTTGGGGAGAGTTTGATGTCGAGAGACGCGATTCCGAATTCAAGCAGTGGGCAGAAGCTAACATGTATCCATATATAAAAATGTATAGTTTTGCGGATGCATTAAAATGGATGGCTATTGAGCTTTTTGATGTTCCTCCAGAGTGCTGTTTTGGCACAGAAGATCAGAAGAATCAAAAGCATGAACATTTGCGGTGGGAAAACTTACCAATCGCCGTTCGCCATATTGAGTGGGGCCATCCAAATGCATTTGGGCCAATGACAGCTCGCGAGTTTCTGCAAGTTTTTGGTACAGACATTTGCCGGGGAATATGGGAACCAATCTGGGTCAACAAGTGCATTAAAGATATTCAACGCGAAGGAACCGAGCTGGCAATCGTTACAGATGTTAGGTTTCCTAATGAAGTAGAAGCAATCGAAAAGGCAGGAGGAATTACATTAAGATTAACCCGACAGGTTTTTGACGACCAACACACAAGCGAAACAGCTTTAGATAACTATTCTTTTAAAGACTACTTGGACAATAATAATTGCACTGTTGATTCTCTTATCCCTAAAGTCCGAGAAGCCTTCCAATCTTTCTCAAGGAGAATCAATGATAGTAACATACGTTAGAAGTTCGTCTTATAATAATTATGATTATTGCCAGATGCAGTATTTTATTACTTATGTTTTAGGATACAGGTCTGATAGTGGACGTAGAGCCGAGCAAGGAACTATGGTTCACAAGGTTATGGAGTGCCTAGCCGCACTCAAAAAGTACCAGCAAGAGAATCCAAAAGCTAGAATCCTAAAGATCGTGGATGATGCTATTGGTGAAGTCAAGGTGGGCAAGAAGAAATTGTACGAAGATGAGTTTATCGAAGAACTCGCTGAGAGGAGCTACGAATCTTACAAAAAAGATTCTCCCAACACTTGGCAGCCGCGACACTTCAAAGAAGTTATGGATGGCTGCTGGCTATTCCTGCATCATAATAATGGTCAATTTGACCCACGAGAACGTAATATTTATTTTACTGAGCCGCACTTTGATATTGCAATCGAAGAGGATTGGGCTAAGTTTGATTACGAAATCAATGGCGAGCGTGTAGAAGGACGACTAGCGATCAAAGGAACAATTGACTTGGTGACCTTGGTGAACGAGGACACAATCGAAGTGATTGACTGGAAAACTGGCCGTAGACTAAACTGGGCCACTATGGAGGAAAAGACTTATGATAAGTTATGGAATGATCCACAACTACTACTGTACTTTTACGCCATGTCTAAGCTGTATCCTCAATTTCCTAATAGGATTATGAGTATATTTTTCTCTAAAGACAAGGATGGTAAATACGATCCAAGGCCATACTCCATGCCTTTCAGCAAAGAAGATGAGCCACGGTTCTTGGAGATGTTAAAAAATCAGGTTGAGAAAATTAGACGAAATATCAATCCATCTATGTTAGATCCTACACATAGGAACTTCAAATGTAAGACTTTGTGTCATTTTTGCAAGAACAAGTTCAACTCTGGTGATAGCGATAATATGTGCAAAACCGTGTATAATAGTCTAAGAACAGATGGTTACGACAAAACTGTAGCTAAATACACTAGAGATGGTCACAATATTGGTTATTATGAGGCTCCGGGATAATGGATTACTTAGAAAAAATGCAGGAATATGTAGGCACGAACGTAGATTCCCTAACATACATGGAGATTGAGGGTAAAAAGCCCAAGTCCTACAAAGTCAACCCGATTATTGATATAAACTGGAAAGAGATTCTAGCCGATCCCCCCAGTAACACCAGCGAAACTACTAAATACGAGCTATTATACCTACAGGAAATCACCAGAGATCTGTCTGTTTCTGAGGTTTCCCTAGTAAAAACCGTAGATGTTGAACCTGAAAGACTTTTCGAGGCAATTTTATCTCCAGAAGTCTTTAATAAACACAGAAAAGAGTTTGACAAACTATGGAATATTGTATATAATGTAATTATGAACTTGAAATTTCAGTACAATAGACCAAGACCGTATCATCTAGCCCCTCTTATGGACATAGATGTCAAGGTTATGCACACAGAATCCCACCTTACTCCCGCATATCCGTCTGGTCATGCTGCTTATGGGGCCACTGGAGCTTACTATTTCGCCGCTCTGTACCCCGAATTAAGCAGTAGTCTGTTTAGTGTGCCCGGAAGAGTCGGCCTTGCACGATGCTTGCAGGGCGTACATTACCCCAGTGACAATGAAGCCTCAATGGTAGTAGTTGGTGCAATCTGGGAAAACATCAGGTACAAACTTTACCCCAACTTAATATCCAAATAGGAGATTATTATGTTTGATATTTCAGAAGCTGACGAATTATGGTACGAAGAAACCTTCGGGACAACAGAGGAATTAACGGAAGACAACTTCTACATTCCCTCAGAAGATGAGTACGAAGAGTGCGAAGGCGAAGAAACTGAAGAATGGGATATTGCTGAGGCAAAACCCGGACTTTGGGAAAACATTCGCAAGAAGAAGGAGCGTGAAGGCAAGAACTACAAACCCGCCAAGAAGGGTGATCCAGATCGTCCAGATCCAGACGCTTGGAAGAAAGCTCAATCTAAGTACAAGTACCGTGACCCTAAGACTCAAGAAATCTACGAGTACGACCAGCAAGGTGTCTACAAGAAGGACGGCAGAACTTTGATTCCTGTGCGTGCCGCTGAATACCAAGGCCGCAAGGTTAAGCTAGGCAAGCCCTTCCTGACGCCTGATGGCCCAAAGAAACGATCCGTTTACGTTAAGAACGATAAAGGCAACGTGGTAAAAGTTAACTTTGGCGATCCTAACATGAAGATCAAGAAATCTGATCCGGGTCGTCGCAAGAATTTTCGTGCTCGTCACAATTGTGACAATCCGGGCCCACGTTGGAAAAGTCGCTATTGGTCGTGTAAATTCTGGTAAACTTTGACATTTTTTTGAGAATTCACTTGCAAAATGTTAGTTTCTAAACTATAATATAATAGAACTCAATATCTCCCTATTGAGTTTGAAATGAAACTGGTTAGCGGTTCCAGTTAAAAACCGCACCTTTTTGAGTCTTATTATTTGAGGATTAACATGAAAAACTGGTTTCCGCTTTGTAACTATACGCACTATTCTCTACAGAGAGCTTTCTCAAAACCATCAGAAATAGCAAAGAAAGCATCTGATAATTCCTACTCTGCTTGTGGCATTGCTGATTACAAGTCTATCTCTGGTGCTGTATCATTCTATCAGGCTTGCGTAAAACATGATATCAAGCCAATCATCGGCTGTGCCTTTGACGATTATACGTTGTTCGCCAAAAACCACACTGGCTGGCTAGAGCTTATCCAGCTTGTTTCCAGTATAGAAAATGGTGAAGTAGACAGTTATCTACTAAGCACTCTTTGTGGGCGTGGCAATCTAATTGCGGTTGCTGTCTCTGAGTTTTTATCGCCAATCTCGGGCGATGACTTCTATGAAAAGTCTGACGCCTTTACAGACACTTACTATGTAGAAAAATCTCAAGCCGACCTGCATAGAATCTTGATCTGCTCTGGACTCAAGACTACAATACCAAAAGTCAAGAAAGATATTTCCAACGCAGGAGAGTTTCAAAGATTCTTTGAATCCAATGATTGGTATCTAAAAGACCGACAAGAAGTAGCTAGGTTGGTTATCGAAGATCCAAGAATGGATTGCTTTGAAGACATATTTCATAAGTGTGAAAACTACAACATATTAAATCAACCAATGCTACCAGAGTTTCAAACCCCAAAAGGTGAGTCTGAGGGCGACTACCTACGGCACTTAGCACGCGAGGGGTGGATGAGATTACTGCATGAAAAAGTAAAAGACCCAGAATCAAAGAAAGAATACGGGGATCGCTTCCGTCACGAGTTCTCTGTTATTGAAGATGCTGACTTGTTTGGCTACTTCCTAATTGTTTGGGATATTCTAGACTTTATTGTAAACCGAAACGGCTGGATGGCAGGACCGGGACGAGGCTCTGCTGCTGGTTGCCTGATCTCTTACTTGCTTGGTATTACTCAGATTGACCCTATCGAGTTTGACCTACTGTTTGAAAGATTTTACAATGCTGGTCGTAATACCAAGGATCATATTTCTCTACCAGATATTGACATTGATGTTCCGGGCGGCAAGCGTGACGAGATCATTGAGTATTTAAAAGATAAGTATGGACATGACAGAGTAAGCCAGATGTTGACATTTGGAAGACTGCAAGGACGAAGTGCGATAAAAGAAGTGCTGCGTGTAAATGAGGCTTGCGGCTTTGGCGAGATGAATCATATCACCAAGAGCATCCCCGACGAAGCAGCCATTTCCGACCAACTATCTTTAATGGATGATGACGAGCGATCTATTATCAGATGGGCTTTGATCAACAACTCAGACGATCTTATTGATTATTGCCAAATTAATGACCGTGGCGAACTTGACGGTGACTATGCAGAATACTTCCGTCAAGCTATTGAAATCGAAGGAACATTTAAGACACAAGGAAAACATGCAGCAGGAGTTGTGATTTCAGCAAAGCCTCTGCACTTGGTCTGCCCGATGGTAGACTCCAAGAGTTCAAGTGAGAAAATCGCTGGACTTGAGATGGCTGACTTGGAAGCGTTAGGACATGTTAAGTTTGATGTTCTTGCGATTAACTTACTAGATAAACTTATGTATGTAAAGGAACTTATTGATGAAGCGTGATATTATTGTATTTGACTTTGAAACTGGTGGACGTAACCCACTAACTTGCCAACCTACGCAGATTGCTGCATTAGCTTTGGACGGCAGAAACTTCAAACCCAAAGGGGAATTCCAGTCTTATATGCGACCAATTATCGACGACGATGAAGCTATCGCTGCTGGCGTTGGCCCGCTGGAGGAAGGTGCTTTAAAAGTTACCGGCCAGACTAGAGAGATGCTGGCAAAAGCACCTCTACCAAAAGCTGTATGGGAGTCTTTCTGTGAGTTTGTAAATAAGTTTAATTGGAAGGGCACTCAGTTTTTCGCTCCGGTTCCTTGTGGCTACAACATCATCGGATATGATCTGCCTATTGTAAATAGATTATGCGAAGAGCATAACATGTATTGGGATGCAGACAGGAAGCAAAACAAACTGTTTAACAAGATCTACAAGATTGATGTGATGGATGATCAATTCTTGTGGACAGAGGGTGATCCTGATGTCAAGTCGATCAGCATGGATGCAAACCGAGAGCGTCACAGGATGAGTGCTGATAATGCTCACGATGCCATGCAAGACGTTAAAGATACTGCTAACCTATTTATTGCTTACCAAAAAACTAGGCGGCAGATTTACCGCAACCTAAAGATTGAGAAGACTTTTGCTAAAGGTTATTTTGTATGATTGATTATAATGACGATAAAACTTGGGAGCTGTTTCGAGAGGGGCTTACCAAGGGTGTGTTTCAACTGGAGAGCAATCTAGGGCGAAGCTGGTCTAAAAAGCTGGCTCCCGAAAACTTGGAAGAACTGGCAGCTTTGATTGCTATCATTCGTCCCGGCTGCTTAAAGGCTGTTGACCGTGGCAAAACTATGACCCAACGTTTTGTGGATCGCAAGTGGCTTAAAGAAGAAGTTGACTATCTTCACGAGTCGCTAGAAGATATTCTAAAGCCCACCTATGGCGTTTTGGTTTATCAAGAGCAAGCTATGCGTATCGCACAAAAGCTGGCAGGATTCGACTTACAGCAAGCTGACGATCTTCGCAAAGCTATCGGCAAGAAGAAGGCTGACTTGATGGCGAAAGTAAAGAAAGCTTTCCTAGAGGGAGCGGCTAGTAAAGGAATCGTTACTAAGGACGAAGCTG
>Ga0099849_1000157_pt1 | contig 28951 bp, 38 predicted proteins | sample CB_VirMetaG_4_FD_78177 | JGI IMG/M metagenome (GOLD analysis project Ga0099849, IMG submission 78177) | Freshwater to marine saline gradient viral communities from Chesapeake Bay - CB_1508_1M Viral MetaG | ecosystem: Environmental > Aquatic > Marine > Coastal | place: USA: Chesapeake Bay... | reverse complement strand
TATATGTGCATCTAATCTTGCATCTTGTTTTTTGTATGCTAAATTCCAACCGTCGCCTTGTGCATTAACTCTTAATCTAACATCATCGTCAATATATTTTTCTAAATTTTTTCCTTTTCCGAAATCAAACTCATTTTTAGGAAATTTTTCTTCAAAGGGAAATGGTGGTAATTCAACACTACCTTCCTTAGCAAATTCAAGCGCACCTGCGCCCTTTAACCTCGTTAATACTTTAGCATCAGTAAGATTTTTTATTTTTTGATTGTCAATAAACTTAATATTGGCTAGGTTAGGTTTATTTTTTACTGTTGAAAATTGTTTCCAACCATCTTTATTTTCTAAAAGAGGTCTTAGGGGCTGGTCTATGACTTCTTCATAAATTTTTTTAAACTCACCGATAAACTCTTGTTCATTTAAACCGCTACCTTGAACGCTTTCTTTTGCTCGCTTAAATTTAACTATAAAACTTCTATCGCCTGTATTGAGATAGTCATTCATTTCCGTCTTAAGAAAGTTAGCGGAATTTGGTAAGGATAAGTTTTGATTACCCCATCTAAAAGCGACCATAATTATTCCCCCTCACATTAGCCATTTAGCCCAAGCCGCACCTTTCTGTATTGCTGAACCTAATCCTAAACCGCTTTGTGGGGGTTCATAACTCATTTGTCCTTGAGCATCTATCCAATATGGCCTTCCATATCCGTCTGTTCCCGAAGGAGGAATAGGATAACCACTACCATTATTCATAGCACCTTGCATTTGATTATATTGTTGCATATTACCTGTTAATCCCGCTACTGCGGAAGCCGCAGTTGGTTGAATAGGCATTTGTCCACCACCACTAAATCCTTGAGATTCTAAGTATTGTTGCTTTGCTAATTTTCTTTGATTAACAACTTCTGTATTGATTGCCGCATTTAACAACTTTTGAATATCTAAATCAATGTTCTCTTGAGTAATCTTTTCAAATTCTCTCATAGCATCAGCATTGATTGTTATAGATGCACCGTTAGTTGTAAATGCTAATTTACTAAGCATTTGAGAAACAACACGCTGAACTACATCTTCCATTAGTTTTTCAAGAGAAGTTAAAAATTGTTCACCATGATATTGAAAGAACTCTTCAACATGGTTATCTTGTAAAGAAAGTAAATTATTTACATTCTTGAATTGTTGGTCGCTTTGTGCTTGAACTGCGCCTAAAACTGTTCCATTACTTGTTCCTAATATTCCCATAATCAGTCCTCCTTATTTTCTATTGGTTCTTCGTTTGTTGCCTTAATGTTGTGCTTTAGCATTAGATGATTCATTCTATCTGTCATTATGTTTATTTCTGTAATTAATCGTATTACTTCATCGGTAGCCGTCTTGTTATCCGCTAAGGCGGGCGGGGTTATAAACCAACCTGCGTTAGTTAATGACAAAACATCTTCTCTTGTTAAAGTATTGATTGGGCCACTTTTTAGCATCTTAGGCATTTTAGGTTTAAACGCTTTAAAGTCTAATCCATGTTTATCTGCAAGTATTTGCTGTTGTAGCATTTCTAACTGCATATAATGTGATGCATGTTTAGGGCAATATGTTCCTCTTAACGGCCTTCCTTTAATTACACCATCTAAAGGAATAGGTGGTCGCATATAGTCTCCTTGTTCCCAAATATGATGAAATCCACAAACAACACATCTATCTTTTAAATTAAACTTTTTACCATATTTAATTCCTATAAACTTTTTAGGCTCGGCTTGTAAAACTTTAATTAGTTCTTTTTGTTGTTTCTTAGGTTTAAATGAAACAAACTTGTATTCTTGAACAACCCCACTTGCTCTTGCTTGTTGCAGGGGTGTTAGTATCGGGCTAAATTGTTGCGGAGCATTTTGTCCTATCAATTGGTTGTTATACATCTTTCATTCCTCAATAATCTTTTATCATAGTCATTACGCCTCTATATACCATTTCGGGGTCGGACTTTGCTGATACTATATATTTGAAACATGGTATTCCCTTGTCGTTTAACTGTCTCATTCCATACTTAAAAGGTTCAAATATTTTATGTTTGTCTATGGTTTGGCCTTCTTCTAATGGATATTTTTCTCCCCATATATCATATTTATTAGCCCATATCCCTATAGCCATTGGATAATCCGATTCTCTTTTTCTTCTACCTGTTGGCCATAAATCTGATACAATAGTATCAACTAAAAACTTCCATGCTACTTGGTGGTCTAAGTTTGCTTCGTTATCTAAGTGCCTATGGTCTATCATAAAAATAATATATTTAACCCTACGCTTTTGCATATCTTTTACCCATTCTTTCCAATATATTGCTTCACCGCCAATGTCAGCACTTTTTATTGTATGAGAATCACCATCAATTTTTACATTCTTTCTTGTTGCTCTATGTAATCCTACGGTTCTTTGATTTATTTGAGGCACTTCCCCTCTTGTTCTTAATTGGTGGCTTAATGTTGTTTTACCAACCATTGTAGAACCATAAACTCCAAAGTTAATTGCATGGACTTTTTTGTAAAAGCCTATTATTGCCTCACCAACTAATATGGCAAAGCCTGTCATTATTGACATATCAATGACTCCATAAATCCGATACCCTGTCTATAATCCAACCCATTACATTAATATCAAATACGCCCATTATATTACCAATTAGAAACATAGCGAGAGTGGAGCAACTTCCCCAAAACCACGCTCTCATTTTCAAGAAGAAAATATCGGCAGAATGCGCTCTTGTTTGATTATAAGCATAATCCGAGTCCGAGAAACCCATTATATCTCCAAAGACCATTCTTTCACCGCCTATTGTAGTGCGGCTAAGAACTCATTTCCGACAGTATTCTCTTCTTCTTCGGAAATACCTTGATAAATATTGGTATTGTATTGTCGTGCGCTTTCACGCATTTTTTGTCTTTGTTGTTCGTCTCTTGCTTTTCTTTCCCAAAATGCCGCTATCTTTCTATCAAGAAGCCACATTTCTATCTTGTCATTCAAGACTAAATCAAATATGGCTTTCATAACCATAATTGCACCTATTGTTCCTAACCCAAATAAAACTGAATGTGCTAATGGCCCATATGGGAAACCTGTTCCAAATTGAGCATAAGCAAATACATTTGTTCCACTTAATGCTCCAACAAAAAGTATAGTCATAACTAAACGGGTATCTTGGCTTAACGCTGGCATAATAAAACCTCAAGCAAATTCGATAGAAACTGCAACTGAACCGGATGCTTCCTCAAAGAATAATCCGTTTGAACAGATAACTCCATGCATATCAAACTCTAATGTTTGATTCGCAGTTAAAACAATTCTTGCGATTTCTTTACCTGCGGCACTTGTGTTATCATATACTTTGATAGAAGCGGCAGAACCACCAACCTCGCAAGCATGAATTGAAATCAATTTACATTTTCCTGAATAAACAAGACCACTTGCGGTTAATACTCCGCTACTTCTGCAACTCGGCATATTTCTATCTCCTTCAAACCACGAACAGGGGCTTTCCCTATTAATGCTATGGGTGCATTAATTTTCTAAAGCAGACTTTTTAGGTTTAGCAGGGGCTTTCTTTGCTTTTGTTTTAGCAGGTAATAATTCTTTACACAATTCATCATGTGTAGTTATTACTTTACCAAAAGCCCCTCCTAACCTTGTAAGCATATTAGGGTCAATTTGTTTCAAATCTTTTCTATCATCTTCAGTAAAGGAAATATCTAAGTTAGAGTCACCATATACTCTAAGAGCATCAGCCGCCTCAACTTCAATAGAAGAGTCTCTATTTAGTATTTTACCAAACATTAACAAAGTTTTAGACCTTGCTCCTTTGGTTAATTTAATTGTTGCCAACTAAACCACCTCAAAGGTTTCCATAAACTCTTACTCTAACGCAAATATCTGTGATGTTTCCATCTGCGGCCGCATTTGTTCCGTCATTTGCTACAAAAATTAGCGCAAAAGATGAAACGCTCTCATATTCACCTGTATTATTTACAGGGTGTCCACCTGCTTCAACACTAACTTGTAATGAACTATGAGTGCTTTGTCCACCTATTGATACATGGCTTATTGTACTTAGTCCAAAAGAACTTGCTTGTACTACTTCTCCATTTGCTGTTGCTTCTGTTACATATACGAAACCATCAACCATATATTCATCGCCAACCACTTTTGGCTTTGTAAAACCTTTATGGTCTGCTAACAAACTTACTGTATGTGTCAATTAAATCACCTCACAGAAGGTTTGTAATTTTGCCTTGACCCTTAAAGTATGAACAGCCCATTTCTCCCATTGTTCGGTAAAGAGCCTTGTTTCCAAGAGAACCGACACCGAATGGGTTTCCGTTTGAAATACCATCTTCAAAGTATTGAGTTGGCTTCATAACAGATAGCCACAAATGGTCTGTATCAAGGAAAAGCATATCACTAATCAAAGAAGTGTTTGTTCCTGTTTGAGTCATAGCCGCAACCGGAATCATTGGTATGTCGTAGTATGTTGAAACTCTAAATCCAACTTCTTGACCCTTTACGCCTCTTACTCCATTAACAGTCGGAACAATCTCTTTTCTATCCATGAATCTTTCTTGTGCTTGTAGCAAGTCGGAAATAGTTTGTAGAGTATCATATCCTGTTAGAATAACCTTTGGTGAACCACCAGCAACTCTTAGCCTTCTAATCATATCATTTAGAACAGTTAGAGTCAATTGTCGTGCTTCTGCTGAAAGGTAGCCATCACCGAAAGAAACTTCGGAGTCAAGATATTCATTTCCACTTGCACTTCGCAGTTTTCCATAGAGTGTGTCTATTTGTTGGTCTGTTTCGCTACCTACAAGATTTCCACCCGAATTGTCAGCCAATTCTGCAATTTCATCGGAGTTAGAAACAATCTTCAATAGAGAAGTATATCCTCTATCAATGGCATTTGCAGTATTATATGCAGTTGTTGGAGAATAGTTTTCCAAAGGCATAACAAGCATTTGGTTTTGGACTTCTGCGTGATGCTTACCCATATCTTCTCTTAGTTGCGCTCTAATATCGCCAATTCCATCATCAATTGCCGCCATTTCCATCGCCAATTCGCTGAAAGAGAATTGATGTGCAATAATCTTAGGGCTTGTAAATAGTGTATCATACTCCGGTGCAATAGAAATCAAACCATCAGTATTAGAATCTAATGAAGCATTTTCAACAACGCCACCAATTCGGTCTGCTCTAAGTGCATCAGCACCATATAGAGAATCAGCCAAAGCGGTATTTGAAGCGGCTGAAACATCTAATTTGTTTCCTGCTCCACCAGCAGGTCTTTTCTTCAAAATTCTCCAACCACTTGATGAATAAGGTCTTTTTGAAATAACTGATAGTGCATTACATTCTCGGTTTAGCATAGACCATACTTTTTGACCGTAAATCTTGTTGTAAAGATTTGCGTTAATACCCGATGGTGCGCTTAACGAACCATCGTGTGCAGTATGAATACCTGCTACTGTTCCTGCGGCTTTAAGCAATTGATTGCTAATATGGCCTGTTGCACCTGTTCCATAGGTTTGTGCTTCTAAATCTGCTATTGTGTTAATATATCCTGTCATCTTAATAACCTCCTACCATTTTGTGAATGTCTGACCAATCCATTTCAGCCAATTCATCCATACTTGGGAGTTCAACAATTGCCTCTTCTTGTGCTTTTAGGATTGTTTCCTTTTCAGCAGTTAGAGACTTTCTTAGTGCGGTAAATTCATCTTTTAGAGATGCAATTTCACTTGCCGCATCATATTGAGACTTTGCCAAAATAGATTCTTTTGCAGAAACTTCTTGGTTAAACCTTGCTTCAAATGACTTTTGAAGGTTGTCGTAAGCCAACTTTTCAAGTTGTTCTTGACGGAAAGCCTCGTAAGCCTTCTCAATGTTAGAAACTGACAAATCAAGAGTTTCTAATTCGCTGTTGTCAAATGCTTTAACAACGGGCAAATCGGAAGCCTTTGGCTTTCCACCAGAAATAACGATTCTATCAGCAGGTTCGCCAATTTCAATTCCACCAGCATCAAGAGTATTTAGAACGGCCTTTTCTGCTTCGTCTTTATACATCTCTTTTTCTTCATCTTCTTTGTCCATCATTGGTTCTTTCATGTAATCGCCTTTATCCATCATTGGGTCTTTAGGCTTATCCATGTCCATTTTATCTTCTTCTTCTTCTTCCTTGCGTAGAGTATTGACTTCAGCCATTAGCGCATCTAACTCTTCAAGTGCTTTTTCTATCTTGCTCATATTTTTCACTTCCTTTGTGTTTTTTTCTTGTTTTAAAATATCAAATCTTGCTTCGGGGTTAATTCCTTTTTCACATATTGTAACTTCATGTAATTCAAGTTTGCTAATTTCATTGTAGTCGCCTAATTCTTGATGGTTTTTCTTTACCTTTTCTAAAGCCTGTCCTCCAATACTAAATGACCTCAATGAACCTTTTCTTATGCCTCTATTAATTTCTTTGGCTTTTTCTATATCATCTCTCAACTTAATTACAACAAAGAATCCAACATCATCTACTTCTGTTTTCCACAATCTCCCTGTTTTATCTCTATATGATTCTACTACTTCTCCCACTTGAACATTTGAATGGTTTGTCATTACATTTCTAAACTTGGGGTTCTCCATATATTTTTTTACTGCCTCGTTAAGTGCTTTGAGTGTGATTAAATCATTTTGCTTATCCACGATTTCTATGCTTGCATATCCTCCAATCATTAAATCGTCTTGCGCTTTAAGAATCCTGAAATCGTGTCTGCTTCTATTCATTACAGATGATACCATTCCTCTCAACCCTTTGTTATACTATCCACTATATAAAGAACAACTAATTTTTAGTCGGAATTGACAATTTACTGTATTTATCTTCATATATATTCCATAAACCTTTATCGCTTTCTGTATCAGCAGGTTCTTGTTTATAGCCTGTCCATGCAAGCCACATTTCTTTTCCTTCAACCTTGATTACTCTAAAATGCATCTTAGTTTCAAATTTATTACCTTTCAAGAAGTATTCATGATAGCCTTCTTTTTGGACACCTAACTCAATATCCCCTGCATCAACTACCTTTCCTCTTTCAACATTTTTAGCCACTTCTGCCGGATATTTACCAGCCGCACCAAACAAATCAAACATTTCTTCTTGGTTATCTAAGTCAATAGTCCAAAATAAACTCTCATCTTCAAGTTTAATGCCTAATGTTATATTATCATCTTCTCTTGAATATATTTTAAACAACCCCTTTCTTTTTTCTTTTGGGGTTTTGTATTCTTTCTTAATCTCTTCTTCTTGCATAATTTTATCATCGTCAGCATGAAGTTTCTTATCTTTAATTGAAATGCCGTCTCTATTTTCCGCCCAATCTTTTAATTTAGTCTTTTTAGATTCTAATACATCTTCATAAATATCCTTATGCTTATCCTTCAAAAAGTCATGAACATCATTTACTGTCTTGTCGCCCATCGTTTTTAGATGCTGAAAAATAGCAACCGTTAATTCACTTGCTTTAGTTTTCATTATTTCTTCTGCTTGGGCTTTCCACATATCCAAATCTGCCAAAGCATTCTTAGACATTAGATTATCTTCTTCAAAACCATAGATTACAAAGCCATTCATATCCGATTTCATGATTACATTTGTTTCACCATGTATGTAATCAGTTAATCTAATTCCCTTTGTTAGTGCTTCCACTTTATAATTAAGTGATTTTTTAGTATCTTGTGATAAAAGTTCAAGAGTAATTAATTTATCGGGGTGTTCAACTTCCGGTATTTCAATCACCTTTGCTGAAAATAAACTAAATCCATCTCCCTTTTTCTTAACTTCATCAACCTTGACTCTAACAATATCTCCAACATCAACCGCTACTTTAGTATTCAATGCTTTACCCACGCCAAGATACTTTTTACCATCAATTTCTTGTCCTTCCATATCTTCCGGAATTGGCCCAACGCCCACAGTATATGAATAAAGATTGCTTTTCGTCTTTTTCTTGTCTAAAACAATTACATCTAAATCAACAAACTTCTTCCACTTAATCCATTTAGGATTCTTTTTAGTTCCAATATAATATGTTGAAGTTGCGTCTTTGATAACTACTCCTTCCGAAGTGGGTATATCCATCATTTCTTTTGCATACTTTTCAACATCTTTTAGACTATCAGCCTGTCTTGTATCTTTTTTAGAAGGATAAGCGATTGCTTGATTAGACTTTGCTGAATAATTATTGAATAAAATAGTCATTCTATCTTCTAAATCTTCATCTGTTAATGTTTGGGATTCGTGCCTAATAATATCAAACACATGACACTTTAATTTAGCATCTTTGTATTTTCCTTTGAAAACATGAGCAATAGTATCTGCTCTATGTAGTGCATCATCACCGTCAAAAAGAATTAACTCTCCATCTAAAATACAATCCCCGTATTCTTTTTTCTTGAGTTCCTCAACCTGTTCTTTGCACTTATCAGTAATGTCTTTTTCATTGTAAGAATAAATTTTAACCGAGCCATCTATTTTATGCAACTGTATTCTCATACCGTCATATTTTTCCTGAACATACCAATTACCACTAAAGCCTTTTAATTCATTAATATCGTCTATATCAAATATTCTATACATTGGTTTATTAGGAACTATAAATTGAGAGATGGACTTTTCTGTTAATTCTTTTTGTGACTTCTCTAATCCTTCTATTTCTTTTAAATCTGACCATTCTTTCTCTTCATGTTGAGAAAAGAAAATAAGTTCTAATAGTTCCATTCCTGCCTTTACTTTCGATTCAACCTTCTTTGAGTCTTTTCCATCACCATAATGCTCTATAATATAGAGGGCAATATCATCCGATTCAAGGTCAAGTCCAGCAAGACCCTCCGTTATTGTGTCGGGTTGCATACCTTTAATGGCTAAAATGTCCGGAGATAGTGCTTTATTATCGTCTCTTAGTGCATAATGAATGAATTTCACCATAGTTTCGGGATTATCCAACAATTCTTCAAGGACACTACCTTTGAACATTTCAGCAAAAGGGTCTGCAACTATTTTAGAAGAGTATCTAATGAGTTTTATTTTTTCAAACAGTTCTTTCGCTTCTCTTGATATTGGGTTTTTAGCCTCTTTATTTTCTATTTCATCTTCATTGATAAAATTCCTTAACTCTTTACCTGCGGCATCTAACTCTTCATATGATTCTATGATTAAATCAACCGCTTTTCTCCAACGGCTTCCATATTCATCGGGGTCATGAACGGCTGATAAATAAGCAACTCTTGTTTTTTCAAAGAGTCTTAATATTTCTTGAGAAGGTTGTTTATCCTTCTCAATAGAGCCGAGTTTCATTCTAATCCCTTGTTTTTTAACGAATTTCTCTAGGCGGGAATTTTGTAAATCTACCCATTTCCGGAGACATATCTTCCGCTAATGGTCTTTTAGGTCGCATAAACTTATCATAATCGGGGTCTAACGCTTCATCGGATTTTTCATCTCTTGGTTCGGGTATTTTTCTAAACTCTTTTTCAAGGTCGGTGACAAGACCGGATAAAGAAGTAATCATTCTGCTTATTTCACTTCTGTTTGAAGGGTCGCCTTCTCTAAATTGCCTTGATAAATCACTTATTGTTCTATCTAATTCTGCTATTCTTGCCGTTAGCATTTCCCTATCTTCTGCATCTAAAAAGGGATTAGTCATGTAATCCTCTTCTTTGATATTTTTTAGAAGAATAATTGCTTTAGAAATTTCTCCTGCATAAGCATGTAATGTAGTTGGCCCATCATTTGATTTAAACTTAGTAGTATCTTTTTCAGCCTTTGGTCTTTTTAGTTTAACTGCTTCGGACTCATCTTTGCTTGGGTTTCTATTATTTTCTAATGATAATGCAAGTTGTTCCTTTGCATTACGAGCCTTTTCTATCGCTAAACTAATTGTTCTTTCTTCTCTTGTAACTCTTTCCGGCATTTACTTTCCCTCCACTTGTTCTACCATTTTGTGTATTTCCGACCAATCCATATTGCTAACATCTGTTGTTGGTAATGAACTAATTCCGCCTATTGAATTATCAATAGCAGGTGTCGGGCTATTAGATACAACGAATCCGGCTTTTCTTAAAATACTATCCTTTGAATATACGGTTCTTTCTAATTCTTCAACTTTAGTTGTTAAAGCCTTAATTATTGTTAGCAGTTCTTCATTTATTGTTTTATTTTCTGTCATTCTTCTTTCCTCCTGTTGGATAAACAATATCTCTCAACTGTCTATATAGAAGTTCATACTCTTTACGAAGTTTGGTAGCGGTAGCAACAATATCAATGTTGCGCTCATCCATTGATTTCATTTTTTTATTTAGAACTTTATCGGACTTAGTTAAATCTAATTCTCTAAGAGTTGAAATTAGTTCTCCCAACTTAGTAAAATCCTGTCCAAAAAATTCTGTGGGTTCTGCCGCTTGTAGTGTCTTTTTGAGTTTTTTTCTACCTTTAGCATCTAATGAATCAAGAACTTCCTTTGGTTTTTGTTTTTCCGCTTTTAGAATAAAATCTTCTCCTTCACCGTAAAAATCCCATGTCATTCATCTTCACCTTTCCCTTCTATCATGTTATTTAGTTCATTAACAATTTCCTCTAACTCACTAACTTTAGCATTGAACTTATCTTCAAATTCTCCCATTCTTCTAACTGCTTCTGCATCAATTGTTGGAAGGCCATCAAAATCTAAGCCGTCTGCATCAAGAGTCAATTTAACTTCGGGATTATCTGTTAAATAAGCACTTATGCCTCCTTCAATCCCATCTTCTTGACGAGAAGCAAACGCTTCTATTCCTTTTGCTTGATTATAAAGTTTAATAACAATATTTCCGGCTTTTGTTATTTTTGTTTTAAGAGCGTCTATCGGGTCATTTTCTTGGAACATACCAATTATTTTTCTAAAGCCACTAAGAGGTTCTTTGAGTCTATCAGCCGCATTTAAAGTAATTAGGTATTGTTTTAATTTGGCCTGTTCAACTTCTAAATCTTCTTGGATTTCTGCTGTGGCTTCTTGAATAAATCTTTCTTTTCCTGTGTCCATTTCTTTAATTCTATTCATTAGTCTTTTGACTTCATCGGGTTTTGTTCCTGTGGAATTAATTAGCGTCATAATTCCTGCTCTTAGTCTTTTAATTTTTAATTGAACTATTTTTTCGGGTTCTTGCATTATTTCTTCTATTTCTTGAATCTTTTCTTCAACAAAATCTTTTTTAACCCTTATTTCAGCAGTTTTACTACTAAGTTGCTTTATATCATTTTTGATTGCTTTATATTCTCTTTCAACTTTTTGGCTCTTACCTTGAGCAAACATCATTATGCCTCGTAATTCTCTTGCTCTTTTACCTCTATCCTGCATTGTTTTTGGTGTTCTGCCGTATTGTTGTTGATGCAACATTTTCATAATGTCAAGAACATTTTTGCCTTCAATATCTTGAGCCAATAGTGAAACAAACTTATTTTGTAGTTCTTCTACATCAATGTCTTTCTTTTCATTTAACTTGACTTCAAACTGTTTAGTGTCCTTATCTCTTTTGAAATCTTTTCCTTTTAGAACACCGTCAATTAGCAAACGACCATATTCTTTAATTAAATAATCATTATCTGTTTTAATGTTTCTTAAATCTTGTAGAGTTTTAACGGAATTATCTTCACTACCGCTTACTTTAAGAAAATCTTTCATTCCTCCAACAACAACCTCTTTCTCTCTTTCTGCCCTACTTGTCTTGAAAGTTTGTGTTTCTATTCTTGCATTTTGCATTATATCTTGAAGAGGTTTTAGTTTAGATGATAATACACTTAAATATCTATAAGCATCTTTTTCATCTTCCATCAATTGAATGTCGGATTCAATTTCTGCGGATTCTAATCTAGCATCTCTTTCTTCACTACTTAAATAATCTTCACTTGAAGTTCCCAATGAATCCTCTTCTCCTGTTTCATCATCAGCAATTCCATATTGTTCATCTTCCTCTTCTTCTGCTTTCTTAATATATTTTCTATAAGAAACCATATTGTTAGGATTAATGTTTTTTATCAAAGACTCCTTAATTAAGGTAATATTTGAATCGCTTTCAACTAACTCTTTAGTTTCGTTATCTAAATCAGCCTTCAATAAAACATTTTTTAAAGACTTATCTTTAAGCAATTCAATAAACATATAATCACCTTAAAATGGAATGTTTTCGGAACTCTTTCTTTTCTTAGAAGGCAACAAAATAACATCGGGATTACCATTTGATTCCGGTCTTGCTTTATGTGTAGTATCTGTTGGTAATCCTACTGACATATCCCTGTTCTTTTTTACTTTATTATTTTCTTGTGCCGTCAATGCCTTGACCTGTGCTAACTCTTTTGTTAGTCTTATTTGTTTTTGTCTCAAATCTTCTGTCATTTCTTTCCTCTCCTGTCTGCGATTTCAATTCCCATCAGCCCCACTTCTCCTTGAGAAGTTATTAGAATATCAATCAATTCATCTTCTGTTAAATCATCTAACATATCTTGAACCTTCTCCATTAAATCAAAGCGAGTTGAATTTGCTAATTGTTCTCTTGTGAATTTGTCGTCATGGGTTTCATCAAGTGGTTCTTTTTCATCTAAATACCCACCTTCTCTTCCACCTGTCCATGCTTGAGTAAGTTTGTGTTTGTTTTGTCGGGGGTCGCCACCCGCCATAGGTGTTGGAGGCTTTCTTCTTTGTTTTCCTTCTCTAACGCCTTCTTCTCTTAATTGTCTCAAATCCTTGAAACTTCTTTTATTCTTCAAAATACTTAACCAATTCATTAATTAATCCTCCTTTCAGTTCTTTTATCATTATTTTGATTTCCTGCTTCTAATGGTAATCCTGACATTCTTTTATCCGGCCCTTGATTCATAGATGGTTTATTTCTTGTTGTTGCTGGATTTGCTTGTGGCTTACTTCCGCCCTGTAATGCTTGCTCCTGCATTTGTCCTAATTGGGAGGCATCTATATTAGTTCCGGCATAAGGGTCTTTTTCATATGGTTCTTCTCCCCCTTCTTTTGGTTTTTCTTCCGGTTTAGGTTTTGTAAAGGTAAAGTTTCCATCTTCATCCATTTCAACATCAAATCCTAAATTCTTAATTGAACCTGCAATTCCTACTTCTAATTCTCTTTTTCTTATTACTGCGATTTCATCTTCTTCTTCGCTTGGTGGTAATTTCAAATTCCAATCAGTAATTCCAAATTGTTTTGTGAGGAATGGAAATACATAATTATTATAAACAGTTTGTGCTTTTTGAACTGCTCTATTAGTGACAAGTATTTGCATACCTTCATTATTTAATCCACCGCTTGTAGTATTATCAGCCATGAAAACTTTACTTACTCCATAAAATGCTGATATTCTATCTCTTAAATCATCTTTAACAGCAACATAATCCATTTCTTTTAGACTATCCATGAACTTGACCCACTCAACCGCACCTTTACCATTCTCGGCTTCAATACCCATAACAGGAATAAAATGCGGGTCGGCTTCCATTTTCTCTTTTACTGCTCTCCAAAAAGATTTCATCGAATCCATGTTTCTTGTTTGAACTGCAAGTAATCCTTTTGGCATTCGGCTCTTTGTATATGAAGAATTAACATAATTTTCCATAGCAATAAGAGTCATAATATTATTGAATAAAGTAATGACAGGAGACATACCATAAAGTCTTGATGGACTGTATTTACTAAAATGCAAAACTTCTCCCTTTAGGAAATGTTGGTCTTGTCCATTAACTCTATTTACATAATGAACAGGAAAAGTATTTGCTCCACAATGCTCGCAAGGTTCATGTGGGTCTTTGTAAATAACATCACGATGATTAACACAAGTAAATCCTTTTGTTCCTCTTTGTCCTAATTCATCGGAATAAATAAACATAGTCACAGGGTCGCCACGATATAATTCTTTGATACGATGCATTCTAATTTTACCATTACCGTCTAAAAAGTATTCTTTTACCAAAACAATATAGGCATCATCCATTATATTCAAATCATCTTCTAATTCCTGTAATACATCAATAAAAAGTTGTTCCGATTTATTGACATATCCTTCCAAAAAATCTTCGGCATACTCTAACTGTTTAATATCGGGAACTGTTAAATTAGTGCTTCCACAACGAGAACATTCTTTAACGGGTCTTTTGTGTTCTTTTTTACAATCTCCACATCGGGCTTCAAATGCCTTTTCCCAAATGTAGCCCCTACGAAAAACCTCTTGTTTTAGTTGAGTAATGCAAGTTCTCGCAATAACTGACTGATTAACAATATTGTAAATAATCGGCCCATTCATCATATGATGGGTTTCTCTTTCTTGGATTCCCATATTAAATACGGTTCTATCCGCAGGTTTGGGAGTAGAACGCCTAAACAGGTTGGTTAGGCTAAATCTTCTTTTTTGCTCAACCATAATTATACCCCTTGAATTATTGCACGACTCCTATCAGTTATCAAGCCTTCGCTATCACCGTTTAGAAGCATCTTCAATGTCATACCTTTCATTACTTGAACGGAGCATTTCATCTAAAATACCACGCAGGTATTTGCTCCTATTTTCCGGACTTTTGAAACCGGAGCGCAAATAATAAATAACCATTTTTTTATTGATAGAAGCAAGATTACTATACCTAACATATTTGCTTCTATCTTTAGGCAACTCATCATTAAGTATGCCTGTCTTTAATTGTTGCCATGAAAGTCTTTTCATAATCATAATTATTCCTCTATTACTTGCATACCTATTGGCTTTCCGTATTTTACCCAACATTTATGACAAAGACCGAATGGATAAACTTTCGGTGTTATATAACAGTCTCCGCAATAATCAAACATATATCAACAATTCCATCTTCTTCTTGCGGCTCTTGCTTTTTCACTATAAGTTCCATCGGCTCGCTTAAATCCTCTTGACCTCGCACAGAAAGACTTGCGCCTCTTTGCCGCTTTACTTCCTCTTTTTAATTTGCTCGGTTTAGTTGTCACAGGAGGTTTTAGATTAGAACCCTGTTCACGCTTAAATTTAGCACGACCTTTAGCACTTAGTCCTCCGGTTCTTGCATGAATCTTTTTATTATAACCCTTGAAAGGCTTTTTCTTTAAAATTTCCTGCCAATCCATAATATCACTTCGGGTTATGCGTGTAAATATCTCCATCTTTGTGCATAAATATTTTACCATCTTTTTCTAATTCGGCTAAGGCTCTTTTTATTTCTGCTTCTTCACCAAATTGTTTTAGATTTTTCATACCTAATGCCCCGCCTTCTTTTTTAATTTCAGCAAGTATTTTTTCTTTTATGTCTTGCTTTAATATATCTTTCCACATAATAATCACTTTTGACTAAACTTTTTTCCTGTTGGTGCAGTTGTCTTACCTGCCTTTACGCTTTTTCTTTTCTTTCTATCTTGATAATTTAAAGTTCCCTTTGAGGTTCTTTTGTAAGTTGCTCTCGGCATATAACGCCCTCTTGTTTTTTCTTTCTTTGGCGTTTTGCCTTTTTCTTTGGCTCTATGTTCTGTTTGAGTTCCCCAATCTTCATCAGTCCATTGAGTTAAATCTCGTTGCGCCTTTGTTTTGGCTTTAAGAACACTACGCCATTTCATCTGTAAGTTCCACCACGCTTCTTATATTCTCTTGCCGCCCATTGAGCCTTTCTTCCTGACCAAGCACCTTTAGCGTTTCCGCCTTTTCCATCTCCAAACACTTTATTTTTAGCGGCTTGAACAACACTTGCTCTTAGTTTAGGATTCGCATAAGGTGATTTTTTCTTCTTTTTCTTTTTCAATACTTCTTCCCATTTCATGCTATTATTCCTCCGATATTTTCAAGGCTATCCATAACAGACATTTTGCAGTTGTCTTTGTATTTCTGTATATCATCAAGATAGATTCCTTCTTTTAGCCAATCAAAACCAACATGGTCTTTATGATTCTCCCACTTCATTAACTTAAATATTTCATCGCACCGTTGTTTATACCAATCTTCTTTCTTATATGATTTTTTCATACGGATTAATTCTAATAATAATTTAGCATTACCTTTCTTTAATCTAAAATGTGGCAAGCACTTAGTTAGCAATTCACTAACATCTGCTTGAGAATAAAAATTGAGCCTGTTAATCGGCCTTGTATCTTGCGGTGATTTTTGGTCTAAGTGCATACGGCCAAAACCTATTGACTTGTGCATTTCTTTCATGAATACTTTTCCTCTTTCACCTGTCGCAACCAAACCTACTCTTGGATTCATATTACGGTCTAATGTAATATATCCATCGGAGTCAATAAATGCCGCAGTATAAGCCCAAATATTCTTTTTAATCAAAGACGGCATTTTATAATAAGAACCATCACTTGAAGCAATATCTAATTTTTTAATTACTTTAGATATATTATTTGGACTTGATATTTTAAACAATTGAGACGGCATTCTTTCATGTATTCCTTTAGCAGAAATACCCGGATTTTCACATACAGTTTTTAAAATAAACTCTTCTTGTCTTTGTTTTTTACTTTTAGAAATAGATTGATTAGTTATTTTATTTATTGCATTTCTAAATTCTTTCTTTGCAGATTTCATTGTTTTAAATAAATCGCTATATTCTTTACCATAAGCCATATCTTTTTGTTCTAATTCTGCTTCCCAATATTTACAAAGAGCATCAATTGTTTCTCTTCTTAATTCACTACTCTTCATTTTATTTAGTTTAACCAAGTCCTTTTCATTATATCTCATTTTAGATAAAGGAACTGTATAGTCATTTAACCATGTTATTGAATCAATGCACTTCTGTAAGTGGTCGGCATAAGCATCAATCATTGTGTCAATCGCCTTTGACATTTTGATTCTTTGTTCACCTTTCAAAGCCCTGCGAGCCTTCCTCATCTTTCTAACAATGTCGGGAATAGTATGGTCTTGAACTAAATATTCATTAGGAAAATTATCTAATTGTTTTCTTGCTTCTGTTGCATTTATGTTAAGATGGTCTGCAAGTTTTGTTATTTCTTCATGCTCGGATAGAACATGAGTATTTGTAAAGAGACTTGTTTGTATTTCTTCATTTTTTCCCGCACTAAGTCTTTTTATTTCTTCTTCTTTCTGCTTAAGGCGTTTTTTACCTTCTTCTACTTCATCAGCCACAGTCGCCATTTCTCTAAATTTATCCCCTGCTTCCGACATTTCACGCAACCCCCAATATTCTTTCTGCTTCTTTTATTCTATCCGGATATTTGTTTGGTCTATCGCTATTCAAATAACTTCTTGCTAATTTTTTTCTTCCTTCTTCCCCTAATATTTCTTTTTTTCTTTTTATGGAATCACTATCTGCATTTATTTCATCGGGGGTAATATCAAATGGTGCGTTTTTTGCCCTATTTTCATTCCAAAAAGAGTCAGACCAATTAACAGGAGCATCAGTAAAATCTTTCTCGGTTAATTCTCTACCTAAAGACATTTCTAATTCTCTAATACCACCAACATTATTAACCATATTAGCACTATCCCAAACATTATCATGAACCATAAAGGTTGTATATTTTGGTGAAGGATAGGTATTTCCTATTTTTAAAATACTAAACCAACCCATAATAAAACCTCAAAAATTTAATCCTATTGCATTTCTAACAGGCTTTCTCCCATCATTAGGAGTTTCATTAAATAACCCTAAATCATCTAATAGTATGAAGTTATCGTTGGCTTGGTATGTTGCGGCATTTGCTAATGCTAAACTCATAACCATATCGTCGTGCGCTCCTATTCCTTCAAACTTGCCTCTTTCAGTAATAGCAAACATAGATAACTCTTCAATTAACAATGATGAAACCTTACGGCTCTCTTCATTACCATAAGGGAAATTTAGTTTTCCATTCTCAAGAGTCATTTGTAGATTAAGTATAATCTCCTGTTTCTTTCTTCTTGTTGTGTTAAAGTCATGAACATTTAAATCAGCCACTTGCCTTAACTCTTGAGTAAATGACTTAGCAAATGTATTTGTCTCAAACAATATAACTTCGGGTCTAAACATTTGACCCAACAACTTTACTTTCTGTATATTCTCTCGGAACTGAACATTCTTCGCTCGGTCAATATATACTATGGATTTATTTTCATCACTATCCATTTCTATAACAGTAATTACATTGTAGTCGCCATCAGTAGAAATAGCAGGGTCAATACCAATAAAATATTTGTAGCCCTCACGCTTTAGAGGCTTCAAAACTAAATCCTTATTCTTAGCATTCTCCATATGTTCGGGGCTAAACAAAGAAGTTCCCGTTGAAATAGGAACGCACATATATTCTCTTGTGAACATCAAAGAACCGACTTCCGCTTTACGAGCCATTAGAGCATCATAGTTCCACCTTTCCGGCCATAGCGGTTCATTAAGAGAATTAAGACATGGATAGGTTCTAACAGTATAAGCATCATTTTCTGCTAACTGTTGGTAAATATCTGTATAACTAAATGGAGTTCCAATAACTCTTAGAGAAGCGGTGTGGTGAAGTGTTGGTATCATATCACCATAAAACCAATCTGTGACTTTTTGAATACCCGTCATACTAAACTCTTTCAAAGGGTCGTCAATAATAATCTCTTGAGGGTGAAGTCCTCTAATCTGTGAACCGACAGAACGCTCAAGAATTTGATTTCCGTTAGTTAAAGTAATATTACCAATAGCCCAACCTCTTGCGGGTTTAAACTTTTTTAACATAGGGTGCATAAACATCTTATCAATATCTCTCATATGAACTAAAGTCTGTTTTTGGTTAGAAGAGATGTATAACATTTGATATGGGGGTTCTTCAAAGATTAATTTCCAAACAACCCAACTATGCATAAAAACAGATTTTCCGTGGTCTCTTGAACAAATAATTACAGTTCTTTGTGTAGAGTTCATTAATTCATGCCATTCTTGTATGTATGAAGGAAAATCAAAACCTAATACATTTTGAAAAAAATATGGAAAAGAGTTTTTGGATAATTGCATATCCATTTCATGTTCAAAATTAAATGTTTCTAATTCCATAATATCACCTCTTTATTAGTGTGTGCTTTAATTCAAGATTAATTGAAGTATTGGTGAGTTGAACCTTTTCAAACAATTTCTTAAATAATAATAACTCGTTATTAATTTTTTCTTCAAGTTTTTTATAATTTTCATATTGTTTTTCCTCATGAAAAACATATCTCCATCTTGGGTGATTATTACGCCTTTTTCTATTAATCTTTTTATGAAATATTTCCATATGTGTAAGTTCTTTTGGATAATTAGCACTAACCCGTATCGTGTTAATAGATTTAAATGCTTCATTGACCTTTGTTCTTATTTCTTCTATATTAGTTCTTACAATAAGTAAAGGTTCGATTTGTGCCGTATGTATTCCATTAGTCAAAACAGCCCCTCTTTGATTCATTTCTCTATTAAGTTTAAATCTATCCGATTCTATTCTTGGCCAATCCTTGTTGCGTTTTTATCTAACCACCGAGCGACTTTAAGATAATTTCCTGCTCTACTTCCTTGTGGTTTAATAAACCATCCATCATGTCTAAATCCATAAAAGGGTGCAAATTGACCTGCTTTAATTTGGTTTTCCTCTTCAACTCCTTCCGCATCTGCACCGCCACTACCTGTTCTTAGATAAAATAATATTTTTTCTCCTTCAACATCAACTAACATAATAGGTCGGCCATCAACAATACCAACCCATTCATAAGAATACTCTTGCTTAAGAATAGTTTGCCACATAACTAATTCCATTAAATATCACCAATTTCTCTATGTATTCTTTTATATTTTTTATATTCATTATTCAATTTTGTTTTTAGTTTATCAATTTGTTTATTTGCATTTTCTATTGTTTCTGGATTAGTTGCACCATCTCTTCTATTAGTTACCGTTTTTATTCTATCTTCTATTCTTGCCCTAATAACACTAAACACTTCATAAACTTCATCGCTGGTTTGAGCATTACTATACGCTGTTTCTTGTGGTGGTTCGGAATTAGCAATAAATTGGCCTTCTTTGTGTCCTGCTTTTATTCCTGTTCCCCAAATATCTAAAAATCCGCTTTCCGGTCTGCCAATAAAGGATGAAGTTTTAGTTTTTATTCTTCCTCTAAAAGTGTCAAAAATTAAAGCAGGTGTGGGTTTTTTATTTTTAAGATTTTTTGAGCCTAATAGTTTCGCATCTCCCGATGCTTTTCTAACAAAAACATAACTTAAATCACTACTTTTGTTATTAGCATAAAACCAAGCACCATTACTTGTAATGTTCTTGTCATATATTTTGCTAATCCACTCATCTATCATATCTGTTGAATTAGCATAAGGTTGCATTTGGGTTCTTTCCTTTCCTACATTTATGTAATGGGGTCTAATGTATATGTTTCTATTTGAGTCATAATAATATGGTGAAGGGTTGTCCTTTGTATCTTCCCAAATTATTTCTTCGCCATCTTCATCAGTATCAATTTTAAAATTATCATCGGGTAGCCACTTTTTTAATTGATTAAACCAACCGCCTCTAATTGTTTTACGGGGCTTTGTAGTGAACCTGCTTACATCTTTACCTTCTTTTAAATCTTTAACAAATGCTCTTGCCTGTGAACGGCTAAGTCCTTTGTAATTCAAAATTTTACCCGAAGCATTAAGAACATTATATCCCTCTTTACCCATTTCTATTCTATATGACTTAAGAATGCTAAACCACTTTTTCAAAGGTAATCCTTTAACTCCCCATGACGCACCTTTTGGGTGATTATCATAATAGTCTTTGAATGCTTTAATTGTTGGATTGTTTGCATACTCTCCTAATTCTTCATCAGTCGGTTTGATAGACCAACCGTTATCTTTTGCTGTTTGATTCCATTCTTTTGAACTAATATTAGATGAAGAAAAACCTGCAATATATGGAGTTGGGATTATTCTATCTGCTTCCTGTGATACTTTTTTATAAACTCCTTCGCCCCTTTCTTCGGGAATAGTAAATGCCCCGCCTCTAAGACTAAAACCATCTCTTGTAGAATAACCAACACCGGAAATTGGTTTTCCTTCTTTCATAAAAACTATAAAATTATCAATAGGATAAAAAGAATCCAATGGTGAATTTTCCGACCTATTCATAGGAAATGGTTCATCGCCCATAGTTTCGCTCCATAGTTGTTGGAGTTCTTCTTTAGACATTTCTTTAAACAAATCAAGACCTCTCATATTCGGTTATCATTTGTTTAATATCGGAAGCCACCTTCCTTAGATTGTTAGCAATCTCTCTATATCTACCTGCTCTTGCTTTATCTTTCAAAGCATATTCTTCCAAAATAGGAACAATATTAGTAATTGCTTTATGTAATGAAGGGGCTTTGCTAAAATCCTGTCGTAGTTGTTGTGCTATCAATTGAGGATTAGTTTGCATAGCATCGTCATAATAACGGGCTTTCAAAAAATCCTCCCATGTCATATTAATTTCTCCAAAAATTTTACAACCCTATGTAATATGCTCCTTGTCGGCCTTCTAAAGAATCTCCAACACTAACACCTGCATATCCAAAAGTTTGCTTAGTCAAATTATACAATTGTTGTTTATCTCCCCCATCGTATAATCTTTTGAAAGCATCATATACGGGTGTTTGCGGAGGCAAACGAGCCACATTATACTGCTTCCCTGCATATTTCTTTTTTGTTTCATCTAACCATTGTGCTACAAGTCCTAAATCTCTTTGTCTTTGGTCTATCTTTATTATATCTTCCCATGTCATAATATCACCTGTATAATCTATCAGCCTTAATTCGTTTAATAGTATTCTCAACTAACATATCAACTAATTCATTTTTACTCATAACGGGTTTTCTACCCGTTGGGTCTAAAATTCTTAATATCGCATCGTGGTCTATTTTTTCAAATGCTTCTCTCATTTCTTTAGCGACTTTTTCTATTATCTCTTTTGCTTCATCGGGCAAATTACTCTTTGATTTCTTCATTCTCTTTTCATCTTCAAATTGAGGAATAAGAGGCATCTCCTTTGAAGGTAATCCTTGCCTAACTCTTTCTCTTGCTCTCTTTACATCTTCCGGTAATTCTTCTTCTTCTTCTTTTAGTATATTTTTCCATGTCATATTATTCACCTAAAATTTGCTTTAATCAAATAAACTTGTTCTTTACTTATTCCATATTCAGTTGAAATATTACTATGTGAATCAACAGCCTTTACAATTTGCTCCACTTCAAACATTGTCAAGTCAATATTTTCCTCAACTTGCATCTTGTTAATGACTCTTTCAATTCCATATTCATTTAGTGGAACATAACCATAAACAAGGGGCTTCCCTAATTGCTCCCTTACTGCGTCATGTGCTTTCAATAGTTTGTGCAATAGAACAGGTAAGTCAGTTTGTGCGCTTTCAAAGATAGTCTTGAGTCTGTTATATTCTGTTTTCATAGCAGGACTTTTCTTTGTTAGAATACCTTGATTCATGTCAAGCCAATGAGGAAGTGCAAATACAGGGAATGGTTTTCTCGCCATATATTGCTTATCAAATAAATCGGCTCTATCTTTGATAGTCTTACCATCAAAATCATTTTCTTCCCTGCTTAAATCTCCCGTATCTTCCATAAAATGATGAATCAAAGCCGCACAATAATTGTTATTCGCTTCTTCTTTTCCAAAAATTTCAGTCAATGCTTCTGCGGCAAATTCCCCTTCTGTAATAATATCTGCATCAATCTTAATACTCGGCATAAATATATTATCCAAGAAATCAGCAATTGCTCGTAAGTCTCCTTCATCAACTTCTTCTACTGAACCTTCAAACAGGGTATCATATGAAGCCGACATAACGGTTTCTAATCCCAAATCTAAACTTAAAGTCTGCATAACTTTTGACCCAATACTTGAACCGAAGCGAGGTATTTCTAATGGTAGTAATCCGCTATACAAGGGGTCAAAGAAATAATCAATTGCTGAATCCATCATCTTTTGTAGTTCACTTTGGAATTTAGCAAATACTCCCCTAAATTCTCCTTTTTGATTTAATGACATTGGAATTTTTGCACTTCCGGTTAATCCTTCTATGTCTGTTCCTCTTGCTTCTCTATAATCTTGAACAGAACCTCTCCTTCTTCCTTTTGTGGTTCTTGCTTCTACTTCTGCTCTAAAATCTTCACTACTCAAAAGATTATACAAATCACCAAAGAAATCTTTGATAACATCAAGATTATCTAAACCTATATCTTTGTTATTTGCTATTGATTTGAATTTATCCTCATCATATAGTTTAGCAAAACCAACATTACTCATAACAGAAATTGGTAAAGCCATTGTTTTAACTTCTCCGTCATTAAGAACTGTGGTATCATCTAACTCATCAAACCATTGTTCAATATCAGTTGATGTGTCTAATGTAATTCCTTTTCCATCATCAATAGCATCTTCAACTTGTCTTAAGAGTCGCAATAAAGCACTTTCCATATCATCATTAATAGCAATCAACCTTTCGCCCTTTTGATATTCATAAATTAATAGAGGGTCTGCCGCACCAAATACGGATTCATAATCTTCTTCCCATCTCGGCTCATCAAACAATTCACTTCTATAATCTTCCATATCTATTGTTTCGCCCTGTGTGCTACTTGAACTCGCTATGCCCGATTCTAACTCTTCTCTTAATTTTTGGTTAATATCAGCATATTGTTGTTCCTGTGGAGTTTCCCCTTCTTCGCCATAATTTGATTCGGCATCTTCTCTTCTCGTTAAGCCTTCTAAAACCATTCTGTATGCAACTAAATTAAAAAATCTATGTTGTGGGGCTAAAAACTCTTCTTCAACATTTGGAAATTCTACGATATATTCTAAGTTAATATCATTTACATCATTATATAATTTATTAAACAACTTCGCCACTTTTGGATTTTCCCATTCAACATTTTTAACTGCAACAAAAAATGCCGCTAAATCATTTTCAAAATCATCATACTTTTTGCCTATATCAGCCCAATAATCATAAACCTGTATTCTATTTTGTTTCTTAGAAACATTGATTGCGCCCAAGTATTTGTTGCGTGGAAACTTACTCTTAAGTTGAACATACTCTCTAACATCGGCAATATCTCCAAGAGTTTGTAGAATTTTTTGAACATTTTTTCTAAATGCTTCCGTCATTCCTTCGGCAGTTAGCATTCTTTGAATATCCGGTCTATCCAATAGTTCCGGCTTAGGATTTCTTATGTCTATTTTTCCTTTTATCTCTTCATTCAAAAGATAGTTTTCATTAATCAATTGACCGTCTGCATATAGGTTCATTTGAGTTAATGGTTTCAATAACACATTGAAGGAGGCTTGAGTAGCCTTTGCTCCCTTTGCCTCGCCACTAATACGATTCTTAATATGTTCCCTAACTTCTTTTCCTTTTTCTTCTAAGGAGTTCAGCATAGCCTGTCTTTCTTCCGTATCGTCAATTGCCCTTGCTTCATCTCTTAGTTTATCTTTAAATTGATTAACTATTTTCGCAATTGCTTGCCTTCTTACTAATGTATTAGCAACTGCTAATTCATTTACTTTTTCATCAGACAAATTCAACAGTTGTATTTCTTTTTCGCTTAGTGCCATAATATCATTCCTCTCCTGTTGCGTCTGCATATCTTATTAGATTTTGATTGATAAATTGTTTCTTTGCATTTATTACTTGATTATCGGGAAAAGTCGCTGGTTTATCAACAAATTCTTGTAGTTTATTCTTGAAACCCCCGATTAATTGTTCCTGCATTATTTTAAGTATATTAGGCATTTGCTGATTTAACTTATTTGCTTCGGCTTCTGCTGTTTCTGCGTTAGAATCAATTTTAATAAAGGCTTCTCTTATTTCATCATTATTAGTATGTTCAGCCATTTGTGCAAGGAAACTTAAACTTCTTTCCGGAGTAATCTTATCTAAAGCGGTTGCTGACCTTTCAATAGTATTAACAAACTCTTCTAATCCTCCCTTATCTTTTAGTTTTCTTGACATAGAAACAACATATTCAGCAAAATTATCGGTTGTTAAAAGTTCATCTCTTAATTTTGCGGTTTGTTCGCCAAAGTCTGTTAATGTTTTGCCGGATTTCTTTCTATCTTTAGTTTGTTTCAGTCTCATTTCATAGCGAGCAATATTTCTTTTGGTTGCTTCTTGTAGTTCTTGTAGTTGAAGAGGTTGCATAGTTGGTTCGCCTTTTTCATCTTTAGGCAAATTTTCTGCACTAAATTTAGAATACTTATCCAACTTTTCCTTAGCCTTGCGTATTTTTTCTTCTAAATTCTTAATCAAATCATCAATTTTTTCTTTAGCGGCTTCCGAAGCATCACGGCTTGTTGCTTTCATTCCTATTTCATAAGCATCTCTTGGATTAATTTTTTCTCCACCTAAAGATACCGAAGCATGATTAGCATATTGCTTGACATTTGCTCTTGAGAAAATAATATTGCCTTCATTGTCTCTTTTTGGAACACCATCTTCTAAAACAGGTTGAGGTTCTTCGGGGTCTAATGCTCTACCGTTTCTAAAGTATTTAATTTTTAAATCGTCTATTGGGAAATCTTCGGGGTCGCTTTCGCTTAGAACTTTATAAAATTCTTCAAAGTTATTTGCTTCTTGAATAGTAAAATCCTCGCCCAAGTATTGCAGTTGCTCGGATTGTAAGTTTAATTTGGCATTTTCTACTTCTTCTCCTAAAATCCTACTTGAGTTTATGAAGTTATTAATTTCTTTCTTAACTGCCTTTTTGGTTTTAGTTTGTGGGTTTTGAATACCGTTTTCCCCAACAAGACTCCCGATATATAGATTACTTACGGTTCTATCTTCACCTGCTACAACTGCTTGGTATATTTCTTCCATAATTATTCTTTTAGCCTGTTCTAAACTTAACATTTCATTACTTCTTAGAGTATCAAAAAACATTTTTTCCCAATTTTCGCTTTCGGAAAAATCATTTTGTATAACTAAAGAAGAATATGGATTTAGATTCATACTATTTGAACTTGATTTATCTAAAAATAGAACAGAAGGGAGACTATTTCCATTTGGAAGTGTTGTTGGCCTAAATGCTCTTACACTACCTTTAGTTTTATCAACTGCTTTAACATATTTTATTACAGAAGCACCCGTAAATGGTTCAATTAACTCTAATTTTCTATCCGAAGCAATAAATATCTTTTTTTGTCTAACTAAGTCATCAATTTCAATATTGTCATCGCCAATATTGAGTTTCATACCCAAATTTCTTTCTTCTCCTTGCATTTTATTGTAAATTTCTTTAATTTTATTTTTTCTATCTACAACTGCTTTAGAATCTAAGACTTTATCTCGGTTTTTGTTCATTTTTATTGACATTAAAGCAACAATTTCACTTTCCGACTTAAAATCAACTAAAATTCCATCACCTTTTACAGTTCCGCCAATTAATTTAGCAAATTCTGTGATTAAACTTTTATTTTTTGGAGGATTATCAAAAATTATAGTAGATTTATTGCCTTTTGTTCTCAATAAATCTAATTTATCTCTTAAATCTCTATATCTTTTAAGAGTAGCAACGGACAAATCAGCATTTTGGTCTAAATTTTCTAAAATTTCTTCAACTCTTTGGTGATTATCATTTCTTTTTGCTTCGGTTGCTTCATCAACTAACTCTTTGACCTCATCAATTGTCAAAAATCGTGCCGCTTCCTTTATTTTTTGCACATTTTCTTTCATTTGTTCTAAAGTTTGGTCGCCATGTGGCGGCTGACCGTATAAATCTTTTAAATTCTGTAAATCTAACTGTTTATTTTCAACACTTCTTAATAATTCTTTAAGTGCTTTAGGTGTTTTTTCTAACGCTTCTATTTCTTTTATTGCTTTCTCCGTTTCTTTGGCGTTAGTTATAACAAATGCTAAAGTATAGTTATCTAACGGAACTAATTTTAATAATTCAAACCAAGACATTTAAACACCTAATCCAATAATATCTTAATCATATCAAAAACTTGTTGTTTTTGTTTCATACTTAATCTACTTGCGTCTCTAAATAGTGCCTTAATATCGTTTTGTAGTCCTTTTGGTGAACCATTAAATTTATTTTGTAGTTCCTTTAGTGCTGGAGGAATAGCCTTATCTTTCCATTTTTCATAATCATATTCTCCTGTAAGAATATCGCCCAAATCTTCCCAATCATAAGGATTCATCTTAAGTATTTCATTCCATTTCATAATATCAAAACCTATAACCTCTTAAATTTTCTAATATGTCGTATAATATATCTTCTAATTTTTGTATTCTTTCATCTTCGCTACTTTCTTTTAATTCTTCAACAATGCGTATAGCCTTCTTTGTCTCATTAGTCATATCAAATTTTAATATGCTTTTCCAAATCATGCTATCACTCCTACATTACTCTTACTCATATATTCCCTAATAAAATAATCATCATCAAGTCTTATCGGGTTATTAGGCAATTGCCGCAAAAGCCTTTTCATTTCCAATATATCTTCATTACTTAAATCATCAAAACCTAACTTTTCTAATCTTCCATCGGACAATCTTTTGAATTGAAATTTATCTACTATCTTACGGGCAGACCAATTGCCTTCTTTTCCTCTTGGTTGCCCAGTATTCCATAAACCATTGAAAATTTCTTTATCGCTTGTCAAATAAATAAGAGCCGCATAGTCGTCTGCTGGTGTAGCAGTTCGTTTATAATCCACTTGAGAAAAATCTTCATCTCCCTCTACATTATCCGGAACTTTTCTATGAGCAATACACATTTTCTTTTTAAGAAAATCACCTACTCTTTCTGTTCTGTCTAAATGCACATCTTCAAATTCAATTCCCCGAATGGCTCTTTGATAATAAAAGTTAATGCACAATCTTTCTTTATGAATATCTCTAAAGTCAAAAGAAAAACCAAATACTTTATCTCCTATAAAAAAATCTGAACCATATAAACCGTTAGTCGGTTGCATACCATCTAACCAATTAGGGTCAAGAAGAACTGTATTTCCTCTTTTCTCCGCATGAGGCATAGACTTTATTGCATCTAAAAGAAAAATTTCTCCGTTCTCTTTTACCTCTTTTGGGTTTAATTCTCTACCAAGTTTATTAGGGTCATTATATGTTCTACCCTCATGATGTGGCTGAGACTTAAAAACAGAAAACCAACTCATTTCAATTTCTCCTTAAAGCCCGTATCTCCATGACCCGTCTCCTTCGGGTGCTACCCTCCATATAACATTAAGTGCCTTAATAGCATCTAAATGGTCTTTGCTACCTGTTGGGTTTCTATCACTATATGCAAATTTTATATCACCAATTAAATTTGTAATATATTCTTTATCAATATTTACTAAGGCATCTAAATCGCTTTCACGCTGAACGCCAAGAATGTTTGATTCTATCACTTGTCGCCTATTACCATAAAGAAGTTCTAATGCTTGTATGACAGACTCTAAAAGAGGATTAGGTTTAGCATCTTCTCTTTCATTAGAAGCAACAACATCTTTCCAATTCATTGTAATTTCTCCTTCATATTTCGCCAAGTATTCTTTTTAGTTCAAAAATATATTTCTCGCCATCAATAGTAAAGTCTTTTTGTCTATCTGCCATATAAATTTCATTTTTAATATAGGCTCTAACAAACTCATCATCGGTCATAGGTTTTCCGCTTGGTCTATCATCATAAACTTCTTTAATCCTCTTAACCCTTTCAGCACCATTACCAAACCTATCATCTATTACTTTAACCAATAGTGCATATTTTTCCGAAGGAAAATCGTTTTTTATTATTTCTTCCCAACTCATTGTAATTTCTCCTGCATCAAAATCCTTTAAATCCATTTTCTCTCATAAATTGTTCACCACTTATAGGCGCACCGAATTTAGGGTCTAAATTCATTATCATAGCAAT
>Ga0099849_1000155_pt1 | contig 29197 bp, 47 predicted proteins | sample CB_VirMetaG_4_FD_78177 | JGI IMG/M metagenome (GOLD analysis project Ga0099849, IMG submission 78177) | Freshwater to marine saline gradient viral communities from Chesapeake Bay - CB_1508_1M Viral MetaG | ecosystem: Environmental > Aquatic > Marine > Coastal | place: USA: Chesapeake Bay... | reverse complement strand
TCCTGTTCTGGTCGGGGAACAGGATAGGGAAAGTGTTTACTAATATCCAAAGTTAATCTCCTATGCTACACTATTATAGTTCACATAAGTAAGATTTACACACTTATAATTTTTCTAAAATGTTTTGCTTATCAATAATTTGTTTAGCGCCTCGATGACGCAAAAATGTTACAAACTCATTGCCAGTCGCGCCGCTAAATTTTATTTCTTTTGTAGAGATTCTCTCAAACCCAGGTATCATTTTTCTTTTTAGATAGATAGAGCTTATTCTAATTACGCCTTTTTCTTTTCTAAATGTAGTAATAAATTCTAAGTGTCTTATTTGAAAAGGTGTTCTTATCCCTGTCTTAGACTTAATAATTCCAAACATAGACTCTTGAACTAGCTCTTCAATTGTAGATTTAGGTGAATGCCCAAACATCTGACTTTCTCCATTACTTTGTATGATTATCTGCGATAGATGATGATGCCCAAGAGTCAGGCTTGATTTTTAAATCGTAACCCATTCCAGTTACCCAACCAGACACAGAAGACATCATGACGCGTGTTTTGTTTTCTTTGGTCCTGCCAATATCAACATGAAGCTCAATAGGAGTATTTGGAGAAAATTCATTTATTTTTTGAGCAGCCTGAACTGATAAATTGACTTCTTCATTTATCTTGTTTTTAAGATTTTTGTATTCACTATTAACCACTTTAAATTTTTTATAGTAGTATTTAGCTATCTTACTTTCATTATCGTGAAAGGCAACAACAGTTACAAATATACAATTATTACCTCTCACCATCGAATCAGTTCCTACATAAACTTTAGATCCTCGCCTAATAAGACTTTTAGCTTCGTTCATAAACGTGTCAGCTGTAAGTTGATCTTCTCCTGGAGAAATCCAATTAGGTTTGTTGTCTAATAAAATCATGATCAACCTCTTATTTAAACATTTTCAAAAAGTTTTTTATGTCTGATCTTTTGAAAGTGTCATTGTTTTGTTTTTCTTCTCTGATCATGGAGCTGTTTATCATTCTTTTGCTTTTATTATTTAGATACTTAATTGCACTAATAGCAGACTGAATTCTATCTGATTCTTTTCTATGACGTGCCCCTTCACGCGATCTAGTTCTTAGAGAAGATTTAACAGCTGCTAAATCATTAATAATGCGCTCCAAAACTTTGGTGTATTCTTCGGTCCCCATTTCAAGCTGCATCATGTCTTTGTTTTCTAGATACATTTTTGCTTTTCTAAATCTTTCTTCAATTAACAATTTTTTCATGGACTTTCCAGCTTAGAGTTATCATACTTAATTTTTCTCTCCTTTACACCTTTGGTAAAGAATATTACGTATAATATTAGTCGCAGTTTTCTTAAACATAAAAGGAATAAAGGAGTGAATAATGCATGCAATGCTTGCAATGCTTAAAAGCAAACCACACCTAAAAGCGTGGTAAAGATGCTCAAGATAAGTTTCGCCTTGTTCGTGTGGATGTTCTAAAAATTTTTCTAATAAATTCATTGTTCGTGTATCACTACAATTAAATCAGTGCTACCTTTAATTATTCTGTGCCATTCGTTCTTTTCTATTATAATTTTGTCACCTGGTTTTATCGTTTCTGGCAGATAATTATCATATTGAAATTTCCAATCTTTTCCTGAAATGACTTCGACTTGACGAGGCCGTGCATCTCGATGCCATTCAAGCTCTGATTCTTTACAATCGACAGAAAACGTTCTTAAAAAAGATTTTTCATCTATTCGTTTATCGATATATGGATTTTTACCACCATGTGACATAGGGAGCCCCTGTCACTTTTGGATATCTTCCGATTCTGCAAGACCAATAACCGGCTTTTGTTTTGTCGTTTTTATCTTCGCAATTATGTCTGTCTTTAAAAGATTTTCTGCGCTTTGGATCGCGAAGACCTGTTGACATACCTTTCGCGCCAAAAGCAACTTTCTTTACTTTTCCTGTCTTTGGGTTTTTAACATAAACATAAAACTTCTTTGACCCACCACGGGCTGGCTTGTTAAGCTTGACCTTTCGGCCCTTGTATTCTGCTTCGAGCATAGCGTCAGCGTCTTCTGTGAGAGGAAAGTCTAGCGCAACTTCGCGGCCTTCATATATTCCCCACTTACCCAGGTCACTGTTAATAAGCTCCATATCAGCTTCAGACAGCGTTATCTCGCGCGCAAGATGTCTTGCGCGCGCTTCGTTTATAAGATCAAAAAATGCTTTAGACCCGGGCCTGTATACAGATTCTGATAAAGAGACACCCTCTCTTAGGTGATAACGTAATCCTTCTGAGAAAAGAACTTCTTCTCTTATAATTTGTTTAAGTCTTTGTTTCGTAATTTTCATGCCTTTGTCCTATGTGTTATTAATAAAGATAGTAGTCATGACCTTTTTCGTCTTCTTGATCTCCGATATCTCGACGTTTGCCTCTGACAAATCCAGCACCAGTAAATGCGCGCTGTGATTGTCTGTTGATGTCTGCGATCCAGACTCGAGCAGGCCGGTGGTTAGGATCACTAAAAAATTTGATAATTGCTCTTCGAGCAAATCCCTTGCCGCGAGTACTTGGATCGGTATAGATCGCTCCTGTTCGCCAATAGTCACCATCTTTGTGAGGTGTCATGAAGCCGACTACTGTACCCTTATTGTCAGTTATGGCACGCCGTCTATTGTCTCTCTCCGCGCCCTTAACAAGATTGTAGCCTGCAAATTCAGGATGCTGATCAGCAGCATCAATGTATTTTAAAAGTCGTTCATATTCAGAAAGATCTAACTCAGAAGTCTTCAATAGAGCTTCCTTTATGATTTGCTTAAGACTCTTCTTCGTTATGCGCATACAAAAACTCCTCGCTATAACTATACAGCGAGGAGTTCAAATTCTTAACAATTACTTGATTTTGATTGTTGTCTTTTTAGACTTGACCACAGGTGGAATCCTTACTGTGAGCAAGCCGTCTGTAAAATCAGCTTCTGCCTTTGACATGTCCAGCTGGTTTTGGTGATCAACAAACGTTTTAGTAAAAGCACGACGTGCGATGCGTCTTGCGCTCCGACTGTCATCTTCATCTGTTTTAGTAGAAGAGATAGTGATTCGGTTTTTGTCAGTCTCGACGCTTAAGCTGTCTCGCGCAAAACCTGCAAGTGCCATCTGAATGACTTGTGTATCATCTTCTTCTCGCCAAATATCCGTCAAGGGATATCCTTCTGTTGAATTTTTAACCCAGTGATCAGGTTCTGTAAAAAAGCTCTCGAAAAACTGGTCAAAAGCTCTGCTGCTCATAATTGCAGGTGTGGTTCTCATCATCAAACGTGTCATATCGTCCTCCTTATTTAAGCAAGTTTGATAGTATTTTGCGACCCATTAGGCGTCGCAAATATAATATAGACACAGTTTTTAGAGTGTACACCAATTTTTTATATTATTTGTCGTAAAAATGAGGCATAACTGACCTGAGTGTAGGGACGCCACTTCTAAGATTTTCTTCTTCTTCATCTCTTTTGCGCTCTAGATCTGCTGCATATAGATCCCACATAGCATCAAGATCGTCATCGCTAGGAAGATTAGACAACCTAGCTGTAGTTATTTTTCTTTGAAGATTTTCTTCTTCTTCTGGCGTAGGTGGTGTGGGTGGTAAATGGTGAACAGGTACAAGATCAGCATCTTCTAATTCAGCACGGGTAACATCACCATCCGGATCATAATCTTCTTCAAAATCATATTCTTCAAACCCGGTCCATGGACCTTTAATAACAGATCCTTCACTCAAATTCTGATTTAAATTTTTGCCTCCTGCAATTTCCATCGCAGAAATAAAAGCAGAACGCTCTGAGTTTGTAAGTTGATCGTATACTGAAGTTTTTGTTAGATCTTCAAGATTAGGAATGGGCTGATCTGATATCGGCCGCGACGTATCAAGAAACTCATTGATGATTTTACGTAGTTTTTTTCTGCTTATTTTCATTTTAACTCCTTGAGTATCTCTTCTATATCTAGGCCTGCACAATCAATTTTCTTGGTGCTGCAGTGAAAGTGATTCATAAATCCTTCAAATTTTCCGCTTGCAGCATGAGAATCATATGCCCATTTTTCTGCAGGCGCTTCGAGTGGAATTCCGCATCCTTCATGCATTGCTTTGTAAAGAGCCTTAAGCGCTTCGATCTGGACCGGATAGAACCAAGTAAAGTCTTCTACTTTTCTATTTTGCGCAAGCGCACCACTCATAATAGGTCTTTCTCCAAAGCCGTTTCTTTTATACCAACTTTGATACTTTAAGTAAAAAGCATTTGCAATTTCTACACCAACTCCTGATTTATTGACCTTAGAGTTTCCAGCATGCCAGCATGCATCATTCAAGTCGTGAAGCTGAATGATCGTGCCGTCATTGTCAATGCAGAAGTGAACTGACACGTTTCTTTTAGCAAGGACCTTTGCGCAAGACATGCTGTTAAGACATACATCCCAGTGTGTTACAAAAGATTTGATGTCTCTTTTACTGCTGTATTTTGTCAAACCTTTACTAACGGGGTAGGGAAATCCGGCATCTTTAAAAGTATGAACCTTGTCAGCAGGCCAGTCAATTTTAATTGCTTTTTCACCCCACCACAAAACATCAGAGTCGTCTGATATCCAGCCTAAATCTTTTGCGTCTTCTAGAGCTTCTCTTTCTGCGACAACGACTCTATATGTTCCTGGGCCGCAAAGACCGTCTGCTGTCAATCCTCGGGTTGATTGAAATTGTGTAATTGCTTCTGTTAATTTTGCATCAAACTCAACATGACCTGCTAAAAACCAATCAGGTTTCCATCCAAATCTCTTGGCTTGATTTTTGTTGTAAGTCTCCGCGCTCATTTAATCTCCCTATTTTAAATAAAATGTAAGAATACATATTGCTTTACGTGACAAAGAAATTAACTCTTTAGAACAAAAAGAGATATATATTAAAAGCAAGGAGTAATTTATGGCAAGAACTAGATTCGGCCCGGGTGCAGGTGATGAAGACACTTTGCAAGATGCTGATAATGACACAAAGGTAACAGTAGAAGAAAACACTGACGAAGACAAGATCCGTTTTTCTACTGCGGGTATTGAAAGAATGATTGTTGATGCTGGTGGGTTTGTGGGCATCGGAACATCAGTGCCCACTGAAATCTTGACATTAAATGCCGCGAGTCAAGGTGAGCCTACTATTTCTTTCAAAGAAGAAGACACCGAGATGGGGATAATCGGCATTAATGCATCTCAAAACATATTAATTGAAAACAAAACGTCCAATAAGCACATCGTATTTAAGGCTAGTGATGCGGGTGTATCCCGCGAAGGTTTACGTTTAGATGGAGCGGTTCCAGAAGTTGTTGTTAACCAAACATCAGACTCTCTTGTTGATTTCCGAGTTGAATCAGATAATAACACACACATGCTTTATGTTGACGGTGGTAATAATAGAGTTGGAATTAATGAGTCCGCCCCTCAAGCCGAACTTCACGTAAATGGAACTTTGCTTCTTTCTAGCTCGATTAATCAAGAATTAATCCGAATTCAAAAAGCTGATGGAGATTTTAGAGAAATAGTTTTTGAAAATGAGGGAGTCGACATCGGCAGTATTTACTTCAATTCCGCTGAACATATGTTTATACAACAAAAAAACACTGTTCTCGATCTCTCGCTCAGAGTTGGGACCACGAATGCTGTGAGAATAGACGGAAGTGCTTCGAGTGTAGGAATTTATACTGACGCTCCTAAATCTACGTTAGATATTAACGGTAGCGTTTCTTTTAATACAACAGATATTAATGCGGGAAATGATCCAGGAACGACCTACACTTGCTCAAGTACTGATCATGTAATTTTAGTAAACACTCGACCTCAGGCGCAAAACGGAATTGACAGCACACTGACAATCACTCTGCCTGTTTCTTCTACAGCTGAAGGCCGCGTAATTACCGTCAAAGATGCTGGCGGTTACTCAGATGTAAATTCAATAACAGTACAGCGTCAAGGAAGTGATACCATCGACGGTATTGGTACGTCTGTTACAATTCCTAATGTGGGTGGCTGGTTGACATTCATCGCTGACGGCGGCAGCAACTGGTATCAGATCGGATAATGAAAAGGGCGGTGGTAAAAAACCACCGCCCACACAAAAAGAAGACTAATTTTACTCTTCTGTATTACTTGTTGTGTTTTCTGTTGTTGAGTTATTTTCTGCTGTCTGAGTTTCTACTGTGTTTGTAGTGCTTGTATTCGCAGATGACTCAACTGCTTCAACATCAGGCTCTTCGCTGCTGACTTCTTCTACAGGCTCTTCGGCTGCAGGTGGCTCAACTGAGCACGTTCCGTATGCAGTTCCGATAACAAGTACGCCGCCGACGACGCTTACCTGGACCTTCCACTTGGCCCATACTGATTTTAACCATTCCATATCAATCTCCTTTGTAACGCTATGAAATCGGCACTTTAATTGTGCCTTTAATAGGTTCCAAAAGTATACTTAACTATTTTTATTTGTACAAAATTATTTTAATCTTAAAATGGTGGACCCGGCGGGAGTCGAACCCGCGTCCGCAATAGTCTTAGTTTGAGTCATTTACAAGCTTATTTTATTTACTATCACAAATAAAAAAAGATAGATGGCTTTCAGATACCGCTTACCATCCTGTTGCGGTAAATTGTTTTAATTTTTGCAACTTGTCTGTTGTTTTGCTTAAATTGGATAGATGGCTTTAAGCGGCCACCCGATTACGCCGCTAGTGCGACTGCGTCGAAGTGTGTGTTGTTGTTTGCAACTATTGTTTTTGAACTTTTAAGGATGTATCTTTCCTGCTTGCACTCTCCCTTTGATTCTACCCCGTCGAAACCATTTCAGGCCCTTATTTGTATATGTACTGTGTAAGTATAATCATAAACGCTAAGAATGTACAAATCATTGTCTTTTGAGTAAACATTGACTCTCCCAAGTAAAACCACGTCATGATGGGAAATGTCAAGTATGACAATGAAAAGGCAATAAATCTACTTGTCCAGAGTTCACCTGTGGCTGCCATAAAAAATTTAGTAGCGTACCAGTAGGCAAAACCACAGGGAACTCCGAAAACTATATTTGAAAGAATTGGACGATCTTTCCAAAACTCATAAACAAACTGTAGATTGTGTGTGTACCAAGCGAGAACGTGACCTGTAATGACAAGCAGAACACCGTACACAATGTTAGAATTAAGCATGCCTTAAATATTCTCCAGACGTATTTGTTCATTCAAATGAAACGTGCTCTTTTAGAATATTATCAATTTGAACAATTGTCCAGTGAATTTTGGCTGCATGATCAATTTCTTTAATCAAGGCATTCTTATTTGATTTATAGTCTCTTAAAGACTGATAGTGATCAATAAGTTCTTTTCTTAAGTCTAAGAGCTTGTCTAAGTCATCTCTGTTCATTTTGTATTCCTTTTTCAAACCATTCAGGTGTTGTTGCTCTTGGTTCCCACTTTGCAAATCTTACTTTGTCTTTGATGTAGTAATTCTTGTAAGAAGCAACAACATCTACTATACCGGGTTGTCTATAAACTTTATACTCATCTTTCATACAGACAGGAAAGCCTGTTAAGCAGCCACTGTCTATATTGAGCGGAAAATTTTTTGTCAACCAACGAGCTTCTACTTCTGTTTTATGTTTTTTACCATATCGACGTGTATATTCTATCAACAAAGACTGACACAAGCTTAGTTGCCAAGCATAGTTTGAAATATTTTCAGCTGTCCAAACTGTGCACGGGTGTCGCAAATGAGACATTTTCCAAGGCGGTTGTAGTTCTTTTGGAGTATTTTCATAAGCCCATTGCTGGGCATCACGAATTCTTTTAAAGTCTTTGAGAGTCTTTCCTTGTGATTTAAGAAGATGCAGCCAATGTGCTGCACAAAGCATTTGTGCACTCTCTAAAATCATTTTTACAACATGTTTGTTGCAATGAAATCTTGCTGCTTCCTTTGGGTCAAGAGAAAGTATAAAAGTATTCATTAGACCTACGCAGAGCCTCCTAGAATTAATAGTTCAATAATCTTTGCAGTAACCAATGGGTCAGTTGTTGCGTAACTCTGAGTGTCATCTCCGTCCTTTAAAAGGGTATAGAGTTCATAATCGTTTCCGCCTTTTTCACAAGAGTCACCGACAAAAATAATTTCTTTAAAATCTTCTAGATGTTTTGTAACATAAGTCTTATCCCAGCCAATTGGAAATATGTCAAAGCTTGTAGAACCGCCTAACGCGACCTGGAGCGACATATTTTTCTTAGCAATGGCATCATTGATAAAATTAACGTAATAATCTCTAATTTTTTCTTTTTTATCTGCTTTGACCCATGCTGCTCTTTCTTTGTCCCCAGCAGAACGCCCAATTGGGCACCAGTTTAACATTGATCCTCTGTAGTCGAAAAAATTTCCTGTATAGGGAAGTTCGTGTTTTACAGAAATTAAAAGCTGCGCTGAAAATAACGTTTGTAAAAGATATCTGTAGTTTTCTTCTCCTATCTCGTTAATCATGTCAGATTCATAAATACATTTGAACTGATTATCTGTCCATCTGTAATATTTGGTTCCGTTACAAGGGAAGAAATGTAATTTTCTTAGATTTAATCCACCGATATCAAGTGCTGGTCTGATTTGCTGATTGACATATTCAAAATCAGATCCTGTGACAATTCCAACATCGTATTCTTTTTCGAGCTGTCTAAGAGCTCTAATAACTTCGGAATTAATTTCTTTTCTAGGCGGCGTTAAAGTTCCATCCATATCAAACAAAGCAATTTTACGCATTATCTTCTCCCTTTAGAAGCCATGACGAAGATTGAATTTTATCTCCGAGGCCGTCAATTAATTTAATACCTAATTCTTCACAAACAGGTTTTTCAGGAATCGTGTCGTTGTTTTGATCTCCACCATTTGCAAAAAAGAGTTCGTACTGTCCTTTAAACATACTTGCAATTGCTCGCAGTGTTTCGCAAACTGTCCTGTCTTTGTCACATGCTGAAATGACATGATCAACGCCCTTGATATTAGAGACAATAAATTCTCTCTCTTCTTCACCCATAAAAGACTTTGATCCTTTTATTTCACGTTGAAAGTCACTATTGACAATAACACAGAGTTCATCGCCATGCATTCTTGCATTCTGAAAATACTCTATGTGACCTTTGTGAATTGGATTAAAATACCCAGACACAATAATCAATTTTTGCATAACTTCTCCTATGCAAATATTATAATATTTTTAGCAAAGTTTTACAAGTTTACTTTACTCTCTTAGCCAACACCTTCAAAAGCTGTGGTTCCGTCAATAGATCCTGTTAAAATAGGAAACTCATTTGATTCAATAGTTGACAAACCTGCCATTAAACTAAAGCTGCAATTACCGGTGCTGTCCTTGCGAAAAAACAAAGACTTACATCTCAATTCCATTCTAGGGGTCTTGTCATTTCCTGATAAGACCAAGTAATTGGCTGTAATATCAGCATTAACGCCGTCAGCCGTAAATCCTATTCTCATAGGATTTGCTGATGTATTTTGAACTACAAAAAATCTTGTTACATAAGGGAAAGTTACTTCTATAGGTGAAGCTTGTACTTCTCCACCAGCAGAAGAAGTAACAAAAGGAACACCTGACAACTGATATGCTGGGACAGAGTTAGCGCCTGCTTTTGGATGATTAATAGCCATTAGTTTATCTCCTGATCTTCATCTGTTTTTTGAACTTTTGACATTAAGATTTTCTTCATCTCTTTTGAAGCTGCTGAAAACTGCTGAGTGATCACGGCAAACTCTTCTATAGTAAAAACAAAAGAAACTCTATCTATGTTCACAATAACTTCATCGTTTTCTCTATCGTAGACAATAATGTCTGATAGAGGATAAATGTTATTAGCATATAAATTATCTAAGTTCATCTATACTATCTATGTACCATTCTTCTAAAGATCCTTCACACAGGACCAGAAAGAAGTTTTTATGCATCTTCGATGGGCTGATCAGAAGTCCCTTCTTCTTGTGAACTCTGTGCTGGACGAGAAACTCTTTTTCTGCTACGTTTTTTTGTTTTGGAAGTTTTTTCCTCATCTGCTGCCAACTCTTTTGCTTCTATTTTAGGCTCGACAACCTTTTCTTGTAAAACAGGAGGAGAAACTAACAATTCAAATGCTTCTCTTGTAATAGGCTCGCAACCTCTTCGCTGACAATAGTCTAAAATTTGCTGATAATCGTTAATATTATTCTTTTGAATAAAATTCTCGAGTGTTGTTCTTTTTCTTTTTAGATAGTCTTTTAGATTAATTGACATCTTGACTCCTTTGAATATTAAGATTTAAATAGAATGTTTCTATGTTAAATATACTCTTCAAAACTTCTTTTGAGTCAGGTCCCCACATGTCTTCCACGCTCAAGAGCAAGATCGTGATATCATCTTTAGTCATCTGTGTTTTATTTGGATTATTTAAATAGTCTATTACATGCTTGACCAGTTTTGAAAATTGCTCTTCGTCCCAACCTACTGACTCCAAAAGTGCAGTTTGATGATGATAACCTAGAAGATCTTCAGGTGACAGTGGCTGGAATGTGCTTTTCAATCGATATCTCCTCTCATGAACTGAATTACAGCATCTTGAAAGCGTGGGTCTTTTGCGATTCTTGTGATTTCTTTATCATCACAATCTACACCGTAGACAGTTACTACATCCTGTGCAATCTTTTTAAGTGCATTGACAAAAACATTGCGTGCAGTTGAGTGATTCATCTTATGACCGCGGTCAGTCATCTTGCTAGAAATGTCATGATAAGAGTCACCGCCTAAGTTTTTACTTGTCGAGTATCCCGTATCCATCTTGTGTCCTTTAGGCATTGGCATTTTTTATTCTCCTTCTTCAATTTCATAAATGTTTGAATCGTTTTCTGACACTTCTTCGATTCCAAATCGCATTCTCAAAACTAACTCTTCACGCTTTGTTAGAGTAGAAAGTGAGCTTACAATTGCATCTCTAATTTTTTGATTATCAAGAATAACATCGAGCGAAGTAGCATTTTCATCTTCGATAGTTTCACCTAAAGTCCTGCCGTATTCATCGTTAACAGGAGTGTCAATAGAAATTGTAAATTTAGACTTGCTGCTTTTAATTGCTTCTTTTACGTGCTTTTCAGAAATATTTAAGATGCCTGCAATTTCTTCAATCGAAGGCTCACATCCAAAACTTTCATGGTACTCTTTTTGTACTGTCCATACTTTTCTTGCATTAGAAAGTGTATGAGAAGGAACTTTTAGCTGTGTGCTTTCTTTTGTCAAACTACGAGTAACTGACTGCTTAATCCACCACGTTGCATAAGTTGAAAACTTAAAGCCCTTTCGCCAGTCAAACTTCTCGACGGCTTTAATTAAGCCAATGTTAGATTCTTGAATCAGATCTTCTAAGCTGCTTCCGTACTTTGCATACTTTTTAGCAATTGAAATAGCAAGCCTAAGATTAGACTCAATCATCATGTTTCTGGCTAAGTTATCACCCTGCTCAATTCTTTTGGCTAGAGCGATTTCTTGATCCTTTGTGAGCAAGTCAAAATTACCAGAATGCGCAAAATATGCGCTAAGGGACGAATCCATATTTTCTCCTACAATGTTTAATGTTTAATGTTTAATTTATTTTAATAAGTGAGAGCATTATTTGCACTCTCACATCAAACCTCTGTGCTCTAACTCTCGATAGACATAGCAGTAGTAGGTTTGAAGTTCTTTTAAAGAATCTTCGTCTCCCTTAGAAGACTCTGATTCTTTAATTCTTGAACGCAAACTCAAGACTAAACGCTTAAGATCGTGTTCATTCATAACCATGAGCTGGTCGCTATTTAAAAGTTTCAATTCACACCTTCCTTATGATACTATTATAGTATACTTTAAACTTATTTACACTCTAAAAAATTATTTTTTGCCCACGCAAAGTTAGCTTTTTCTTATCATATGTGTCAATTGTAATTGACTTTACGCCCGGGAGCCTTTTAATCATTTGAGATAGTTTTTTAACAGATGTGTATATCTCTGTTGACTTAGGTAAGTATTTAATGGATATTGATAATTGAGCATCACCATCCATAAATCTTGCAACTTTATCACTTTGAGCCACGACAGCAACTGACGGGAGAATTCTAATTCTTGTCATAAGATCCGGAACATGTGTATCGGTCTCAAGTTTAAGTGTCATTGAAACAGAAGTCACTTTCTTTTCAAGCTTGTATAAAGACTCGAGCATAATTTCAATATCACGTAAACTTGACACTTTTCCTCCGCAATGGTAAATATTACGCAACAAACGAATTTTTAGCTTTTATTTGAAATTTCATCAACCATTGCAGAGCCCACAGATAGCAGAGCTATAGCAGCCGAAGAAGCATTTTCAAGAGCACATCTTGTAACCTTAAATGGGTCAACGATTCCTAACTCAAACATGTCTCCGAAGTTATCGTTTCTAAAATCAAATCCAATATCAACTTCATGACCAAAGATTTTATCTAAATACGCATCTGGATTTTTTCCGCCATTTAAAACTATTTGTCTAAAAGGCTCCTGACAAGCTTGTGAAACAATTGAAAGCCCTGCCTTAGTAGAAGGTGTGAGATCGCTTCTTGATTCTTCTTCCCGGACTTTTGTATGTGATCTAGCTAGTGCAACGCCCCCGCCAGGAAGTATACCTTCAGCAATTGCTGCTTTTGTTGCATGAAGCGCATCATCTACTCTGTCATATCTTTCAATAAGCTCAGCCTCAGTAGCAGCTCCGACTCTTAAAATTGAAATTGCGCCACTAAGCTGGCGAAGTCGATAAGTGCAAAGCTCTCTTTCATCATTTGACAAACTAGGGTCTTCTAACATTTCTTTTACTGCTGAAATTCTCGCAAGGCATCTTTCGCTTTTATTATCTTCTGTCATGAAGAGTGTAGATGCTCTTTGAATAATTGCACGCTTACAAGTTCCAAACATTTCTTCATTAAAATCTTCCATGTTAAAAGAAGCATCTAAGACCTGTCCTCCGACGATTGACTGCAGATCGTTGAGTAATTCGTGACGAGTTGCTCCAAATCCTGGTGACTTAATTGCTGCAACTCGCAGAGAACCCTTTACTTTATTAAGAACTAATCCTTGTAAAGCTTCGTCATCAATTTCATTAGCAATAATAACAATAGGCTTATTCATATCTAATGCTTTTTCTAGAGGGTTCATCAATCCATGAATAGAAGTAAAGCTATCATCAACCATAAGTATCAGCGGATCTTTAAAATCACAAATCGACTTATCTTTATCAGTAATAAAATAAGGAGAGAGATATCCTCTTTCAAGCTGGTAGCCGTCAACGACATTCAAAGAAGACTTAAAACCTTTTGCTTCTTCGACAATAACTTCTCCATCAACACCAGAAGCTTTAATAGCACTCACAATAAGATCAGCAACTTCTTCTTCTCCGTTAGCGGAAATTAGAGCAACTTTTCTAAGGTCTGAATCGTCTTCAACGTCTCTTTTTTGAGTAGAAAGCTCTTCTAGGACTATCTTTACGCCCAATGCAATACCTTCTTTCAGTTCTTCGGTCTCAAAACCTGCTGATTTCATCTGAAGTCCTTTCCCGAATATTGTCTGAGCTAAGACTGTAGCAGTCGTTGTTCCATCGCCAGCAGTATCAGCAGTTCGAGCTGCAGATTCTTTAATCACTCTCGCGCCTAAGTTCTCTACTTCATCTATTAGATTTATAGCATTTGCAACAGTTACTCCATCTTTTGTTACAATTGGATGAAGATTATTTCTTTGAATTAAGACTAGTTTTCCCTTCGGGCCCATTGTTGACTTAACCGTATCAGCTAATTTATCTACACCTCGACGGAGTGCAGAAGACAATTCTTCGCCACTAATAATCCTTCTTTTTAATTCTTGTTCTCTCATTTATTAACCTTTTAGAAGTTTTTTCTCGCCTCTACTCTCTAGAAGCGTTTTATCTAACTCAATTATTCTACGACTATTGTTAATTACGTTAACAGCAACGTAGAGATCTCCTTCTTTAGATACAACTTCGTTTTGACTAATAATTCCTTTTATTCTAAGCGTTTCTTGAAGTGCATTATCAATATACATTTTTTCTCCTATAAGTTACTAAAAGTATCACAGTACTTTTTCCAAGTGCTTTCTTTTAAGATTGAAGTAAATTCCATTTGCTCAAATGCTTCATGAACTTTTTCAAAATCTGATTGGCCTATATGAGATTCTGCCTGATCTAGATTGTTTGAGAAGTCAACTAGCCGGATCAGGTTTACATTTCTTTCAAAAATTTCTCTCTTTGAAGAATTTTCCAATGTTTCTTTAAGCAGCTCTGGGTTGTTACAAATCTTTTCTGCAGTCTTATCTCCAATGCCTGGAATTCCTAGAATGTTATCAGTCTTGTCACCTCGAAGTGCTTTCCAAGTAACATAGTCATAGTTGGGTCTTTTGACAAAAGATTTTTTTACTGGATTATAGATTCTGAAGTTATTTTCAAATACATTGAGTAATTGAATAAAGTCAGAATCAGAAGAAACGATTGTGACATCATCGCCTTTTCTTGCGTGTAATGCAGCATACGTAGCAATTGTGTCGTCACATTCGAGGTCAGGATGACGAACAGTTTCAAAAGGAAAGCAATTCTTAATTAAACTAATAATAGTTGCTTTTTGTTCATGAAAAGATCTGCTTTGCGTGGGTCGATTTCCCTTATAGTCACCTGAAGAAAGTTGATTTCGAAACTTAGGGTTGCCTTCTAGGACAAAGTACACCTTGTCTGGATTGAACTTTTCAACAAGCGGTCTTATGCCTCTAAAGAAATTAAAAACAATTGGAAACTCACCCTTCGTAAATCCTGATTTTGCTCGATAAATTAAGTTGTATGCATCGAGTAGAAGAACTTTCATATTTGTGACACCTTTTCTAGATCTTTGATACTCATATTGGCCATGACTCCATTACCAATATCTACCTTTACTATATCACTTTTTTCATCACCTTGCACACTATCACTTGTCTCTACATCATCTTTGCTCAAAACTTCAAACCCGTTCAAGGCGCTATCTTCAGAAGAGCTTGCTGTTTCTTTTTTAGGTAATTCTATTTCATCTAAAACGTCCTTAGGCGGCTGGCTTTTAGACTCAATATTATAGGCAGCCCAAGAAAGCTTTTCTGCAGAATCAATCATATTTTCGATTGCCTGCTTTGCATTATTTAACATATGTGTTCTCAGCGCATCTAAGCTATCAAATATCTCACCTTTTAGTTTTAAGACAGGTATTTGAGACTTTTTCGCATCTGGAAGTTCAGCAATGTATGTCTTTTCTTTGCCTTCAAGTGTAGTTCTTGTGATTTCTTCTACGATTCTAAAGGGTATTACTTTAGCAGTTTCTACCCCGACCAAATAAAAAACTTGACCAACTTTGTATTTCATAATAACCTCATTAGAGATTATAACACAATGTTGGTCAAGTTTTCAATTTTTATTGTAAAGCTTTTTTTAATCTTTCAGTCAATACAAGAACTTCTTTACCTGAAGCTTGCTGCGTGTAAAGACTTAAGTCAATCTTTGAAAGTTCATGAGCAAGTCGCCATTCTTCTCGATGACCGCCATGAACTTGAAAAATTCTAACAAGCTCTTTTATTGTGGTTTCATGAAGCTTCATCTATTCTTTTTAAAACCAATTCCTGGAAAAGCAGTGTTGACTGCGCCTTTGTGTCTATTGGTAGGTTTCTTTTTACCGTAAACCCATCCGCTTGTTAAATTAAGATCTTTAAAGACTGAGTCAATTTCTTCTGATATCATTTTGCGAAGATGTGCTTCCTGAAGGCTTGGGTTTGACTTTCTAGTATTTACTTTTCTTTGGTGCGCTTCAGCCATCATTTTCTTTGCTCTACGAATTTCTTGAACAAGCATCTTTTCGTCAACTTCAATTACTTCGTCTTCATCCATGTCAGATCCGTGCATACCTTCTGCTGGCATATCATCTTCTTCCATATCTTTATTGTTCTCTGAAAGCTGTCCGGAACCAAATCTGTAGTCGGCTTCATCAGAAACAGATGGATCATCGTGATAACTTCTGTTCGAAGCCTCACTCAAGAGATTGCTTTTGCTAGACTCAACACCAGCTAATTTACAAAGTCTATCTAAATTAATTTTCATAATAACTTCTCCACATAAGAGCTATAGTTTAATTATGTCGATGTATTTGTTTTTTCTTCAATATTTTTTCTAACATTATTGGTTATTTTTTGTCCAGCAGCCACAGCTTCTGTCATAGGTTTGAGCCCTAGACATTCACGAACTTGATCAAAAAGCTCGAGCGAAAGCCCTTCTTTTAAAACTTGCATGTCAGCGTATTGATGAAGATCCATCTCTAAGATAGGTACAGGGTTTCCATCCAAACCCGGCTCAAACTCTCCTGATTCTCTGCTCTCAAAAATAAAAAGAATCTCAGGCATTTTTTGATCTTCTGGAACTAAGACAAAAGGAATCTTAGAACTAACTCCATCTTCACTCTCTTCATACATAATTTCTGGATACCAAGTATTATTCATTTTTTCTCCTTGAAGAAATATTATAATGATTTGAGAGATGTTAAAACTAGTTTTGAATTATATAATTGCAGTGTTAATTTCTGGGTATATTGCGATTCTTAATTCTTCCAAATGCATTCTCATAATATCACCGGCGTCGACATTATTTTTTATTTGAGGATCACTTACAAACTCTTGCAGAGGTCTCATAATATCTCTGTACCCTACAACCCGGCCCAGGTGTGACTCTAGGCTTTGATATATTCTTTCTGGAGTTGCAGACTGAGAAATAATGTCTTGCAAATTTTGATTTTCTTGATCAAAAAAACTTCTTGCAGCCGGAGAGCCAGGCGTCTGAATATACTCAGTTAAAGTTTTTGGAAACAAAATAAGGTCTTGAAATGATCTTAAGATTCTGTGAGATTGAATATTATTGATTCTTTTAAATTGTGAACCAGCTTCCAACAACGCACTTTCAAAATCTGACTTTATTTGGTTGGAATTCCCATCGCTTAGAGATGCATCTTCTCTGGTGTAGCTTGAATCGAAAGCTAAGTTAATCATGTCACAATAGAAAATTCCTATCGGATAAAAAATTTCATCCAACATAAACTCAAAAGCATTAATCCAGTGATCTACAGCGCCCGGTTTTTGAAGTGCAGTGCTGACCAATGCCTCGTATTTAGCTTCTTCTTCAGGTGTTAGATCAAAACCTGTCATAACACTTAATATGCTACCCTTATTGACACCTCTTATTCTGCCGCGGTCATTTATGGTAACAACAGGATTAAAAACAAAATGTTTTGCAAACCACATCATAAACTTTTTGTTAGTTTTCAAATTTTTTAAATTGCACTCAAGAGGAGCATTATTTCTATTTGATTGAAGATCTACAGTCTTTTTAAATGCTTGAACTTCTTTTAATATCGATTGTCTAACTACATTTCTTAGACCTTTTTCAGATACAACAGACATGTTAACCTCGTAGCATCATTCTTCTAAACTTTTTTCTGAGCATTGTCAGGTCTTGTGATTCATTAACTTTAATCGGGGGTGCTGTATCTTCTTCTTCTTCTTCTTCGCTGGCTTGCTGCTGTTCTTGTTCTCTGCCTACAGGTTCTGCAGGTTCTGCAGGTTCTTGAATGTCTTCTTCGGGTTCATCTCCGGAAGTCATGTTAATTGAAACAGGTGGCTGGCTGGGATCTTGTGCGTCCTTACCGTCAACTTGTCCAGCGATGATGTCGGAAAGTGCTTTTAAGAAAACTAGAAGCGTTGTTCTTTCAGCGTCAGAAAGTTTATCGTAGTAGTTTTGTGCTTGCTGTTTAATTGAAGAATCTCTTAAAGATTTGCCTGCTCTTAGATTGTTTACGGCTTGCACAACAGAATCAAACGAAGCACCAACCTCGCCGGTCTCTTCAGCAGGCTCTTCTTTGGCAGACTTTTCTTCAGCGGGTGGATCTTCGTCTTCCTCACTTTCTTCTTCTGATAGTTTTCCATATCTTGCTTCATCTTCTGTATATTGCATTTCGTACCTGCGGTGAGCAGGATCAATATTTTCATTTATTCTTTTCTTTGAAAGACCAACAGCTTCGCTAGAAATTAAACGAAGAATATTCAAAAGATCTTTTTCATTCTTTGCTCTAATCATTTTTGATTCCTCAATAAAAAGTTATGCATCAATAACTATCTTTAATAAGTAGCAACTTCTTTCGTTTTGTTTGACGAGCTCAAAGTTATCGATAGTTGTGTTAGACTGAAAAATACTACTCAAATTATTCTTTAAGTTAATTTCAACGTGAGATCCAATAATTTGATGCATATATTTGTAAGTGATCGGTATTTCTATAGAGAGTACAGCATTATGCTCTTTCTTATCTAATCTTACAAATTCAAATTCATGTAAAACTTCATCTGCTGTTTTGATTGTAACAACTAAAACAGAATTGTCTTCTTCTTCATCAATATAAGTTTTACTATCTTCCAGGAGATCGTTTTCAGTTACTCTCCCTTTAAGAGCATCGCTGACGAAAAAAGACACTAGAACTCCTGAATAAACTTTATATCATCAAAGATTTCATCAATAAATTTTGCCATTTTTAAGTCTTGCTCAGAAACTTCATTAATGTCATGGGTATAGAGCTCAACCTGCACTTTCATTCTTTCAATATTTAAGGCTGGATGGTGCATTGTCTCTTCTGCTGTTTTCAAAATTTCATTAACAAAAAAGCGAAGATGCTTATCACGATCAAAAGTAAATGTTCTAACAAGTGACGTCTTGTAAAAATCAGAAACTTCTTCCCACTCTGTTGTTGTTGCTTCAATAGGGAGCTCAGGTATGTCTCTAATTCCTTGAAAATCAGCAGAAAAAAGACGATTCATGTTTGCAGAAAAATCAATATTTTCTTTTGTAATTTTTCTCTGATAATTTATGACTTCAAAAAGACTTTTCATTCTTCTTCTTCTGGCTTTACTGAACGCGCATTAACGTCTTGTATGTGCATTCCAATTGCTTGAACAATAACATCTCTCATTTGAGCGGGATTTTTAGCTAAAGATCTTACAACTGTATTAGTGAATTCTTCCATTGCTTCTAAATCAGATTTGACTTTACCTATTATTTTTCCAATATCATCATCAATTTTGCTTGTAAACTTTTCAACATCTTTGGCAGCACCTTCTATCATGGCCCGCCCGATTGGTAAAAGTTTATCATATATTTCTTTTGCAGTCTTCTTTTTTTCTTCCATTGTTGCTGCGCCGTCATGTTTAGCATCAGCGATAGCAGAACACCAGCATACAAAGTTTTTAGCTGCGGGATTCATTTTAGCGAAATCAGGATCTTTCGAAATTCTTCCAACAAAAGCATATATAGTTTTTATCTGAAAACCTTTATTATTTTCTTCTAAGAATTTTGCCTTTGTAATTACGGGTTTGCCCGTTTTTTTGTCTATGCTTTCTGGCATGCCTAATTCTCTACCAGTAAGCTGCGCAGCATTATGTGCTTCTTCTAAATCAATGCCTCTAAACTCCGCGCTAAATAATTTAAGCATTTCTTTTTCAGCTGTGACGGCATTGCGAACAGCTTTTGTTACAACTGACTGATTAATTCTATTAAAATCAATATCAGGTATTTTATTAAGGCCGCCGCCTCGGAGAGTTTTGCCCATTAAGCTTCCTACAATGTTTCTAACAACGCTTGGTGACACTGCTCCGGAGTCTAACAAGAAATCAAGATCTTCTTTTGCAATATTTTGCATAAAAACTTCTCCGCCTCTCGTTGCAGGTCTTTCAACATTATCTGTTTCTCCTGCTAGCTCAACTACCTCATCTTTTCCGTATACCATTCTTTCAATAGCAGCAATACCGACTGAGTCACTGGCAGCAGCAGCAATTGCGTCATCTGCAAATGCCTTGACTTCTCTTTCACTATACATGGGTAATAGTTTAGAAATTTGTGCAACTTCTTCTGGCGTCAAGCCTTTTGCAATTTCTTTTATTGACTGCACAGCTAGAGGTGCAATTTCAGAAATCGTATCATTAAAAATTGTCAAATAAGTCAAAGTGTCTGGATCTACGTCTTCGTCTCTGATTGCATCAAAAGCCATTTTTTGCTTCCTAGATAACACGCGATAATCATAGTCTCTAAAAGAAGCCTGTGAATTGTCCATAGTTTGCATAATTCTGGTTGCAATTGCATCTGTCATCATAAGCTTCTTTTGATCTTCTGATACAGACGGATCTTCAAGTTTGGACATAATTGCATCTATTTCTTCTTCTGACATTTCTACAGATCTGTCTTCTTTTTTGCCTGCTTCTTTTAGAAGATTGATGTACATATCAGCAGAAAAATTTAGATCTTTCTTTGTAGCAATAGCATCCTTGCTAGAACCTTTGACTACATAAGCAATATCTGTATCATCTTTAACATTTTCATTAAAGATTTTCATGATTTCTCTTCTAGCATTGGCAGGATCTGCTGCCACATTGTTATAAAGAGGCTTAATTAATTTTGTCTGTCTAAAAAGTTGAAACAAGAATTCTCTTCTAAAGGCTTCTTCGAGCCCTATCAATTCTCCAAAATACTCGATATCTTGATCTAGATCTACACCTTTTAATGCAAGCATTTTATTTTGTGAAGGTATTCCAAGCGTATCATCTAGCTTTCGAAGTGTTTTAATTGTTTCTCTGTGTGCAGTATCTGGAATAGCATCAGGGCTTTCAGAACTCATTTCAAAACTTGTTATATTTAAAATCTCACCGATATCAATATTTTCTAAGTCTCTAGTAATATCTCTACCGTGTCCCATGACGCTAATCTTGCCAACTGTATTGGCAACAATATAGGCAGCAATCTTTTTAACTGCAAACTCAGGATCGCCATCAAATTCTGAAAAGTTTCTATTGAACCAAAGAGCAGCACCTTGCAAGACTCTTCTATACGCACCTACGTGAGGCTGAAGTACTCCGCCAGGACCAGAAAGAAATCTATTTATAAAAGATTCAGTTGTCTTTTTCCACTTTTCTTCTTTTCTACCTTTTGCAGCCTTTGAAAGAACTTCTTCGTTAAAGTTAATATTGTTAGAAAGAACGCCACTCCAAGCCTGTTGTTCATTTGAAATGCCTCCTTCTTCTGCACCTCCGCCTAAAAAGTTGGTTTTACCTACATCGGTACCTATAAGTCTTGATACGTCCCTAGCACTATCAAAAGTAACTTGAGCAAATGCTACAACAGGATCTTGACCTTTTGACAAGAGATTTTCTTTCCAGTATTCTTCTCTTCGAGCATCAGCAGTATTTGCAGCAACAGGTACTTGTTCTTCAGAGTCTAATTTAACACTGCCTACAGACGAACCAAGTCTAAGGCCGGCGAGGAACTTTGCTTTTCGTGCAGGATCTTGTCCGATCGCAGCAAAAGATTGATTTAATTGAAAGACGTCTTCTGGTGTTATGTCTTCTTCAACAAGCCCAATTTCCATTCCCATTTCAAAATCAGGATCTCCTAATTCAATTTTGTCTTCTTCTGAAGTGCTTTCTAGCGGTGAACTTTCTTGTGAAGCCTCATCATCTATTTGAGGTTCGGGTGTAGACATTGGTCTAGGAATTGATCTTGTGCCTCCCGTTGCAATCGGTCTAGATTCAAGACCGGGTTTTTTACCTATAACTGCGTGCTTAAGTGCTTTCTTAATGGAATCGAAGCTCATACTTGGAAATTGTATTTCCAATGACTGAGCATAAAAATTTAATACTTCGCTCCTGTCTTTTTTTGCCACAGTTTTTAAAACTTCAACAGCATCTTTAAAGTCTTGATTGTCTTCGATAGCTTCATCTTGTTCTTCAAAATCTTCTAAAGAGTATTCTGCATCACTAAATGTATCATCATACCGTCCGTCGTCAGAATCATCAAACATGCCACGCATAGAAAACATTCGACCAGACTCAGCAAGCATGCCTTCTTGACTTTTATCAATTGCAGAGTCAAGAAGCTTGTGCAGAGCACGATAATAGTACTCAATTTTGTCAGGCGGAACTTCTTCTGCAATTCTTGATGCAGCTGAACGGAGCTCACTGATTGAAGCAGGTACATAGTTTTCATCACCTACAGGAGGTTCTGCTTCAGAAAGTTGAGTTGCCATATGAGGAGAAGCCTGGATTGGTGCTTCCTGTCTATCAAAAGAGTGAATAAAATTACCACTTGGGTTGTCAAAAGTTCTGTTTTCGTTCAATGCTTTTTTAAGCAGATTAAACAGGACTTCTTTTTTAACTTTAACTTCCATTTAAAATCTCCAAATTCTTTAATAAGTATCTTGATGAAAACGAATGTTTAGTTAAAGTTTTGATTAACAGCATACGTTATTCCAACTGTTGTACTTACCCCTAAAATAAATGCGCCATATGTAGCCCAGCGTTGCCAGACGTCTCTTTTTTTATCTCTTTTAATTTGAGCATCACGAGCAGAGATCATATCTAAGTACATCTGAGATTCTGCTTGGTATCTTGTGTCTAACAAACTATATCTCAAATTTTGCTCTGCTTGGTACTCTTTGAAAGAATATTCAGCATCAATTTTGCACTGTTCAACTTCTCTCTCGTTTTGCGCTATAACTTCAGCAAGTGCTTCTTCAGAAAGAATTATACCACTGATTGAAGCAATTTCTCCTGATTCTATTCGTATGTAATCAGGTTCAGTCGCATAAGAAGCAGAAGCTGTTGCAATTAAAAAGATAAGCGTTTTCAAATTATCCTCCTCGAAGACCGTATTTGTCCTTTAATACATTATCTAGTTTTGAGGAATCATTTAATAATTCTTTTTTTCTTTCTTCTTCTTTTTCATCAGCTTCTCTTTCCTGCTCTCTTTTATTATCTAAATTTTCTTCTCTAGCATCTAGATAATCTTCAATAGCTTCGTCTGTACCCTCTTTTATGTCGTTACCTGCTTTTTTACGTGCATCTGCATCTGATTGAGCAACTCTCTCTTTGCCTCCTGAAGTTCCGATCAATACACCCAAAAGAAGCATAAATGCGGCAACAAATATCTCCCAGTATTCTACAACAATTTCTTTGGCTTTCTTGAGAAATTTCATTGCTTACCGTGTTTCCAAACTTGTACAGCATCAATTGCAGACTGACCACCAATATAAAACATTGCAATCATGCCCCAAGTATCCGGATCCAATCCTGCGCCAATTAAAAGACCTGTTGCAGTTAAAAAGACAAGAAGTTTTCTTGATACTAGCCTTTCTTGAAGCGCATCTAAAACTCCTTTTGATTTGCTGTTAAGATAGAGTTCTTTCTTAACTTTTTCTTTTAAACCATCTTCGACTTTGTCTTTGACAGCATCAACTACATCTTCGACGACTTCATCAATTTTTTCTCTGGTTGTTTCCATTTTACTCTCCCGAGTTATTAGTCTTTGATTCTATTACTATTTTCAATCAAGTCAAAAATTGACTCAACATCTTGTTTAGAAAATTTCTTTTCTACTTTGTTTTTCTTATCATCTGACAACTGGTCTAACATTCTTATAATTTTTGGATCTTCAGCAAGAATATGTTGAACAAAATCTTCAAAGACTTCTTGCATTGATAATTGTCTTTCAAAACAAGCAATTCTAAAAGATGCGTGTGCATCTTTTGAAATGTTGAAATGAACAGATTTTTTATTAAATTTTTCAGATCGCAAAGCCAATTTTCACCCTCCGCCTCCGCCGCCAAGGCCGCCTGTGCCACCTGCAAACGCGCCGACCGCAAAGTTATCATCAGAAACTTCTGGTATATCTTTGAATTCATCCAGGTCTAGGCCATATTTTGTATTTAATGTTTCTAAGAATTCATCTACAAAAACCTCACCATAGTTTTCATCTAAAAAGTTCTTAGCTCTATTGATAATAGCCTCTTCGATATTTAAAAGATTTTTATAGTTATTTACTAGTCGAATAGTACGCATAGCAAATTTATCAATATCTAAGTCAGGAACTTCTTGATTTTCAGCAGGTGCTGTCACAGACATATCTCCGCTACCGGAGGGGTCTGGCGGTTCGTCTTTTTTATCGTCTGATTCTTCTTCGGGCGGAGCCGGTGAATCAGGAGCGTCTTCTGCTGGAGGCTCTTCAGGCGGCGCATCAGATGCTTGCTCAATCAAAAATTTTAAATTCAATTTTCTCAAAGACTCATTAATCTCAACTTCTCTGTCTTCTCTTATCGAAGCAGACTCATATCTCAAAAGTAAAGCATCGATTTGATCATCAACAGAATCAGAAGCGGGCCGGGCCTTTTGCTTAGGTTCTCTTAAAGATATTGGGCTATCTGGAGTATCAACTCCTGCTTCTTTTGGCGCATCTTCTTCCATTAGGAGTGCTTCTAACAAAGATCTTTTTTGACGTCTCATTATGATCCCCTTATAACATTTAGTATTTTATCAGCTTTTTCAAACCTCTTTTCGATTACTGGCCAGCGAAGTTGCTTCATCATTGCAGACATATAAGAATTAACATCTTTTAAATAATCTCTGTAATAAGCATGTTGCCAAACATCCATAACAATGACGGGATACATGCCTACGGGCACGTGTTCTGAATGTAAGTCAATTGCACAGTTCATATAAGACTGTGTATACATATTGAGATAAGTCACTACCCAACCGCAACGAGAAGCCATTCCGCAAGCAATAAAATCTCTTTGCCAGTCATCAAAAGAACCAAAGTCTCTATTAAGGCGCATATATGAAAGAGAGTCCATTGTAATTCTTGACTGTGCATCGCCAATATTCGCAAAGTACAATTCATGAAGATAAGCACCGTTCATGTTATAAGTTTCGTCAATCTTATAAGATCTGTAAGGTGAATTATTAGAATTTACACTTGATCGATCAGCAGAATCAAGCTGCATGCTTGTCTTGTTAAAGTTTTCTACATAACCCTCATAAAGTTCAATATGATTTTGAACATTGCCGGGTGATAGAAAATCTGTTCTTACATTAAATTGCTTAGGCTGTGCCATAAAAGACTCATTGAGAGACTCTTTGTCGACTCCTAGTGTGTCTTTTATGACCTTTTTAGCTTCTTCTGTTAAAAAATCATCAATTCTCATTACACTGCCTCATATTTTGGAAAATCTTTTGCTTGTATCTCTACTTCCACAATATCTCCTGAGGTATCGTAGCGGTAGCAATTCACAGCAGGCTTTTCTAAATCAACGCTAGAGATTGTATACTCATGACCGGTATCTTTGCACTGAATGACTAGACCGGTGGATAAAAGATTAATAGAATTTTTTTTATCATTCTTCTTTCCACCTAGAGCTAATAAAGATTCAATAATGTATTGTTTCAAGTCTTTCTCCTAAACATTCAAATTTCTTACTACAATCCCAGCATCTATAAGTATATCTATACCGTTCGACTGTTCGTATCTTTCTAAATAAATTACTTCGTCTATTCCAGCATTTACAATAGCCTTCGCACAGATTTCGCAAGGCGAGAGTGTAAGATACATCTTTTTTCTAGCAGGATTATTGTAGTCACATTTAATCAGTGCATTGATTTCAGCGTGTATAAATCCACTTTGCCCTACTTCCATAGAGGTTCTGCAATTTTTTCCTCCTTTTTGGTCACCGTTATAACCAATAGAGAGTACTTGAGTATTTTCATCATTTACAATAACAGCCCCAACCTTATGTTTTGGGTCAGGGCTTCTCATAGAGATTTGTTTAGAAAAATTACCCCAAATCTCATCCCATTCAGGTCGTCTCATTAGATTCTTCTTTTTCCTCATCAAATAGAGTATCAATTATAAAGTCACCTGGAAGTCTAAATCCTGCTGCTTTTTTGTGACCGCCGCCTCCAAATTTCTTTGAAATCTCAGAGACATCAACAGCTTCATGAAATGCTCTTAGGCTTACTTTGATACACTTATCGTCATGATCATAGAACCAGATCATAGCAAAGTCACAGTCAGGAGCTAGTCTTGCTCCGATTTCAGACATCCAGTGAGATGCATTGACTACTAAGACATCTTTCCCGTGGAGTCTTCTGCTAGCAGCCTTCTCGCACACTTTCTTGACAACTGTCTTGCTGTATGCGAGAATGTAGCTTCCTCGCTTTACAGCATCGTCAAAAACAGAGTCGTCTTCAAACTTTTCAAACTCTTCAAACTCGAAAGGAACCATGTCAAAAGCAGCGCTAAATTCTTTAGAATATTCTAGTTCCCACTTCCAAAGGTCGCGGTCTTGAATATACCTGATGAACTTGGGAGGCTCTTTGCCTGGGTGAAAAAATTCCCAAGAGAGCATTGCACCTGACTTGGTCATATCAAAAAAAGTATTTGATATATCGTGAAGTTCTACCATTGCTGACTTGTGATGATCAATAACTAACAAAGAATTGGCCTTTTCGATCATTTCTTTTGTGACATCATTTTTAAATGAAAAATCTAAAATAACAACATTCTTTCCTGTGACATCAGGGGGAGGCTCTCCATGCTTGCATGGAAAATACTCAGCTCTGTTGCCGAGACACTTCCAAGCAGAATAAGCTGCTCCAAAACCGTCTGTGCAGTCTGCGTGAAAAATAACGCAGTTTACGCTTGTTGGTTCAAACAATTTCTTCTCCTAAAATGAAAAACCTGCGTGATGCTTGAGGCACCGTGCCTCATATATATCATCTCCTCCAACATGAATCAAGCCCGCATCGTTAAATTCTTCTTTTCGCATAGTGTAAGAAGCATCTTCACCACATACAGTACAAACTGCTTTGCACTTTTTAACATGAGTAGCATGACAAAGCAAAATAGCAACTTCTTCAAAAGAAGACAATGAAGAAGACATGTCAAGTGTAGATACTATCACATCAATTCTTTTATCATAAATAAAATTAAGACATGCATTGGCAACACCATCAATCATAAATGCCTCGTCTATTGCGATAGCATGGGGCAAATCCTTGCTGTTTAAGTATTTTACTATATCTTGGCCAGTATTTACAAGCACGCAAGGAACTTGCATATTACTGTGTGTAACAATAAAACCTTCTTTTGTGTACCTATTATCCATTGCAGGCTTAAAGCAAATTACTTCTTTTTTTGCATATTTATATCTTTCTACTTGCTCTAGAAGCTTAGTAGATTTCCCACTAAACATTGGGCCAACATATAGTTTTAAATTAGGAATCATATTATAGCTCCCACCAGTTAATAGTCTGCTCTAAGCCTTCCCAAAAAGTAACAAGAGGCTTATAACCTAATTCTTCTTTAGCTCTAGTTATATCTGCAAGAGTATGCTTAACATCGCCTGATCTTTCCGGTGCTTGCCTTACATGTACATCAAAATTGGCTCTAAAATAGTCTAGAATTTGATTATTAGATACACTTGACCCACATGCAATATTGTAACATCTTCCTCGAAACTGCATTTTAGAATTTGCTGCCAAGATATTTGCATCAACTACGTTGTCAATATAACACATGTCTCTTGTTTGATAGCCGTCGCCGTCTGATCTAAGCGGAAGACCATTTTTAGTAGCATGACACCAAGCTGCTACTGCAGTCGAGTATGGAGAATCTCCAAGTTGCCCAGGTCCAAAAACATTAAAATATCGCAAGCATACAATATCTTGGTCATACAACTCAGCAGCAATTTTTGCATAATCTTCTATTGCATATTTTTGCCAAGCATAGGGAGAAAGTGGCAGTTTTTTTCCTCTTTCTAATTCATGTGTAGGCAGTGATTCGGCTCCTCCGTAAACTGAAGAAGATGAAGCCCAAACAACACGATCAACATTTCCCGCGCAGGCTTCAAAAAGTCTAATAGTAGAAAATATATTTGTATAAGTCGTCTCTCCAGGATTTTCTACAGAGTAAGAAACTCTCGGAATTGCAGCTTGATGAAAAACTACATCATAAAATTTATTTTGAATATGAGATACAACATGATCAGATGCAAAATCATCTGGGATTACTAATACAGTTTTTTGACTTCTTTCTGCATGAACTGCAGGCGTTGTCATAGGTTGTCCTTCTATTCTATTGACTGAATCATAAAAAGGTCTTAAAAAAGACCCGTTTGGTAATATTCTTAACTTCAATCCCTTAAGGGCGCCTAAAGAACCGGTTGACATGTCGTCAACAACATCGACTTGCCACCCTTCTTCAATTAATTTTTTTGTTAGATTAGACCCTATAAATCCACACCCACCTGTTACTAGTGCTTTACGCATTTGTTTCTCCTTTATTGACTAGATAATTTTACTTCAAGTTAAAGAAAATTATAACATCAATTTATTATATGTCCGGATCCAATTTTTAGACTAATCTGGCACATTTTGATATCACTAAATTCTGACAACTTTGAAAACACATCTCTTGTTAGAGACTTAATAAAGTTCATATCATACTGCAGTGTCTCTTTTGTCTCTGAAGACCTTAGATAGAACTCTCCGTATAGAAACTCATTTCTTAACATAAAGTGGCACAGAGATAAACAGGAGTCATCTGTGTATATAAATCGACGGGACTCATGAGTTTCTTCTCTTCCGTATTCATTGGCACCTGCTAATTCATTATCAATCTTATTTAAAAGCTTTCTTCTGATTTTATCATAGTAAACTTTTTCCTTTTCATAACGCAACATTTCTTCCGATACATCATCAAACATTCCGTCATCATAATGAAAAAGATTTAATCCTACTTTTTCTAGATTTTCGGACGAAGCAGCAGCTACTTTAAAAAACTCAGCATATTCATGATAAGGTTTTCTTTCAAAATGAGATCGAAGATTATGAACGATAACGCTCACCATGTTGTCATCAACTTCTGTCTTTATCAGAATTACATTTGGATAATTTTCAAACTCATCTGCTGCTTCTGAAAAAAGATTATATACTTTTTTAAGTGACACTAGATTTTGAATTTCATCGCCGCGCTTTTGAAACCTTTCAGCAATGACTTGCCAATCAGGAAGCAGAAGTATCATGATATTGTTAAGATTTGAAAGTTCTCGCTTTAGAGATTCTACATGAAAATAGTCACTTCTACCGTAGAGTCGAGCATATACAATCATAGACAGAGAAGAACGATCTTGAATATTCCAATGATATCCAGACTTCTCATGTATCTTCTGATAGAG
>Ga0099849_1000153_pt1 | contig 29330 bp, 36 predicted proteins | sample CB_VirMetaG_4_FD_78177 | JGI IMG/M metagenome (GOLD analysis project Ga0099849, IMG submission 78177) | Freshwater to marine saline gradient viral communities from Chesapeake Bay - CB_1508_1M Viral MetaG | ecosystem: Environmental > Aquatic > Marine > Coastal | place: USA: Chesapeake Bay... | reverse complement strand
GCGCCCGTTTGAGGAGGCGCTGCAAGAAGCCCTAGACGCCTGGAAGGCTAGTCGATCAGATTCCGAAGGCGACGCTCCAGACTGAGGGAATCCGCGCCCAGTTGTGCAATCGTTTCAGATACGTCCGTCGCAAGTTTTGCCAGGTCACTCGCAGTATCGATAGACGTGTCGAAGCCCCAAAGAAGCAAGTTGATTACTTCGTCGTCGAGGGCGTTTGCCGTGGCTTGGGCGAACGTCATAAGCGCCTCGCGCAGCGACTTACCCGCCTCAAGCTCGAGGAGCAGATCGTCTGTGGCGTCTGTGTATTCGCGCGCCACGCGCACCGCGCGCATGGCAGCTTGTAGAAAAGTCATTGGGTGCTTCTGGCGCGACCGATAAAAGACCAGACCTTGCCCATCAGACGATTAAACATGCCAGCCAAAATCGAGATTAGACCCCCCACCGCAGGGACTACTAGCGGCGCTACGGCCTCCCACGGCACGTCCTTCAGCTCTTTGACCGTGTTGCCCTGCTGTAACCGTCGGTAAAGTTGCTCCGAAGCGTTTGCGACGGCCTCCCGCTTTTCGGTGCCAGTCCCGCCGGTCGTTTCGGCTTCGCGCATCAGCGCCGTAACTAGCGGCAAAAAAACCGCCGCTGCGCGTACAACGTCCTCACTTCTCATTTGGATCTCCTTATCCACGCCCAAAATCTTCGCAAAAGCGGAACCAGATCGATATTGACGGCAAACCGCCGCTCTTGCGTTTGCCAGTCGAGCAGATGGCGACGCTGCCTATCGGTCTCGATCTGAGACTTTCTCCGCAAGCTCGTCCCCGCCTCGACTAGCTCCAAAGTAGTAGCTCAAGACCATTGCGAAGCCGGTCCCAAGCGTCCCCACCAGCGCCCAGACAATCTCTTGAGATCCGTCCGGCAAAGGTAGAAGCAAAACGCCCAGCAGCACGGCCAGGAACCCCACCGTTACGGTGATGGCCAAAACGCTCGCCACGGCTGGCTCACGCCTGGGAGTACGCTTCGACAAACTGTTCAACGGTTCCGGCACCCAGGTGGGTATTGTAGTGCGTCTTCCAATAGGCGCCCAAACCGACAGTGTCGTCGGCTTTGGGGAGAGCAGTTGGCACTCGCCGGTAATGGACCCGGCACATGCCCACAGCATACGCCAGATTGCTCACCAGTTGAGAGCTGCGGGGGACGGGCCACGGCGCAATCAACTGCTCGACGCGGCTAGCGAGGCCAGGATGGTAGGCCAGGTAGTTCTGCCAGATGTCGTCGTGCGTTGCAGGCTCCATCTGGCAGATCCCCAAAGCCGGGCCTCGACCAAGTTGCTTGAGGTAGTCAAGACGGGACTCATGCACAGCCGTTCCGACAACGAGGTTCTCTGCCGCCAAACTCCACAAGTTTAGCCGAACCAAAACAGGCCGGACGACATACTCGCGCAACTGCCGCGCGTCGAACGCAATGTTTCCCGCCATCAGCTTCGGGGTTTCCAGACGGCTTCGATGCGCTCTTCAATCCGCGCGATGCGCTCAGACATTTTGGCGTGGTCCTGGCCTAGCCGCCGAAGAATTTCGCGCACCGTCGAGAATGCCCAGAGAACCAGACCCGACCCGACAATGATCAGCACTTCGCGCAGACCGCCGAGAATATCGTTGGTCGGTTCCGACATGTGTTTCAACGCACTTCTAGACGGTCCTTCTCGACGTGATTGCGAAGCTCAAGTCTAAGCCGACGCACGTCCCAAGCCAAAACGGCAATCAAGACGAGGTTTACGAAGGGAACAATCTGAGACAGAGCCACGGTTAGTATCCAATCGCCCACCAAAAAGTTTCGATTCCTGAGGGAGCGCAATACACCGTGATGTTAGTCGTCGTGCAGTCTCCAATCCACGCCGTGCGATACGGCGTCTGTACCGTACCGTAAACCATACTATGGCAAGACGCCCACGACGCTACGCATCGATTGGGAAAAGTCAGCTCAAACTGATCATTGCCGACGCCATAGCCGTTTAACGAACCTGGCTGCATGTACTCTGATTCAATTTTTCCCCACTGCAAAATAAAGTCTTCATTGGAAGCGCCGTTTGCCTTGACGGTGGGGATGCGAAGATAGCCTTTCTCCACCGTCATGTTTTGTGTGCCGCGAAAGATGAACTGGCCCAAACGAACCATGTGGTTCTTGGAGGTTGCGTCGTTGCCAGAGATGAAGTTCCCCGACCCCGCTAGGATGTCTCCCGCATACGAAGCAATGTTGTTCGAGGCATTGATCGTGTTTGTGGCCGTAAGCGTCGTGCCGGTGATTCCGCTTCCAGCGTCGATCCGGCCTCCGACATCGAGGTTTGCGGTGCCAGACAACTCAACAGATTGAGTAAACGTGCAGTCTCCCGTGAAAGTATTTTGGTCGGGGAGGGCGGCATAGGGCGCAATGTGTCGGCGATCGTCCGGCCACAAAATCTCTTGCTGATTGGTTTGCCCGCCGTTGTTAAAATTAACAAGTTCCGTTGTCGAAGAGTTCATAAAGAACTTCGCCAGCGGAATCTGATTGGAGGTCAAGACCGGCTCCGCAGCGGCGCCGGAGCCGTACTCAAAAGAGAACGTGATCTGGCAGACGCGGCGGCGGTCTTGGGGCGTTCCTGCGCCACCGGGGCCAGACAACGCCGTGCCAGGATTCGACGGGTCGTAGTACGGCAAGATTGCTGGCTCGTCGTCCACTTCAGAGAGCGTGGCGACCACAAAGACCGTGGCGTCAGGTTGCCCTCCAGGGAGAGACGCGCCAGTAAGCGTGTAGTCACTCGAATTGTACCCCAGCTTAACCAGATTTTGCGTCGTGGACGCTGGCCTCGAGCCGTAGGCCGTTGCTTCTTCCGGCAAAAATCCCGTTGCGACGCCGCGCCGGATTGTCACGCCCAGGCCGGGACTGCTCATCTCGTAGACTTCCAAGCCGTAACGCCGAGCCAACGAATCGCGCTGGACAGACTCGAGCAGCAACGCCACCGCTTCTTGGGAGTAGTACGCTTGGTCTAGCAGATCCAGCGTGAGCGGGATCTGGTCGTCGTAGATAATTGGGCGTTTCATCTGAACCCTCTAAATTTCAAGCACGACCCACAAAGTGCAACCGGCAGGTCTAACGTCTTCGATAAATTTGAGCATGTCGTCTTCGACGATTTGCTGGATCAAGCTCGCGGCGTCGTAATACCGAGATTTTCCTGCCGACCCCGCCGTCGTGTACGCCGTGCCGCCAGAAGGCGGACCGTTCGTTGTCCAATCGCTTAGGCTAAGGTACTGCCCCTCTCGCGACGGTGACAGGGGTGACGAAAGCGGTCGGTAGCCCGCAGACGCCGTAGGATTTACCGTTTGGGGAAGCCTAAGATAGACGATGCTGTTGTATGGCGTTGCAGTCTGCGCGTTGTTGGCAATGGTTGTGGTCAGACCAGAACTGCCCGCAGCAAACTGCAAGCAAGGCGTGCCGCTCACTTGCACAAAATTGTTTTGGTCGGCACTGCTGGGAGTGTGAAATTCGCTGATGGACCAGCGTGGGGCACCCGGAGCACCCGTGTCGTACCCGACAAGTAGCTCAAAAGCCTCGTCTACTGCCCGAAAAGTGTTTTTAAGCCGAAACAGGCGGTAGATGCCTCGCTCTCGATACCCGGCGTCGGCTTCGTTCTCGGCGCGTGGCAGCTCGTTGCCGAACAAGTCGTAGAAAATCAGGTCCAGGTACGGACCCGTTGCGGAACCAATGCGAAGTTGGTCTACCAAGCCTGTTAACAACGCATAGTTATGGGCCGAAGGGTTCGCTAACCCTTTCAACAATGCGTTCAAAACCGGGCGATCCGCGTCCTCAGATGGGAACCACGAGCCGGGTAAAGTAGCCCGAAGCCGTCGGATTACGTCTTCTTCGGTGCCAATCGTCTCAGAAACAAGCGCGTTGACGATGGGGACGCCCGTACCGAACCCAATATAATTCTGGGTGCTAAACGCTGTCCTCGCATATGGCGTAGGTGTCGTCTGGGTTTCGTTGCTTGGAATCAGCATTAGCCTAGATCCGTTATGCTGATGGTCCCGACTACCAAAACCTCATCAAACGCGGGCGTGATGTCTGACTGCTGCGGTGTGGACTGGGGTCTGTTGATTAATAAACTTTGCAGCCCATCAACTACCACGTTTGTCACTTGCTCGCTCGACTCAAAGATCACATGAGCTAGTTCTGAGACGTAAAGAGTCGTGCCCAAAGTCAGGCTGCCAATGTGCGCGCGTATTGCCTCTTCGATGTCCGCCACAACAACCGCGCTTGTGTTGATTGGATCGGTGTTGGTGTTGACGCCGACAGCCACGTTTACCGGAACAAACGTCGGCCCAATCACGTCGAACGTGACCGAAATTGGAGTGTAGGACTGCACATTAAGCCCAACTTGAGACAAAAGGGTTGTGCTTGGAGAAGTGCCGCTGCCGTCGTCCACAACCAAGGTAAAGTGGCCTTCTTTTGCCAGGCCCGCAGCGTCTACCTTCTCGGCGACGTACACTCTTAGGCCCGTCTGGACAGATTCGGCTGCGTACTTGACCGATTGCGGAGTCCCTCGAGCCAGACTCTCGATAAAATCCAAAAACCGCGCTCGCAGTTGCGCGTCGGTTTCAGCTTCCAAGCCGTTGGTAAACGCTTGCGCGTTTGTGACAGAGTTGATGCTTCCAATCGAGGAGCCGAGACGCACAATCGTGTTGGCTTGCACGTTGCCCGCCGTTCCCGGAACTACGCACTCGACCAAAAAGTCCGCCGACAAAACTCCCGCAGGAATGACGTAGCGGCTGGTAAGCGTCTCCTCCGACAAACCCCAGTACGGATTGGAGATGTCCTCGACAATCGTGAACTGCGTCGAAGCGTCGTCGGTCTGTACTACAGTGCCAATATTGACTACGACATCCGAAGTCGCATCGGTTCTTGTCAGAGTCACGTCGCCCGACGCCGAAACGGCCCCCAAGCGAAGCAGTCCGAAATCCCCGACCCAGGTGTCCAGGTCAATCCCCGTAGATGTCGAAGCTCGAGACATTTGTAGGACGCGCACGATCAAGGCTTCGAGCCAGAGCGCGACCGTGGCGTTGGCCTCGACCAACGCGCGCAAAACTGAGCCGGTCGTCAGGTCTAGGTCGGACCCATACGACGCTTGCATGGCCGTGGCCTGGTCCGTCAAGAGGGTGTTGAAGTCTTTAGTTTCAAGCGTCGGCACTAGCTCACCTCAAACGTGAGGACTTCAGTCTCTGCCGTCACCGCGTCCTCGTACTTGATAGACGCAAAAAGCGTCCCGTCATTGCGAGGAATTAACTTGACCACAGGACGTGGGTTATCGCTCACGACCGCCTCTAAATATAGCTGAGACCGGATAAGGCTTGAAATTTCGGCCAACCGCATAGGCTGGCCGACCCACTGCGGGACTCCCGCACCATAATCCAGGTGGAATAATAGCTCGCGGGTCGCCGTCATCAGGCGCCTAAGAACCCTTTGCTGGCCCTCAGTCGTTCCCCGCACTACTCGAAGATCGCCCTGAGCGCCAATCTGGAGGTCTTCCCCCCACCAATGCGAAGGTTGCGCCATATTCCCACCTCAAGGGATGTTTGATCCCGTTACAGAACCAGTCGCCGCGACGTTTCCACCCACGGTTGCATTCCCACTAACGGTCACGTCGCCGCCGTTCCCACCAAACGCCGAAACCGACAAGTCGCCGCCAAAAATCAAAAGGTCACCTGCAAAAACGGAATCCCCTTGAAATACCAAGTTTGGCGCAGTCAAATTCAGTTGCGTGTCGGCGACCAGATCCACATGCCCGCTGGCCATGAACCGCAAGTACGAGCCTGTCGAATGAGACATGCGAATCTCACCTTGCTCCAAAGGTGGCGTAGGGGTTGCAAAGTTGACGGCGTCAAAAACCCGGCTGATGACGGTCGCGTCGCTAAAATTGCCGTTGCGCGCAGCAACCAGAACCTGATCTCCAAGAGACGGCGCGGCGTAAAAGCCCCAACCCGCACCGACGTACTCTGAGCCGAGGCGAAGCCAGCCCGTCGTGACGCCGCTGGGCACTAGCTTCACTTTGGCGCGATAGGTCGTAAGATCGACCGCTACAATGACCCCAACTCTAACTGATGAGTTCATTGTCGTCTCCAAAAACCGTATCAGCGCCAATCGATCCTGTGGAGACGGCACTGGCCGCCGCCGCCGAATCCCACCAGCTTTCTGGCGACACCAATCCTTCGATGGTTTGTTCTGTCGGGACAGGCCCCCAAACCTGATACGCCCCAGGGATCGTGGCCTGAATAGCGACGGGGTTTTTGCGGGCCTCGACGCTCATTAGATACCCTCGATCAAGCGACCAGAAGTGCGTGATTTTGTCGGGCAGATAGGTGCCGTCCAGCTCCGACGCGATGCCGTTGACTTTGATTGCGCTTTCGCAATCCAAATACTCGTCGCCAGGGGCAAAAAACGTCATGGTGCGTTCCTGGCGCATGATCTTGTCGAGCATAGACTGCGCGTGACTCAACGCGATGTCCAAGGTCAACCCAGGGATCTCCTGGGTGAAGACTCGCTTGAACGGTTTTCGAGAATTAGCCGTGCGCGTCAAGTTGTCTGAGTAGGCGCTGGCGGGAGTAACTATCGTCTGAGTGTATTGACCCTCTTGCCCCAGAACCTGGGTTTCTGCGGCTTGGCTCATGGCAGCCTGGTCATAGCCCCCCGGCACAATCAACGAGTCGCTGACGGTTTGGCCGTTCGGGCCGATCTGCAATACAGGTATCTGTTCGCTGTTTCGCGCTTGCTCCGCAGCAAAACGCCCCCCAGCGCCAACGTGGAACCCGCGCACCGTTGCAATGATCGGAGCGGCAGGGACGTTGGGGTTGTGGCTGATGACCTGAAAAACGACCTCCCCAGCCACCGGGAGAGCACGACCGAACTGGAGCGAGGTGACGTTCGACTTTACCGAGCTTTGTCCGGGGCTTGGAGGATACCACTCCAAGCGCCACTGGTGAGACGACCCTAGACTACTTTGCTCGACAAAATGTAGCCGCTTGTTTTTCACATAGACCGTGGCTCCGACACGCTGGGCAAGAAAGCAAAGCATGTCCCAATGGGTTGGGTAGTCTGTAGCCTCGTCGGTATCGCGGTCGAAAAACGCTCCAATCCGCTGCTGTAGCTTCGATAGAAATTGCGCCGAAATTGGACTTGATCTAGCCATCACAACGGTAGCCGTCAGGCCGTGCATCTTCGCCAATGTCTGAATAAGTTTTGCAACCGTCCAGTTGGGTAGGTTCTGCTTGGTCGTGTTCTCCACAAACGAAGCCGTCAGATCTCGGCCCATCGCTTTTACCGTCCCGCTAACTGGATCTACGTCAATCGAATCGGCGTCGCCCGTCAAGATCAATCTCTCAAAGTTCTGCTCGCCAAGGTAGATCTGAAACCGATAGTGATCTTCCGAGGTCCACTCCTCGATTCCCCACGCTTTTGCGGCCCGAAGCGCGAACACGCAATGCCACTTGTCGGCTTTGTGATGCTGATTCATGTCCACTTCGCAAGAAATCAGCCCAGAGAGCTTAGTGCCGTTGACCTTGACATAGGCAGACGGCTTGCGGGCGCGGCTAGCCATTGCCCAAAACCCCACCGTTGTCGGGCGCGGAGAGTGGGATCTTGAGCGTCGAAACGCCGTCTACAAACGGATCGGTCAGATTGTTGACTGCGGCTATGGCGTCCCAGCGGCTAGCGTCGTCGAAAGCGTCTCGAGCTGCACAGAACAGGTTGGCCCCTGCGGTGCGGACGTCTTTAACCATGGTGCCCAAACTCTTGACGTTGTTTAGCGCGTTGTCCATCCGGCCCAAGCGGCTTTGAATATTGTAGAGCCGCCCCGTGGACAGAAACCCGTTAGCTTGCGAAGCAAGCCCCAACGCATTTTGGCTGACTTTGTTGGACGGCAGAAGCCCTCCAAGGGTCGAGACGTTTGCTACCGTGTTTGCCGCCTGATTAACCAAGGTTCCGACGCGCTTCGTTGCCGTTGCGATTGGGGTTAGGACGCTGTCGATCGCATCCTGGGCCGCCGTCGCAACGTCGCTTACCGTCTCAAGTGCGCTATCCACCGCGTCCAAGGCATCGGTCAGAATGCTATCCTCGACCTCTTCCGCAAGCGCCTGAGCGTCCGCAAGGTCCGTCTCGATTGCTTCTTGCAAACCTGCGCCGGTCTCAGAAATCGCAACGGCAAGCGGAACTTGAGTTACGCTCGCGGCAAGATCCTTCACGACCGTGCATCCAATCTGGTACGGAATCTGCCACTTCCGCTCAAAAGTGGCAGAGAACTCTGTGACGATCACAGAGTATCGATACCCAGACCACGTCAGGGTAAGCGCATCCCCTGCAATCCGCAGCCCGTCGAGGTATTGGGCGCGAGCTTCGGCGCGATCTCCGTACAGCAGACCAGACCAGCTAAGAACGCGGTCGCTTCGACCAAGCGTATCGATTACACGCTCCCCGCCGATCAACTGGTGGATCACGGTTCGTTGCGTGCCCCCAACCGTAATGGACTCTGGGATCTCCAATCGCTCAAAAACGAATTGACCCAGAGTCAAAACTACGGGGTCTGCAAGAGGCGGCAGTTCGACCCCAAGCGGCACAACTGGCCCGACAAAGTCGGGCGCGATGTCCGGGTTTAATGCCGAGTCTACACCGGGAAGATCTTCAAGAACACTAGTCGGACACGGCATAGCGCACCTTAGTAGATCACCGATTCCGCTGGGATTCCGTCCAGCGGGTTGACAAGGCTTGGGCCGTCGGGCGCATCCCCGTAAAGCCCTTTATTGCGGGCGCTAACCCTAGCCAATTCGCGACCGTCCACATTGAGCACAACCGTTGGAGTCGCTAGCTGCGACGGCACGGGCGTCGGAGGAGCTATCGCCGTAAGAATGCCGCCTCGATCCATCGGGACATGCCCCTGGCGCTCAAGCCAAGCATTGAAAGCTGAGTTTTGGCTTCCTGATTGTCGTTGTATGCGCCCCTGCCGGAAATCCTCGCTGAGATAGGCTGCCAAGCTGCTGATTGCGCCCAATGCTGCTGCAACCGCCAGTATCTTCGCAACCGGAATGCCTAGAATAACAGTGCCCAGCAAGCCCACGCCAGCCGTCAGTTTTGCCATAACGCCCGCAAGCAAGAGTTTTGCTCCGACAGCGACCAGCGCAACCGACAAGCCGATGAAGCCGCCCGTTACCGCCGACAAAAGAGCGGGATAGTTGCTCAGTACGTTTCCCAGCCCTTGAAACGCCAAAGCAAATTCTCGCTTCAATACGGTCAACAACGGAACGGTTGATTGAAAAAGTGCTCCAGTGAAGTTCTTAAATCCTGCTTGCAAAGCCATTCCCGCTACGCCAGGAGACGCCAAAGACTGTTCATAAAGCGATTCAAAGTGGAGGGTCTGCATGACCATTGAGCGATCACGCTCAAAACCTTTGCGCTTGACGACAAACGAGTCGATCATTTTGGCCGCGTTGCGATTGAAGGTCAGCAAATCTCCAATGACGCCAGAAAGGACTTTGTTGGGTACGTCGTCGATAGACCCTATGTTCCGGTAAGGATTGAATCCAGTGCGCGTGTCCACATACGCGGTACGCATGTGGTTTTCCAGCGCCGGAACAAAGTAACGCATCGTCCAAGTGAACGGATTCGCCTTGAACAAATCTTCGTTCACGATTTTGGCGCCGGACTTTCCCCGAATCGTGTCTTGGCCGTCTTTCTTGTACTCAACCAGCAAACCTAAGCGATTCAAATTTGCTGCGGTGTCCTGGCCCATTTTCCCTTGGACCATTGCAGAAAATAGAGACATCAGCGGTGCGCCAACGCCGCCGTGCCCGCCACCGCCGCCAGACTTTGAAGCGTAGTCCTGCATCAAGTGCGGCAAGTACCCGAACAGAAAATCCTCGTCGTATGACCGAGCTGCAATGCTTCCATACTTGCCTACAAATCGATACGCTTCTGGATTCACCATGCCTCGAGTTGCAACCAAAACTCGAGTCATCAATTCGGTGTACTTTACGAAATCTGGGCCGTCCTGCCCGACACCGAACATGTCCAAGGCTTTAGCCATGTTCGACGCCAAGGTTTTTGTTTCAGGCACAAAGCCTTCAAAGTCCATGGCTTTGGCTATAGCTCGAGTCTTTGTGAACATGGGCAGCAGTTGGATTGCCGTGTCCACGTCACCCACGACCCCGCGTAGGTCGATCAAGTCCGCGATGTTTCGATCGACGGAACTGGTAATAACCTTGCGGGTGTTCGAGAAAGCCGCCTCCACCACTCTCGACATGTCTTTGGCGCTCAAGCCAAGCATTGAAAGCTGAGTTTTGGCTTCCTGAATGTCGTTTGCGGATTGGATGCCTTTGAAGACTCCAAACAGGCCCAAAGCTCCGGCGCCCGCCATGCCGCCGCCCACAAGCATTCTTGTCTGAATGGCTTTTAGGTTTCGGCCAAGGTCTTCGGCGTGCGAATTTGCGGCGGCAAGAGCTACTTGCATTCCCCGCAACTGAGCATGGCCCGCCGGACCCACCAGCCCAGCCTTCATCAACAGTTGCAGAGTTTCGATCTGGCGATTGATCCTGCGGACATCCCCTTCCGCAGTGCGGAACTTGCGGGACATGTCCGTAATCGGACCTGTGGTCAGATTGCGAAGATGAACGGTGACGCCGACTTTGAATGCCTCAAACATTACAGGCTTCTCACCTTCTTGCGGAAGATACTGGGGAGCCGCCCTCGAGCGTCAGTCAGCCCGGCGACGGTTGCGGCGCCGACGTAGGCGCGAATCTCGTCCAAGGACTCATGCAGAGCGGCCCCCAAGAAAGAGCGCGGTGGAATGTGCTGAGTCCCAATTTCGTTCGCCAGGGCTTTGTCAAACGGCGAGCCGATGATGACGCGCAACAGAGCAACCTGGGTCTCGTAACCCAGCTCCTCAAGCTCGTCGCGCATCTCGCCCGAACGAAGTAGCGGATCGTTTGGAGTGTAACCTTCCGCAACACGCAGTTTTTGAGTGCGATCGGTCAGTTGCTTCCAACGATCAAAGGGGCCGGACGAACCTTGGTAAGTGCCCAGCTTTGCGGCGGCGCGTTGCGAAACGGTCTCGCCTATTGCGTCCAGAAGTGGCTCGGCAATACGAGCGCGCAGTACGTTCTGCCCCAACGCATTTGCGAAACTTTCTAGCGAGTCAAAGTTTCGGGTTTTCATCGTCGGGGTGCTTCCTCAAACTTCATCGACGCCCAGTTGAACTTTTGGCCGTCAAGCTCTCCCAGGATGATGATGTATGCTTGGCGGTCTATTTCCGAAAGTGAAAATGCAACGTCGAACGGCACCCCATTCTTCACCAGATAAAGCGAAGACCGGAGAACGGGGTGCCTTACTCGTTTTTTAAGGCCTCTACCGACTGCGTTTCGGTCTCTGCTTCGGAAATCTCTTGCAGCTTTGAGGCGATTGCTATGATTCCCGGTTCGTCAATCCGTTGGATCAGGGCGTCAAGCTCACGCCGACTGGTCGGAAGCAACACCGGCTCTTCAATTCCCCGCTCCTCGATGGCAGTCACCCAAATCAGAGGCAAGACCATCGACATGTACGTTTCGTTCTTGGCCGTGTCTCCCAGAATGTCCACCAGCCGAAACTGAGCCAAGACACTTGGCTTGCTCAAAATGAACTTTCGACCTCGAGTGTCCTGCACAACTACAGGTTCGACACTTTCGGTGGCTTCTTCCGACGGCTTTCTGACTTTCAACTCAGCCATTAGCTAACTCTCTTGCGGCGAGACGCCATGAACGAAATTGACTGTTTTACGCTGTCGTCGCCACGCCACTCTCCGGCAGTGTCCAGTTTGAGGACTACTTGCTCGTATCGATACTGACTCACGCTGCCATCAGGTTCGGAAATTGTCTCTGTGATGGTCTGGTTAGTGATGTTCGACCCAGCGTAGTAGTCGTTTTCCAACTGCGCGAAGTAGCTGTCCAGCTCGGCGTCCTGCCGCTCGACATCCATTGAGCCTTCCCAACAAGACGGCAAGATCAGATTGTCAGTCACGCCGTCAAGGCCGCTGATCTTACGCTCCTCATACATCGGCTTGCTGGTGAACGACGTGATCCGGTTAATCCGAATCGGGCCGGTGGAGGTCACGACGTCGAGCACAATGTCGCGCCCGACAGAATAATTATTGACTGGCATTTGCTATGTCTCCCTGAATGCCGCCGCCGATCAGGCCAACGGCTCGGTAGCGACCCGCTCAATGGTTACGCTCTGGCCGCCCTCGACGTTGACCAGGAACTTCTCGATGATCGACAGGTACTGCACCTTCACGTCGGCTTGCATGTAGCCCAAAGCTACTCGAGCCGCAGGATTGTTCGACGAATCGATAATGACCTGGAACGGCGTCGTGCCTTCTGCGTTGCCGATCTGACCCTGAAGCTCCAAAGCGGACAGGAAGTTCTCCAGGGTGTTCTTGGCCTGGCGACGCACGGCGGCGCTTTGAAGCCGCCCGATGAACAACCCAAGACCCGCATTAAAAGTCGAGGCTAGGTAATTGGTCATGCGGGTGTAGTTGTCGCCGTTAGTCACTGGATTGCTGCTCGCGTTGTGCCCAATTCGGCAGGAGAAATACTCGCCGCCCGGCGACGGGCTGGTGATTACGTCTACGCCGCCCTCCGCAAGTTCCTGCAACTCGGCAGAGTTGTAGCGACGCGCGTTCTCGCTCCGCTGAGTGCCCACCAAGCCGTAAATCGGCTTATTCAGGGTGGACTGCTCAGGGGAGAGCGCCGCCAAGCGGCCCGCAACAAAACTGGCTGGCGACAAAAGGCGAGTCCGACCGTTTACGGCGTCGAACCAATAACACCAGTCGCCCATCATCACCTTGAGCGAGTAGCTGTCGGCTGACGCATCCTTTTTGTCGGTTACCGCCGAAGTCACGGTAGACTGACCCGCAGCGCCAGCGACAACGCAGTAGGCCCCCTCGCTCAAGCCGAAGGCGCTGATGGTGCTCCAGTCGTTGTCGTTGTCGTAGTCGGCCAGATTGACGATCGAGGCGCCGCTGCCTTTGAGGGCGTACATGCCCGTGGGGGGGTAGCTTACGTCGGTACCGACCATAGCCGTGGTCTTTGCCGCAGCGTTCGCCGCGCCAAGGTTGCCGTCCGTACCGCCCGTGAGCGTATTTGTCTCAGAGTCAATGGGAAGTACCGCAGAAGGACTGCTCTGAGGGACCGACAGAGTCACCAGCTCGCTTGCGCCACGAAGAATGTTTTGGCCGTTATTGACCGCATCAATCAAGTTGTACCAGAAGCTGCCCTCCGTCGATCCGTCCGCTGCGGTACCGCTAATTCGGTCAAACGTCTCTGCGGGCTGGCCGGGAATAGCGATAACGAGCTTCCAGGTCGGGGCAGACACGGTCGAGTTGCTGCCCGGCTGCAACCGCACCTCGATCGAATTGCCCAGCGTGCCGGTGTACTTTGCCGTGACAACGGCGCCGTCCGCAGGAGTGACCGCAGAATCGGAGATTGCGCCTGTGGCGGCAGCGTCAGTACCGTCGGTCACCCGCACACAACGCATATTTGCGGCGCCTTGAAGGACTGCGGCGGCTGCCGCAGTCCCGAGATCATGCTGCACGTCTTGGATCGCACCGAAAGAACGCGCAAAGTCCTGCATACTTCCGACCGTGACAGGAGTATCCACCGGACCCCACTGGGCCGTCCCGACAATACCCAACACGTTGGTCGGAACGCCGTTGAGAAGGGTGGTCTGAGGCGGAACAATCTGGACGTATACGTCAGGGACCAGGAGCGCAGTTGTGTTGATCGCTCCAAGTTGTGTAATTGGCATCGTTTTCTCCCGTCAATTCGAGCTAAGGACAAAGCTCCAGAGTCCTATCGGTGACTGTAATCTGGCTCGTCGTCTCGTCCACAATAGTCGAGAACTCGACAGATACGAAAAAATCACGCCGAAAGAGGTTGGCTTTTTCAAATCGATCCATTATGGGCGAGCTTTCGTAGACCAGACGCCCCTTCGATCCGTCAGCCAACACTAACCAAGGGTTTTTGGCGATTACTTGATCTAGCCTGTCGGAGATCCTGCGACGCTGGTCGGGCGTCGAACTCCAGACGATCAGTTGCAAACTTCGACGTTGTTGCCGCGGCGACGTGCGAATGGTTCCGATCGTGCCAATCGACACGGCCACCGTCTCGCCCACAGAAACCACAGATGCGGTTGCCGTGGCTGCGCCACCAACGGACACGATCGCAGCCGCAACGTCCGTAGCCACGTTGTTTAACGTGGAACCTTGCGACACTCGCAAAGATACTTGCCAGGCTTTTCCCGTTACGCCCACGTTATGGTCAATATCTACGGCGCCGGAAAAACTGATTTCGCTCGCAGAGGCATTGAAGGTACCTGTCAACGTCGCCGCAGGGATTGTCTCTATTGGCCGGTCGTCAAAATACCTAGTAGTGTTCAGGTCTCGGTTTGTCGGCCAGATAGATACATGGGCGCGGTCTGCGTCGAGGTCTTCTTCCAACTGCACGGCACTCGGCCAGCCGGGGTAAATCCTCACAAAATCGCCCGTGACGCTCGACTGGCTGGACCCTTGTGGATAGATGTCTGCCGCCACCACGTCGGCCAGAGCGTCCATGACGTCCTCAAGCGACGCCATTTAGGTGTCCTCAACGACAATATGGATCGTGCGGGTTGCTACTAGATTACCAGGGCTGGACGTGACGGAGTTGACTAAGGTCTCGAGCTTTCCAGCGGTGCCCCCAGACACGACGACCGTAGCAGTAGCGCCCGAAACGCTCTGAGACTGCACAGTCAGCCCGCTAGACGCCGTCCAGTTGCTCGACCCAATCGACTGCCCAGACGACAACCAATCCGTCCAGTCTAAAGAGAAGTCGAGGGTGGCCGCTGGGCCTTTGCGAAACACAGGCACGATCTAAACTTACGACGGTCCTTAGCAACGACCAACTTTGCGACGATCTTCGGCAAGCACGGCTGAAGACCTTGCCGAATAGACCTTGTGTCCTCTTGTTGGCTGCACCACTGTGTCCGATCGGTTCCTTGTGACTTGCGCCAGGCGCGTAGAAGTGACTTCCGACGTCCGGCAAGGAGCCGCTACAAGGTCGTAACTTGCGAAATTTGTCGCAGAAGCAACTGCTGCCGCTGTTGCGGCGCCCGCAATTCCCACTAAAGCGTTTGTTTGAGCCGCTAATGCCGCTGCCGCTGCCGCTGTTGGGACAAACGAAGACAGCGCGGCTGCGCTTGAAACACCGATTACGTCCGCGACCGAGTTGACCCTAGCCAAAACGGCACCGAGGCATTGCGCGCTCGCAGTGCCGGTGCCGGATTGCGGGCCCGTGCTTGTAGCTCCTGCGCCACAAGTGGCCGCAGCGGAAGCCGCAGCGATGCCCCTAAATTGCAAAACTCCAGAAAGGCTAAGTGCGGTTTGCGCCAATCCGCTTGCAAAAGCTGTTGACTTTACGACGCCACTAAGCGTCAAAGCAGATTGGCTTGCCGCAGCTACTTCGAGCCTTGCAGAAGTCGAACTCTGCAAACTGCTGACCGAGACGCTGTTCGTTGCAATTTGCGCGACAGTTGACGCAAAGCTGATGCCGTCTAGGCTGGCAAAAGCCGTAATTCGAGCAGAAACAAGGCCGGTCGAAGAAACCGTCGCCGCAACCGTCGCACCAATTTGCGAAGCTGTCGCTGCCAGGCTTGCGGCAGATACGACAGACGCGGCTCCGACCGTAGCGGTGCAACTTGACCCAATCGTCGCAACGGTCTGCCCTACAGCGGAAATTTGCGGATTAGCCGCCGATAAAGTTGCTGCGGTCGAGACTGTCGCGGTTACCGCAGAAAGTTGGGGCAAAGCTGCGCCGATCAAACTTGCCGAGGCTTGACTTGAAACTTTCAGTTGTGCCGTTGCCGCTAGAGTCGAGCTTGCAACGACCGCTCCGGCACCGATTACCGCAGTCGGGCCAGTTGAAAAGCCTGTGATCTGTGCAGTGCCGGTGAGTGCAGCGCCCGGCTCCGATACGCTGCTGTAATTGAAATTCGGGCTTTGCCGCAGCGCGAACGCGGTCATCGCCCAAGTTTGAGTGCCGCCAAACGTCGCCGTAAAGGTCTGGTTCGTTGTGCCTGCCGGAGTGAAGTCGTGGTAGACCCACATCCTCGATTCGCCAGACTTCCCCGCCGTAACCGCGCGCGTGAAGCCAGACGGATCTGTGATCGAGGTGCTGCTGGAGTCCCAAATCGCCGTTACGGCAAACCAGATCCAATCGGTATCAGAGATCTCGTTCTCGGTGCTTGCAGCGGAGTTTGTTGCGGAGCTGCCTGAGCCATCGTTGCTGAAGCCCCCATTAGGGGCGTGCTCAGTGACCGTCCAACTTACGTTGCTTGTCCCGCGATACTCCGAAATCGTGTAGAGGAAACCGCTGGCGGGGTATCCGCCCGGGAACCTGACAAAAATTTCGTCGCTTTGGGCAATCGAGTTTGTGACGTTGCAAGCGTAGACCCGCAATTCAAAGGATTGGGTCTGGTCTACAACGCCAGGCGAACTGTACACAATCCGCCGCCGCTCCGCGATTTTGTGGTATGTGTTGGCGGCCGGATCTCGAACCGTGACCGTTTGGGGGTTTGAGAGATATTTTGTAACAAACGCAACAACTACGGTCGCGCCGGGATCGATCTGGTTGGCGCTCTTGTTTAGTTCAAACTCGGCGTAGGTGGAGTAAACGCTTCCAGTCGTGGTAAACCCGGAACCGCGATCGTACTGGGAGAAGGCCATTTGCTGCTAGCCCCGAAACATCCCTTGCCAGCGTTGCAGCGTCATTAGACAACCGCCCGCTACGATATGGCCTTGTTTCCACCAAGCCAGGATCTTGGCGCGGTACTGATTTGTGTCGTTTTGAGTTCCAGCAACGACATAAAGGATCCGATCCGAATCAGTTGCAAGCCAGCTACGCGGGCTTTGATCGGTCCAAGGCACCACGGTAGGGGCCTCGCCGTCGCCACGATAATCGAGAAGCAATCGTCGCTTTTCGCCGTTTCGCAAAGTCACGTCGAAACCCAACGACATCGGCTCCGAACCAGCCGAAGCGACTCGGAAAGTCGATACAAGTCCCGAGGCAAGCAGCGTCTGGGCTTCGTCTTCCTGGCCTACCAAACCAGACGCCACCGCAGACTCGCCACGTCGATAGATGTCGGCCCACAGTTGCGACAGATTTTCGTAGTGCATTAGTCTGCCGAAACTTCCAGATCGTTGGGCGTGAGCACCACCGCGTCCCCGCTCTGCACCGCCATGCCGCCCGAAATTGTACCAGAGGCCAAAAACGTGTTGCCGTTGTCCCACAGCCCAAAATGCGTAGCCGTAGTCCAATTAGCCGTGGCGGTAGGGAAGGTGATGCTTGCGTTGTTGCGGATAATTTGAGCAGTCCCAGAAGTAGCAACCGCCGTCCAGTTGTTTGCCGTCGTGGCCGTGTCGGCGGCAAGCGACGCGCGCGCGTACCCACCACCAGACAGTTCACCTACCGTTCCCAAGTCGCCCGGAGCAGAAGAGTGCAACGAGACGTAGATGGTCGTCGGCGGGGTGCCAAAGGATTGGCCCTTAAAAATCCACTCAAGAACTGCCTCTTCCAACGCATTGGAGAAGCTCATGGCTCGCTAGCTCAGTCGAGGGTCACGGTTAGCTGATTTGCCGGGAAAACCAACTGTGTGCCGTCCAGGACGACGACGCCCGTGCCGCTGTTGATCTGCCCTCCTGCGATAAAAGTTCCATTAGTTGAGGCAGTCCACAGACCAAAATGCGTGATTGCGTTGCCAGCGTTCCACGCCGACCCAGACGCCGTGCCCATGTCGATCTGACCGGCGTTGCTGACCGAGCCGTTAGCCACCGCAGACCAAGTGCCCGCCGTCGTTCCAGCGTCAGGCGACACTTGCTCTCGCGCGTAGCCGCCTGTGGCGGCAATTTCATTGGCGCCTGTGTCGCCAGGGTCGGCTGAATGCAAGGAGACGTAGATGTCCGCAGGAGCAACAGACTGCCCTTTGAAAATGCCCTCGAGAACCAGATCCTCGTAGTCGTTGCCAAAACCAGCCATCTTATACCTCCATCAATTCGCCAATGACCGAGTAACCAAACCGACCCCACTGAACCGTGATTAGCTGGTATCGATTTTTGTTCTCGTCTACGACGATGTCCTTCGTATGCACTGTGCCGTTTGGACCTTCAAAAACCATCAAATACAACCCGCGAAACATCGTTCCCGTCGGGATCGAAGTCGGAACGGGCCGCGCTTGCCGCGCCTCTTGAATATTCGCCTCAATCGGGCCGTAAACCAAAACTTCTTCGTCCTGAAGATCGGCGCCGTACCCGCCACGCCCAGCAACGTCAGCCGTCACCGTGCGATACACGTTGATCGTGTGCGGTCGCAGAAAACTTGCCACGGCTACACCGGCACGACGCGACGGTAAGCGGCAAGCAAAGACGAAATCTCAGAGTCGAAGAAGTGGCTGTCAAACCACTCAAGCGTCGCATCGCCCGCCGTTGCGCGTTTGATGCCCGGCCCAAGATCATCCCCCTTTAAAATTCTCTTGCACAGGGTCGCCGCAGCCAGCTTGATTGCAGGGGGCAAATCGCCGTAGGCCCAGCCGGACGTGTACGTTACGCGAATCCTGCCGGGGTAGGGCACCGTTGGGGGGAGGTCCAAGACGCCGTTTTCGTAATCGAGCGAGTTTAGGCTTGAGACGTCATGCGTGTCCCAGGAAAATGGGACAATATCCGCAGCAGATTCTACAGAAATAAGATTTGCAACCGGAACCCTGGAAAGGATTACCCGCCGCCCGCGACGGTGCCGGAACGTCTCGACAATCGCTGCGCCGGTTGCGTCCTGGGTCAGACCGTCCGAAGACAAAAACCCTTCAGGACGGTTGCAGTACGAATTGATCAGCGTCGAGGCTCGAATAACCTGATCGCTGGTCGTCGTCTCTGACAAGCCGTAAAGGTCATACTCAGCCGCTTGGAGGTAAAGAGACGGCACCCCGAGCCTCTACGTTGTCCGGCGTCGTCTTGGGCGTCGGACAGGCTCTACAACGTCAAGTTGTGGTTTCGGATCTTCCACAGGAAGAGATTCGACAAACTTTGCTGGTTGGACAATCGCCAAAGGCTCAATGACCACCCGTAGCCCCAGCTCGTTCATTTTGGCTACAAGCTCTTCTGGCACGTCCACAAATCCGTCTTGGTCCGTTGCCATCGAAAACCCTTCCACCGAGGTGTAGTTGGTGACCGGGTCTCCCTGCATTCGCAAGGTAGCCATAAGAATAAATTGGCCCGCCGCCGCTACGGAGGGGTGCGGCGGCGGGCCGGGTTATCCGCGCTAGGCGGTGACAACCCCATCCGCGATGTTTGTGATTACACCGAACGCGGGCGGGAAGTAGTTTTGCAGCAGTTCGTCAGCGTACACGCCAAACTCGTAGCGGCGCGTCCGAAGCGGCCACTCGATCTGGTAGTACGTCCGACGAGCTTTGATCTGAAGCACGTTGTTCACGTTGCTGAGAGGGTAGGGGATAGAGGTCGAGAAGAAGAGGATGGTGCCAGGAGCAAGGTTGGGGTGCAGCATGACCCGGACCATCTGCCCGCCAGCCATCGTGAACTTGTTGAGGTACGACCCGATCACCGTCCCGGCAGCAATCGTGCGACCGTCTACCGTTCCGTCAGTCCCGCCGACGTTGAACTGGAAGAGGTTGGCGCCACCACTCTTGATGAGAAGGTGGGTCATGTTCTTCAGTTCCTGGGCCGACACGATCATCATGTCAGGGCTTAGGCGGTAGTTGTCCCAGAAAGATTGGAGCGCGTCGTCAATCTGCTTGATGCCGCCCGCGCCGTCGCCCTCGAGCTTTGTGCCAACGGTCTTGCCCGCATTGAAGTCAGTTTCGGCTGCCGCTGCCGACTGATTGGCAAGGTCCATGTAGTACGAACCGCTGTTGGCTTCGGAAATCTGGGTCAGGATTCCGTCGAAGACCTTGTCGTCAGTCGAGTGATCCGAACCGTGGGCCGTAATCTCCTGGGTTCCGGTCGGCTCCGCAGTGATGACGACCGAGCTGGTCGGGGTAATAGCGCCCAAACGAACCCCAGAATTTACTTGGTCCGTCCAGTACCAGGCGTAAGCAAACGCTCCGCGAATCGGCGTGGTGGTGGCGTAGATTGCGTCATTGGCCGCTGGGGTAACCGTAGCCGCCGCAGATGCGTTCGATGCGCCGCCGTTGAACGTAACGGCAGAGCCGCCATCCCCAGGAGTCCGATCAGCCGTGGCCGGAACGCCGCCCGCGACGCTGCTTCGATACTGCCCGTCGTGAGTGAGAGCAACAACCTGTACGGTGTACGAAGCACTCGACAGGGTGGACGCCGGAGACGGGGTGAAAGTAGAAAGCGTCGGAGTAACAGGAGTTCCCAGAGCAACGCTGGAGTTGCCACCCAGAATGATCTGCTCCTCACCGATGAAGAACGAACGAAGCAGCGACTCGACCGCGCGAGCGCGCACGTCGTCGAAGTTCTGCCCGGCGTACTCGCTCTCGAAAGTGCAGAACGACTCGAGTCCAAGGCCCTTGTACGAAGCCGTGTACTCTTTCACCGTGTTGGTGATGACGCCCGACCGAGCGGCTTCGCCCACGCCCATGTGCATCGACGTGGTGTTGACCGCCGTGATCGCCTTCCAGTTGGTGGCAACCCCGCCGTCACCCGCGACGCGCGGAATCATGTTCCGAAGCGGAGTGATTACAGGATAGAGCTTCTTGGCCGGGGCCTCGAGATCGTAGTGAACCAGACCGCTGCCGGTGGCAACGCCGTCACCCTGACTCCAGCCCTGCGAGGTGAACGTAGCCTTCGCAAGCTCCTCGGAAGGAGACTGCTGGGCCTCCTTCAGTGCTTCGATCGTTTCGTCAGTTGCGCCCATCGTGAGGTTTCCTCTCGTTTTGCGTGTTGCGAGTATTCAGATTTAGGACTGAATCCAAAAACTACAAAATTATCCGCGAATGCCGCGACCACCACCCAGGTGGATGGCTTTGATAATGTCTTCTGCGGTGGCGTCGTCTCCCAATTTGCTGATCGGGTCCACGCCGTCTGCGTCCTTATCGACAGTCCCAGAAGCGGCGCCAGTGGCAGGAATGACCCCAACTTCACGCGCTTCCACCTTCTCCAGACGCTCCAGAAGGACTTCGTTGCGCTTCACGACTTCCGCAGTCTCTGCGCGAGCAGCGTCGATCTTTTCCAGAAGCTCGGCCCTGGACGACTCCATTGCCGCAACCTTCTCCAGAAGTTCCGAGTGGGATTTCTCGGTGTCGGCAAGCAGCTTGAGCACCGTGTCGTCCGGCGCAGCTTCGGCAGTTGCGCCGAGCTTCTCCACCAGATCGTTGGCAACCGCCAGCTTTTCGTCGAAAGCAGCAATCTTTTCAATCTGCTCGTTTGCTAGCGCCAACTTGGCGTCAAGATCGCTCGTATCGAGCTTCACCTTCAGTTCGTTCTGTGCCATGGAGTCGTTCCCCTCGTCGTGGTCAAATTTGAACAGCGAAAACTTCGCGTTTTCGTTTGCGCCGCGATCTACCAGGCTGATCTCGCGCAAAGCTAGCTTTGTAATCCGACGGTTGTCCTGAGTGTCGCGCGCCAGTGCGCGACCGCCGATCGAAAATCCTTTGTAGATGCCTTCGCGAACCTTGTGCCACGCCTGGTCGTCACCGACGTAAACGCCGATATACAGGCCGCGATCGTCGAAACTATGCTCGCGCACAACGCCAACGGCGCTGGCCTTGTGCATCTCGCGCACGTTGCCCCAGTAGTCGCCCCACGCTTCGCGCAGTGCGCCCTGATCGACAATGTCGTTCTGCGAATCGACGTCCCCCGTAGACGCATAGCCCCAGACCATGCGCTGCTCGTCGCTACCGACCTTCGCAAATTCCGAAAACAGGTTCATCTCAGTCTGTACTATTAGCGGGATCAGTCGCGTTCGACCTAATCGGCACGACCTCTGGATCAGGCTCTTCAAGGTTTACAAAGTCGTCGCCGTCCGCACGCGGCTCCAAACCGATCTCTTTTCGCGCCTCGTTTGGCGAAATAATGCCACTGCGGACGTAAACCTCATGGATTTGAGCCTGTTTGTGCCGGTCAAGACTCGACTCGTACCGGAACACAAATTCCAGGTCGTCGAACCCCATGAACCGGATCATTCGGTCCACAACGTCCTTCACAAACAGCTTTGTCGGCTCAATGCCTTCCTCAAGGCTCGAAACATTGCTCGTCTCTGCCGTCGCACGGTTCATCTGACGGATGAAAGCCGTCGGAGGAAGGCTGAATGCGTAGCAAATCACCCGAGCCAGCCACTCGTCGTACTCGTCTTTGAGCACGTTTTCGCGTACCTGGATGAAGTTCCGCGCAATTTCACCAGGCAAAAACTTCATGTGGCGGCGCCGTGAGCTGTCCCCGCTGATCAATCCGTCCCAATACTCCTGAAACTGCACGATCTGGTCCGGCGTCCACTCTGCCGGAACGCCCATGAACGCTTCCGGGATGTTGCCCTCGCGATAATACGCAAGCTGGTGGACCGAGCGCCGTATGGCCGTGTTGATCGTCACAATGACCTGTTCGACCTGGCTGTAGCCGTAGACCTTGTGGATTCGGCGGTTGCGAGGCTCGTAGATCAGCTCGTCCGCCGTGAAATCCGCATACGGCACACCCTTTACGACCTGCTGGAACGCTACACCTTCCCTCGGCTTGCGCCCGCGCTCGTCAATAACAGGCTTGATGGTGCTCCCATCCACAATCTCAAACCCAAGTACGCCGCCGCCCAACGTGCGCCGTGGGTAGATCGACAACGCATCAAGGACAAAAACTTCCTCAAGCAGCATCCGTAGCCAGGTAGACCAGGAGTTTTCGCCGTCTGGCCTGTGCAAAAACTGCTTAACCGCCTCCGTCGTCGCATCGCCGTCGCTCTCGAGCGAACTGCCACGGCGAATTACGTCCCACTCCAGACGGCACATCTGATCTTTGCGAGTCTCGATCGCCAAACGCAAAATGTCGCAGCCGTCCGCAAGCTCGCGCAATTGAGCAAAAGTCGTCCGACTGTCGCGCGGACGATCCAAGGCCACGTTGTATCGCGACGGATAGTCAAAACTCCGAACGACACGGGGCGTCTCAACCTCTGGCGGCTCTCCAGGGTGGAACGGGTCGCTCGCCCCTTGCTCGCCACTCCTGCGAAACAACCCCAAAGCGCGAGCGATCAAGCCCTCGCTCACTTGGGTTCCGCCTCTAGGCGACGCCATCTGTACTCTCAGCCATAAATCGACTCTCGCGATCCCGTAGATTCGACTCGTACTCTTTGCGGTAGTGGTCGATCAGTCCGGTTAGCTGATTTTCTACGATCAATTCCGTCAGACCCCAAACCAGAGCGTCTACCCTGTCCGGTGAGCCGTATGCCCTACGGTCCATGTCGCTTGTAAACTGCGTCATCTGATCCTCGAGCTTCTTGAACCACTCGGCATGACACACACGACCTTGCTCGTAGAGGCTTGCAACAGGCTCTGCTCGCGTGAACTTGCCCTTCGACGCGCGCACGGCCTTGAACGCCACGTTTGGATCTACCGTGCGAATCGTCGCCTCCACCAGATCGCCGCCGTTGTTTACCTCCGCAACAATGCGGTCAGCTTGCCAACGGTAGTACGCATTGACTGCAATTCTCGCCCATTTTTCCGGCGAGGCTCTACAAGAGAGGTCGTCCAGCACAAATCCGCGCACGCCAGCCCCCTCCAGGCCGGGGTCGGTGCCGCAGACGATGATTCCCGTCTCGTCGGAGTCAGACGAACTCGAAACCGCAGGGTCGATCGATACGACAATGCGCCGCATCGGCGGCAACGGAGTGTTCTTCGCCCACCGCTTGTCGTCGATCATGTCCCGCGTCCACAACGCCCCCTCCACGTCCTCGAGCACTTCGGCGTAGATCTCTTGCCGTCCAAGACGTGTGCCCTCGTAGGTCTGCTGGATCGAGTGCAAAAACGTCTCTGCAAGGTTTGCCGCGTTGTCGTAAGTGCTCCCGCGCGTGATCGCAGTTGCAGGATCGCTCAAAATCCGTCGCACCAACTTCACAGGCTTCGGAGTCGTCGTCACAACCGCTTTCGGCGTGCGACCCAGCCGAAGACCCATCTGCGCCATGTCCCAGGTCTCAGGGTAGCGCCACGCAGCCAGCTCGTCGGCCCACAAAGCGTCATGCTGCGGCCCGCGCAGCCGCTCTGGTTCCTCCGCGCTGAAAGTCGTCGCAATAGCGCCGTTGGGCCACGTCAATCGACGCTTCGACGGCTCCCACTTAGGACGATTCCAAGGGGGGCACACGTTGAGAAGGCCGCTCTCGCCCTCCACCATGACGTCTCGCACGTCCGCAGAAGTCGGCGCTATCAAGCAGATACGCGACGCTTCGCCACGCTCTACAAGCCCGCGTACCCACTCGGCCCCCGTCCGAGACTTCCCAAAGCCCCGGCCAGCCAAAAGTATCCAGGTGAGCCACTCCCCACCGCTTTGCGACAATGCAGGGGGTAGCTGGTTGGGCCTGGCCCAAAATCGCCAGTCCCAATCCAGGGCTTTTAGCTCCTCTTCGGAGAGGTCAGTGAGTAGTTTCTTCTGCTGGTCGGAGGGGAGCGCCGCGACCGAGCTTGCCAAGGAGTTTTGCGTAGGCGTCGGTGTCTCCGACATCGGTTCCTCCCACTTCGCCAGACAATTCCAGGGCCTTCATGTCGGGCAGGATCTTGCCCGTGAGCTTCAGGGCAATGTCCGCTCGCATCGCAAGGTTGGGCACCTCGCCGCCAATCGCTTCGCCTTTGACTACCCGCGTCAGAAATCCAATCGGGTCAGCCTCGGCCTGGATGCGCTCGCGGAGGGTGGCGTGTAGCTCGACCAGGACTTCGTCTACGCCTGGCCGTTTCTTCTTTGTTGCCATGCGTGAGTTGTACGCCGTGTGGGGGAGGGCACCAAATTCCGATTCCCTTATAGGGTGGTAGCATGGTCCCACTTCTTTTTGAGATTTTGAGTTTTTTGACTCTCTCAGAGCGTCTTGCAGGGGTCTCAGACCTCTCTCTGCCTAAAAATCGTGCAAAATAGGGGCGCCCGAGTGCCGATTTTCAACTTTTTTTAGAAGTGGGACCATGCTACCACATGGCCTATCTTCTTGTTTTTGCAGGGGAATTCGCACAAAAAGAAGTGCTACCGAAGTGGGACCAGTGCTACCAACTTATATGTTTTCACCACATACCTCCTGGAAGGTGCGGTCAGCGGTCCCACTTCTCAGAGAAGTGGGACCAAAGTGGGACCAAAGTGGGACCACCCCGGCAAGGCCCTGAACGCTCTTTGTATAGGCTGTTCAAGAGGTCATTCTGCACAAACTCGCAGAGTGGGTTACGGACGCAAAACAGCGTTTGATTTTGGTCGGTTTCCGGTTTTTCGCGTTATATTCCCGGCCGACCGATCGGTCGGTCGGTAACCAAACGCTCCATGCCGGGCGCGCCCGGATAACTCACCTGAATGACCGTTTTGGGCACCTATCCGGCACCGGGCGCACGGCGCACGGGCGCACTCGAGCCGGGCGCACGGCGCACGGGCGCACTCGAGCCGGGCGCACGGCGCACGGGCGCACTCGAGCCGGGCGCACGGCGCACGGGCGCACTCGAGCCGGGCGCACTCGAGCCGGGCGCACTCGAGCCGGGCGCGCGCTAGGTAACGCCAAGACTCACGTCCTACCGCGCCCGTCTCCTGTCCCACACCAGGCGCCTACCAATCCGACCAAATTAGCATTATGCTAAACGGTCTTGGTATATGGGCGCCCGGCTCGAGTGCGCCCGTGCGCGTAACCCAATAAAAAAAGCCTGCCAGGACGTCCTGACAGGCTTTTTTTCGATATAGGCGCCGTGCGCGCGCTAGGCCGCGCGCCGTTGGATTGCAACGGCGCGCGCCGTTTTAAGCAAGTATAGGACACTTTTAGGAGAGACGTTGGCGCCGGGATTCAAAGCTCCGTTCGAGGCCTCTACCTCGATGCGCCCCAGAATCCTGTTTATCCGACCGACCTCGATGGATGACCACGTTTCAAAAGGCATGCGCTCCGGATCGATGCGCTCTTTGGCCATCGGGCTTCCTTCCGGGATGCCATGTTGAATTGCGTCGTCTATTGCATCAATGAGCGCATGGATTTGCGAATAAAATCCATTCATCCTCGGAATCCCAAGTTCCGCGGACCCTCGTTCCAGTACCCAGGCCTTATAAGTTTCCATGGTTTCGTCTTCTCCCACTCTACCGGCCGACCCACCCGGTCATCGCGCCAAAGTTTCCCCTTCTGGCAAGCGAATCGCGCCAGTCGGGCATTTCATTCCCTGGAATAATCTTAGCCATGGAGACATTGTTACGGGATTGCCCTCACAATGTCAACCATCCCGTGCGCTATCGAGCCAAAAAAAAAGACCCACCCCCGAAATAGGGGTGGGTCTTTTTTTGGGCGCCGTCCAGCCCGTGCGCTAATTCGCCATCGAGGAAGTTACTACGACCGCGGCAGGGATGTAATTAGTTCCTCCGTCAATTTTATCGACGACAGCGACAGCAAAACCATCATCTAGCTTAAGTACTTTGGGTGTGTCGGTTTCATCATCGAAGAAACCAATCCTTTTAAGCTCCACGACAAAATTTTGTGCTTTTTCCAGAGTCGTGAAAATTGGCGTTTCTTCTGGAAATCCGTCCGGGTTATATACTTTTAGGACACGCATGGTGTATCCTCCTTTCTGGTGATAGTTTTATTCCACAGGGTTGATCGTGTCAACCCTCAACGGAGCTAGGGTTCCGTCAAGAATGCGCCATTCCACACCCCGCATTAGGAAGTAGCACGTCCCAGCGTTGCTGAAGATCCTACAATAGACCCGCCGCCAACGGCCCTCGAAGAATACTTTCCAGGACGTTGCTAGCTTGTTCCCGTAACCAAACGCCGGACGCCTGGTGGGACTGAATCCGTCGTTTATCGCCAGCGCCTCGACGTAAGTCCTAACTTTGGGGGGTAGTGTCGTGGAGTCGTAAAGGACAACGGTATGGGTTGGCGTGACTGATTGGGTCATCGGCGCACCCCCACGGCGCGCGCCGTCCGGATGACATAAGCGACCATAGCGCCCGTTATTCGTCCGTCGTTCCCTAAGTCCTGTTTTGACGCTTCCGCCTCAATCTCAATCCGGCCAAGCATCCGATTAATTCGCCCAATTTGGAGCGAAGACCACACCTCATAGGGCATACGATCCCGTGCGTTTCTGGGTCTGCCAACCGCCATCGGGCAATCCAGAGGAACCCCAAATTCGATCTGTCGATCGATCCGGTCTATCAGTTCCAGAATTTCTTCCGCGTTGAGTTCTTTGTCCGTTCCTTGATAGGTTGCCATGGTCAATCTCCTTTCTGTGAACATTTCTATCAGGCAGCCTTGACACTATCAACCCGTGGGGATAGAAATGTTTGCAGAAAGGAGCAACGCAATGAGTGATTACAAAGCAGCACAGCGACCCGATTGGTTGAAGGAACTTTGCCGACTAGGAGAGCACAGGGATTTGACCGGATCCGACATTGCATCGATCAATCAAGGCGGATGCGAGTCGGGCGCATTCATGCCGGCGGTTACCTACTGGGTCGCCAAAGAGGTGTTCGTCTCCCATGGGGATGAAATGCTTAATTGGATTGAGTCGGCTTCGAGTGCGGATGACCGAACGATCTGGGCTGGCTTGACGCTGGCAGACCTCGCGAAAGGCCAAATGAGTGTTGGGGGTCTTGCTTGTCGGGTTTGCTCCACGGCTGTGGAACTGTGGTGCGCTCAGTTCGAGGGAGACTGGGAGGACGACGGTTGAGGCTCAACGGCGCCCGGCGCTAGGCGCCAGGCGCCGTTGAACGGACGGACCGACCGACCGATCGGTCGGTTCATCGGACCGACCGACCGACCGATCGGTCGGTCGCCGGGCGCGGCCACCGGGCGCCGGGCGCGGGCGCGGCCACCGGGCGCGGGCGCGGGCGCTAGGCGCGGCCACCGGGCGCGGGCGCTAGGCGCGGCCACCGGGCGCGGGCGCTAGGCGCGGCCACCGGGCGCGGCCACCGGGCGCGGCCACCGGGCGCCCAGTATGTGGGCGCCCGGTATGTGGCGCCCAGTATGTGGGCGCCCGGTATGTGGCGCCCAGTATGTGGGCGCCCGGTATGTGGGCGCCCGGTATGTGGCGCCCGGTATGTGGGCGCCCGGTATGTGGCGCCCGGTATGTGGCGCTCAGTATGTGGCGACTAGAGACTCCGTCGATTCATAGGGCAGCCCTCCGTAAAACTCTCCGTAGACGACCCCTCCGATTAAGTCCCACAGACCCCGGACGACCCAATCCTGTCGATGAGCGGAAAAGTGCTCTGCTCTTTGTCGGTCCGACATCCTCGCCCAAATTCTCTGGACTTCCTCCTGATGGCGCCGGGCAAAGTCTTCGTCGTCCAGCGCGGGAAACTCTTCAAGGCACTTTGCAATTTCTTCCGCTACGGCCAGTGCCTGACTGCCTGGGCGCACATAAATTCCCTCGACCCATCCTACTCCCCAATGGCCGTATCGCTCTACTCGGACGTCCTCGGACTCCCCGCCGAGCTGGGCGAGGGCTACTTCAAAATTGCTTTCCTCGAGAGGTCCAGAGTCCCTGGACCGTCCGAGCACTCCGTACCAGTCCCTGTAGTCGTCGTCTTGACCGACAAAATTGTTGTAACTGTCAAGTGCCCCTGGCTGGCTCATTTCTTCGTATCTTGTTTTGAGTTTCATGCTGTATCCCCTTTCTTTTCCTAAGCTACCCGGCGCCCTTGACAATGTCAAGAGCACTAGATAGCAATATCCCTGAAGGAGGATCACCATGATCAAGAAGATTGAGGAAGGCACTATTCGAATTTTTTTGTGGGACGATGAATCCATCCCACTAGAGCAGCGGCTAATCGATGACCGGAACCGCCGGGCGCCAGGTCTTCCGGACCGGGCGGACGAATACGAGACCGCGCCAGGTCTTCCGGACCGGGCGGACGAATACGAGACCGCGCCCGGTCCGGCCCGATGGTATTTAGATAAGATTTAGGTATAGATAAGCGCCGTCGAGGCTGGGCGCCGTCGAGGCCGTGCGCCGTCGAGGCCGTGCGCCGTCGAGGCCGTGCGCCTAGCGCCGGGCGCCTAGCGCCGGGCGCCGTCGAGGCCGTGCGCCGTCGAGTCCGGGCGCCGTCGAGTCCGTGCGCCTAGCGCCGGGCGCCGTCGAGGCCGTGCGCCGCCGAGTCCGGG
>Ga0099849_1000151_pt1 | contig 29439 bp, 28 predicted proteins | sample CB_VirMetaG_4_FD_78177 | JGI IMG/M metagenome (GOLD analysis project Ga0099849, IMG submission 78177) | Freshwater to marine saline gradient viral communities from Chesapeake Bay - CB_1508_1M Viral MetaG | ecosystem: Environmental > Aquatic > Marine > Coastal | place: USA: Chesapeake Bay... | reverse complement strand
GAAAACTGGGAAGCAGCAGAAGCATTCTTCCACGACAAAGACCCTATTAGAACTATTGTTCATTACAGAGCGCCTTGGCGCGACAACACACCAAACGCCTATGTCTTGTGGGAAAAAAACTTTACTGAACAGGTTTCCTATTACGACATTTCCCGTAGAGCGACCTTTGCTTTCTGTAAGAAGCAGACGAACAGCAACTACCACTATGTGACCCTGCGTCCTATTGCTGACTTGACCACAGACGCGAACGACATTATTTTGGCGTTCCACCCAACTATGAAACCCAAGAAGGGCTGGTCTGCGAACAACCACAAGTTTATTGACTGCATTTTTACTAACGAAGAAGCAGAAGCAGAAAGGGTAAGCCTACAAGAAGAAAAAAGACTTCGCAGTCTTGCGAACAAAAAGTCAGCCGCAGCCAAGGCAGCCTTTGAAGGCATAACCTTTGAGAATGGTTGGTTTGCTGGAATGGTTGGTCGCACCCAATGGGGCGACCCACGAGGCAGGTTTACCAGACAAGTTATGGACGGGCTTGTTCAGTTGTTTGTAGACCAGAACCTTGACTACGACAACTTGTCTCGCTCTAATGCTGACTGGTCATTCCTACACGACATTGGTTTGGATGTGCGCTGGTGGAAAGTAGGTAGTGAAGGTTTCCAGACCAACTTCTTCATTAGGGACGGACACAAGTTCCAAGCCCACTTCCTACCAGAAGCAGTTCCTTACCAGCAGAAGTGGGAAGCAGACCCAGCATACAAGTTGGACTGCGGTGAAGCAGAACGCTCTTACCCCATTGGTTCTGTTGAACAAATGCTTGAACACCACGCAGAAGGTGTTGTTGGTGGAGAATGGGGAGACTTCCTCTACACCCTTTACAGCCAAGAAGGAAAAACTTACTGGAAGCAATAATAAAAAATAAAACAACCTCCTATGTTTTCCCCCTACAATGTAGGGGGTTTTTTTATTTGACTATTTCTCCTTATTAGGAACAAAGGAGAACTATTATGCCCCGTAAAGCATTACCAAGAAACCAAATGCGTCGTGCTGTCCAAGACAGAAAAATAGAGGACTTCATTTGGGCTTGCCTTGAACTTGCCTGTGTTGAACTAAAACAGCAGGGACAAGTAAAAACTTTCTCTGGTAGAGACTTGAACACTTTTCTTGACCACCTCATTCGCATTGAGAAGGAGAAGAAAGAGAAAGGTGAGACAACCGAAGGCAAAGGTAAAGTTGTCGCTGATGTAAATGACTGGCTCAAACAGGTCAAGTAGGCGTGGATACAAAAACCAAGAACCGCCTTCTTGCTACACTTCGCGACCCTGTAAAGTTTATTTCAGGTTTGAAGATAGTAGACAAGAAAGGGAAACTTTGTTTTCTGCGTCCTAACGAAGAACAAATAAAAATAATAGAAGCCCTACACGAAGGCAAAGATACTATTGTGTTGAAGCCCAGACAGATAGGTTCTTCTACTATTATTTGTGCGTTCTTCTTTTGGAAAGCATTTGTTAGTGAAGACCCAAGCACATTTATTATTCTGTCTCACAAACTACAAAGTTCCAAGCACCTGCTAAACATTCATAAAACTTTCTACTACCACTTACCAGACTTCTTACAGAAGGCTAAACCTCTTGCTGTAAATAACACAACTGAAATGAGGTTTGAAGGTTCTGGTGCTGGTGTTGTTGCTGCTTCTTCCAGCGACCGAGGAGGTCTGCGTTCTTTCTCTGTGTCTGGTCTTCACATTAGCGAATACGCTTTCGCAGAAGACGCAGAGGAACTAAAAGCAACCGCTATTGCTGCTCTCAACGACGGGCAGTTGGTTATGGAAAGCACAGCAAACTATTACAATGACGCTATGCACCAAGAAGTTATGAAAGTCCAGAGAGGACAAGTAGACTGGAACTTCTTGTTCTTTCCTTGGTTTGAACATTCAAAATACAGAATGCCGATAAACAAACAAACCAAGTTTGAACTAACAAATGAAGAACAAGCACTAAAAGAAAAGTTCAACCTTCACGACCACCAAGTCTGGTGGCGGCGTAAGCAAATAGAAAAAATAGGCGAGGACAAGTTTAGTCGCGAATACCCTGTGTCTGTTGAGGACGCTTACAAACAAATAGGAAATAGTTATTTCACCCAGAAAGACTTGGAGAAGGTTGAGGTTGTAAAAGTTGATAATGGTGAATGGGTTGTGTTTGAAGAACCAAAACCTGACGACCGCTATGCTATTGGTGTTGATGTTGCGGCTGGTGTAGGCAGAGACTATTCGGTCATTTATGTTATTTCTAAAACTACTTACCAGCCTGTGCTTGTTTACAGAGACAATAAAGTCAACCCTGTTGCTCTTGCCGAAGTTATTATTGATGTTGCTGGAAACTACAACGACGCTTTGGTTTTGGTGGAAAGCAATAACTATGGTAATGTCGTAATAAATGAAATGAGGAACTTGGGTTTTAGAAAGTTCTGGTGTAACCCAGAAGGCAAAGACTGGACAACGACACTAAAAAGTAAAACATTTATGTTTGAGAACTTGAAGACACTTATTCGTAATGGCTACATTCGCAACTTGGACAATGTTGTGTTTGCTGAAATAAGGTCATTACAAGTAAATGAAAAAGGACACATTATTATCCCAGACAACTTGGCGAGCCACGGAGACAATGCTGTTGCTCTTGCTCTTTGTTCAGTTTGTTTGGAGAATGTAAAACTACCAAAAACAACTTACTTACCCGACTGGATAAAAGAAGAGAAGAAGGCAAGAACCTTGCGCTCTGCTGGTGTTTCAGTTGGGCAACATAGACGCTATTAGGAGAAAGACTATGGAAGAAAGAAAACCTGCTATTGAACACAACCTTGTTGCTTCATTTGGAACAAGCCTACGCCTTGTAAACCCAGAGGGCTACTTGCGTTGTGTAAAGTGTAGAACCTGTAAGCCAGAGGAAACTGGTTTTTTCAAGAAAGACCTTTGTAATGAAGATGAAGGTTTCTGTAAGGACTGCGTAAAACATTGGGGCAGGGAACACTTACATTTGACTTTTCCTACAAAGGTGAGGGTAAAGTAAATGGCGAGAACAAACAAAGACATTATCCATTTTATTGAGGTCGTCCTACAAGACCACAAAGACCATTGGGACGCCCAAATGGGTGAACTGAAACAATACAAGAACGCTTACGAAAACCGCTTTTGGGACGGCGAAGTCTATCAAGACGCTATGATAAGGGTTGAGACAGCAGACTGCTTCTCTTACATTGAGGGCTTTATTGCTGCCCTCTTTTCCAAAGCCCCCGCCGTTGTTATTGGTGCTGACGCTGCTAATGCTGGTGGCGACCCTGACCTCGCCCAAGTAGCAGCCAACCGCTTTTTATTCTCCCAGCGTGAGCAACTTGAAATAGCAAGCAGGCTCGCACTTATTTACCCAAATGCTTTCCTCAAACTATCCCCCAACGAAACGGACGAAATGTTGGAGAAGGTGGCTATTAGAGCAGTTCCACCTTGGGAAGTTATTGTGGACAGGGATGCCTCCGGGTGGTCAAAACAACGCTTTTGCGGACACCACTATTATCTAACTATTCCAGAAGCCAGAGAAAAGTTCGGGGCAAGGTCTTTTACCGCTGTGCCCAAACAAGACTATTTTGGTTCTGGTGACGCTCCTTATCGTGGGACACCGAGCGTTTACGGCTATTCGGGGGCAACCTCTCCTGACTTACCAGACGACTACCTTTACATTGAGGTTGTTGAACTTTATGACTTTGCTTATGACCAACTTTATTTCTGGTCGCCTAACTTCGCCAATGGTGAAAAACTATTGGAAAGAAGCGACATTCCAGTAAGAAGTTATGACGACAAGCCACTTTCTAACCTTGCGCCTCTTTATTATGCTCGCAAGCCAGAGCGTCCTATGGACGGGCTTTCTGCTGTTGCTCGTGTTTATGACCAGTTCTATGAAAAGAACATTCTTCGCACCTATTGGGCAAACGCAGTAAGACGAGACAGCCGCCAATACATTTACAAGGAAGGTGCTTTTGACGAAGAAGAACTTGCTAAAATAACTGCTGGTGTTGATGGTGCTATGATAGGGACTGACGAGCAAACCCTTACTGGTCTTATTCAGCCTATTGGTGTTGAGCCTATTTCTTCTAACTTTGACCGCTACTTGAACTTTATTGAGAGCGACATCAACAGAGGAAGCATCCTCGCCCCTTTCAGTAGAGGAGAAGCCACAAAAGCAACTGCTACTGAAATAACTGCCCTTGCCCAGTATTCCGCAAGTGAAATAGGTAAAATGGCTCGTGAGCGCGACTATTCTATTGAAATGGTTGCTGACCTTTACCTACGCCAACTTTCACTTTTAGCAGAAGATGGAGACAAAGCAGTTCTCGCAGTCAAACAAAAAGCAAAGGTTATTACAGCAAAAGACCTTCACGGCAAGTTCCGCATTTCGGCGTTAGACCAAGGCAACCAGCCTATTGCTGACGCCATCAAAAAGCAGAACCTTATTTCACTTCTTCCTATTCTTACTTCTCTTGGCGTTCCTGCCGACAGACTAAAAGAAGAAATAATAAGAGCCTACGAACTACCAGAAGACTTTTTGAAAGCGCCAGAACCAGAACCAGAAGCGCCAAAGGTAGGCACACGCTCTGTCCCAGACGAGGAAGCCCTACAAGAAGGCACACCAGAGCAGCAGCAGTCTCCTGCGGCAGTTCTTGCTAATGCGCTTGTTGGCTCTGCTGACGAGATACAGGGACAATAAACTATGCCTATTTATTCATTCAAGTGTAAGGCTTGTGGCTACACACACGACAGCATTATGAAGTTTAGTGAAAGAGAAAACTTTATTAGGACTAAACGCTGCGACTGCGGTGGCGAACTAAAAACTGCTATGACCCGACCAGCAAAGACACCCGGTCTATGGGGCGACCAAACTGGAACTTATGGGGTCAATGGCTATTATTCCAAGGCTCTTGGTGCTTATGTAGATAATAAACACGCAGAGCGTAAAATAATGGAGAAGCGTGGGTTTATTGCGGAAAGCGACTTACCCGCAAACTTCTGGGCTGACGAGACTGAACGCCGTAAGAATAAACTTATGGAACAGGAACGAGAAGTCCAAACCATTGAGCAGCACCTTGCTAATGGTTATGAAATGGGTGAAGCAATAGCAAACACCTTTACAGCAGAACGCTGTTTGTCTGGGGAACTGGACGCTATTTACGACAATGTAGTAGACCATTCAATAGAGGAGAACTAAAATGGAAGCAGACATTATCATTGCGGGTCGTCCAGTAGGTGAAGACCCTATGGCTGAAAGCCTAAACGAAGCAGAGCAGGCTGACGAAATGAACTATGAGGCTATGTCCCCAGAAGGTTCATTTAGTAAGAACGCGCTAAATGCTCTTGTAAAGGCTACTAACAAACTATTACCAGCATTCGGGCAGACACCAGACTACCCAACTTTCAGCGAAGACATTGCGAAGTTCCCAACTGACTTTGTTCGTGTGCTTGCTATGTTCGCTGGTGCTTCTGGCGATGCGGCTGAAATGGAAGTTATTGAACCAGAAATGGTTGTTTCATTAGACAACATTACAGACGACCGCTCTATTATTCAGGAAGCAGGTCGCATTGACGCTCTTGCTCGCAACAAAGACTTCAAAAAGTTCCTCAAAGAGCCTATGCCCGAAGAGGAAATGGAAGAGGAAAGCGGAGCAGAAACTGCTATGGAAGGCGAGGAAATGAGCGACGGACAGATGGATGCTCTCTTTATGGAGAGAATGTAATGTCCCTCTACCGAAACATAAACAAACGCAAGAAGGCTGGAACTTCACGAAGCAAGAAGAACAGCACTATTGATAAGAAGACTTACAAACAGATGAAAGAAAAGAAAGGGGGCTTTGCTCCCAAGAAAAAGAAGAAGAAGTAAATGCCTATTACTAAAACAAAAGGCGGCTACAAAATAAAAAATGTAGCAGGTAAGTCAAAAACAAAGAAAGCCGCAGTCAAGCGGCTACAAGCAATAAAAGCCAACCAAAGGAGAAAAGGCAAAAAATGAATGAGAACACAATGGAGACTGGTGAAGACACCAGCACCTCTGTTGAGACAACCGAAAATGTTGAAACAACAGAGACACCTGACGCAGTAGAACTTGCGGAAGACCTCACCATAGAAGACCTATTAGGTCTTTCAGTTGAAGACGACGCACTATTCACAGACGACGCAAACCATAAAGGAATGAAGCCACTTCACCAGTGGGTTCAGCACTTACCAGAAGATGTTAGAAAACACATAGGAAACCTTCGCGCTTCTTACACCCGTAAGACACAGGAACTTGCGAACCTACGCAAAGAACTGGAAGCAGAGCGTGATGCTATGGTTTCACAGCGTCAGCAGACTATGAATAACCCTGCCTACCAGAAGGCTGTTGAACTTGCGAATAGCGAAGAGCAGTTTGACCTTTATGACCCAGAGGGAATGAAGCGAGAAATAGAAAGACAAGCCGCTATTCAGTTGAAGCAAATGCTTGAACCTGCGAGAGAACAAATAAAAATGGAGCAGCGTAAGGTAGAACTACAACGCTTCAAAGACCAGAACCCAGAACTTATGGACGATGCTTACCGACTACCTATTGCTAAAATGCTACACGAGCGCCCAGAACTGCGTTTAGAGGACGCATTTTACATTGTGAAGGCGAAGGTAGGGGCTGAAAAGTTAGAAGCCGAGAAGAGGCAAATGGAAGCCCAGAGAGCAAGTCGCAGAGAAACTTTGAAGAAGACTTCTACTGGTGCTAATGCTTCACCAAAGGGAAGTCCAAAGTTCAAGGACGCTTGGGCTGCTTACCAATACCATAAGTCCCAGCAAGACAAAATGTAAAACATTTGACCCTTCCTCATTAGTAGAGGAGGGGTTTTTTATGCCTAAACCAGCAAAAGGAAAACGCTTCACCAAAGTTGTAAAGAACCCAAAGACAGGTAGAACTAAAAAAGTTTCTTATGGTCAGGCTGGTGCTAAAAACAAAAAAGGTGAAAGACGCATTCAACCGGGAACAAGTAAGGGCGATAGTTATTGCGCTCGCTCTTACGGAATAAAGAAAGGACTACCAAAGTCCAAACAAAATGACCCTAACACACCAAACAACTTGTCTCGCAAGAAGTGGAAATGTGTGGGCAAAAAGAGCAGAAAATAAACTTTTATTTGACGCTTTCTCTATTTATGAAACGGGCAACCTTTCCCGCCGTTATTCCAAAGACTTCGTAAGAAACCCCAGCGGAATAGAACAACTGGTGAAGGAACTAAAATAACAAACCCATTTCGGGCACTTGAACTTTTAGATAAGTAATAACAAATAAACCATTTATTAGGAGAAAAAGAAAATGGCTATTTCAAACGACCTACTTTCCTCCACCCTCTATTCTATTCGCGACAGCGAAGTTGACGCACTTTACCAGAAGGTTGCCTTCTTGGACAATGCGCGTAAGAGCGGTGGTATTGACTACGAAGACGGCGGCATCAAGATACAGCGCCCTCTTTCCATTGCCGAGCATTCCAGCATTACTGAACTTCCTACTGGCTATGAGCCTGTCTCACTTGCCGTCAAGGATGTTTTACAGCCTGCTATTTACGAATGGTGTGACTTCACCGCGCCCATTATTGTAACCAAGAAAGAAGAACTTGAAAACAGCGGTGAGAAGGCTATTGTAAAGATAGTAGAGGCTCGTATGCGTAGCGTTATGTCTATGCTTCGCCGCGAACTAAACAAGCAGATACTAAATGGTGGCTCTTCTATTCTAACCACTATGAACACCCTAAACGGCGACATTGCTGGCGGTTTCCTTGAAGCCGAGCAGAAAGTCAACCAGAACAATGTTGTTGGTGGTGTTTCCAAGGCAACCTTCAATGTGAATGGCTGGACTAACCAAGTCTTTGATGTTGCTGGTGCTTTTGGAACTGACGGCATTCGCGGAATGCAGCAGGTTTACATCAACGCAAACAGCGTTTCACCTATGGGCGACATTGACTGCGTTCTATTGAGCGAGGCTGGAATGGCGAACTACCGCCGTGCCCTCTTCGCACAGGAGCGCTACATCAACGAGAAGACCCTTGATGGTGGTAGAATGAGCCTTGCTTTCGCTGGTGCTGCTGTTGAGCAGGACATTGAACTTGGCTTCACCTACAACAGCGCCGACTTTGGTGCTGCGCCTCTAACTGGCTACTTCCTCAACTTTGACGGCATCAAACTAATGTTCCACAGGGACGCTGACTTTGCTGTTAGTCCGTTTGAGCACGTAGCGGGGACTACTGCTCGTGCTGCTCAACTTTATGTGAAAGCACAACTTATTGCTGACCATCTTGGTTCGCAGGGTGTCCTCTTTGACGGCGACACATTCTAATAGAAGTTTCAAAAAAGGAGAAATAAAACTATGGCTACTTCTACACTTATTCAGTATCTTGAAACTTCGCAGACAGACGGGTTCGGTGCTTCCGTTCCAGTAGGACTTGCTGCTATGAACCGCCGCCAGACAGAGGTTTTCCTCGCTGGCGAGGCTCTTGCGGTTGGCGACTGGGTTGCGCTTGACCTTACTGCTGCGAGCGACGAGGTTGCTTCCGTAACTATTGCGAAGGCAGACAGCAACAAGGGTGCTGGTGCTGGGACTACTTCTACCGCTTCTATTGTGGTTGGTGTTGTTCTTGCTCCTGCTACTACCCGCGACGACGACGGCTCTGGCGGCGTTGTTTCTGGTGGTCAGGCTGTTGTTTGTGTTCGCGGCATCTGCGAGGCGAAGACAGACGGAACAGGAACTGCTATTCAGCGTGGCGACTTCCTCTTCCCTTCTGCGACCGCTGGTAAGGCTGTAAAGGCTCAATACACTGGTGCTGCGCCTTATTCAGTTCGTGCGGTCTGCGGTGCTGCTGTTGACGGAACTGCTCTTGACGGCACAAGTTCTGTTTATGTTATGCCTTCACTTGGCTAAATAACATAACTGAACTTTTGGCTCAAACATTCTATGCCCCTGCCCCTGTTTGGGGTGGGGGCTTTTTGTTTGACCTTTTCTACATTATGAGGAAACCTAAATGAACCTAACAGCCCTACGCGAAAAAGTAAAAAACATTATTGACTATTCACCTGACTTACAGCAGTTCAACGACCAGTTAGACCAACTGCTGAACGACGCTTATTATTACATTTGGACTATGAAGCGTTGGACATTTGCGACAGAAGAAGCGGTGTTTCCTTTTTATGTAGACATTCTCCCAGACAGGGATGTAGAAAATGTTGTTGCCCCAGCAACTACCAACGGGGCTACTTGGGTTCAAAATGAAAGAAGCGTAGTGTTTGACTTTCCTATTGACCGACTTGTAAAAGCAAACTACCAAGAAGGTTTCAACATTTGGGAAGGTCAGCCTATTTCTATTGAGAACAGAGAATACATTATTGTAAAAGTTGTTTCTGCTGCTAATGTTTTGGTTGACCGACCTATTGTCGCTCCCACACCTCTCAATAGTTCTACTAACTGGGTAATAAAAAAGAGACATTATGACTTACCAGAGAACTGCTTGGAACTACTTTACTTGGGTCATAGAGACTACCCTTTCAACACTTCTGCTGGTGCTTACCCTCCTTACGGAAAAGCAACTGCTCTAATGCCTCGCAGAGAAGAGCAGTTAGACCTACGGGCAGACTACAAAGCCTCTTACGCAGAATGTTATGTTTGGTCGCCTGCTTATGAAGTTAGACCAGCAGAGAAACTTTCTTTGGTAGAAAATGTTGGTGGAGACTTTCAAACAGACCGCTATTATGAACTATGCTGGGCTTTCCTAAAAGACGGAAAGGTTGGTGCGTTGAGCGAGCCACAAACTATTCTTGTAAAGGGACAGGGCACGGCTTCTATTCAACTAAACTTTCTTTCTTGGGACGACGAACTTATTCGGGCTGACGCTTACAATAACGAAGACGAAAACCCTACCCCGTGGAGAGGACATAGAAAAGTTATTTTCTGGAATAAGAACTTTGATAAAGTAAGCGGTGAGCGCAGAGGACTACCTTGCTGGGTTCAGGTAATAAATGGTGGTCTTACAAGAAATAGCGAAACCTACAACGAGCCTGTTATTGTAGATGACCAGTCGGCAACTTACCTACTACGCTATGTAAACCAGTTAGAGAATGGCGCAAAGCGTTATGTTGAAATAGACGGACAGCACCAGCAGGTTCGTCCTTACCCTCGCGTTGATGGTTTTGACGAAGAAATAGCACAGGTAAAAGAAGGACAGAACACAATAACTTACCACGACTTCCGTAAGGACGGCATTATTCGTTATTACAAAAAGCCAAAGGACTTACTGCTCACAACAGACAGCCCAGAAATGCCTTACGAATACCACCAACTTATTGTCTACAAAGCACTTGAAGACATTTACCTGAAAATGGGACAGGAGACTTTGAGCGAAACTTACAGACGCAGAATAGAAAAAGAAATAAAAGAACTACAAAAGCGTTATTGCGACCACATAGACAGCCACATTCAGCGTGGTCAGTTTGGAGCAGGACGCTTTGGTTGGCGTTATGATGCCCAGTCCCTCAAAAGGTTGAACTAACAATGGCTATGAAAAGCAAGGTTATTCAGTTCGTAGCAGCACAAGGTCTTGACCAACGCTACAAAGGTCAAATAGGCTTCGCAGATAATGTTGTAAACTTTCGTGTTGACCCTAATGGGTTAGGCTGGGTTTGCGACCGGGGCTTGGAAAGTTGGTGGAAGTTCCCCAACCCATTTACTATTGTAGCAAACCAGACTAATGTAAGCAAGCATTTGATAAACCCAACTGACGCTTGCTTTGTTTGGGAAAAGTCCAGCACAGGACAAGTTTATTATTTCTGGGAAAGAGGAGGCGACCTTGTTTATGCGTGGGGAAATAAAGGACAAGGCTCTGCTTATGCTGGCGCTTATTATTTCAGCGACTTTGTTTATTTGGGCACAGGTAGAAAACTACGAAAGACTAATGAAGCAGGAACGCAGTTCATTCCCTACGGAAACAGGCTTCTAATAATAAACGGCTACGACAAACCTATTTGGTTTTCTGGTAATGAAGACTACCGAGACTTTGGTTTCTCAATAAGCACAGGTGATGTAACACCTACAACTATTCAGCCTGACTACCAAAGCGGCTCACCATTAGAAGGCGGAACAGGCGCACCTGTGTTTGGTGTAAAGTCTGCGTTAGGTTTAGGTGAGGTAGATAATGAACGCTCCCAGTATTCTTACCAACTAACCTACATTACAGCAGATGGAGCAGAAAGTCCCCTCTCTAATGTGTCTAATGTTTCTTGGATAGTTGCTTCTGCCGCAACCGCAAGTGAGCAAGTGCGCTTTGGTGTAGTGTTAGAACTACCACAGGGAGGCGACGGGGTTGTTGCTCGTCGTCTTTACAGAACAAAGAACATAAAAAGAACTGGTGCTGACGGCTCTAATGACGCTGTTTATTACTTTGTAAAGCAGTTTGACGACAACGCAACCACACATTACATAGACATTATTCCAGACAGCGCACTTGTTGACCGCGCTCCTGCTCTTATTGATAGTTCAAGAATAAACACAACCTACAAGTTTGGTGCTACTTGGGACAACCGCATTTGGCTTGCTGGTGGAGACAGCACACCAACACGCATTATTTACAGCGACAAGGGTGTTCCAGAGCAGTTTGGTTCTTTCTCTTTCTTTGATGTAGGCTCAACGCAAGGTGGGCACATTACAAACATTTACCCCTACTACAATAACTTGTTAGTTTTCAGGCGTAATAGCATAGACATTATTAGACGCGACGGACAAGGCAACCCAACTATTTCTGCTCTTACAACTAACTTGGGAACAACTGCTTCAAATGCTATTTGTGCTGTGCCTAACTTGGGTGTTATGTTTCTAAACGACGAAGGCATTTACCTTATTTCTGGTGGTCTTGATGGTGGCTCTGCTATTAGCATTCAGCGAATGAGCGAGACATTAGACAAAGAAATAGCCAAAATAAATAAAGCAGCACTTCCTATGGCTTGGGCTTGTTATTCACCTTTGGAGCGAGAGGCTTGGTTTCACATTCCACAGAACGGAGAAAGCGTTGCTACAAAGGGACTTGTCTATCACGCAGACAACGCACAATGGTCGCAGAGAGGAAGCACAGGTTCTAACAACGCAGACGAACTATTCCGTTTTTCTTGCGGCACAACTGACCCAGAAGGCTACTTTATTTTTGGTTCTTCACCACGCTGGCTTGGACTTGGAGGTGGTGCTGGTTCTCCTATCATTATTGGTTCTACTGGTTATTCCGTTTCTCCTTTACAGGTTTGGTCTGGCTCTTCTTTCTATGGACAAAGGTTTGTTGTAAGCAACAGCAACCAAGACACAACTTCATTTACAATAAGCGACAATAGCAGACCAGACGCTATTTGGGAAAGCAACTGGAATGACTTTGGAGACAACAGCGTAAAGCACAGGGTCTATTCAGTTGAGGTAGAAATACTTTCTTATGGCGACTTACAACTTGGTTTAGACTACGCAACAGACTTTGACTATGACTTTACTTCTGCTGGTGGGCAAAAGCAGTCAATGAACGAGCGTGTCTTTACATTAGCAGAAGACCCTGTGTTTGGCGACCTAAACCCAACCATTACAAAAGTCCCATTTCTTATTGGAACAGACAAAGCAAAAGACGCTCGCATTATTAGACTACGCTGGGATGTAAACACGCAACTAATAAACCAGTTCAAGTTCAGGCTAAAAACACTTGCTGCTGCTGACTTGATGCCTACAAACACAACTTTTCACTTGCTCTCATTCCACATAAACTACGACACAGCAACACTACAAACACTAAACCAGCGCACTAACTTACAAAAGGGGCAAGCAAGGTAATGTCTAAAACTTACACCAAAAGACCTATTCAAAGGTTTCAGGCAGTAAAGCCAGAAAACATAAACGATAATGTTGAGGCAACCATTCAGCAAGTAAATGGAAACTTGAACGCAAACAACTTTCCTGTTGCTTCTTTACATTTTGATAAGTTTGCTGCTCCAACCTACCAAGACCAAACTTCTAACGGCAACTTGGTTTTATCCTACGAAGGCGCAACACAGAACTACCATAGGGTAAAGCGTTGGAATGTTCAGCAAGGCGGTTTAGATGTTTGGACACCGCTACATAGCATAGACCTACAAACAGACAACTGGTCTTCCGGTTGGAATAAACTTGTTGACTATGGTTCATTTGACTACACCTACCTTGACTTTGACGCACAGGAAGGAATGCTGGTTGGTTGTGCGCTAATAGACTTTATGCACGGCTATGACCGAATAGTCTATCAGCAAGACGAAACAACCTTCCGCATTTTCTATGGTTTTGACTGGACTACACAATGGGCGGTGTTTGTAAACGACACAAAGGTTGCTGAAACTTCTTGGGTTTATGCCCAGAGAATAACTTGTAACTTACCATTCAAAGTTCCAGTAGGTTCGCAGAAAGTAAAAATAGACTTGCGTTGGCGAGCAACCACAAGCGATGCTGTAAACACAAACTATCAAGGCAACCCTTCAAGACCCATAGACATTTATGGTGCTGAACTTTGGGTAAGGAATGTAAAGAGGTAAAATGTAAATGGCTAAAATAGACTTCAACCCTGTAAGAGAAGGTGTCGTAATAGACGCTGCTACACTAAATGAACCTTATGACGACCTTGCTGCTTTGGTTATTGGACAAGACAACACCAAACCAAACTGGGCAACACGCGCACATTTTGATAGAAGTGTCGGGCAGACAAAGGCAAACGAACTTTTCTTTTACGACAACGACACAACCGCAGGTTTTACTACAACCTCAACTAACTATGTTCAGGTTTCTATTGCTGGTAATGACGCAGAAGTTTCTATCAATAAAGTAGCCAACGCAGGAGACTTGCTTCGTGTTCAAACTTCCGGCATTATTGGTGATGTTCTTCTAAATGACGACGGCGGCGGCGACCCTCTAAATGCTTCTTACAACCAAATGGGCTTTCGTTTAGTTCTTTTCTACAACGACGGAGGAGCAACTTTGAGCGAGACTATTGCTGAATGTGGTTATTCTTTTTCAGGTCGCTCACGCATTACAAACGACAGCACAGGTTTGAGCGAAGCCTTGTGGTGGAGAAACTTTTCTTTCTCTGGTGTTTGGACTAACAGCAGCACAGGAAGAACTTTGGAGCGTGTAGAACTACAAGTAAAAGCCTGCCCTAATGGTGGTGCTGGAAACAGGGTAGACATTACGCGACATAACATTACAGCCGTTCTGGTGAAGGAATAAAACTATGCCTTTTGTAAAACCTTACACTTATGTTGATGGACAGACATTAGACTTTGACGACCAGAGACTAAATGAAGAAGCGGCAAAGGTTTATGTAAACCAAGAAATAGTTATTGGCGACATTGGTGTTGACTTGGACTATGACGAAATAGAAGCAGGAGAATACCAGCCAATAACAGGCGACCATAAGTTTGCTTCTTCTTTTATTGCTGGACAGAACATAAACAACGAAGCACTAAACAGGTCTTATTTTACTTCCACCACAAAAGCAAACACACAGACGGCTGCTTCTTCTGTTCAATACAGGGATGTTGCTGGTTGTGGAAAACAAATAGTTTTAGACCAGTCAGCCCAAGTTCTTATTAGTTGGGAAGTTGCTTTTATTGCTAATGCTAATAGCACGACTTCTGGTGGTGATGGACAAGGGCAATGGGAAAACAAAGTTCTTCTAAAACACATAGACTATTCAGCAGCAAACCCAACACCAACTTACATTGCTGGAACAAGAGGTTATGTCTTTGAACCTACTGGCGCACCTTCTGGTTTGTTAGACCCCAACGCTGGTGGTAATGCTGCTGCTTACAGACAAGTTATGGGTTCTTATTCTCTTATTCTTTCCAGAGGGAAACACGACCTACAACTTGCGATAAACCCAAAAGTAGAAGCAGGTTGGGCTTCTGCTAAAAACTTCCTTGTTGAAGTGTTTTACTTGTAGGTTATTTGACTTTTACTTTATTATGAGGAAACTAAAACTATGATAGACCCTATTACACTTTCCATTCTTGGTGCTGCTGGCGGCTCACTTATTTCTGCTCTTCCTAACATTATTCCTTCCAAGTTTGAGCGCGAGCAAAAGAAGAGAATGGAAGAACTACAAAGAAAAGAAGAAATGGGCTTGCTTGGTCTTACAGACAAAGAACGCCGTGTTATTGAGGGTCGTTTAGAAACCCGAAGCAACCAAGCAGCAGACTATGCCCAGCAGGAAAGAGAAAGACTACTTGCTGCTTCTGGTGCTGCTACTTCTGGTGGTGCTTTGCTTGGCGCACAAATGGCTGACGAACAACTACGCCAGCAGAACACACAAATAGCACAGGCTATTGAAGAGCAAGACCTTGCTAAACAGCAGAGACAGACTGACGAACTTCGTGCTTTGGAAGCAGCACAAGGACAATACGCAGCCAACAGAGCGCAGTCTATTGCTAATGTTGGGGCAGCAGGTTTAGAGGCAGGACTTGGAACAGCCGCTCAACAGAAAATAATACAGGGTGCTACTACCCCAAGCGCGAATAGTGTCGCTGCTATTTCTAACCTTTACGGCATTCCAGAGAATGAAGCCAGAGGACTTATTGAAATAAGTGCTAAAAACCCAGAGGCTCTACGACTTTACCAGATGCTAAACAGCACTGGCGGCACAACAGGAGGCTTGTAAATGCCCGTTAGAAATGTGAATGGGCAGAATGCCTATGTTATTGAGGTTGCTATTGACCAGCCAAGAACCTCTCGTGGTGAAGGTTGGGGTCAGTATGTAACAAACCTCCGTTGGAAAATGTGGGAGGAAGCACAGAAAAGCGAACTGCTTGCTATTGACTTTGAGAAAATGGCTTACCAAGAGCAACTTCGTTATTATGCTGCCCAGCGCAAAGCCATTCAAGACGAAATAGACGCAACCCGCAGAGCAATAAATAGCCTAAATGCAAAAGAACTTGCTCGCGACCAAGCCATTGAAAACGCAAGAACTGCTGCCCAGAACACAGAAAACAGGCGTAGAGCGGGTCAAGAAGAAAGCCGTCGTCGTTTTGAAAGTAGTCAGGCTTTCCAAGCACAGCCAAGAACAACTATTAGCGTAGGAGAAACAGAAGGTGGTGGTGTTGGTGGAACACGCAGAACACCAACAGACTTATTAGCAGACCTTTCAGGCGACACACAAGAAAGTTTCCAGCGTGTTCAAGAGCAGGCTTCTCGTGCTGGTGCTACTGAAACAGACGAAGCAAACCGCATTACAACTTCTGCGGCAAAAGCAGAGGAGCAGGCTGCTTACCAAATGGGTGCTGCTGGTGGTGTAACCTCTGGCGAACAAAGAGCATTCAAAGCAGCGGTTGTTGCTGCTGAAATAAAAGACGCAAGAGACAGGGCTATTGCTACTAATGGAGATGAAGACGCAGCAGAACAGGCAGTTAGGGACGCTTTTTCTGCTGACTACATTGCTGACTATGATGCTGTTCTTGCTGGCGAAGTAGATGAAAGCGGCTTTGGTGCGCCCGGTGGAACTGATAGAAGGGGCATTGCTATTAGACAAGGCGTTGGTGTTTATCCAGTAAGAGGTAGTTTAGACGCGAAGGTTGAAGAAGCAGACCCTATTGACTATTCTGGTGAAAGAGCAAGACTACAAGCAGAACTTTCAAGACTAACAGACCAGTTGGCTGGTGTCCAACTACCAGAAGCACCAAGTGTTGACCTATTAGAAAGAACAAGAGGAAAGTTTCAGTCTGCTTATGGAGAAGGTGGCTTTGGTTTAGCACCAAGACCACAAAGAGAACTACCTCGTTTTGATGAACCAGCCGCAGTTGCGGGGGCACAAGACCTTGCTCGTGTTGGTGCTGAACAGGGTGTTAGAGACTACCTCGCAGCAAACCCAGACAAAACATTAGAAACACTTACACCAGAGGAACTACGACAGGCACAAGGACAAGGTGTCCGTAGTTTGCTCCAACAACTTGGGGGTAGAGCAGTCGCGGAACAAGACTTCCTTCGCGTAGCAGAACCAACCGAAGAGCCTGCGACCGCTCCCCCCACTACAACTGAACCAATGGCTATGGAGGAACTACCACCAGAACCAGCCGAAGTTGATGGTCTTTACCCAAGTGAAGAAGTTATTGACCAAGCCCGTAGAGAGCGTGTCTTACCTTTCTCACCTGAACTTCAACCTCCACCAGTTTCAGCAGAACTTCCCGGTCGCACACCTTCTTACAGAGAAGGCGCACAAATGTCCAGAACCAAGCGTCTTACTGACTATGAATACTTGACCGAAATGGAAGCACTTGGTTTGAGGGACGAAGCATTAGCAAGACTACAAGAAGAAGGTAGAGCAGCAGGACAGGCTATTGCTATTCAAGCAAGTCCAGAAAGTTATTATGGGCGTGTTCTCCCAGAGGGAGCAACAAGACCAACACTAATGGAACGCATTCCTGTTATTGACCAGAGCGCCCCTCCACAGCCTGCGTTGGCTTCTGTTCCAGAAAGCCCCTACGACATTCCCCCACAGCCAACAACGCTCACAAACCCCTTTACGGGCGCGACACGGGAAGTCTTGCCTACCCCTGCTGCTGCCGAGCGTAGAGCAGAGCGTAGAGCCGAGACAACACAAACAAGAAGAGAACGCTACAAACTAAACATTATTAGAGGCGCAACCCGTTTGGCGAACCAGCCAAAGCGTTTTGAAAGAATAGCAAAACCTAACCTTGCCCCAGAAGAAAGAGCAAAGAAAGTTGCTGACTATGTTATTGTTGTAGACAACCTTTATGAAACAAACCGCAGAACTTCTGGCGACCCCATTGTTCCTTCCTATGAAGAACTGAACAGGGTTTATGCTGACGACCCAAGAACAAGAGAGCAAGCCCAAGAATACTTACTTGCTAAACAAATACTTGAAGTTTCAGCCGCAAACCCAACAGACTAAAAGGAATAAATAAATGCCGCCAAACGACACATTAGACCAGCAAATAAGTCAAGCCATTTTATTAGAAGACGAAGCGGAAAGAGAACGCCGTCTTATTCGTTTGTTAGAACAGAAGCGTCAAAGTTATGTTGATGCTCGTGCTAATGAACTTATTTCTTCTGCTCCTTTTACTGGAACACCAGAAGAAGCGCAAGCACAGGCTATGCGTGAATACGAAGAAGACTACCTTGTTCCTCTTCAAAATGTTTATGGGGAACTACCAGAGAAAGTTTTTAGACTTTCCCCGCTTATTGGTGTGCCTGCTGCCGCTGCTGCTTCTGTGCCTGCGTCTATTGCTGCTGGGGAAGTAGGTTATGTTGCTGAACCTGCCCCACCAATGAACTTGCCTACATTTGGTCAGCCACCTTCTTTTATGACTGCTTTACAACCGCAGTCAGTTATGACCCCAGAAATGGCTGCGAGAGAAAAGGACAGGGTTGCTGTTGAAAGCGGCATTGACTTTGCTCGTTTGGAAGAACTTCTAAAAGAAGAAGAAGGACTACCAGAAGCAGACGCTTCATTACAGCGTAGAGCCATCCAGAGGGCTTATGAAGAAGTAAAAAGAAAGAACCCTACCATTCCCCCTAATGAAGTTTTTACATTCGTTTTAGACCAGTTGGCGGCTCTCCCAGAGGCTATGGAGAACCCTTCCCTAACAGACACACAAGCCCAACAGCAAGGAGCGGCAGACGCTCTTTACCAAACCTTTGTTCGTCAGCGTGATGCGGGTGAGCCAGTCCCAGACTTGACCCCTGCTCAAATGGCTTACTTCAACTACATTTACAATAACACAAGAGAAGAAGCAAGACAAAGAGCAGAAGAAAGACTACAAGGAACAACCATTCCTTATGTTCGTCTTGATAATGGCGACGAACTACCAGAAGCCCAGTTTATGCAACTGCGTCAAACAAACCCAGAATACAGCGGTCTTTCTTTTACACGCTTTGAGAAACCACGAACAGAGCAGCAAATAAGAGACTTGGCTTTACGCGAAAGTGAAAATGACTTTCCAAACATTTGGTGGGCTGACCCAGAAAAGAAACCAGAAGTTCTTGCGAACCCAGAAGCATTCAACACAAGAGGCATTTTCTACACAACCACACCTTTTGGTGGAACTATTGAAACGCCTGTTGGTTGGACACTTCGCTCTGCTCTTACCATTCCTAACCTTGTTGCTGGTGCTGGAACAGAATACGCTGTTATGCCTGCTCTTGGTGCGCTTTATGGTGAAGACCTACGAGCAGCAAGAAGGGAACGCAGAGCAGAAGAAACACCACTTTATGTAGACAACCCTGTTCTTCTAAATGTCGCACAGAACAGAGGCTTCACAATGGAAATGAACGAAGCCGCTGACTTATTGGAAATGGGTGCGACAGGCAAAGCAGTTATGACTGCTGGTGGTTTTGCTCTTGACTTACTTGACCCTACGCTTGGTCTTATTGGTGGTGGTGCTACTGGCTTGAAGACAACACTACAAGTCAATAAAGCAAGCAAGGCTATTTACAACGCACCGAGAATGTCTCGTTATTTACAGGCAGGAACAGCAGGAGCAAGGGACGCTGGTGCTTATTTCTTACGAGACTTCAATGTAGTTTCTATTCTTCCAGAAGCGGGCGGAATAGCAAGAACAGGAAGAAGGGGCACAGCCAATAGGCTTGCTGACCAACTTGCTTATGGTGATGTTAGAACTGCTATGGGTGCTGACCTTACTTCCTCCCTCATAGCAAGAGACATAGCAAAAAGAGAAAGCGATGTTCAGGCTGCTTTGACTGCTATGAACAGAGAGGGTGTTGGTAATAGTTCTTATGCTCGCCAGTTTGAAAGTTTAGCAAACAGCGGGGGAGACTACGCAACACTTGTTGGTAGAATGGACAACTTTATTACTGCTGTTGCCGACGAAGGTGGAGCAGGTTTGGTTAGAGCCATTGACGACTACGATGGTGTTATGAGAAGTCTGGACGAAGTAGCAGACCAGCCATTAGACGCTTCTGTTCGTCTTGGTAAAAATGTAGATGAACTTGACCTCGCCAGAAACATTGGTGCTATTGCTAAACAAGACGACACTATTGAGGCTTTGCTTCGTCAGGCTGACGCTACTGCCCCAGCAGGTAGAACAAATAAACTTGGTCATTACCTACGCACAATGAAAAGCCAAGCACCAGCCGCTTATGCTAAACTACGCAACCAGTTCGCTTATGACCGAGCATTAGGTTATGTTTATGAAAACACCAAAAGCATAAAAGGTTTTGACGACCTACGAATGGTGACGAAGAACACTTGGGCGAACAAGACACAAGCAGCAAAACTATTAGAACACATTAGAGACAAGACCGCTATTGGTAAAATAGCCAAACAACTTGTTGAAAAAGAAGTTCCTATTATTTCAGCGCAGTCTGGTGGTGGTCTAACAACAAGAGCAGACCAGAAAGGCAAACTATTGGGCGCAAGAGAAGCAGCAACCCAGTCTTACTTTGACTTGACCGATGTGAAGCCAGACATTGTAACCAGCGTGAAGGGAAACATTACGAGCACCACGGCAGAAAGCATCGCAAATAAACTTATTGCTATTACCAAAAAACTTCAAGACTATGGTAAGTTGTCCTCAAAGAAAGCAGCAGACATTATTGCCGACCTCACGGGCAAGGGTGCTGGTGTTGGGGGACAAAGACTTATTTCTACTGCTGACTTCCGTTTGTTATTGGAAAGCACAACTGACCTTGTAGCAGAGGGACAACAAGTAGCAACAAGAGGTAGAGACATTGCGAGACTACCACCAAGCACAGCCAACGCTATTTTAGAACCATTAGAGGTTCGTTCCTTTGGTAGTCAGGTTTTCAAAGACTGGTTCAAGTCTGCTATTACTGGTGCTGGTGAAGTTATTGGTCGTGCTATTACACCACAGCAACGCGCACTTATTAGAGGCGCACAGCAAGAAGCAAGCAACTTGGACACCAAACTTCGTAAGTTAGTTGCTGCTATGCGTAAAGACAAAGCAACACAAGAACTTTATGGTGTTGTTGGTGATGTTAGTGTGGCGACAAACCACGACTTGTTGGCTTATGCTATTGTTGGTGAAAGGCAGTTTGATGAGACAAGGGACTTGGAGCGAGCAGGGGCGCGGCTTCTTGGGCGAGCAGTTCAGGAAAATGTTGTGGAAGACGGACTGAACTGGACTATTCGTAGGTTGTTCTTTTCAAAGAGAATAGATGAAAGTTTGTTGGACGCTTTCCTTGGAACTAAAAAGGTTTTCCAAGAGGACTTCTTGTCTGGTGTTGGTAGAGAAAAGTTAGATGAGGCGATAAAAGCCGCAGCACGAAGGGTAATAGACGCACCAGAAACCTATTGGAAAGAAGTAAATAACCTTATTGGTGAAATGCGTGTCCTTATTCAAGACCCAGAGAACCTATTACCTTTGGTAAAACCACAAAACATTTTTGATGTTGTAGCCACGAAGAAAGGTAAAATACCAGCAGAGGTTCAGGTTGGTTCTTATTACTGGAATGAGACTAACCGCATTATGACCAGAAAGATAGATGAACTTCTTACAAGCGACCCAGACTTGGAACGCTTCTTTATTTCTCAAACCAAAGACCTTGAAGACAAACTACAAGTTGTAACAGGCAGAGCGTCATTAGACCAACTTGCTGCTGGTTTCTTCCCAGACATTGTAAAAGCAAGAGCCGCTTCATTAGCAGCAGACCTTGACTACAATGTTGTCCAAGACTTTACCGGACTATTAGAAGAGGCTTATGCTCGTGTAGGGGGCATTCCAAATAAACCACAAGCAATAGCAGACATTGCTATTCTTCGCGAAGTAAGCGAAGAACTTGACCTTGCTGCGAAAGAAGGAAGAGCGGCAGACGCAGCCATTTTAGGAAAGACAAGTCAAATACCTTACTGGGAAGACTTACTTGATGTAATAGACAGAGCAGACGAAGCAGCAAGACACTTGCTACGACGCAATGGTGTGGATGGCTTTGACTTCTCAAACAACTACAAAGCAGCAACCGCAGCAATAGAAGAACTACTTGGTAAGAATAATGAGAACTATGTTGCTGCTGTTATTGGTAAAGCACCTTATGAAGAACTACAAGGAGCAATAAAGCAAGGTAAGGTTGATGGCTTCACCCGTTATGTTGACGCAGCCCTTCGCGCAGCAACAGGAACAAAAGACCTTATTCGTGTAAAGGACAGCATTCTTTACCTTATGCGAGAAATAAATAACTTACGCTACACCTTCTTGCTTACTATGCGTCCTCGCTTCTCTGCTACAAATGTGAGCACAGCACCTTGGATAGTTTATTCTACCATTGGTCAAAACACAGGTTTGTTTGAAATAGGTAAGGGAATAATAAAGGGAAACAACATTGTAAGAAATGGTTGGAACAGAAACAGGGTAGGTTATTTGAAGCCTGCTGTTGTCGCACCAGACGGACGCATTTACACCAACGGAGAACTTCTTGACGCTCTTACCAACGCAGGCATTCGTAGTGAATACGGGTTTATTACCGATGTTGCTACACAGCAGCGCATTATCAACTGGGCAAATAGCAAGCAGTTTTTCACCCACCGCAAGGGAGGCAAGGTTGTTCTTTCTGGGCAGTCTCCTCTAACCACTACTGGTCAGGCAGCACAAGACTTTATTACAGCACAGGACTTGACCTTCCGTGCTGGTGTTGCTGCGAGAGCATTAGAAGAAGGTAGGTCATTGGACGAGGCTGTGAACTTGGCTCGTCGTTCTCTATTTGACTATGCTGAAATGAGCGACATAGAAAGAGCCATTGCTGGTTATGCTTTTATTTTCTATTCTTTCGCAAGACAGAACTTGGCTACATTATTGCGAGCGTCAGTAGACCCAACCAAGATGAAGCGTTATGCGAACATTCTAAAAACAGACAGAGGCTTACAGGCTATGGCTAATAGTATGTCCAACACAGAACCGCCACCAGAGCAGTTCTTCCCAGACTACACCAGAGCCAGACAACTTCTTTACAAACTTGAACCAAAGGGAAGAAGAGACATTTATGTTGCTTCGCCTAACATTCCAGCCATTGATGCTATGGTTATGTTGGCTTCGCTCGCAAAGTCAGGTGGCGCACAAGAACTTATTAGAAACCAACTTCACCCAAATGTTGAAGCAGCATTAGGTTTAGAAGGTTTTCCAAAGAACTACAAACAACTTTCCCCAGAACACATAGCCTATGTTCGCCTTATGTATGGAGACGACAGCCAACAAGTTGCTGACTTCTTTGCTCGTTTCTTGGGTGGGAACATAACGCCTGTTGCCTCAACAGACGAGACTGCTGTTGGTGGCTACATTTATCCGCTCTCACCAGAGCAGCAAACAAACTACGAAAACTATGACTATTGGGTTATGGGTTGGACTGGACTTGGTTCTCTAACAACCGACTATGCAAGAACAATAGGTGCGGAAGGAACACCACAAGCAGAACTTTCCACTTTGGAACGCGCTTTTTATTCAGGCTTTCCACAGGCTGCTGCCGCTGCTGCTTCATTTACGCCGCTTGGTAGGGTTGGTGTTGGTGCGGCTGGTGCGCTCGCACAACCTCTCACACCTATGAGAATGACCAGACCTACCTCTGCTTCTGCGAGCGACATTTATGCTCGCATTTCAGCCATTCAAGAAAGACTAAAACAAATAGACCGAGAAGAGAAGAAAGAGCGTTAGACTTGACGCTTCCTACATAATGAAGAAGGAGAAGACTTATGCCTATTGCTGACCCCTTTGCGCCAGTCGTAGCAGCAGCCACAGGAACGGAAAACCTTGGCTGGGACACTATTGACTTTGGCGACGGGACTTGGACATTCCACAACCCCAACACAACATTTGCTGGTGGCTATTCTGCTACGACTGACGGAGCAGGTAATAGTTCTTTTGAATGGTCGTCTATGACCGCTGCTACTGCTGCTGAAATGCCTACCAACAGCACCAGCATTGACTGCCCTCGTGCTTACAAACAACTATTCAAACCAGACGGCTCGCCTTACACAATAGCAGACTTGGAACAAAACATTACTTTGTTCGTCGGCATTAGCGATGTAAGCGTTCCTGCCCCCAACACCCCTGCTGCTATTGCTATTCTTGGACTAACCGCTGGGACTACCACCAATGTTCAAAGCGCAGTAAGGGACACTTATGGAATGAATGGGACTGGTTTCTTTTTTACCAACAACACAAACACATTCCCGCAGTTTGTGTGCTACACCACCACAGGTCAAAACACACAAGCCAACAGCGGTCAAGTAAGAGCGCAAGGTTCTTTCCCTATCAATGGTCGCTATGGCGGGACTTCTGTTTTACAGACCTTTACTGCTACTGGACAGAATGTAGTAAGAACCAGCCGCAACAGCAACAAAAACTATGGAGCAAACGGCAACCTCTACCTTACTTGTGTCTGGGGTGCTTACGCATTTGGAACTGACCTCTCGTCATTCACAGGTGCGAATGCTCTAAAAGCAAAACTACATTACAAGTTAGTCTCATTTGAGACACAAGCATAATAAAAAGAAGGAGAAGTTATTATGGCTAAAACAGGAAAGTTTATTCACAAAGGTTCTTGGTCTGGGACACAAGGTCTAAACCAGAACTACAAAGCAAGTGGTGCGAGCGGCATTGATGTTGCTCCAAACCAGAGCCAGTTTTACAACGAAGTTCTTACAGGTAAGTTGTCTTACTTTATGTTGCGCGGTAATAACCACGCAGCCAACCCAACTAAAATAACTGCGTTCATTACAGAGGACGCAGCAGGAGACACCATTATTATTCCTGAAACAGAAATGACCTTGACCTTTGGTCGCTCTGTTGCTGGTGGAACTTGGATGTGCTCTGCCCGGTTGGATGTTGATGTTCGCCTTTCCTCACCTACAACCACTTTGTTTGTGTGGGCAAAGACAGATGTAGGAACACTTGATGTAACAGAAGTCCAGTTGAACTGGGAGGAATAGTGCTATGGAACTGGAAGGTCTATTAGGCATTCTCGCAACACCAGCAGGCACAGCAGCGGTTGCTATTTATTTCGTCCATAAGTTTATGAACTTCCACAAAGAAAGTTTAGACAAATGTTTGGAAGAAGCAAAGGAAGACCGCACACTATTCAGGGAGGCAGTCTTGAAAATAGACACAAGACTTTCTTACTTGGAGAAACTTGTAGAAAAACTAATGGAGAAATAAAATGGAAAAACTAAAAGCGTTCATTGACCGCTACAACATTAGCCTAACTATTGTGGGAACAGCACTTGTTCTCTCTACTATGTTTGGTCAGTGTTCTTATGACTACACCACAGGCGACCTCGCTATTGAGACTAACCCTACTGGTGCTATTGAGGAATGGAAAGGTGAGCCTGATACAACAGACGAATAAAAAAGTAAGAGGACTTATTGTTCTCCCACCAGTAAAGGAATGGATAAATGCCCGCAGTAGGAAAGTTCGTAAAGTTATTCCACAGAGAACTAACCCCACCAATAACATTCACTAACACTTACAATGTTGCCCTACGAATAGACTTGCCTATTCCTAATGGCGCAACTGACTTGGGTGTTAGTAGGCTTACTGGTGTTGTAGGACAGGTGCGTTTATTTGGTTCAGCACAGACAGGTGGAGCAAAGAACCTAACTATCTTCTGGTCAAAGAACCAAGCAGGCACAGACCTTTTATTTGAAGGTCTAACCAAGCCAGTCTTTACTTCTCCCTTCTCTCCAACAGACTGGGCAGTAGACTTTGACTACGACAAACTTATGGTAATAAAACCAGAGGAACACCCAGAAGGAACTATTAGTTTGTTTGGTGTTGTCTCGTCAGGCACACTAACCTGTTCTCACATTGACTTCTATTGGGAAGACATAGGCTAAACAAAATAAAACCCAAACAAAGAAGAACCCCTCCAAGTTATTCAGGAACATTGGAGGGGTTCAGTGTTTGGCGGTTTGATAATAAGGAGGTTTATCTAATGTCTTGTTAGAGAGAGAGGAATGTTATTCCTCATAAGTAGAGAGAGCGTCAAGGGCTTGGGTTATTTTTCTATCCAGTTCCTTTATTCTCTCGCTCGGCTCTCTAAATACATTGTAACCAAATAGGTTCTCCAAGTCAAGGGAAAAGAACCAGTCAGGTGGTTTTTCTATTTTGTCCCTCTGGTTCTTCGGCTTCTCGTCCAGCAGGTAAGACAACGGGAGGTGCGCTTCCTGCGAGGGCAGTCCTAACCTCTTCCTCATTAGTCTCACATTTAGAATAACCAGTCTCCTTTGTAGAATGTCGTTTATTATTTTCCCGTTTCTCACATTCAATGGAATAAACATTTAGTCCTCCGTTGTTAGTCTTTCCCATTTGTCTTCCTCCTTTCTTATTGTAAATAAATGACCAGCCTCTTTGTTTTCCCAGCCTACCTTTACTATTCTACCATTTCTATTTTGCTGGTTCTCATTACGACAGAAGGTAAGGGCTGGGTCATTCTCTATTATCCATCGTTGTAGTTTGGGAGCAGAGAAGAAATGAATAAGTCCAGTCCTCTCATTTACAATAACTACTATGTGTAAGAACCCATTGGTTGTAGCCTTCCACCAGTTAGGACGAACCTTGAAGTTATTGTCCTTCCAACTTTCTATTACGAATGTAGCACAGGGCGAACCTTTGTAAAGACCAGAAAGTGTTTTGACTTCTGCTCCTTTTGTTTGTCCTTCCTTATTGTAAAGAATGTAGTCTGTCTCCCAGTCTAACCCACAATGCTGGAAGACCCAATGGTCTGTTCTCTTCCAGTCTCTTATTACTTTCATTTCTTTTAGTTGCTCAAAGAAACTTTCCGTTAGGCGTTCTCCTCTCTCGCCTTGTTTCAGCGAGGTGTAAAATGTTTCTCTCATTTGTTTATTGCTCCTTGTAAGCGAGCATAGAATGCCTGCCTGTGGTGGTAGAAAGTCTTGCGACTGACTGAACCGAATGGATAGTTTATTACCCTGTCGTTCTCATAGACAGGCTCTAAAATGTGGAGAGCACAGAAGTAAATAAACTTCTCTCTCTCGTCAGCAAAGTTCTCAACATAGTTGTGAATAGCCGTTAGTGTGTTTTCTTTTTCCATTTGAACCTCCTTGTTATTGTCGTCTGGAAATGTAGTCAAGTCCTCACCAAGAATAAAGAGCATCGCTTTCTTTGCTTCTTCATTCTCGTTTTGTTTCATAAGCCTATGGTAAAGCCGACCAATAAAAGACTTACATTCTTTTTTAGTCCAGCCACGAAACTGCTTCTGCTGGGAAAGGTCAAACCAGTCCCATTCAGTTTCTAACCAGCGTCGTCTGTAAGCCTCTGTCTGGTTTCTGTCGTGTGTTAGAATGTGAGCATAAAGTTCGCTGGCGAAGTCCTCTTCATTCCAGCCATAGTGTCTGCTAATAATGCCCCACTTGTTTGCTGGGGAAAGCCAACGCTTTACAAGTTGCTCGCAAACATTCCAACAATGTGCGTGTTGTAGTTCTCTCTGTTCTGGTTTCATTCATTAGTTCCTCTTTATTTCTTGCCGCCAAGCAAGGGTTAGTGTTAGTGTGTCTTTACATCCTAACATAAATAAATAGTTAGGTCAAGCAGAAAAGGAAGAAAAAGTTCCTACTTTATGTAATGTTTTTTTATTAGTAGAAAATGCTGGGAGGGTAGAAAAAAACCTAAACTTTTTTTACCCATTGTCCTGACTTTGTGTCCTGTGTATTATGTAGAGGGTTGAGAAATGTCGCATCCCTCCCTGCTGAACAGCACACAGCAAACTGCTGAAACCTAATAGGAGAACAAATGAATGTTAGAAAGCAAACTGAACAAAGACATAGAGGCTGAAAGTTATTTACTTGATAAGAAAGTTGAAACTGAAAGTTATGAAAGTAATAAAGTTGAGACTGAAAGTAATAAGAATAAAGAAGAATGTTATGAATGTAAGAAAAGAAATGAAACTTACAAAGTTATTATTGAAAGTTTATTCTTTGCTGGTGCTTGTTTCCTTTCAGGCTTCCTGACTGGTCTTTCATTTTGATAAGAATAAAACTAAATAAGAAACTAAATAGTAAAGTGTGGGGTGAAATAAACTAATAAGGAAACTAACAAATGAAAGAAAGTGAGAGAGAAAAAAGAATAAAAAGAAATAAGTATGAAAGAGAAACAAGACTGAAAGACGACTGGCGTTATTTGAATGTAGGAACAGACACTTACAAAATAGATAATAGTTTGAACTACAACCCAGAAGACGACTACATTGCTATGCTGGACGGAGAGGAAGAACCTAACCTTTCACCTTGGGAGAGAACAGAACTTCCCCCAGCAATAGAACTTATTGAATGTCTTGATGAAAGAAAGAAACAAATAGTTTTTCTTTACTACTGGGAAGGTAAGTCTTTCAGTAAAATAGGAAGACTAATGGGCTTCACAAAACAGAGAGCACACCAGTTGTTTGGTGAGGCAATAGAAGAAATAAAAGAAAATGTCTTGACTTCCCAGAACAGGTAAGTTATTATGTTTGTGTGTGTTGGTTAGTGTGTGAGAATAATAAGGAGAAAAGAATAAATGAAACCAGAAATAAAACTAATGTTAGGTAGAGGTGAAGAGAAACTAAAAGAACTTCCAGCAGAAAGTGTAGGTGCTTTGGTGACTGACCCTCCCTACCTCATAAACTTTATGGGAGCAGACTGGGACAAAGAGAATAGTCCAGCAGCGTCAGCAGACTACTGGAAGGAAGTCTTTCGTGTTATGAAGACAGGTGCTTATGGTGTTGTCTTTGGTCATAGCCGTCAGCACCACAGGGTAATGGTTGCTTTGGAAGACGCTGGCTTTCAAATAAGAGACTGCCTTATGTGGGTCTATGGTCAGGGCTTTCCAAAGAATAGAAATGTTGGTGCTGATGTAGATAAGTTGCGAGGCAAAGAAAGAAAAGTTATTGGTAAGAACCCAAACCACAGAGAGACAGAAGGCTCTTACAAGTTAGGCTTCCAAGGTGGTAAAGGTTCAGGTCTAATAACAAAAGGTGAAGGTGAATGGGAAGGTTGGGGCACAGCATTGAAGCCTGCTTACGAGCCTATTATTCTTATCCAGAAGCCAATAAAAAAAGGAAGCATAGCAAACAACCTAAAAGAAAATGGTGTCGGTGCTATGAACATTGACGCTTGTAGAATAGGCAATGAAAGGTTGGAGAGCATAGAAACAAAAACAGAAACAACTGGAACTGGCTGGAAGAAACACGGCTACACTACACCAGCAAGAACAGGAAGACACCCAGCAAACTTTATGCTTTCTCACACAGACGAATGTGAAAAGGTTGGAGAGCATAAAGAAAAAAGAAGTGGAGGAGAAAGAACTAAAACTATGGCTGGAACAAAGTCTAATGGTGGAGGTTCAATGAAAGAAGAAAGTGTTGTAGAAGAATGGAAGTGTAGT
>Ga0099849_1000150_pt1 | contig 29613 bp, 36 predicted proteins | sample CB_VirMetaG_4_FD_78177 | JGI IMG/M metagenome (GOLD analysis project Ga0099849, IMG submission 78177) | Freshwater to marine saline gradient viral communities from Chesapeake Bay - CB_1508_1M Viral MetaG | ecosystem: Environmental > Aquatic > Marine > Coastal | place: USA: Chesapeake Bay... | reverse complement strand
GTCCCCCGTTAAAAAAAGGGGTATGGTCAAGGATATTATTTGGAATAAAGACTGACATACCATCGACATACACCACCCCTAAAATTCGTTGCATGCCAATTAAGTTGTTGAAATCATTGATATTTTACCATAAATAGTGTAAATAAAAAAGCGTCCCCCGGGCTTGAATTACTGACCGCAGGGAGGTAATTGTAGCGTACCTTTGCCACTGCCGAATCCTATGTAATTTCAATAACTTACAACCCTGCCCCCTATACTCATATCCCTACTGCACATGACTAGACTTCTTTCTGGTTATGCGCTAATATATAGTCCTATGGTCGTACTAATTAAAGGTGTGGAATATACAGCCAAGTTGCTAGATAAGGAACACTACATTAAAGAAAATGAAGATAAGAGCTATGCTCATCTGGATAAAGAGAAGAAAGAGCTGACTTTTAGAAAAGACTATATATCCAAAAAAATAGTAATACACGAAGTAACTCATGCATATATCAATGCCTGTCACTTAGCTTCTTGCAGTAATATTTCTATGGACGATTTTGAAGAAATTATATGCGAGCTTATGGAAGAGCATTTAGACGATATTAGGCAAACAAGCAATCAAGTTTTTAATTTTCTTAAATCGGAGGTAAAAGGTGTTAGGCGAAAAAAGAGAAGATGAACTGTACAAATCATTGCCGCCATATATAAGAGTATTTACTCGGCTAATTATATGGCAGATCACATTATTGTACCAAATGTTAAAAAGGTTCGATATGGTGCCCCGGTTTGAGATAGTGACTTACGAGCACTATTTAGAGCAGATTGGGTTTGAGTTCAAATATTTGCTAGAAAAGCAGATGGAAGAAGCGGGAGAAGAGTTACCGCCAATAATAGAAGAAGAAGAGGATAAGGAGCCACCACTACAATGAAATATTTACTATTTATTATTATAGGTCTTTCAGTAGAAACAATCGGACCGTTTAATACTCGTAAGCAATGCGAAGATATTAAAGAGAAGTCTAAAAAAATAGCTGAAATATACTACCCGGGATTAGATTTTAAGATGGAGTGTAGAAAAGTAAAACTATGAGCACAGGACCAAATGGAAAAGGCAAATTAACCGCAAAAAAGCTAGAGACTATGAAGCGCATGTACATGGAATACAAGCCCATATCTCAAATAGCCAAAGTGTTTGGTGTGCAAAGATCAACAGTTAACTGGCATATAAATACTAATGCGTGGTCAGCCGAAAGAAAGTTGCAAGAATCAGAAGTATTCTCTTCATTCGATGATTCTAAGAAAGTAGATTTTGTAAATATGACTAAACACAGCGTTGCAATTATGACGCGCTCCCTAGAAGCATTGGCAACCCGCCATGAACCACCGACAATAAACGAAGCGACCAGAGCAGCAGACATATTAAAAACATTAGATAATATTCTTCGTCTGGATGAGGGGAAACCTACAGATATTGTAGAGAGTACAGAGAAAGCCATGGATGGAAAAGAGCTAAAAAAGAAGCTTGCTCTTGACCCATTCTCAAACATAGAGTCAGATGAGGAAAATGATGAAAAGAAAATTAATTAATGTTATTTTAATATTGGCAACTTCTGTTATTTTAAACAGATTAGTAGCACCAGCTCCGAAACAGCAAGTTATTGTTAAGCCAGAAGTAGATATTGGCAAAGAAATAGCGCCGCATGTAGTGCCATGGATTTCTGACAATGAAGAAACAAGATCGGCTACAGGATTTTACATAAATTATTACGGTAAATACAGAATACTAACAAATAGGCACGTATGTGATGCGCAAATAAATAGGAATAAATCTCATTTTATACAATTTGGCGACTATGTTGGTAGAATACTGTATATAGACAAGCATCACGACCTGTGCCTAGTTAGCAGTAATAGAAAATCTGGACTAAAATTAGCTGATTACCAATCTATGCCATTAGAAAAGGTTGTATTAGTAGGCTATCCTCGCGGTATTGGCAAAGTTATACGAGAAGGGCGCATAATCGAGCAAGAATTACTAATCGCGCCATGGCTATTGCCCCACGCATTGCGTGTATATACTTATAGAGTGTCTACTCCTGCATACCCGGGCAATTCTGGCTCACCAGTAGTTAATACTAAAGGAAAAGTTACAGGAGTTTTATTTGCAGGCTCACCCATATATCCGTTAGAGCCTTTTATTGTACCGCTGCGCTACGTCAGAGCATTTTTAAACGAAGCCATATTTAAAATTAAACGAGAAGAATTTGAAAAATGATGATCTGCACCTAATATCTAGGGAAGAACAACTATATTTACAAATACTGGAAGATTTAAACAAGCCTCGCGGAGATGGGCTTAAGGTTGATCTAAAGACTAGGCTGCATAACGATCAGATTGAGCAGCTAAAACCATTGTACGATGAGAATAATGAGATAAACTCAATGTTCCTAGCCTGCGGGCGTAAGTATGGCAAAACTGAGCTTATGGCATACGTCCTATGGCGACATGCGTTGTTAAATCCTAACTCATCTTGCTACTATGTCGCACCAGAAAACAATCACGCCAGAGAAATCTTATGGAGAAACGGCAGGATACAAAAATTTTTAGCTGAAGATTGTAAAAAGTATATAAAAAAGATAACCGATCAAGATATGACTATCTGGTTTAAGAACGGATCGTTTATCAGACTAATCGGATCAGACAACTACATGGTAGCCAACGGTCTAACTCCAAGTATAGCCGTTTACGATGAGTTTAAAGGATTTAATCATAGATGGCATACAGAATTTGCACCTAACCGAGCCGCAAAAGCCGCACCGTTAATTATAATCGGTACAAAGCCAAGGTCAGGTAACAAGAATATGGATCAATATGACGAAATATTGGAGTATGCTAAGGCGCATCCTAAGACTTGGTACGTAGCAGAGCGAACTACGTTTGACAACCCTATAAATCACTTACCGGCACAAAAAGAAGTTATTGAGCAAGAGATTGCACAGTTACTAGCCAGAGGTGAAGAAGATGTTGTGCAGCTAGAATACTACTCTCGCCGCATATCTGGTGGTAAGCGAGCAATATTTCCAATGTTTGATAAAGAAAAGCACGTATTTGCCCATGACGAGCTATATAATAAAATTAAGCGAGATGTAAAAAAGCTAGATTGGTACATAATAAAAGACCCGGGCACGGTCACATGCTTTGGCGTACTAATTGCAGCCATAAATCCATACAGTAAGGAGATATACATACTAGACGAGATATATGAGACAGACCAGAGAGAAACCAGTACAAGGAAGATATACCCGCGATCAGAAGCAAAGGCGCTGGAACTGTATCCCGGCTCAAATATACATGACGACTTTATCAAAACTGCTGACGAGGCTGCTGCTTGGTATATGAACGAGGTCATGGATCAGTTTGGCGTATATTTCTCACCAACAAGTAAGAACCATAACAAAAAAGAAGACGGCATATCATTAATTAAAGATATTATGCTATTTAATCTTATACAAATAAGCGATAGATGCACAAACTTGGCTATAGAGATAGATAAGTATGCATTGGACGATAGAGGCAATATACCTAAGAAGCATGACCACTTGATAGATTGCCTAAGATACTTACTTGCTGCCGCCCATTACAACATGCATGAAATGCTGGAGGCAGTAAGAACTAGATCGGATAGAGATACTATACAAAAGAACAGATTTAGAGACCCGGGCTTTGAGGACGAGGAGCCGAAAGATTGGATGGCTAACGTATTTAAGGATTGGACTTGATTTTTTCTATTAACATGTACTATAATCGTACTAAATCAGGAGGCAGGGTATGGAAATGGGACTCATATATGGGGCAGTGATTGCCTCACTCTTTTTAGGGGTTATATCACTCCTTTTAGCGGTAGTTGCCCTTATAAAGATAATAGCTGCGGAAAAAGCTACTCATACGGTACAAATGGTGCCCATGGACGAAGAGATTGATAGAGCCAATCAAGATTTTATAAATAATTGGGCTACAAGCGAAGAAGCTATAAAAAGAGAAAGAAAATTATACCAAGAGGAACTAGAAGAAGATATGCCTGAGTTCGCTCTTAACGATGAAGATAAAGAAACATTTAGTTTATAAGGAATAATTAATGTCTACACATGACTTATTTGACGAATTAGAAGATTATCAGCTAACCGAAGAGGTTAAGCCATTTTACAAAGTATTTAACAAAGAAAACGATAAAGAACTTCTGTCTTGGTTAGTCCAAGTCAAGAATGCGCTCATCCATAACGCAAAGACCCGAACACTAGATCAGCGAATGAATTTAACAGCCTACCGTGGATTAAGCCTTAATAGATGGGATCGCAGAAAAGACTACAATGGACTAAAAAGAATGCAGAGAGCTAATAAGTTTATTATTAACCATCTGCGTGACTTGACTGAGACTAAAGTATCACAAATGACCCGACTAAAACCCGCAGTTGAAGTTCTTCCCTCGAATGGGGAATATGAAGATCGCGCAAGTGCTAAAGTAGTCGGGTTACTTATTCGACATTTATTCTACATAAATAACATTGACTTCATGGTGCAACAAATGCATAGACATGCTCGTATTTTTGGCGAGTCATTCTTATTTATAGACTATGATGAGACTAAGGGAGACTTAGACCCATTGTATGTAGAAGCTAGAAACGAGGGTATAGACAGCATTGAGTTGCCAGACGGTTCTGTACATGATATGAAAAAGCCATTAAAGACTGGTGACGTATCTTACGACTTAGAATTACCTTGGCGAGTATTGATGCAAAGAAAGCTTAAATTAGAAGACGTAGAATACTCGTTTAGAATAAAGGTTGAAGAAACAGAGACACTAAAAGAAAAATATCCAGACAAAGCCAAACAGATTAAGAAAGAAGAAGACTTAAAAATGTTTGACATCGAAGATTTAGAGGATAGATTCTTAGAAGATCATGTTGTAGTATATGAGTTTTACCATAAAAGAGTAGCAGACAAAGTGCCCGAAGGTGTTTTTATACGATTTACTGATTCAGTAATACTAGATAAGGAACTAAATAAGTTTCAGCACGACAAATTAAATTTTGTAAGACTTACAGACCAAGATGTGCCAAATGTATTAAACGGCGTGTCTGCTTATGAAAGTATATTGCCATTGCAAAAAATGTATGACAATCTTTCTACACTAATTGCTAAAAATATTTACTTAACTGCACATGCCAAGTGGATGATGCCCCGAGGCGCGGCTAAAATTGAGCAATTAGGTAATGACAATACAATAGTTCAGTATCAAGGCGGTATCGCACCTCAGTTAGTACAGGTTATGCCAAATCCGCCAGAAGTATATAGCTTTAGAGAGGCAATTAAACAAGACATGCAAACCGTCTACGGCTCCCAAGGAATAAGTCGTGGGGAAATTCCAAAAGGAATTACGGCTGCATCTGCGCTTCAGTTCCTAAATGAATTGGAGAATGAGAGAAATAGTACCGATATTTCTAAGCACTCTTTTCTAGTTCTCGACATCGCAAAGATGTCTGTAAGCGTAGCTGCGGCTAACTACAGGATTGATGATGGAAGAATGGTACGCATAGTCGGACAAGATAATAAGCATTTAATTAAGCATTTTGACGTAGCTAACCTGCACAAGTCATATGATATTAGATTTGATAACTCTACAGGACTGCCTGAGACTAAATCTGCTAAAATCCAGAGAATTATGGATACAATGCAACGTAACCCTAACTTATTTGCTCCCGAGCGATGGGAAGAGTTGTTAGACCTTGGGGATGCAAACAGAATGGTCAAGTTAGCAACAGCGGCAGTGCAAGCAGCGGACTCTGAGAATGAAGATATGTTAGCAGGAGAGCCTGTAGGTATGCCGGAGGACTGGGAAGATCACATTTCTCACTGGCGCTCACACAGCGCGGCTATTCAGTCCAGAGTATTTAAAGAAGAAGCCCCACCAGAGGTAAAACAGCAGTTCAAAATACATTTACACGTAACTGAGCAGCTTATGTTAGAGAAAGCTAAAACTAACCCATTGTTTCAAGCAAAGTTAGCAGAGCTACAAAACTTTCCCATATTCTTTCATGGGGATATGGATGCACCGTCGTCTGCACAGCATCAAGAAGCCATGGTTCAAGGACAATCTAACAGAGGCGACGTTGTAACCGGACAAATACCGGGACAATCTGTAGAAGATAAGGAAAGAGAAAGTAATTCTTGATTTATAATTTAGAATGTACTATTATGGTACTAATGTGGAGGATTTATGAGTGACGAGGTTAATTTTGGTGCCGACCAAAGTTTTGACGTTTTTGATGAAGTAGTAGAGACAGGAGATTTTGATGTTAGTGACGAAAGCGGTGGTGAAGAAAGTAGTAGTGAAGATAGTGAAAGCGTTGATAATAGTGGGGATCAAGTTAGTGACGGTGAAGATAGCAGTGTTGCAGAAGATATTGCAGATGTTGAAGAAAGTGCAGAAGAAGTAGAAGCGGATGAGGAGAGTGAATCTGAAGAAGCCGAAGAAGAGGAATCAGAATCACAAGAAGACGAAGAAGATCAAGCAGAAGCAGACAGTGAGAGCGAAGACGGAGAAGATGACCAAAGATCAAGTGCTGAGTTGGTTGAAGCAATTGAAAGCGGAACGCTAGAGATTGAACTTGGAGAAAACACCGTAACTCTAAAAGATTTGAAAGACGATTTTATTGGTAGACAAGAAGTTGCTAGGCGTTTTTCAGATTTAGATGTGCAAAGGAAAGCACATGATCGTGATGTAGAGGAGATTGAAACCTACATTAACGATTTTGCAGGGCTTATGCGAAAAGGTGATGCCATGGGAGCAATGTCTTACTTTGGCACATTTTCTGGCATGCCGCCACATCAGGTTAAAGAGGCGTTAATAACGCAGCTCGGTCCTGAGATTATTAGACGGCAACAAATGACCCCGCAAGAAATTCAGGCTGAGTATTTGCAGGCTGAGAATAGTTTTTTACAAGGACAACGAGAATCTGAAGCCAAGATTAGAGAGGAGGAGCAAGCCCAAGCCGCACTCCAAGACTCGATTCGGAATCTTCGGGAAACTCATAATATACAAGAACAGGAATATCGAGAAGTTGAACATGAGCTTCGCGAGACTCTTGAGCAGGGAGAAGAATTGACACCGGAAACAGTAATAGAGGGCGTACAGTTTAAGCGCGACTTTATTCTAACGGAATCAGTTTTTAGCAACTACTCAGGGCAACTTAGTGAAGAGAATGGTGAAATGTTTTTTGATAGTTTGTTGGATGTTAAACAAAAATATCCACACTTTACGGAAGAGGATTTAAAAGAAGTAGCCGAGTCTGCGCTTGCGCAAATAAAGCAATCTTCTGTTAAAGAAAAGTTAACAAAAAAGGTGACTGAAAAGAAAAAGATTCAGTCTAAGAAAAAACAATCATCCCAGATTCAAGAATCGGAAGAGATTGACCCGGAGCTTGAAGACTGGCTATAAAAGGATAGAATATGTCAAGTTGGACCTATACCGCTTCAAACGAAGCAAACCTAATGAAGATCAAATATGCTAGATTGATCGAAAAACAATTTAATATGGAAAACCCTCTTTTTGGTAGAATTAAAAAGTCTCAAGACTTTGTTGGTTCTCAAAAAGACTACCCAGTAGTACAATCTATTGGTGGTGGTGTTGGAGCTGGTTCTCTACCTACTGCTAATGAGAACAAAATTAGCAAAGCTTCTCTTTTGACTAAGAAACTTTACGCTACTGTTTCTATCGACAGAGAAACTATGAAAGCTGCTAAAACTGACGAAGGTTCTTTCGTTAGAATGACTAAATACCCAGTAAAGATTGCCACCAAGTCTTTTAACAGAAACTTGGAAAGAATGCTTACTAGAGCACCTGCTGACGGTTCTTTGGCTGCCGGTTCTGCTAATAACAGTAGTGTAACTGGTATTGGTTCTGCCGCTAGTCCGTACATCGTTTCTTTGGATGAGGCTGGAGTTTACTCTTTAGCACATGCAGAGTCAATCGAAATTGGTGACCTTGTAAATATTAACGATGAGACTGCTGATCTTGAAGTTGTAGACGTAAACGTAGTTTCTGCGGTTCCCGGGGCTATCGACATCGAGATTTCTTTAGTAGGAAGCTCTACTAGGTTGGATGCGCTTGTAGCTGCTCCAAACGGACTTGACGCTACTGATGACATCTTTATGCAAGGTTCTAAGGACAATGAACTTCAAGGTTTAGAGTCTATCATCGCTGCTACTTCTGGTTCTTACAAAGGTATTACTGTAGGACGTAGATGGAAATCTTACAGCAAAGATGCTTCTTCTGCTGCTCTTTCTACAGACCTTATGAATGACGTAGTTGTAAATATCAAGAGACAATCTGGTGAATCTCCAGACATGATTCTTGCTTCTTACGCACAATACATCAAGTTGTTAAACCTTCTTGAAGACCACAAAAGATACCAACTTCCTGCAAGAGACAAGAAATTTAAAGGTCAAATCTCTTTCTCAGGTGTTGAGTACATGAGTCCAGATGGGGTAATTCCTGTAATGGCTTCAAGATTTGTATCTGACGAAAAGATGCTTTTCTTAAACTCTAACCACATCGAGCTATGCTGTAGACCGGGTGGATTTGAGTGGTTTGACGAAGATGGAACTGTTTTCTTGAGAGAGAGCGGTGACTCTTACGAAGCTCGTTACGGTGGATACTGTGACTTCTTTGTAAACCCACACTTCCAAGGTCAATTGGATAATTTACAATTATAATAACTAGGCGGGGTTAATAGCTCCGCCTTTACCATCCCTCCCAAGGGTGACAGGAGAATCATTATGGCACTAGCCGGACAAAAAAGATCATTAAAATCAAGACAAAGAGAAATTCGTCAACTACACTTCATCGTAAGTGCTGACGGAACAAGTGTAACAGGTTTGGACAAAAACCAAGTTTCTGTAGCTGATACTGGAACTGGCGTTAAGACTGTAACTTTAGACGAGGCGTTTGCTTCTGCTGACTACAGCGTTCAAGTAACTGTTGCTACTGCTGATGCGATTGCTAATGTTGAAATCACATCTTCATCAGTATTTGTTATCGACACATTAGACGCTACTGACGGAACAACTGCTAAAGACGCTGCTGTTCATGTTTGTGTAACTGGTTCTGACGTAACTGAAAGATACTAAGGCGATGAGCGAGCCTCCACGCTCCGTCGAGGGCAGGACGTAAACATGCCCACCTTAAGGATTATATGGCAAGATCAGATAAAGTACCGTTTAGAAGAGAATTTAGGCTAGAGTCTAACGGCTACGTTGGTAGCGAAGATGGTTTTTTTGTAGGCGACATACTGAGCTTGCACGTAGATATAGTAGATAAGCAGGCGGGCTTGTTAGTTCAAGGCAAGGTCGGCAGGCAAGGTGATTGGGAAACAATATCCAGTACAGGTAATGTAAAAAGTTTACCAAATATAGATATTCGAGAGTATGAATATATTAGGATACAAGCTTTTAACATATCTTCCTCTACCAATATAATTCTTTTTGGTTACGAACAAAATATTTTACAAGAAGTTTTAGAAACAGTCGCTACTGACAGGGACTTTAATAATAATATAGAAATTAAATGTTTGCTAGTAGAAATAAAGCAAGAACTAATTAAACTAAATCTGCAAATGGCAGAGATTACAGGAGAAGAAATATGATAATTGAAGACGGGACCGGTAGCGGTAAAAAAGCCAAGGTCAATAAAGATAACAAAGTAGAGGTTAATGCAATAACTCTGTCAGAGTACGAAGAAGCGGCTCTTGAAGGACGCGCTTTTAACATTAACACTGAAATTATAGCTTTGACCGGAACAGGTGAAAGTGCGGTCTTGTATGTGAAGAACAATGAAGCACAGCCAATATCGATACAAGGATTTTTTGTTGGTGTAGGAGCTTTATCAGGGACTACTAGTGACTCTATTCTAGTACAAGCGTTTATTAACCCTACTGGCGGAACAATTGTAGATAATGCTTCTGCAATCACTATAGCCAACAGAGATTTAGGTAGTACTAAGACTTTTTCAATAGATGCGTACAAAGGCGTAGATGGGGACACACTTACAGGACAAGACGCTACTCCTATTTTATATCAATTTCAAGGCGGGTCTAGTAGAGTATTTGGTACAGTAAATTTAGTATTGCCAAGAGGTGCTAGTATTGGAGTTACAATAGATTTGAACACTACTGGTGGAGCAAATATTTACGCTGGTTTTACAGGATTTGTAAGAAAAGAAGAAGAGTAAAATGAGTATAAAAAGTCTAATTCAAGATGGGCTAGGTAGAGGCAATATAGCCAAAGTAGACGAAGATGGGGCTATAGCAGTTGTAATGCACCCTCATCCTCCGAAAGATGATATTGATGCCGCCTTTCCGTTTAGACAATATTTTACAGACGACGGCACAGCCACAGGCAGCAACGATATGCGGGTAAATGGCAGTGCTACGCCTATTGACTTTACTGTTCAAGCCGATCCTGAGATAAATATTTATATAAAAAGCGTGAGTGTGGTTATTGTCGATGCCGGGGCTTCCTTATCGGAATTTGGAAATTTAGCTGCTTTAACCAATGGTGTAGAATTTTACTGGGAAACGCAGGATCAGGGTATTGTGACAATTGCTGACGAATTGCAAACTAACTTTGACTTTGTAAGATTGGCAATTGGGGAGCCAAGTTTTGGAGATGGGGCTACTGCCTTTACAGCAAGTAATATATCTGGTCAATCAGAAGGATTTTTACCAGTATTAGATTTTCAAAAAATATTTGGTTTGCAGTACGGAATAAAGTTAAGAAAAGGTACGAAAGACAGACTATTTTTTAGAATAAATGATAATATAACAGGTATTGATGAATTTAATGTCATAGCGTATGGGATAAAGTTTTGAGAGCACTATTAAACTTACTAAAAGAAATAGTTTTGGGTGTAATACTTGCACCATTAAACGCGATTATGATAGTCATCGCTTCTCTACATATTTTAATAAATATTTTACTATATAGATATAAAAGGGTTATGAACGACATAAGAAGCGTCATACCAATAACAATACACAAGTTTAAAATGTGGAAAAGGTACAGGAAACGAGGCAAGTAATGGCATTAAAGGATGATTTAGCAAAAATTGACGCTAAGGTAGATAAGCTGGATGATAGATTGGACAGTATTGATGTACATATGGCAGAGTATAATGAGCAGCTAAAATACCATATAAGAAGAACGGACATACTGGAAGACGAGCATAAAGGCGTTATAAAACATATTTCTATGGTGCGAGGAGCATTGACGTTACTAGCCAGTTCTGGTATAATTCTCGCAATAGCAAAATTAATTGATTATATTCGGGGGTAGAGTGGATAAGAAAGAGATTTCTTTAGAACTATTGCAGGAGATACTGGATTATTTACAAATACGACCATATAACGAAGTGTTTCCATTAATACATAAAATCTTAGAAGAAATTAATAGTAAGGAATAATATGGCAGACGGATCAAATAAATTTAAAAATAGTATTAACTTAAAGCCGCAATCAGGCGACCCAAGTAACCCGGCTGAGGGTGACGTATTTCGTTCAGACGGTACTTCACGGACAAAAGGGTTGTGGGAGTATAAGGACAATGTTTGGACTCAGATCGGTTCTGGAGCCGGGGGCGGGACGACTATCAACCTTGGTGCGACTATAACTGCTTGGGAAGAAAGTGATTTAACTTTTGCAGATGTATTAAAAGGGCAGACTACAGACCCAACTATAGCAACTTCTCCAGATTTAAATAAAATTTGGTATAGAAGAGTGGGTGATGAGATTCAAATAAAAGGTAAATACCGCCATACTAATAATACAGGAGCCACGGCGGGAAGTGGGTCATATTACTTTGATTTTTCTTCTTTTGGAGCCATAGACTTAAATAAATTCGCAAGACTTGGAAATAGGACAGGTCAGCATTTTTTTAGTGTAAGAGACACAACAGGTGCTTATGATGGTCAGTTAAATGATGCCACTGAGACTGATGCTGCATTCTTTTTAAACTCAACTGAAAGTAATGCTGATGCACGACAATCTAACGTAGGAGGTTCAGTTAAGCCTATAACCGCAACCGACTATACATTATCATTTTACGTAGCATACCCAGTCCAAGGCTGGTCAGTTGCCGATATTCCAACCTCCACAGATGGGGTAGTTGTAAGAGGTGCTGGTAATGGGGGAACTTCTCTTACTGCCGGGACTACTAATATAGATTTCACTGAGGTTGAAGACACTGCTTCTGCATGGGATGGGTCTCAGTTTACTGCGCCTGAAACAGCAAATTACTCTATCAGCGGGTCTGTTAATTTTACAACAACAGCAAACAGGTTTATATCGGCATATATAGACGGAACTCTTTCTAAGATTCTAGGAGCAGTAACACTATCGTCTGGTGCTTTTTACGGAGAGGTAAAACTAAACCAAGGCGAAGTGTTATCCATCAGAAGTGAGCAAACTGGAACATTATTATCAAGTAGTACTTTTCACCACATCCACATACAAAGACTAGGCTTCAACACAATCATAAATAGAGAAGGTGTTTATAAAAACTACATGGAGCCAGACAATAGTTCAATCGAAGAGGATATTGGAGATTGGGTTGCCTACGCCGATGCTGCGGCTACAACGCCAGTAGACGGTGTGGACGGATCACCAACCATCACCGCAACTAGAAATACGACCGCCGCACTTCGCGGAACCGGGGACTTATTATTTACTAAAGACGCGGCTAATAGGCAGGGTGAGGGGATAAGCTGCCCATTTGTCATTGATATTGCAGACAGGGCTAAAAAGTTAACTATAAGCTTTGACTACTCTACCAGTGCCAATTATGCAGATGGTGATGTTAAAATATTTATCTATGACCTGACTAATAGCAATCTAATTAGAGTAAATGGGGAAGATTTAAAAGCGGTGTCCGGGCAGAGCACGCACTATGCACAATTCCAAACCGCGCCAGATTCTACAAACTATAGATTAATTATACACCAATCAACTACGGAAGCTACGGCTTATACTATCAATTTGGATAATATAAGGGTTGGTCCGACGAATCTAGCTAAGGGTGCGATTGTTACTGATTGGGAGAGTTTTACACCTACTGGATCATGGGACACAAATGTAACTTATGGGGGGAAATATAGAAGAATTGGCGACAGCGCAGAAATACAAATAAAAATAAATACAACAGGCGCACCAAATGCAGCTCAACTATCCGTTGATTTACCTTCTTTTTTAAGTATCGATACTAGTAAAATAGTTGATACAGGTGTAGCTAGTAGACCAACTGGTTCGGCTAATGACTCTGGAAGTGAAAATTATCTAATATCCGTTAAAAGAACATCTGCTACTAATCTTGTTATTAGGGGATGGGAAACAGATGGCGGGGCTGGTAATGATGTTGAAGAAGCAAGTCAATTTAATGCTACTTACCCTTTTGTTTGGGCAAACGGTGACTCGTTAGAGTTTACTGTAACATTTCCAATCCAAGGCTGGTCTTCCGAAGCTGTAATGAGTGAAGATTTGGGTGGGAGAGAACACATAACCGACATTTATCAAGCATTATCCCAAACATTAACTGACAACACTTTTACAAAAGTAGCGTTTAATGGAAGTGCTACAAAAGTTCAAAATACAGTTGCGGCATGGGATGAAACTAATTTTAGAATAAATATACTAGAAACAGGAAATTACGATATATATGGTAAAGGTAATTTTGGTTCTGGAGTAGATGATGATGCAAATATTGGAGTTACTTTTTATGTTAACGGTGCAGAAGTCATTAGTTCCCCCAAAACATTAATAGGAGGGACAAACGGTAATACAAATACTTTAGAGAGTAGTAGACCCGCAGTTAAATTGAATAAAGGTGATTATGTTGAAATGTATGTCTACTGGAATGATGTAGTCGGTTCTACTTCATGTACACTAACAGCAGCAAATTTTTTAATAGCAAAACGCTCATCCCCTCAAACAATATTAGAAACTGAAACGGTTGCGGCGAGATACAGTAGCAATGCTGGGCAGTTAATTCCCACATCTTTAGGAACTACTTTTAAAGCAGAAGATATAGATTACGATACTCATAATGCATATGACACTACCACAGGAGAATACACTATACCTGTTTCTGGAAAATACGATATAAAAATTAGGTTACATGCCAATCCCTCGGATAGTTTATCTACAAATGCTTTTTTTCAAATAGTTTTGTATGTTAATGGTTCAAGTAAAGAAGAACTAGGTTTTATAAAAAATGACTCTTCGGGGACTTTAAGCGAGTTTTCAGCAAATGGTTCCGCTCAAATTGACCTAGAAAAAGGGGATATTGTATCAATAACCTTTAGAGAAAATAGTACGGATGTTACTAATTTAAGTGCGTCTAATAGTCAAAACGTATTTTCAATAGCAAGGATTAAATAATGGCAAGCGATAAGAAAAAAATGGCATGCAACAAACCCACTAGTTCGGACAGGTCTGGAAAAAAGTTTAAAGTAAAAGTTTGCGGAAACGGTAAAGAAAAACTTATACATTACGGCGATGCTAATATGACAATTAAAAAAGATAACCCAAAACGTAGAAAAAGTTTCAGAGCCAGACATAGGTGCGATCAAAGCCCGAGCAAATGGACGGCAAGATACTGGTCATGTAAAAAGTGGTAAGAGGATAAATAATGATTAAACTAGAAATAGTAAACGAATTAAATGGAAGACGGTTTGGCGCAAAGTTCCAATCTAAGGCAGAAGCCGATGCTTGGGTACAATCTTGCGTAAGCAAAGGCTCATGGGGAAAACCAGAAAGAGTAATCTTAGAAGAAGATATAAGTGAAGAATTAAGAGCTAGAATACTAAGCACGGACATACAGGAAGCGGTTGAAGCCGTGGCTTATCAGCCCGCCATTGCCCCGATCCCGGCAGTGCCCGAACACTGGACAAACGGCGAGCAGGTCGTATATTTAGCCGAAGAAATACCGCTAATAGATGAGCAACCCGACCCAGCATTCATTCACATCCCGGCTAAAGAAGCGGTTGCCGGACAAGAAGAAGTGCAGGCAGTAGAGGCTCAAGAAGAAGTTATTAGACATACAGTAAAGGCAGATTATGTTATTACTGAAACAGATTTAAGCTTAGACGTAAATTTTAGAAATAGTCAGCAGGTAGAGAAGAGAAAGCAGGAGTACCCGGCGCTAGAGGAAATACTACATATTATTTTAGACCATGGCTTAGAGTCGCAGGAAATGATTGACCTGCAAGCATTACGCCAGATAGTAAAAGAAAAATACCCATTAGAATAGGAGACACACATGCCATACGGACAAAAGAAGAAAAAAAGTAAAGGATCATGGGCAGAGCGATTTCGCGCATCATTTAACAAAAGTTCTGTAGAAAAAGAAAAAGAACGCTCTCAAGACTTGTACCTAAAAAAGTTACAGCAAAGAAAAAAGAAAAAATCAGGATACTAGGAGATATAGATGCCATTTATTACACTTGGTTCTGCATCAGAGCTTCAGATAAAGGTTCCAACTGTCGGGACTACTGACTGGGGTGACACGCTAAGAACCGATACCTTTTTAAAAATAGCTGAGCACGATCACTCAGGCTCAGGTAATGGGGCGAATATTGGTGGTGGTTCAATAGCAAATGATAGTATCACCGGTGCTAAAATCAGACTAGCCAATGATGAGTATTTAAAGGCTAGAAACTTTTTAGACAATGCTAACGTAAATATTATTAAGATCGGCACTTCCGACGATATTGAACTAGGCGCGGCTTTAAAGCACGATACATACATAACCTTTACTGACAATGCCGGAACCGGGACAGTAAACGCGATTAAAATAAATACTAGCGATGAGATTGCCTTTGGCGCGGATATTGCAGGATTAATATTGAAGCATGACACGTACTTGCAAGCGGATAACTCCGGCGGTACCCCGACCAATGTTTTAAAATTAGATGCTAATAATGATCTAAGTTTAGACCCGGACATTAGCAAATTAGTTATGAAAAACAATGTTGCCATACAGTCAGACAACTTTGCCGGCACACCAGTAGATTTGATAAAGCTGGACGCATCTGATGAGCTTGTTATTGACCCAGACATAAACAAGTTAGTAATGAAAAATAATACATGGATTCAATCCGATAATGCGGGTGGAACGCCATCAAGCTTAATTAAATTAAACGCATCTGATAAGATTGAGCTAGGAGCAAATGTACTATCGTTAACCGCAGAGGCGCTTACTTCTGGCGATGTTACCATGAATAACACTGCCGCACTTGCTGATAATCAGACAGCTACTTCTGCATCAATAGTAACGCTGGGCACGGACGAAGCCTGCACAATACATTACAACATTAAAAGAAACGGTGATACACAGGTAGGTACGCTGCAATTTACAGATGTAGATACGATACCGGCTGAGTCTTACTCAGGAATAGATGTTGGAGTAACTTTTACAGTTTCCTCTGGCGTATTACAATATGCAACAACTTCTACAGGATTTGCTGCAACAATGACTTATATAGTAATAAAGGAATAACATGGCAGAGATGACAGAGAAAGAAAGGTTAAAAAGAGAATATGAGAAAGCGTTAGCAAAAAAAGCAGAGCGAAAAAGTTTTGAGTCTGCAATGAACGCACATTCGCTACAACAAAAGAAATTAGCCATGGCACAGGCTGGAGAAGCAGGCTATGAAACAGCAAAGTTAACAGGTGTTGATCCAAGCGAGGCTACAGCAAAAAGTGCTATGGGCAAATTAGGTGCAGCTAAAACTGCACTAGAAGCTGTTTCTGGACAGTCTGTTGGAGACATGCTTGGAGGTGGCGAAGGTGGCGGCGCTGCTAGTGGCGCTATGTCAGGTGCTCAGGCTGGGTTCAAAGCTTTCGGTCCTAAAGGTGCCATAATTGGCGGGATTGCAGGCGCGGTCATGGGAGCCGGAGCAGCCAGAGAAAAAAGAAAAGCACACAATAGAATGATTGAAGCTAAGAAACAAAAAGCCATGGGCGAGATTGCCATGGAAGAAGGTAGGCAGATTGGTCAAGCCTTGGCAGGTATGGGAACAAGAATAGGGGCATCACTAAGATAATTAAAGGAAAACAATGTCAAGATACGTATCATATTTAATAGACGATGTTAGGCAAAGTACAGAAAACGAGGACTTCTCCGAAACCATTGGTATAAAAGATGCAGAGTTCCTTCGCTTTTTAAATGATGCTCAGTATCGCATACAAAACCTAATAGTTCAGCAACACCCTAATATCTTTGTTAAGGATAAAACTTATAGCGTGGTTGGATCACAAGAAGCATACACGCTACCTAACGATGCTTACATGGGTAACAAGGTTACTAATGTAGAATACTCCCATCAAAGTACAGGGCTAGATTACTTCTACAACTTACGTCCTACGGTAAACATGAACAGAAAGTCCGGCACTAACTCGGGCTTCTCATATAACAGACCAGAGCATTACATTAGACGATCTAATCAAATATTGTTAGTGCCAGTACCAACATCTTCTACTGGTCAGCTAAGACTGTCTTACGTACAGCGCCTACCTAAACTAGATTTACGACGCGGTTCTGTAGCGACTGTCACACTAGACTCTAACAATAACACAATAACAACATTAACCTTGGATGTAAGCACTGACACCGTTGATACGACCGAACTAAGTAAATGGACTAGAGTATCGTTTGTAGATGCAGAAGGTAATGTTAAAATGAGTAACATTCAGGTAGATGCTGTATCCGGCTCTACTGGCGAGGTTACGGTCAACGCATCTTTTTCTTACCAAGATGGTGAGACTATCGAGGTTGGTAACTACATAGTCGCTGGAGATTATGCTACTACACACATACAGCTAGACGACATGGTTGAGAGATACTTAATTGCTTACGCAACTTTAAAAATTCTTCAAAGAGATTCTAACATAATGGACTTGCAAACACAGCAAAACATTCTACTAGAAATGGAATCAGACATTGTTAGTGCATACGCAGAAATTTCTGACGACATTACTGAAATACCAGACATAATCTCTTATGACGATGATTGGACATATTAATGGCATATTCTATTAACAAATATTATCAAAATATACTTGGACTAGACTTAAGAGTTTCCGACCTAAATAGAAGTCCAAATGCAGCCACAGAAGCGGATAATGTTCTATTTAGGCAAACAGGGGCACTTAGTAAACGCCAAGGTTTTCATATAAGAACAGACCTCGCTACTGGAGGCGCAGGTCTTGTTAAGTTTAACAACGTCGAAATCGGCACAGGTAACATTACGGAGGAATTGTTAATAATAGATGATAACTTACATTTGTACACACAACAAACTTATACTATTACATATACTGGGGCTGGCTCCGCTTATTACGATTTCTACTTAGACAAAGATGCGGGCGTATTTAAGTGGGACTTGTACGAAGACAATAACTTAATCTTTTCTGAAAACTGCGGCACAGGCAAGGGAGCGTCGGATACTACCTTGGCACAAATAAAAACATTGGTAGATGCAGAGACCGGATTCTCCATGACTATAACTGATGCGGGATCAGTGCCTATTGCATACTCGCCAATAACCAGAGTAAAAATACTAAACGCTACAGGCGTAGATAATTATTATTACACATGGACACAAGTAGATACGCCTAATGGATACGCTACACCATTTTCAGCACACTGGGCTATTAGAAACAATAGCGACTTTGAAATCGCTTCTACTGCCCAAGCCATAGACGTACTTTACATCTCTAATGGCTATGATGATTTACATAAGTATGACGGTAACCGGGTTTATAAGGCAGGCTTGCCTCAACCAGCCGCACCTACAGCTGGATCGGTCGCTGCTGGAGCTTTGACTGGTGACTATAAATGGAAAGTAACCTACGAGCATACTGATGCTAAACAAAATATTTTAGTTTCCCAAGCAAGTGAAACTTTAGACGTTACGCTATCTTCTCAACAGCAAGACGTTACAATATCTGTACTGGATGAAGACTCTGGCTACGGTGTTGCTCAGGCAATTATAAATGGAAACCAGAGTGGAGTAAATATAATAACAGTAGATGCTGGGCATGGATTAAAGGTTGGCGATCAAGTATATGTTGATGACGGTGTTAGTGGCGCGGTTGTAAAACGCGAAGTCACGGCAACATCAGCCACAACAATAACTATAGACGGAGATGCGGTAAATGTTACAAACAACGAAACATTGTCGCAGTTAAAAATATTACTATACAGAACTCAGGGCGGTGGTCAATTATTCTACCTAGTCACTGAGTTTGTAAACGATGGCTCTTTGACTAATTTTACTCACACTGATAATGAGGTTGATTCTAATTTAGTTATAGATTTTATAGAGCCGGTTAAAGTACCGGGCTTACCCCCTAAGTGCAGATACATTGACGTATGGCGTAACCAGCTAGTAATGACCGGGAATAGAGATAATGTTAATACGGTTTATTACTCAGACTTTGACGTAGAATCTTTTCCATTTGACCAATCATTCGTAACTGAAGCCAGACTTGGCGGTGGTAACTCGGGTATAAAGTCATTGGATAACACACTATTTATTTTTAAACCGCGCTCGGTTATTGCGGTTACAGGGGACTTGGGCACAGACAACTTTCAGGTAGATGGCTTGGGCGACGATGGGGTTGGCTGCGTTGCAAATGCCAGTATAAAAGAAGTTGAGGGTGTATTATGGTTCCTTGGTAAGAGAGGTATATACACAGTAGACAGACAGGGCTATAGAAAAATGTCTGAAAAGATAGAGCCAGAGTTTGACTCACCATATGAAGAGAAGCGGGCAGTAGCGCATTACTGGATAGAAAAAGATTTATACCTGCTACAGTTTCCTGTGTTCGACACCGATGCCGGGTCTAATAAATTTATAAACGAAACAAACTCTTTTGTATTAGTATATGACCTGTACAGAAAGTCATGGGTAAAATGGAATACGGTCAATTTTACTACCGGTGTGGCTGAGTATAACGGCGAGGTTTATATAGCGGGCAATAACCAAGACCCGGTTACGACCAATGCCACATCCTACTTGCACGTATTTATGGATACTGGTACTGAAGAAGATTATGCAGACCACACAGAAGGCATACTATTTTCATACAAGACTCACTGGGAAGCCATGGGTGAACCGTCGATATATAAGAAGTTTTTGCGCATTAAAGTACATTCACTTGACGGAACTATTAATGACTTTGAGACAGACAAGTTCTCAATAGACATTGCTACACAGCATGACTATGTACAATCAAACGAGTCTACGTTAAGCTTGGACTTTTCAGGTGGATCACTGGGCTGGGGCTTATCAGCATGGGGCACCTTCCCTTGGGGCGAGTCTAGGCTAGAGCAACTAACCAGTAAGCTGAAGAGTAAGAAGGCAAAGTCTTTGCGCGTAGTATTTACTAACGATAACTTAAAAGAGAATGTGCTAATTTCTGGCTATGAATTGCAAATAGCTGCGGCATACGATCTAAATATTAAGGAATAAATGTGGCTAAAATAAATTTAGAGCGAATCAGGGACATAACTAACATGGCAAAGCAGTTAGCCGTCGCTCTAAGAAACTTAACATTTGCAGATAACTTTGACTCTTTTGAGCAAGAGTTAGAAATACCTGCTACGAGTGAAGCCCGGATTAGGCACGACTTGAACACCGTCCCAAGTAGGTATATAATAGTGTCACAAATGGGCAATGGATTAATAACTAAAGGTACTACAGATTGGACCGAGAACTTTGCATATTTTTATAACAACGGTGCAGTAACGGTTACGGTAAAGATAGCAATTTTTAAATAAAAGGAAAGTAGGATGTTGGATATTAAATTTGATGCTAAAGCATTTGAAGCAGCACAGGCTAAAAAGAAAGCAGATGCTAAGGCTAAACTAGACGCAGAAGCAGCGGCTAAGAAAAAGGCAGAAGGCGAGTATCAAGCTAAGTTAGATGCGGCAGATCAAGAAACTGTATCAGGTAGAATAATGAAGCAAGCCGGTATGGAAGGCAGAACAGATGCCATGACTCAGGATATATTGAAAGGGGCGAAGTTTGGCGAAGCCGTTCTCGGACCAGATGGGTTAGGCAGATTAGGCGAGTCTGAAACATTGCAGGCTATGGAAGCTCAGGCAGCAGAACTGGCTAAAGGGTATTCTTCAGAAGAAATGCTTGCAAGACGCGAGAGGGCTAAAGAAGGTATTGCAGGGACTACTGAGGCACAATCAAGAGCAGCGCAAGCTGCGTTAGCCCGCTCCGGGGTTAAGGGCATGCAAGCTGGTATGCAACTAGCCGGTATCAGACAGTCAGGGATAGAGGCTACTGCGGATATGGAGCGCGATCTAATGATTCAAAATAGACAGGCTCAGATGGAAGGCTTAGGGATGCAGCAAGGTCTATATAGAGACAGAACTGACAGGCAACAATTTGACCTATCTCAAGCAGCCAAAGAAAAAGATATTGCATTACAATCCGGTCTCGGGTTTGCTCAAATGGGTGAAGCTAGACGAGCAGCAGAATTAAATAGAAAGGCGCAGGTTAAAGCCGCAAGAGCCGGTAGACAAAGATCATGCTTTATTGCCGGAACTAAGATTGAAATGAAGGACGGCAGTTTTAAAAATATTGAAGACATCCAGCTCGGGGATGAGACCAAAGGCGGGATTGTTTACTCAACCCACACTGGCTTAACAGACACGATATACAATTATAACGGAATCTTTGTTTCTGGTATGCATGCGGTTTGCGAAGATCGGGTTTGGAAACGAGTACATAAGACGGATGCAAAGAAGTTAGAAGACGGTATATTTAAAGTATATAACCTTGGAACTACTGACCATAGAATATATATTGACGGAGTAGAGTTTGCAGATTTTGATGAGACTAGTTATGGAAGTCAAATCTCTGACGCTGCTTCATTGGAGGAATTGAATTATGGAACTTTACGAGGAATACATCAAGATAGAGGAAGGCTATGATTGCTTATCCACTGACAATGCTTTTTGTGCTTATTCTGTTACCGGTGATGAGTTTTTTGTGGCTCACTGCTATGTCAGAAACCGCAAAGAAGGTCAGAGTAAAGTCTTCTTCGACCAAGTATCCGAGAAAGCCCGGGAGCTGGGAGCGAAATATATGACCGGCAATGTTGACATAAGCGAGTATAATAGAGATAATTATACACATAAACTTATGACAATGGTGAGGTACGGATTTGAAATTATTGCTGTTAATACTAATAGGGTTACAATCTACAAAGAGTTATAGTATGAGTGAATCTTATTTTGAAAAATTTAAAAGAATGATTTCAGGGTCACCTGATACTTCTAAATATAAAGATAGAGAAAATACTATTATAGAAGTAGCCAAAAAAAGAGGTTTAAAAGGAAATAAACTTCTTCAATTTATGGCACAAGTTAAAAAAGAGACAGGAGGCTTTAAGAAGTTTGAAGAAGATGCTTACTTCTCAATAAACGCTATGCGAGCAAATTTTGCTAAAGCTAGGGAGTTAGAAGACGGTACAATAGTAAAACCTTCTGAAGTAAAAAATTATTCTAGTTCCGATTTTAAGTTGACTGATGAGGAATTAGAAAATATATCTCCTAAATATCAAGGTACAAAAAATAAGTTTTTTGATACTTTTTACTCTGATAGGGAAGATTTAGGAACTGGACCAAATGAAGGTCATTTATATTATGGGCAAGGACCAATACAACTTACTGGTAAATATAATTTCAATAAGTATGATGTTGATCCTTCTAAGATGGGTGACTTAAAGTATGCTACTAATAAAAGTATAGATTATTTTTTAGATATATCTAAAAATATACCTGAAGAGACAGAGGATACAGACTTATATACTGAAAAAGTTAATAAATATACTAATACTTATGACCAGAGGAAATCATACTACCAACAGTACAAAGAAAAACATGACCAAGAAGCAAAGTCTCTTAAAGCTAAAGATTTTATAGAGCTTCCTGAGGAGTTACCGGAAAATAAGCAAGAAGTAGATGTAAATTACAATAATCAATTTTTACAAGCTATAAGAAACAGGATTAAAAATGAATCGTAAAAAATCCACTACCGCGCAAATTGCAGACCTATTTGAAATAAAATCAAATACAGTAACGGAACATTTAAAAAGCATTTATGCAGAAGGGGAGTTGGGTGAAAGTTCAACTGCTCGGAGTTTCCGAGTAGTTCGACAAGAGGGGTCAAGAAGTGTTGAGAGAGATATAAATCATTAAACCTTTTGGCGGGAATATTGTAGACAATTACTTAAAAAAATTACATAAGTTTAGGAAAAAGAAATGAATCGTAAAAGAACAGAAGAGGAAGAAAAAGAGTTAATGCTGGCTCAAGCCATTATTGAAAGAAGGGCTATCGAAAGAGAAATGCTCAAGAGACAAGAAGATGAAGCAGTTGAGCAACAGAAGCAAGCATTAGCAAACACCATGACTCAAGACATTCAGGAAAACGCGGACTCGGCTTTACAAGCAGTACAGAACGACACTGCCTTAACCTCTAACCAGAAAGAAGATTTAGTCATAGCTACAACTAACCCTATAGATGTTCAAAGAAGTGTCAAGAGAAATTTAGCCACTAGGGACGCACAGGAAGGGTCTAGTAAAATTAAAGACCAATTCTTAGACGCGCTTACATTTTTTGGTCCCCAGATTATAGGCGGCTTGTTTGGAGGTTTGGCAGAAGGTGATGCTGGAATGATTGCCGGTGCCGAGATGGGAGCCAAGATGCGCGACCAATATATAGATTATAATTTTAAGAAAATGGATCAAGAAAGAGAAGCAGCTAGGGCAGCCAGAGTAGGAGGAGGGTTGCAGCAAAGTAAAGAGTTTATGACCAGAGAGGGTAAGCCGCTCATGTTTGATCCGACTCGGGGCTTTTTAGATATGCAAGGGAGACCAGTAAGACAAGAAGATGTTGTGTCTGGTATTGAAAGAAGGCAAGAGGTATCTATAGCAGAAAGAAGAGAGAGCAGAAAATTAGCTGAGAAAAAATTTGGATTTGATAAGCAGAAAGCAGCTCAACTATCTGATTCGCAGATTAATAAAATTACAGACCTTAATTCCACAGAAGAGGCAGTCAAAGAAATCACATCATTATTCTCTGACGCTAAAACCGGACCGATTATTGGTAGAGTACAATCTTTAGGTCAGTTACTAGATGAAGCGCCCTCAGTATTTAACAAATTAAAGGCAGAGGCAAGTGCTGCCAGATTAGCATACCAACGCGCAACTTCTGGTTTGCAAGTTAATGAGAAAGAGATGCAGCTAATCGGATCAATTATCCCTAGTGAAAATGATGCACCGAACGTATTTAAAGATAAGTTGGAAGTATTTCAAAGAATTGTTAGTCAACATAAAAAATCTTTCGCAGCAGCTATTTCTTATGGTCAGCCTATTAAACAGGAAGTTATACAAAGTATTATGAAAGAAGTAGATTTGTTAGATAAACGATTAAGAGCACAAGGCGCTGCTTCTGTTAGACGGACTAGAGAGAGAAGGATCACTCCAGCAGATATAGATAAAATGAGTAAAGAAGAACTAAAAGCATATTTAGGGGAATAGTAAATGTCACAAAGAGATGAAGAATTAGAACTACTAAGACTTAGAGCTAGAGCGAAGGCTAAAGCCGAGCAGGAAGCTTTAGATGAGAGCATGTATTCTGAAGAAGTGCCTGAATCAGGGTATGCACCCCGGTTCGCCCCTACTGAAGAAGAGATGCTGGAGGCTAGAAAACAGGAAACGTCTTTAGGAGAGACTGCTGCCGCATCATGGATAGAATCAACTATGTTAAAAAAGCCCATGGCTGCGGCTCAGGCGCTAGTAGACGATTCTGTTGAGTCCGGTAAAGAAGGTCAAAGTTTCTACGATAACTACAGATCAAAACTAGCAGACATTGATAGAGATATTGACATTGCTCAAGCCGCTAACCCAAAGACCGCATTTGCTGCCGATATTGCGGGAACCACTGCTTCTATGGCGTTAGGTGGAATGGGTGTAGGCGCTGTTGCGGGTAAGACGCTAACAGGTGCCGGAGTTGCGGCTGCAACCGGTGTCGGAGTAGGTGCCCTGCAAGAAGTGTCTAGGGCTGAAGATGCTGGATTAAGTGACGTTGCTTACGGAGCGGCTATTGGAGTAGCGTCTGAAGTCGGTGGTAGATATATTGGAAAAGGTGTTAAGAAGGTTGGAGAAAAAATATCTGCGGCTAGTAGAGAAAGAGGTTTTGCTGCTGCTAAAAAAATATTAAACCTTGGTCAAGGTAAGAGGCAATCTGAGTTACTTAACAAGCACTTAGCCAGAACTGGTCAAACCGAAGAAGAATTTATTTCAAACATACTTACTCAGAGAATGAAAGACGGCAAGCCTGTTATCAACTTTAAAGATAAGGGTAATGTTATGCTGGATAAGATTAAGTTCCAGAAAGAGCAGGTTGGTAAAAAATTAGGTGCGATGTATAGACAAATAGATGACACAGTTACAATAGAAATTGATCCTAGAAAGGTTCAATCTAAACTGGTTAATGATGTTGTTAAGCCTATGTTAGATTCGAGTAACCCCGCCACAAGAAAAGCTGGTGAGCAATTATTAACTTTTGTCAACGGTATTAAAGAAGGCGCTTCTGAAATAACTGAAGAAATATTAGAAGATGGTAGTAAGAAAATTACTCAGAAGTTTATACCTGATCCAAGTGCTAGATGGAATCTAACCAGACTTTGGGAAGAGCAAAAAGATTTAAGGTCACAAATAAATTCTATTTATAACTCAGTTTCCGATGCAACGTCAATTGAAAAGAAACAGACATTGAATCAAATAGCGTCTGCTCTTGGTGACTATGTAGATGAAACTATAGAAGGTGCTGAAATGGCTATGAGAAATGCGCCTAAGCAGATTGGTAAAGCCGGTAAAGGTGGTGGAGAACTTAAGTATCTTAAAGAAGTTAAAGAGGCACGGAAAAGTTACGGAAACCTAAGCCGGGTTGAAACTTCTGTTATGGATAAGGCATGGAAACAGGCTCAAGGCAGTCCGGGCTTGACTCAACAAATATTACAAGCCAGAAGAGTAGCAATCATGGCTGGTGGGCGAGGCTTGGCTGGTACGGCGCTATCCTTATCATTTAACGAGATTGCGGCACACCCAATGACTCCAGTATATATTGCAAAAGGGTTGGGTAAACTAGGTAAAGTTATAGAGAATGCACCTACTGGTAGAATAGCGTCAGGACTTATGGCGGCTTCAGAACTTAGCCCAGATAATTATAATGATGCACTGTACGGATCAATAGCTGAGATTAATTTAAGACAGGTGCCTGTAAAGCGTTCAGTGGACGATATGAGGCTTCGACAAGAAGACATAAGAAATTATATTAAGTACCAGTCCCCAGACCTTCTATCGCAGTATGACGAGCTTATAGAAGGGGATTCTGACGAGGCTATGGCAATGTTCTTAGATGGCATGAGTAAAATGGAGGGTATAAGTAGATTAATTGAACCCGGAATAGGTATTGATGGGAAGGTCTATTCACCAGAAGATAAGGCGCAGTTAGAAACGCAGATAAAGCAGACTGACATTCCCGCCGCTCAAAGAATGCAGCTATTACAAGAGTTAAGAAAGGAAGGGCTTATACCCGACTTCGATCAGATTATACCAGAGGAACCGGTCCAACACGTTCCACGCAACCGGAAAATACAGGACTACTAAAGTAAATAATAAAAGGGCTAGGTACAATAAAAGTCTAGCCCTAATCATTTTTCTTCCAAGGACATTCCTGATTATCACATGGCTCATCGCACCATGGGCATTTACTTTGGCTCATATCTATACCCATCCGGTAAAGTAAAAAATATATCATCTTTCAAACCATCTAAATATAATTCATACTGCTTTAGTATGGCATCATATTCTGTGCCCGGCTTTTTAAACGCCTCCGCAACCTTGCCCTTCATCTCGTGCTTCTTCAATATCTTTTCAGCACTTTCTTTGCAGTGAATACAGTGAATAAACTTATTATTGGAAAAGGGGGATTGCTGTACTTTCCATGCTCGTCTGCATTGTGGACATTCTTTTCCCGCCTCTTTCTCACTAATCATGACTCACTCCGTTCGTCTTCGCTGCTTTGCAGCTCAAGCTCATCTAGTTTTCCTAAATTCTTTGCTCCATGACACACATCGCATATAGATTGTATGTAACCATACTCAGTAAGCCTAGTTTTCATTCCGTCACCGTCACATCTCCAGCAAATTTTAACCATAGGTAAATCTATTTCTCTTGTCATTTTCTAAACCCCTTTGCAATCTTCTCTAAACTGCGCCCTCCACCGTAGACTGATAAAAATATTTGGGCTAAATCATAAACCTGCGGCGGTGCCGTAGCCACGCCATAACCATCAGCCAGAATTAAACCGAACAAGGCTAGGGCACAGATCGGTCTCCATGCCGCGACTATCCAATGCTCCGAACTTGCCTCGGCTTTCATTAAGCCTACAGCCTCCTTACTTAGCCCGGCTTGAATCTTAGCAAACTCGTTTCTCAACTTTAACTTCTCTTCATCACTGGTATGTAAATTATCAACCAGCTCTGCGGCGGGTTTAAATATGTTTTGAATAAAGTCTAGCATGGGCAACAGCCAATGCTAATTAAATATACTGCCGATAATACACCTAAATAAATCATTATGAATCCTCCTGTTTTAACGCTGCAAATACGGGAATGCAGCCAATTATTGCGTACATATTAGTGTATGGTACACCTATTCCATTAGCCATTAAAATTAATGCGCCTATTTGTGCCAGTAATAATAGTGTAGATAGTCTCACTCAATCCCCCTTTTAACTCTTCAACTAAGGTAAATGTCTTTAACATATGTTCTCCCTTGAGGGAGATTATTAACATAATTTTGATTATATTATTAATTTTTCTCCCTGTGGGGAGACTTTTAAATACCATTTCAGTAAATTTACCACTTTTCAAACTGTACTTCAAAATTGTACAACTTACGCAATCTCCTCCATCAAAGTAAATAGTGGGAACATTATAGCCTGCCCCTCTTTCATTCGCAATGTGCCACAGGGAAAGTCCTGCCCAAATATGGATATGGTAACATCCTCTAGCGCCGACAGTATCATAGTGTGCTCCTGTATATCAATATTTAGCACATCAGACTGATCCTCAGGATCGCGGTCTAAAACCATTATATGCGGTATTAAGTCTACATCATTCATCATTCCCCCCCTTTGTTACATCCAATTAACATCCGTAAAACATCCATTTACATACATTATGTCACCACCAATATATGACATAAATTCCTTACACATCTTTTCTCTCCTCAAACTCAATCAATAATTCAATACAGTGTATAGCTTTCTTTAAATCCTCAATCCCATTCTTATCCTTGTACCGAGTCACGTACTTGATCGTATTGGCTTGGGCATAGTTTAAGTTATTAGCCAGTGAGTACTGCATCGGCTGAATCTTTAACTTCTTGTAATGGTCTCCGCCAGTCTGCCTTTCCGACGCTTTTAAATTAGCCTTAATATGCTCTTCATGGTCAACTATGACCGGGCACGTATCCTTACTTCTTGGCACTAACTTAGTATTTCCTGTCGTATATCCTTCGGGCGGCGTAGCACCAGTATAGTACAGTAAGTCCCCCTCTCTCCAATACACGCCCTTGCCCCCATTTATATCTGTGTACTGAAACTGGTAAGTCTCGACTTTGCCTAAATCGTTATCCCTGTCTGCCTGCGTAACTATGCCCATGTATAACCTCCTATATCGGTCAACGTCTTTCTTTTTCCATAAAGTAAGATCGTATCCTGTTGTATTGTATTTCATATTATACCATCCCTAACTTTCCTGTTGTAACTTTTAAAAAATCTCCACCTAGTACCTTCAGTAAAGCTCTCTTCTAATGTATGCAAGTATAGTGCCACCTTTGTTTTCCTAAACCATTCGACCTTGCACTCCTCAATACAGCCGTTCTTAACTAGGCTCGGGATTGAGAATATGCCATAAATCTCCACTCGCCCGGTCTTAACGTCCACCGTGCATGGCACCAGATAGTGCAGATTCTCTGGCGAATTTATGATCGGGTCTTTCCTTTGCATAATCCATGAGGCACCGTATTTCTGCTTGCTCTCCAACGTCTGTCCCTTTACGTGAAAGTTATGATACCCATCTGTAAGGTCAGCATTATAGCTCTTCTTGCCCTTGTTATGGATAGAGAAGTCAGGGTGAGATACGGCAACCTCCCTACTACTTAACAACTTATAAACCGCTACTTCAGCCATGGCACCAGAAAGCACATCAACCTCTTTAAAACCGCCGCGCTTCTTGTATAAATCATTATCCCCAGCCCGCGCCTTGGTAAACGCTCGGCACCGCTTTATATCGGCTTTAGTTAAGTATAAGGTAAAGGTTCTCATTGCTCAGTCTCTAAATCTATCTCGGCTTTCAAATCCTGAGCGTTTCCTAAAACCCGCTTGATCGCGTCCCTGCTGTACCACGTATTTCTATCTGGTATAAAGCC
>Ga0099849_1000148_pt1 | contig 29659 bp, 30 predicted proteins | sample CB_VirMetaG_4_FD_78177 | JGI IMG/M metagenome (GOLD analysis project Ga0099849, IMG submission 78177) | Freshwater to marine saline gradient viral communities from Chesapeake Bay - CB_1508_1M Viral MetaG | ecosystem: Environmental > Aquatic > Marine > Coastal | place: USA: Chesapeake Bay... | reverse complement strand
GGTAGAAGACATACTCGAGTATGCAGAACGAATGGACCTTACTGCACTTGAGGTATCTGTGCTTAACTTAAAACTACAAGATTTACGCAAAGAAATAGAACCAAAAATTGATCTTGCTCAAGCTCTTCACGAGCTAAGGGTAGACATGGATCAGTTCATTTACAAAGACGGAACTTTGTTTGCACCTGAAAAAGAGTATTATCAGATTATGCAAAACCTAGAGAACCTGTTATATAAAATTTATGGAGAAGTCTATGACAATTAACATTCATTGTTCCAAACTAGAAAGAGAAGACTACAACAATAGTTGGAGGCCCTTGCCATACACGTTGCCTGCAGTAACATTTCGTACACGAGTTTACAACGCTGCTGCAGCGGGACCGAATCCATATGAGTGGAAGAATTTCACTAGCTGGGATTTCTTTTCAGGAGGACGAGTTTTGATCTTCTCCCTGCCCGGCGCTTTCACGCCAACGTGTGACACTTTTCAGCTGCCTAGGTTTGAAGAGCTAGCACCTGAGTTTCATGAAAAAGGTATTCACGATATCTACTGTATATCTGTAAATGATGCCTTCGTAATGAATCAGTGGGCAAAGTCTCAGAGCTTGAAGCATGTAACAGTGCTTCCAGACGGAAGTGGTGAATTTACGCGAGCTATGGAAATGAACGTGCAGAAAGACAATCTTGGCTTTGGTGAGCGTTCTTGGAGGTATGCAGTTATTGCAAATAATGGAAATATTACTGACTGGTTTATCGAAGAAGGCAAAGGTGACAATGTAGAAGAAGATCCATATCTCTACACAAACCCAGAATACATACTCTCAAAAATCTAGGAGAAGTCTATGAAAGTAGAAAGCTATAAAGAAAACGAGGATGGATCTGGCACCTTGCAGATAGAATTAACTTCCTACGAAATATCTATTTTATTAGAAAGTGCTATAACAGACATAATAAAGCAGTACATTGATACGCACAAGGAAGATACTGAAACTCTGGCTAGACCCGATCTGCCGAGTAATTCTTTTAAGGTTTAAAAAAATATTTCTTGACATTCACTCTAAATTATATGTATAATATACACTTATAAAATTAAGAGAACCAATGAGCGACCGATTTTATAGACAACAGCTAGAGACTCTGGGCACCTGCCCAGGACATAATGGAAAACTGAAACGGAGAAGAAAAATGGCGTGGGACGACGAAAAGAAAGCCCAAGTGATTGAAATGTACCAGATGGCAGAGCCCTCTGCCGAAACTTCTATGGAGATTGTAAAAGAAATCTCTGATGAAGTGGGAGAGAGCCCTAACGGTGTACGAATGATTCTAACTAAGGCCGGAGTTTATATTAAAAAATCTCCTGGCACATCCTCTTCAACCTCCTCTTCCGGAGGCACCTCAAGCAGGGTATCAAAAGCCGCAGCAATCGAAGCATTAGAAAAAGCTTTGGTAGATGCTGGACAAGAAGTAGACGAGGCTATTGTTACTAAATTAACTGGTAAAGCAGCGCAATACTTTGCAAATGTAATTACTGCAGTAAACGACTAAGTGTCTCTTCTCTATTATAATAGAGGAGGCTGGCACGATTCTGGTCTGCACAGGCTGTATAGTTCTTCTGTAGCTATACTCGCCTGTGGGGGCCCCTCCCTTAATAAAATAGATTGTACTCTATTGCCTGGCCCTAAGAAGGTAGTCTTTGGATTAAATAATGTTTATCCCAGAGTTTATCCGAATGTTTGGGCAGGAATGGATGATCCTCACTGTTATGACAGAGATGTTTTCTTTGAGCCTTTTATAAAAATATTAAGATCAGGGTATCAGGATAGAACATATAATGGAACTAAATTATTTAAGACCCATAATATGTACTATGCAACCCTGAAAAAGGCCACCGGAGTTTTCGACATATTTACCGAATTGACAGAAAAAGGTAAGTTTGTTTGGCACCAGAACTCTTTTGCAACTATGCTAAATATAATTCTTTGGATGGGACACCGAGAAATCTATTTAGCAGGATGCGACTTTACACTTGATAAAGGAGATTACTATAATTCAGATATTAGCTTAAGCGATAAGCAGAGACGTTGGAATGCAACCCTGTATGAGCAGCTTAGTAAATATCTGTATAAGTTCTCTCTCATGTGTAAGCCTCTAGGAATAAAAATTTATTCCATGAGTCCAGACTCAGCAATTAACGACTTTCTAACCTACGTTAGTATAGAAGATCTAAATGCTAGATTATCTTCGGAATTGCCGGATAAAACCCCAATATATCATGCTCTGGATTTAGACCCCCCAAATAAATAGTAACTAACCAGTCGCGGATTTTTTAATTATATTGGAAATCCGTATGAAAAAATTTGAAGCCAAAGAGCTTATAGAAAGCTATGGCGATGCGATAATAACGTATAGAAGTACTAACTCTAAAAAGTTAAAGTACAATGTATGTACTTTAGATTTTAGCACTAAGTACATTCAGGAAAAGAAAAACAGAGCTAAAGAGACAGATAATAATATCCTGCTATTTTGTTGGGATACAGATTCCTATCGCCTATTAAATCCTGAAAATATAACAAGTATAGTTCCTTTATCTTCGATACTAAGAAACGGAGATGTAAAGAATGTATAAGGCAGAATCTTCAGAACTATACTCTAGAATCGTGCATGAGTATGACGATGGTAGACAGGTTAAACTAACTATCAATAAGTTTAATGGAATAGAATACTTACACTTAAGACAGTACTACTTGAGTTTTGAAGGCGATAGTCTACCCTCTAGTAAGGGCATATCTATTCCACTAGACCTAACAAACTCTTATGAACTATTTGCAGGATTAGTAGAGATACTATCCCTAGCAGAGGGTAGAGAGAATATTTTAGAGTACTTTAAAGATACGTTTGACCAACTATATCAATCATAGGTAAAAATACTTCTTGACTTTTTCCCTAAAATTTGACATAATACTCCTGTATTTTAATGATTCTAGGAAACTTAGTTTTTGATACATAAACTTTTACACAAAGCATCCAAGCTGTACTATGAAGGTACCCCTATAATGTCTGATGAGGAATTTGATTCCTTAGCCAAAGATGTGGGTTGGGATACCGTAGGCTATGCCTTAGAAGACGATCATACTGTAGCTCATACCTTCAGACTATATAGTCTGCAAAAGCATTACGAAGGAGAAGGTAACCCCCCGCTTCGTTCTGGGATGGGCGGTATAATAACTACACCAAAACTAGACGGTGCGTCCGTGGCGATTACATATTCCGAAGGGCTATTAGTGCAAGTACTAACACGAGGTAATGGAGTAGAAGGTTTAGATATTACTGATAAGTTTGTCGCAAAGAAATTAGTTCCTATTAGGATTGAATACACTGATCTTATTCAGCTCACGGGAGAGGTAGTGTCTCCCAAATATATACCAAACTCTAGAAACTATGCTGCAGGTTCCCTTAATCTAAAAAGCATACCAGAGTTTATCTCCCGTGAGCTATCTTTCATTGTTCATGGCTGCTATCCTTTTGTAGAGGAAACCTTCTCTAAGGATATGAAAGCCCTAAACGAGCTAGGGTTCCAAACAATATTAGAAAGTACCTATGAAGAGTTCCCTCAAGATGGGCTAGTCTTACGTATTGAAAATAATGTTGCGTATGAAAACGAAGGTACAACTTCCCATCACCCTCGGGGATCTTACGCCTTAAAAGAGAGAAAAGAGGGAGTTCAAACTAAATTAATTGATGTTATTTGGCAAACCGGAAAAAGCGGTGTAGTTTCTCCAGTAGGAATACTAGACCCTATAAATATTGATGGTGCAAACGTTGCTAAGGCAACTTTACACAATATAGAGTATATACGTTCTCTAAACTTAGAGATAGGTTGTACTGTAGAGGTTATACGCTCCGGTGACATAATACCACGAATTACAAGACGTATAGAAAAATAGATCTTGACATTATCTGTTGATTTTTGTATAATATACGTCTACTTTTTAGGGAAGAAGTAACTTGAAAGAAATTTTACCGCCCACTAATTGTCCAGAATGTAGTTCTGAACTTGTTTGGGTTAATGACTTGCTGTACTGCATGGATGATTCCTGTGCGGGTAAGTCGCAAAAAATTGTCGGACATTTTGCTACCTCTCTAAAAATCAAGGGACTAGGTCCTGCTACTATTTCTAAGTTAGAGTTGACAGATATCAATGATATTTACGCACTAAACAGAGAAGAGGTTATTACCAAACTTAGTAGCACAGCCCTAGCAGATAAGCTGCTTACTCAGATTGAAAATAGTAAGTCAGCGGATCTTCAAACCCTTTTAGGCTCGTTTTCTATACCTTTATTTGGTAAAACTGCATCAGAGAAGCTATGCTCTCATATTAATAGTATTCAAGACATAACAGAGCAAAAACTTCTTGAGGCAGGTCTAGGTTCTAAAACGATACAGAGTTTTATGCGCTGGTTTAAAACCGACTTTGAGCATAAATATAGAGAGTTGCCTTTTACGTGGCAAACCTCTACTAAACTAACCACTGGAGGCCCTATAGTTGTAATATCTGGAAGGTTAAGTTCTTTTAAGACAAAAGAACTTGCCAAAGGAGCATTGCAAAAAGCAGGCTATACAGTAAAAACATCTATTACTAAAGATACAGACTTTTTAGTTAATGAAAGCGATATTGCTTCTGCAAAAACACACAAAGCAGAATCAATGGGAATATGTATCGTAACAGATATCAAAGATCTATTGGAGATTTAATATGGCAGTACCTAAGTGGACTGATGAGCGAACTGACACGCTCACTAATCTTGTCGGTGATGAATCGCCCGTTTCTCAAGCTACTATTGCGGAAGCAGCAGATAGCCTCGAAACTAGCACTCGTTCCGTTTCTAGTAAACTTCGTAAGATGGGGTTTGACGTAGAGCCTGCAGCAACGGGCGCTAGTCGAGCTTTCAATCAAGAAGAAGAAGAAACTTTGCGAGAATTCGTGGTAAGTAATTCAGGCGAATATACTTATGGTGAGATCGCAGAGACTTTTGCGGCAGGTAAATACTCTGCAAAATCTATTCAAGGTAAGGTTCTTAGTATGGAACTTACAGAGCATGTTCGTCCTACGGAAAAGCCTGCTAGTACTAAGACCTACAGCGATGAAGAAGAAGCAACCTTCTTAGAGATGGTTGCAGATGGCGCTTTTGTAGAAGATATTGCAGACGCTCTAAGCCGTCCTGTAAACTCTATTCGAGGAAAGGCATTGTCTCTTTTGCGTTCTAAGCAGATTGAAGCTATTCCACCTCAACGCGACCTTAAAGGATCTACTGCGGACCCTCTGGAAGCCCTGGGCGACCTAAGTGAAATGACCGTAGATCAAATTGCTGAAGAGATTGGTAAGACGGTTCGTGGTGTAAAAACTATGATTACTCGTCGCGGCCTGCAAGTAGCAGACTACCCAAGCAAGAAAGAAGCAGTAAACTAATACACTGTTTTCTTTTTTCTCTTAGAGGTGGGGTGCATTCGTACTCCACCTTTATTTTCGCCTAAATAATGTATACAGCTATATGAATATTGCCACCGCTCTTATCAGTTCTATTATCAGAGAACAGGATATAGAAACCTGGGGCAGCTTACGGCTTGAGTATTTACCTAAAGAATTTCATTCAATTTACCGAGCTGTCTCTAAGCACTTTGACTTAGAAAACGCTCTTCCCTCGTTTGACGATCTCAAACTTAGTGTACCCAGTAGAGAAGTAAAAGAGAAAATTACTGCTCTTGAATCTACAGAAGTAGACTCTGAGCCCCACCTTCTGCTGGAATATCTAAAGAACGAGTATACCCAAGATTTAATTTTGGGAGAGATTGATGAATACTTAGATAAGTCAGTAGCGATGTCTAGGGCCGAAGAAAACCTAGAGGCGATGGAAAATATAATCCTAACAGTCAGAGATAGCGTAGAGCTGGATGTTGAGTCTGTAAGTATGCAAAAGATTGAACTTTTTCAAACTGAGGATGAACTTAAAAACTACATTAGTCTTGGACTGAATGATGAATATGATACTGCACTAAGATTTGCTAAACAGGACCTAGTTTTGTTAGGTGGTAGAAGAGGCTCTGGTAAGTCTTTTACCTGTAGTAACATAGCTGTTAACCAATATCTGCAAGGCCACAGTTCTTTGTACTTTAGTATAGAAATGACCAAAGAACAAGTGTTTAGACGAATGGTGTCTATAGCAACAGAAATTCCTTTAGAGAGACTTAATTCTCGAATGATTACAAAATCTGAACTAGATATTCTTGCTAGATTTCAAGCCGGAAGGTTTGAAAACTCCGAGGAGGTACTAGAAAAGTATTTGTCTTCAAAAGACTTTGCTTCGTTTCAAAAGGAAGTTACAAGACTACCCCTAAGAAGGGAAGTTCAAATGGATATCGTGTACGATCCTGCACTAACTCTGGCTAAAATTAAGTCTGAGATAGAACATAGAGTATCTACACAAGATATCACTGTAGTTATAGTTGATTACTTAAACCAAGTAAAAAGGTCCAACATGCCTAGCCGCAATGGTCAGTATGATTGGACTGAGCAGATAGAAGTAAGTAAGGCACTAAAACAATATGCTCAAGAGCACAGCATTTTGGTTCTTTCTCCGTACCAAACTGATGCAACTGGCGAAGCACGCTTCGCAAAAGGCATATTAGATGCAGCAGACTCAGCCTATTCCTTGGAGACATGGGAGCCTGAAGATGCTTGTATAACTTTCGAGTGCAAGAAAATGAGGAATGGCCCGATGACAGATTTTACCAGTGAAATGAACTGGCAAACACTAAAAATCGGGCCTACTCCCACTATGAGCCCTAAACAGCGGGATAAACTAGCCTCAGATCTGGAAGACGGAGAATAAGCATGGAAGTGCAAGAATTATTAACAAAAAAGAAAATACCCCACAAACATTCTGGTCAGGACTATTTAATTAGATGTCTAAATCCTGACCATGAGGATAGAAATCCATCGCTACGAGTTAATAAAGTTAGCGGAGTAATGAACTGTTTCAGTTGTGGTTTTAAGGGCAGTCTTTTTAAGTTCTTTGGAGAAACGGTAAACCAAAGAGATTTACAAAGAAAAAGACTACAAGACAAGATTTTGAGTATTCGAGCAGATAATATAGGTTTGCAAATGCCTAGTAACTATACCCCTTTTATAGGAAGATATAGAACTATTTCAGCTTCTACAATAAAAAAGTATAGAGCGTTTGCTAGTGTAGAGCCCGAATATGCAGGCAGAATAGTATTTCCCATATACGATATAACAGGAAAGATTAGGGCTTTCATCGGAAGAGCTACAGATAGTACAATTACTCCTAAGTATAGAATACACCCGCGAGGTGTAAAACTACCGTTATTTCCAGGAGACTTTGAGGTAACTCAGGGAAGTGTTATTCTTGTAGAAGGAATATTTGATTGTTTGAATTTAATTGATAAAGGTTTATCTAATGTTATTTGTATATTTGGTACAAATAACTTTGACAGTTATAAGATGTCTTTACTCAAAGTAGTAGGAGTTACAACCGTTTACACTATGTTTGATGGAGACGAGGCAGGAGAAAGAGCCACCGAAAGAGTAATGGAATTAGGTGAAAAGGTTGGCTTAACAGTGAAGAAGATACCTATTGGTAAAGGAACCGATCCAGGAGACTTATCTTTAGGAAGAGTACAAAAATTAGAGGAATATTTATATGACAGCTAGAGTAGCCTTGATTGAAAAGACTCCAAGCAAGACAGACTTTGTACGACAGTTTGAAAACGATTTTGAATTTGATAGGTATAGTTTGTGCTCAGATAGATCTAAGAAAAAAGTACTACGGAGAGATGTCGACATAGACATAGATACTTCTCAGTATGACTATGTTATCTTAGTAGGTGGAGAGACCTTAGAGTACTTTACTAAAGAGCGCTCAATTACCGAACATACGGGTAGACTTATTCAGGATAAATTTATTCCTATCATTAGTCCAGGAATGCTGGCTTTTAAGCCTGAGGCACGCCCCGTTTGGAATGACTCCGTAAGCAAATTAAAAGGGTATATCTCAGGAGATTTAACAGTAGAGAAGATTAATGAAAGTCTGTTTTATGGAATTCAAGACACCCAAGAAGCATATGAGTGGGTGTGCAAAGCTATGGACAGTGATTATCCTCACGTTGCAGTAGATACTGAAACAACTGCTCTGTACCCAAGAAACGGTCATATTCTTGGGATTAGTATGTGTTGCGAGCCCGATACTGCTGTATATATAGATACAGACTACATAGATGATGTAGTGGCAGAAAAAATGCAAGAACTATTCAACAAGAAGAAGGTAGTTATGCATAATGCTAAATTTGACCTAGCAATGTTAGAGTATCACTTTGGTTTTGATTTTCCTGATATTGAAGATACAATGTTAATACACTACATGTTGAATGAGATTCCTGGCAACCATGGGTTGAAGCAGCTGGCTATAAAACATACTAAGTATGGAGACTATGAAAAGCCGATGTATGATTTTATTGAAGATCATTGCAGGAAGAATGGGATTTTGCGAGGAGACTTCAATTTTAGTATGATTCCGTTTGATATCATACAGGTATATGCAGCAATTGATGCTGCAGTGACATTCTTACTGTATGATATACTAATGAAAGAGTTGAATGAAGATAAGAATATTCGAAGAGTTTACAGACAGCTTCTTATCCCAGGCATGAGGTTTTTAACAGACATACAGGAAAACGGGGTACCCTTCGATAGACAAAGATTACTGCTTGCTCAAGAAATAATGAGCAATGATATTGAACACGCAATGGAGAGACTATATTCCTACAAAGAAGTGTCTAAGTTTGAAGCTTTTCAAGAAAAAGAGTTTAATCCTAATAGCACGCTTCAACTAAGAAAACTGTTATTTGATCATATCGGCCTTAAACCCACTGGTAAAAAAACTGGAACAGGCGCGCACTCTACTGATGCAGAAGTCTTGGGTGCTCTTGCAGAACAGCATGAGATTCCCGCTCACATTCTCAGCATAAGACAGAAAGGCAAGATAAAAAATACTTACTTAGATAAAATTATACCGCAGCTAGATAGAGATAGTCGTCTTAGAACCAACTTTAGCTTGCATGGAACAACTAGTGGCAGACTTACAAGCTCAGGTAAGCTGAATATGCAGCAGTTGCCAAGAGATAATCCTGCAGTGAAAGGTTGTATAAAAGCTGCTGCAGGACATAAAATTGTAGCGATGGACTTAACCACGGCTGAAGTATATGTCGCAGCAGTTTTAGCAAAGGATAAGAAGCTGCAGGATGTATTTAGATCAGGAGGAAACTTTCACTCTACTATTGCAAAAGTAGTATTTAGACTACCTTGCGAGGTTGATGAGGTTGCTTCGCTATACTCTACACAACGACAGGCGGCTAAGGCTGTTACTTTTGGGATTATGTATGGAGCAGGGGCATCTAAGATTAGTGCTCAAGTTACCAAAGACTCAGGAAAGTATTTTTCTAAGCAAGAAGCTCAGGAAGTAATTGATGACTACTTCAATCAGTTTAGTAAGCTACGAGATTGGCTAGCTACCAAACAGGCGGAAATAGCACAAAAAGGTTATATTTATTCCGTATTTGGAAGAAAGAGGCGACTGCCCAATGTATTCTCTACAGATAAAGGAGTAGCTAGTCATGAAGTTAGATCTGGCATTAACTTTTTAGTGCAATCTGCCGCAAGTGATATTAACTTGCTAGGGGCTATAGATATGCACAAGTTTATTAAATCTAATAACTTAAAGAGTAGGATATTTGCATTGGTTCATGACTCAATCTTAGCGGAAGTACCTGAAGATGAGGTAGAGTTGTACTGTGAAAGATTGATGCAGTATGTACAGAAGCCTCGAGCGGGCTGCTACATTGAAAATGCGCCGGTAGGGTGCGACTTTGATATTGGGGATGATTACAGTTTTGGTAAGTTTGAGAAAGAATACCAAAATATTTAATGCACAGTTTCCTTTATTTGTGCTACCAAAAGATGCTTTTATAGAAGAAAAGGATGGGGTAGTATTTTTGGATGGCCAGTGCTTAGATGATAAGAATGTTTCGGATGAGAGACTTGGGATAAGAAGGCTACGGTCTTCTTATCCTAATAAATTTCCTCTTGCTAAAGCAATCCACGATATACCTTCTATGTTAAAGTCTAGTTACAGAAGATTTATAGACTCTGCAGGAGATATATTTTTCTACAATAAGACCTTAATAGTTGACTTAAAATATCATAGAATAGTTAAGATAGAAGATAGAGATATTGCCTGCCTAATATGGGTAAAGGGAATAAACTCCCCTTTTACTGTACTAAGGCCTCCTCTATCCTACATGAAGTGGGCAGGTATTCTATATAACGGCAGTTATCCTTGGATTCTGTACGAATTTTGCGAAGAAAAAAAGAAAGATACTAAAAGAAAAATATGAAAGCAGTTATATCCGATAGAATATATTTATCCCTTGAAAATGATGAGCAAGTCTCTGCTATTGACGAAGAGCTTACTTATCGTATTCCTACATATAACCCCATGGATCCTCCCACTATAATTAAAAATATGGGCAGGGTTAAGAGACTACTAATTAGTATACCATGTGGTAGGATAGATCTTATTCCAGAAGGGTATGAAATAGTAGATAAGAGGGTAGAAAGATCAGTAGACTTTCCAGAGTTTAAATTTTCCCTGAGAGATAGCCAGCAAGAAGTATATGATGCTGTAGAAGATAACTGCATAATAAATGCTTGGGTTAGTTGGGGTAAAACTTTTACAGGTCTTGCCATAGCTTCCAAATTAAAGCAAAAAACTCTAGTAATAGTTCATACAGTAGCCCTAAGAAATCAGTGGGAAAAAGAAGTTCAAAAAGTTTTTGGAATCAATCCAGGCATAATTGGTAGTGGCAAGTTTGATACAACTGGTCCAATCGTCATAGGTAATGTACAAACTCTAACAAAGAGAGTACCCAACATAATTGATGAATTTGGTACAATTATACTAGATGAGATGCATCATGTGTCTAGCCCGACTTTTAAAAATATAATTGATAAATCAAAAGCTAGATATAAGATAGGACTGTCTGGTACTATAGAACGAAAAGATGGAAAACATGTATTATTTAGAGACTTTTTTAGTCCTACTGTATATATGCCTCCTAAAGAAAACTATATGCCACCCAGTATTCATATATTTGATAGTGAGATTAGGTTTATGGATGGAATGGGCATTCCTTGGGCTAAGAAAGTCAATAATCTGGCATATAATGAGGAATATCAACACTTTCTAGCACTGCTAGCTAGCGTTTATGCTACAAAAGGCCATAAAGTATTAGTAGTTGCAGATAGAGTAGAGTTACTTAAAAAATGCTGTGATCTAGTTGGAGATATAGGAGTTGTGATAACAGGACAAACTCCTCAAGAAGACAGGCTAACTCTAATGGATGAGATTAAAAAGGATAAAAAAATCCTTTTTGGTACGCAATCTATTTTTTCAGAGGGGGTATCTATAGACGAACTTAGTTGTCTAATATTAGGTACTCCGGTTAATAACGAGCCTCTACTTACACAGCTTATAGGTAGGGTTATACGGGTACGAGAAGACAAGAAAGACCCAGTAATAATTGATATAAACTTAACAGGTAATACGGCTCGTAAGCAGGCTAATAACCGTAAGGGTTATTACTTAAAACAAGGCTATAAAATACTCAACATGGGTAAAAATAGTTCTTGACAATTTATATTTGGTTTGGTATAATATATGCTACTATTTGATTGGAATAAGATACTTAAGGAATCTGGTGGTAAGGCTAAGAAGACCTTTAATATAATACACCATATTACTTTTAAAACAATACCTAAAAACAAGAAGGATATAGTATATTCTTTTTATGGTAAAGATTTCTCTGGGTCTTCATTTTTGATTAATCCAGAGATGATATTTTATTACTTCAAACAGTATACCACAAACGAGTGGATTGAGTATATAAGACTAGCTAGTATGAGGAACTACAGTAATTATAGAGTGTCCGGCGAGACTAGCTTAGCGGCATATATTCACAAGCACACAAACAATAACAGACTTCTGACAGTACAAGATAGCAAGATATTTTTTATGTTTGAAGACGCATAGGAGAAAACAACAGATGGGATTAAAATTTACTGAATCAAAGGGTTCTGCACAAAAAAATAGCTTAAAGCAATACGCTTATGCAGACGGCGATAACAAACTACGCTTAGTGGGAGATATTCTACCTCGATATGTATACTGGGTAGAAGGCGAAAATAAAAAGCAAATTCCTATGGAGTGTCTGGCTTTTAATCGAGAAACGGAAACCTTTGATAATGTAGAAACAGATTGGGTTAAGAAGTATCACCCTGAAAAACGCTGTGGATGGGCATATGCCATTCAGTGTATTCACGAAGGTGAAATCAAGATTCTCAATCTTAAAAAAACCTTGATGGAACAAATTAAGCTAGCCGCGGATGACTTGGGAGACCCCACAGATCCAGAAACAGGCTGGGATGTACACTTTCGACGAGTGAAAACAGGTCCTAATGTATACAACGTTGACTATCAGCTACAAGCATTGAAATGTAAGCCTCGTCCTCTAACAGACAGCGAGCAAGCTCTAGTCTCTGAATTGAAATCTATGGATGAAATTTTACCTCGACCTACTACGGAGCAACAGAAAACATTCCTAGAGGGCGTAGCAGGTATGGCAGGTGTACCTGACGAAGTATCAAATGAATTAGAAACTGAGGATCTTCCTTACTAATGAAAATATTGTTCACAGCAGACTGGCACATAAAATTAGGACAAAAAAATGTTCCTGAGCAGTGGGCTCGTGAGCGATACCTCAAGTTCTTTTCTGACGTACATGAAATAGAAAAAGATGTAGATCTTCATATAATTGGAGGGGACCTTTTTGATAGGGTTCCCTCCATGGGTGAATTAGAGTTGTTTTTTGAATTTATCTCTGGCACGGAAGTTCGTACAGTTATATACGACGGTAATCACGAAGCCACGAAAAAACATCAAACTTTTCTAACACAACTGAAAAAAGCGAGTAAGGAGGTGAATAATCACGTAGAAATAATTGATTCTATTCACAATGAAGATCACTTTGGGATACTCCCGTACTCTGAGGTACACGGTAACTGGCATATTACAGACTTTGACTCAAGAAGACCGTTGTTTACCCATGTGCGTGGAGCTATCCCTCCCCATGTTACTCCAGAGATAGATTTAAAGAGGTTTGAGCCTTTTCCCGTGGTGTTCGCAGGCGACTTACATAGTCATAAGAATACCCAACTAAATTTAGTATATCCAGGTAGTCCTATGACTACCTCTTTCCATAGAACAGAAGTAGATACTGGATATATTATAATAGACACAGAAAATAACAGTTGGAATTGGGAAAAGTTTGAACTGCCTCAATTAATCAGAAAGCTAGTATCTTCGGAGGAAGATATGGTACAGACAAGCTATCATCATACCATATATGAACTAGAGGGTGATATAGCCGACTTGTCGATGGTTGCAAACTCAGAACTTTTAGATAAAAAGTTAATAAAAAGAAAAACAGAAGCAGCTCTTATACTTGATAAAGAAATGAGTATGGAAGACGAGTTAGTCGAATATCTAACTTATATTTTAGAGCTAGAATCTGACAACGTAAAGGATATATTAGGCACATTTCATGATTACTCTAAAAACATTGCAATGGGATAATTGTTTTAGTTATGGTTCAGGAAATAGTATAGATCTTAGTGAAAATAACTTAACACAGTTAATCGGTAAGAACGGTGCTGGTAAGTCGTCTATACCCCTGATCCTAGAAGAAGTACTGTTCAATAAAAACTCAAAAAATATCAAAAAAGCAGATATTCAGAACAGAGAATATAATAAAGGCTATAATATATCACTTGAGTTTTCTGTCGATACGGATAATTATAGTATTGACGTTAGGCGTAGCAGAGGAAGCATAAAAGTAAAATTACTAAGAAATAATCAAGATATTTCTAGTCATACTGCTACAAATACATACAAAACACTAGAAAGCGTCTTAAAGCTAGACTTTAAGACATTTTCGCAGTTAGTGTACCAAAATACTGGCGCTAGCTTACAATTCTTAACGGCTACTGATGCTAATAGAAAGAAGTTTTTAACGGACTTATTCGGTATTGATGAGTACGAGAAATACTACGAGATATTCAAGAGTGCTTCTAAGGATATATCGAATAATGTAATTCGTCTGAAAGCAGACGTTGACAGAATACAAAGTTGGTTAGATAGAAATAATCTCGATAGTACTATCGCCCAACCTTTGTTAAATCTACCAAAAATATCGGAAACAGATGAAGAACAATTGCGTCATCTACGAAAAAACTTGGAAGATATTTCGCAAAATAACAAAAAAATTCGAGAAAATAATACATACAAAAACCTATTGTCTAAGATCTCCATGTCTGACTTTAGTTTAGTAGGAGAAGAAGAAAAAGGTTTACAGTCATATGACAACTTAATGTCAGAAGTAGGAGCCAATTATAGAGAAATGCGAGAGGCTGATAAAGAGATTGCTCATTTGAGTAGTCTAGATAAGGAGTGTCCAACATGCCAACAGGAAGTGAATCAAGCTCTTATTACAAACCTAAAAAGCCAAAGCCAAAAACGAAGCCAAGAAGCAGAGGAGGCCATAAGAAGTCTAGAACTTAGAATTTATAGTATAAAAGAACTTAATTCTAGGATAACAGAAAAGAAGGCAAAGCAAAAAGAATTTGAAGACTTACTTAGTAAGTATAATCCTAATATTTCAACTGAACTATTAGATGCTGACAAAATCTCACGAGATATAGAAGAAACTACTAAAAAAATTGATACTCTAAAAGCTGAAATAGATAAAATACATTCAGAGAATGAAAAAAGAAGAGTACACAATACAAAAATTAGTATCTTTCTAGAGCAGTCTGAGAAGCTAAAAGCAGATTTAAGTACTGCGTCAGATTCTTTGTTTATAGAAGAGAAAAAGCTCTCTAACTTAGATATACTAAAAAGGGCTTTTTCTACTAATGGGTTGCTAGCTTATAAGTTAGAAAATCTTGTTAAAGAACTGGAAGATTTGACAAATACATACCTATCGGAGCTAAGTGACGGTAGATTTGGTCTTTCATTTGTTGTAGAAAAAGATAAGTTAAATGTCTCGTTATCAGATAATGGTAACGCAGTAGATATTCTAGCTCTTAGTAGTGGAGAATTAGCTAGAGTAAATACAGCTACTTTATTGTCTATAAGAAAACTAATGAGTAGTATTTCTAAGAGTAGACTAAACGTTTTATTTCTAGACGAAGTTATAAACGTTATAGATGAATTAGGTAGAGAAAAGCTAGTAGAAGTTTTATTATCAGAAGAGGAGTTGAATACCTATATGGTATCCCATGGATGGACTCATCCTCTATTAGATAAGATTGAAGTGATTAAACACAAAAATATAAGTAGGTTAGAAAAATGATGAGAGAAAAGATTTTATCCGCAGCAGAAAGTTATTTTCTTGGAAAAATAGATTTTCACAGAGTAAACCTAGAGGTTTATTTACAAAATTCTGCAGGTATTGGTGAGCACTCAGATATTATGGGTGCAGTAGAGAGTGAGATAGCAAAAATTGCTGAGTTTGAAGAAAAACTCTCTGTTCTGAGAAATTTAGATGACACATAGCGTTTATTCCGGTAACTACTGGTGCCCTTTCAGAAGAGCATATTTTAGATGGCCAGAGTATATTTCTTACTACAAGGAATATAATAATGGTGGATTCTAGAGCTAAAGGGGCGGAAGGAGAGCGTCAGGTAAGAGAGCTTTTAAGAAAGCACACTAAACTTCCTTTTGAAAGAGTTCCTATGTCAGGAGCTCTTCCTTTTATGAAAGGAGATTTATTCATACCAGATACTTCTATGAATTATTGTATAGAGGTTAAATTTTACAAAAACTCTCATTTTGACGATAAAATACTCACTAATAAGTCAAACGAATTCATTGGGTGGTGGAATCAGGCGGTATCTCAAGGAGATTTAACCTCTAAGAAACCTCTGTTGTTCTTTAAGTATAACAGGTCAAAGATATTTGTAGCTACCACAGATAGGCCAACAAAGGTTGATAAATATTTTTATATATCACACCTAGGTTGCTATGTAATGATAGCAGATGAGTGGCTAACCTATGAAACCCCGAGATTTATAAATAATGGCAATACAGTTTAACAATTTAAAGAAACCTAGCGAAAAACGTGTGATAGTTATAGACTCGTTGAATCTGGGGTTTAGATGGAAACATCAAGGAAAAATAAATTTTACGGATGAATATGTAAGAACCGTAAACTCCCTAGCAGACTCATACAGCTGTGGTACAATTATCATAGCGGGGGATAAAGGCAGCAGTTCTTACAGAAAAGAAATTTACCCAGAATACAAGCTAAATAGAAAAGAAAAATACGAAAAGCAAAGTGAGCAAGAAAAAGAGGCTTTTCAAGTGTTCTTTGAAGAAATGAAAAATGTTATGGACTATTTTTCAGAAAAAGAAATTGTCCTACAATATACGGGAGTAGAAGCAGATGATATCGCAGGATATCTTGCAAGCGAAGCAGACGTTGAACATATGTGGTTGATTAGTTCTGATAGGGATTGGGACCTCTTGGTATCTCCTAAAGTATCTAGGTTTTCTTATATAAATAGAAAAGAGTCTACATTTGATACTTGGAATGATACTAGAGATTTCTCGATAGATGACTATATTACTATAAAATGCTTAATGGGGGATAAAGGAGATAATATACCAGGAATCCCAGGTATTGGAGAGAAAAGAGCAACTTCACTAGTTAAAGAATATGGAAATGTATTTGATATTTACGATTCGTGCCCTATAGATAGTAAGTATAAATTCATACAAACATTGAATGACAATAAAGAGACTTTGCTACGAAACTTTGAGTTGATGGACTTAAAAACCTATGCAAGAGAAGCAATAGGACAGGAAAATATTCAAGACATTAATAATAAATGCGCTAATATTTTAAGAGGGTAATGAGTGGAAATTTTATATACTAGGGACAAGTACCTTTCTGAGTTTAGTATAAAAACTTTAGAAGATAGATACTTAATAGACGGGGAATCTTCCCCTCAAGATGCATTTGTTCGTGCGGCTAAAGCATTTGCGGATAATGACGCACACGCACAAAGATTATATGACTATGCCAGTAAATTGTGGTTTATGTTTTCTACACCTATTCTATCGAATGGAGGTACCAAAAGAGGAATGCCTATCAGTTGCTTTCTAAACTATGTTGACGATAGTAGAGAAGGTATTACAAATCATTATACTGAAAATGCCTATCTATCTTCTGTAGGAGGCGGAGTAGGAGGATGCTGGAACGAAGTCAGGAGTGTAGGCTCAAAAACGAGCAATGGCTCCGAAAGTACGGGAGTAATTCCCTTTCTAAAAGTGGTGGATGCTGAAATGTTGGCATTCTCCCAGGGTGTAACACGAAGAGGAAGCTATGCAGCATATCTTGACATCTCTCATCCAGAAATTGAAGAGTTTCTGGATATTCGTAAACCTACAGGCGGTGATATTAACAGAAAGTCTGTTAATCTTCATCATGGCATCCTTATATCTGACAAATTTATGGAATTGATCGAGAATGCTACAAGACACGAAGGTTTTGACGATTCTTGGGATCTAGTAGACCCACATTCGCAGAAGGTAGTAAAGACTGTTTCTGCAAAAACACTTTGGGTAAAACTTATTCAAAATCGAGTAGAAACAGGCGAGCCTTATATTATGTTCAAGGATACTGTAGATAAAGGTATTCCAAAGTTTCAGCAAAATTTAGGACTAAGTGTTCATCACTCAAATCTGTGCTCAGAGATTACACTTCCTACAGACAAGGACCGAACCGCAGTATGTTGTTTATCCAGTGTTAATCTAGAAGAATATGATGAGTGGAAAAGTGACCCTAAATTTATTCCTGATCTTATTCGTATGTTGGATAATGTTATCGAATATTTTGTTCAACATGCTCCGGATCAACTGTCTCGTGCTAAGTTTAGTGCGATGAGAGAGCGTAGTTTAGGTTTAGGTGCAATGGGTTTTCATGCCCATCTTCAACGCCACAGCATTCCATTTGAAAGTGCTATGGCAAAGAGCAGAAACATGCAAATGTTTCAGCATATTAAATCGGAGGCAGTACGTGCAACAAGACAGCTTGCTGAAGAAAGAGGCGAATGCCCTGATGGAGAAGGTTATGGTGTCCGTAACGCTCACCTTCTTGCTATTGCTCCTAACGCCAGTAGCAGTATTATCTGTGGTAATACTTCTCCTTCAATTGAGCCTTACAGGGCTAATGCTTTTACTCAAAAAACTAAAAGTGGCTCTAGCTTACTTAAAAATGAATATCTTGAAAATATTTTACAAGATTTAGGGCAGGATACAGATGAAGTCTGGAAGAGTATCGTAACTAATGGTGGCTCAGTACAGCATTTAGATTTTCTAGATGATTGGAACAAGGACGTTTTTAAAACGGCAGTTGAACTAGATCAGCGCTGGGTAATAGAGATGGCGGGAGATAGACAGCAGTATATTTGTCAAAGTCAATCACTAAACGTATTCTTTCCTGCAAATGTCTCTAAACAAGAGCTTCATGCAACACATATGATGGCTTGGAAGAAAGGAGTAAAAACCCTTTATTATCTACGCAGCGAAGCGTATAAAAGAGCAGAAACCGTTTCGGATGAAGCTTTACGAAGGCAGATATTTGAAAGTATGGATGATGATGGTTGTTTTGCCTGTGAAGGCTAAGATTTGGACTATTTGGAAGTATACAATAGGCAGTTTCTCTGATGAAAAAACAGCAGAGTATGATAATATAGTAGCAATTCTTAGAACGGCTATAGTAATTGTCAACTTTATGACCTGTTTTTTTATTATGGCAAACGTGGTACATAATTGGTGAGCATATGAATTTATTAACAGAAAGAGAATATTATAAACCCTTTAATTATCCTTGGGCTTTTGAGCATTACAAGTCTCAACAGCATATGCATTGGCTTCCTGATGAAGTTAATCTAGCTGATGATCTAAAGGACTATAGAGAGAAAATGAGTGAAGGAAATAGAAGGCTGCTTTCAAGCATCTTCCGTTTCTTTACTCAAGCAGATGTAGATGTGTGCTGTGGATACGCAAAACACTATTTGCCTACATTTAAGCAGCCAGAGGTTCGAATGATGTTGTCGGCCTTCGCCGCAATGGAAGCAGTGCATCAAGAGGCATACTCGCTACTTCTCGAAACTCTAGGATTTGGGGATAATGAGTATCAAAAGTTCTTTGAACATAAGGCAATGCTCGACAAGCACGAGCACTTAAGTAACTTTGGAATGGATACACCGATGGATATTGCAAAAACCATGGCTATCTATTCTGGATTTACAGAAGGAGTACAGTTATTTAGTAGCTTTGCTATTCTACTAAACTTTCCTCGACATAACTTGATGAAAGGTATGGGACAGATTGTGACATGGTCAGTTCGCGATGAGACCCTTCATGTTGAAGGAATGTCACAACTATTCCGAACGTTTATCAAAGAAAATCCAGACCTATGGAATGACGATTTAAAGTATGAAATTTACTGTGCTGCAGAGCGAACTGTAGAGTTAGAAGACGCATTTATTGATCTTTGCTTTGAGGGTGCTGATGTACCGGAACTGACAGCAGAGGAAGTAAAAGCATATATTCGTTATATTGCAGACCGTAGATTACTTGGACTAGGAATGAAGAAAATCTTTTCAAGTGAAGAAAATCCTCTACCTTGGTTAGACTATATGTTGAATGGCGTTGAGCACGCTAACTTTTTTGAGAATCGAGCTACTGAGTACTCTCGAGCGAGTACTACAGGGAATTGGCAAGATATATTCAAGTAAAAAGGGCCCGAAAGGGCCTTTTTTATTTCTATAGTTCCTCTGGATAAAAAGCCTCATAAAACCATCTATACTCGTCTAGTATGCGAGAGTGTATCCTGTTACTCAGTCTTCTTGTAGTCTTATGATTTTTTATAAAAACAGGTTTAGTTTTATGGTCGGTTCTCTCAGAGTAGTAGCTATTATCATGCTCATACATACTCGATTGAGATATATTATTGATATCATAGGCATAGTCAGGTATATCTAAAAAGTTTGCTATATCTGATAGAGTTTGTATAGGATCTCGAACAAAATCTTCAAAGCGAACAAACTTAATACTATCTTTCCTCCCTTCATGCTCCCAAAATTCCATAGCCGCAGGAAGCTCTTCTTTAAGAGTAGCAGAAAGAGCAGTAGGAGTATTAAAATAATAATTAAATTTTTGCATTTCTGTCATTGCAGCGTATAATGCAGTGCCCTCTTTTTCAAATGAGTGAAGAGCTTTTAGTTTAAAGTTAATTTTATCAAAACTTTCTACCACATCACGAAGATCTCTAACTAAGATTATTTTTTTTGAGTCTGGAAGTAAATGATGTATTCTATTCCATTCACGAGCTTTTGAGATAACAATAGGCTTTTTAGTTAAGCCGTTATACCACCCATCGATCGCTCCCATCGTCATACCATATAGAGCACAATCTGCGTCTTCTACACTCATTGACAAAAATCTTTCTGTGACGCGAAAATTTTGTAAAATATGTTTATGAACTCCTGCAGGTAATGGATCAGAAGAAGTAGTAAAAACACTACTATTTTGTTGCAATATATTTAATAGGACTGTAGATCCAGATCTAGGTAATCCTCCTAGAAAATGTATTTTTTTCATAAGTATTAACTTTGGTTTCCTATCTGATGAGTTACTGATGTAACAAGGTCTCCTACATCTGTTCCCGTTGTAGTATTAGCAAAAGGAAACTTTTGAATTGTATTGCCTGCATTACCTACGGGTCCAGTAGGACTAGCAGCGGGTCTACCTCCAGAAATATATCCTGAAGTAGTAGAAGACGAGCCTGCTGCCACCATAGCACCGTCATATAAGTCTTGGCTATCTGTAGCATCAGTGTCTGACGCATAAGGAAATTTTAAAATTGAGAAGTAGTCGCTCTGTACAGCTGTTACATAGCCATTATCTATACTGCTACACGATGAACTGTTATAGAGGGACAGAGGTAGATCGCCGACATCCGTAGCGGCACCCCCGGCTGCAAAAGGTATTTTATCTATAATATTAGTCAAGCTCTGTGTATCACTATAGCCCCCAGCAAAGTAGGAGGCACTACCCGACGAGTTTCCGGCTCCCGTATTATATCTTCCCACAGTTAGATCTCCATTATCAGTAGCGTTTGTATCAGATGCGAAAGGATATTTTTCATGTATTGTTGCGTACTGAGGAGAAAGTGCAGGACTCCTGCCTCCAGTATGATACCCATCGGTAGGAGAGCTTGAGCCCATGCCTCTAAAATACCCATTCGTGAGATCCCCAACATCAGTAGCTGTATAAGGAGAAGTGAAAGCAAACTTATAGATAGTGTTATTACGGACATTTGGGGGAGCAATGAGCCCTCCTGCTACATAGCCATGAGTAGTCGATGTAGCAGATGCTCCTGCTACTCTTCCAGCGGTTATATCGCCTATATCTGAAGCATTACCATCAGATGTTACTGACCATCTCTGAATATCGGTGAGACTTGCTGTTGAACCAATCCCATTACCTGTGTTTCCGCCGACAGCATACCCATAGTTAGACCCTTGCACAATAAGAAAAGATATTGCTGCATCTCCATCTATATATTGAAGGCTGTTGTACGCTGTAGATCCATCTCCGACTTTTATTTTTGAAGTATCAGTCTCTAAAGCAAATTCTCCAGCCGCTAAAGTAGGATCTTCTGTTCGAAAGTTGCTTGCAGTATCTCTACGAATTTTTATTTGATTTGGCATAATAAACTCCTAACTTTGATTACCGTGATTGTGAGTTACTGCTGTAGCAAGATCTCCTACATCTGTTCCCGTTGTAGTATTTGCAAAAGGAAACTTTTGAATCATATTAGTTAAAACACGCGGAGTTGGAGAAGTATATGAAGTCTTACCTCCACTAACATAGCCCGAAGTAGTAGATGAAGAGCCTGCTGTGTATATCACACCAGCAAATAAGTCTTGAGTATCTTCCGCGTCACCGTCTGATGCAAAAGAGAATGTTTGAACTCTATTAATACTAGTCTCAGGATCTCCACCCTGGCCTGCAAAGCCCATAATATAACCAGTCCCTGGACTATTAGATGCCGCGTGCTGAGAGATCCACTCTATCATATCTCCAACATCAGTAGAAGTGCCTCCAGCTGCAAAAGGTATTTTGTCTATAATAGCTTGGGGATTAGTGGGGGTAGAAGGGGTGCCTCCACAAAAATATGAAGCAAGAGCAGAAGAATGTCCTGCTCCTAATGCTTCTCTTCCGTCAGCTAGATCTCCGTCATCAGTAGAGTTTGTATCAGATGCGAAAGGATACTTATTGTGAGTAGTAAGTCGTGTAGATCCGGGTGGAGTTCTTCCCCCAGTGGAGTACCCATCGGTAGGAGAGCTTGATCCAAAGTTATTAGAGACAGGGCTTAATAGATCCCCAACATCAGTAGCTGTATAAGGAGAAGTGAAAGCAAACTTATAGATAGTGTTATTACGAGCATTTGGGGGAGCAATGAGCCCTCCTGCTACATAGCCATGAGTAGTCGATGTAGCAGATGCTCCTGCTACTCTTCCAGCTGTTATATCGCCTATATCTGAAGCATTACCATCAGATGTTACTGACCATCTCTGAATATCAGTCAGACTTGGGGATGAATTAATAGCTGTATTTGCAGTACCAGCAACAGAATAGTTATAATTAGACCCTTGAACTATTAGGCTTAATGGCGCTACAGAATCTGATAAATAGGTTAATGATTTCCAAGAGTTAGTGCCGTCTCCTATTTTTATCTTACTAGTATCAGTTTCCACACCAAACTCACCTTCAGCTAGTGTAGGATCTAATAGCTGCCAGACAGCTGCCGTATCTCTTCTTACTTGAACCGCCATAATAAACTCCTTAGATACTAGCTTTGGATGCTACGAAACTATCATACCAATTTTCCATTTGATTAGTTACTTGTTCGGTAGTCATTTCTTCTCCAGCCTCTATAGCACCGTTTACTTCTACCTCAGCTCTATAGGGTGTTGCAGAATGTATAGATAAAGCTCTTGAAACTACTTCAGCTTTTGTAAGTTCTGTAACTGTATCTGGAACCCAGTATTCTCTATCGGCCTCTGGTGTGCACCATCCGAGCAGTGTATGATTGTTAGGATTTTTCCAGTAACCTCCATCCTGCACAAAGCTAGGTGTCTCTAGTATGTTATTCTGTCCTTTATGTAATTTATATTCAATTACAGGCATTTTTATCTCCTATTTAAATCTATCTGAGCCGTGTATCCAAATTACTATAGCCCATCTATCTCCTTCCGTAACTTCTGTTACAGTATGTAATAAGTAACTTGGAAATATATTTATCGATCCTTGTTCAAAAGATCCCACTCGTATATTCCCATCATTTACTAATAACTCGCCTCCTTTATAAGAGGCTTCTTCACTCAATTGAACGGATACCGATAATTTTCTATTAGTAGAGTCTCCAATCCCTGTATCTAAGTGCCAATTATAATGGCTTTTATTACTAGATGAATAATGAAGTAATTCAAGGCCGTGTACTATTCCTGTTAAACCAAATTTAAATTTTTCAGAATTTAATCTAGACACTGCTTGAGTAATTTTTTCAAAAATCCAAAAATATTCGGGTGTTGGAGGTATGGTGTACCTATTCACCTCCCTTACTTCAGGAACGTATGCGTCCTGAACTGAAGAACCTACCCTAGCTTTATCAGAATACGTTTTCGATGAAATGTCTATAATTTTTAAACATTCTTCCTTCGTAAACTTTAAATCACTAACTTCCAGTGTAGGGTGATAGGAGTCACACTGAGAAATCATAGTATTAAAATATACATGAGGCCTATTTTTTTGTTCAATAACCTCCTGCTTTTTAGTGCCTAAAGAATCTCTTCCATCAAACTGGAGGTCTTTAAAAGGCCCTTCTGCATCTACAAAATGGAAAAAAGCCTGTGTTTGCCAATTCCCTTTATACTGCTCTCTATAATGTTCAATCTCACACCCTTTATAAACTACTGCATCCCCTTTTTCTATGATAAGATTACCAGAGTCTCCCATCACTATAGGCCATATAATAGAGGAAGAGTCATGGTCTAATGTTACTGTTAGACTTATTTCACAAGAAGGTCTATCTTTATGTTTATGAAGTATCTCTCCTTTTTGGTATAGTCTCGCGTAACAGTAGGTCGGCAATACTTTTGTACCTATAGTATCGGATAGTCTTGATGCTAAATTATAAAGTACTTTTTCAAATTTTTCATCTCCATATACTGAGTAAGAAGAAGGACACTGATCATCTTGCACAAGCTCGTTTCGACTGTGTAATTCAAATAAATGATCACTTAATTTTTTACAAACATCTTCTGATAAAACTCCTTTCGTATATATATACTTATCTTTTTCTAATTTTTTACCTGCTTCTGTTAATACTTTATTCACTATCTTCTGGGCCTTTGTTGTTTAAGAGTGCTATTTTTTTATCGTAAGAGTAAGTAGGTACGGGATCAGGGTCAAAGCCCATCATCTCCATTCTCTGTATATCAACTTTTTCTATATCTATTAGATCGTTAACAATATCGGCAACAAAATCTTGCAGTCCTTTTGTACTCCAAGAATCTTCAATCTCTTTTTGCAAATACTGTCGTATCAAAAGTTGCATCTTACCTGGATTTACTCCAATTTGTTCTAAATACTCCTGTTCTCCCTTCGTAATAGAGCCAGACTGTCTTACATCTCTAATACACTGAACAATGCTTCTTTTTAAGTGATTTTTTGATTCTTCTTGTTCATAATCGTTTTCTGAAAAATCTGATACTTTATTCTTAAGTTGTTCATATAAGTCATTTAGTGCAAGAATATCTTTCATTGCACCTTCAATATAAAGCATTCCTTCAGCCATTCCTTCTTTTTGCTGAGTAAGTTTGATTTTAAGTTTAACTTCTTTCCAATACTCTAAGTTACCCTTTTCTAGCTTTTCCTCAATTTGTCTAATTTTAACTTCATTTTTTATCTGACGCCATTTTGCTTCATTTAGAGCGGCCTTTTTACTATTTATTTCTGCCCCTATCTGTCGCATATTTTTATAAGGACTATGATAGTGCAGATTTAAATGTTTCCAGTCCCACTGAGAATGGCTATGATTCCAGATGTTTTGTAGTTCTCTGGAATTTTCTATAGCTTTATCGACTAGCTGAGTATTTTCAGCTAAACTTTTACTGCCAAAACTTTGTGTTTTTGCTATCGTGCCCCTGCCAAATACCGCTGACATAGGGACAGTGTACTCTGTGCCATCTACCGTGGATACATCTTTTCTTATCTGCTCATAAATAGCAATTTCATTTTTATCGGTCATTTTTATTTCTCTTTATTAAATTATTAAGTGCTATACTTGTCCACTAACTCCATCATAGGCAGTAGTGGCTAAGTCCCCTACATCGGTAGCATTCGCTCCTGATCCTGTAGTAGCAAATTTTTGAATAGTATTTACAGTGGTAGGAGTTCTACCTCCTGCTTGATAACCGTGAGTAGTAGAAGAAGATTCCATAGAGTTTGCTAGATTAGTGGTCAAATCTGCTACATCAGTAGCGCCGTCTCCTTCCGAAGCAAATGGAAAGCTTTGTATAACATTCACGAAACCCGGACGGCCCCCAACAACAAATCCGTGAGTAGGGCCATAATTCCCTTTTATCTCTCTTCCGTTGGTAGTATCAATCAAGTTTCCCCCACTATCGGTAGCTGTTCCTTCTGAAGCAAATGTAAATTTTTGTATCATATCTGGAGTACCAGTAGGATTATCACCACCTCCGGCCATATATACGGTAGTGGGGTTCATAGCTACTCCAAAACCATATGCACTGAAAGGGGCTTGATCTACCATATCTCCAACATTGGTCATAGTTCCTTCTGAAGCAAAGGGGAAGGCGCTAATTTTTCCATCGTACCCTCCTACAGCAGGATCGCTTCCTCCCATAAAATAGCCTTTTTCTGTGCTCATCGCACCGCCACCACCAACATGTTTTCTAGTGGCAACTACGTCCCCACTAGTTGCATTTGAAGAGGATGCAGAGCTGAATTTATTTACAGTTGTGCCGCCTGGAACTGTTGCAGGCCAGCTTCCAAGATTTACATATACATTCGAGTTTGCTACATCAGATATTCCAGGGCAACCCTGGGTAGGTACTACGGCAGTTAGATCGCCCCAATCGGAAGCATTACCATCGGTGGTAAAGCTAAATGACTCTATAGCATTCTGTCCAGAAGCCCCAGTATACCCACCGCCAGAAAAACCCCTAGTAGTTCCTTGGACAGGTACTATAGCATAAGGACCTGCATTTATATTTAGGTACCCAAGACTTGTCCACGAAGTAGATCCGTCTCCCATCTTTATTTTATAGGTATCTGTTTCTATTCCTAACTCCCCGATCAGTAGAGTAGGATCATTACTAGTCCAGTTACCTGAGGTATCTCTCCTAAATTGAATAGTAGCCATTATGCAGTTCCCCCATCTACTATCTGTGCCGCTATATAAGTGGAGCTAGCTGATCCCCCATCTATTGATGTAACCCCAGAGGCCCCTGTAGATCCAGCAGGGCCTGTAGATCCAGCAGGGCCTGTAGACCCAGCAGGACCAGTTGTTCCTGTACCGCCAGCACCCGTAACACCTTGAGCGCCCGTAGCACCTGATGGGCCTGTAGCGCCGACGGCTCCATCAGCACCCGCAGAGCCTGTAATGCCTTGAATGCCTTGAATACCTGTAGCGCCAGCAGCACCTTGAGTACCTGTAGCGCCAGCAGCACCTTGAATACCTGTAGCTCCAGCAGGTCCTTGAGGACCTGTAGTACCATCGGTACCATCGGCACCTGCAGCACCAGCAGTACCTGTAACACCTTGAATGCCTTGAGCACCTGTAATACCTTGAATGCCTTGAGCACCAGCAGCACCTGTAACACCTTGAGCGCCCGTAGCACCAGCAGCACCAGTAACACCTTGAATGCCTTGAGCGCCCGTAGCACCAGCAGCACCATCGGCACCTGTAACACCTTGAGCGCCCGTAGCACCAGCAGCACCATCAGCACCATCAGCACCAGCAGCACCATCAGCACCTGTAACACCTTGAGCGCCCGTAGACCCTGCAGAGCCGGTAGGACCTGTAGGACCTGTAGCTCCAATCTGATTAGTTGCAGAGCCCTCTGTAACTAAAATAGAGTCTGTATCTACAGCGCGGCCTATTAATCCATACCCTTTATCTAAGGTAGATAGATATCCATCTCCCTTAACATAATAATCCGTATCTACAATCAAAGCAGATTGAGAAGAATTTACTCCGCCCAAAGAGGTTATACTAACGGTGGCTCCATTAGTAACCGTTTCGTCAGCAAATCCAATCCAATTAGCCGCATCTGAGATCGTAGTCGCGTCTAAGGTCGCATAATAAGTAGGAGAACCAGATCGATCGGTGTGATAGGCTAGAACTACAAAATTATCAGAAGGTCTGATGTCTACATTAGTCCATGGATTATGATCTCTATCAACGTCAGTGGTTTCTATATCAGTTACAGAGCCCCAAATCGGAGTTGTTCCGTCTACACTTATGGGTACATATCTTATCCCACGAGATGAGCTAACACTATACATAAGTCCTATTAAAATAAATATACCACTAGGTAGTTGTATAAGTTCTAGCCCTTCATTAGTAGTATAATAATTATCTAAAGCTACTCCCGAGCCCAAAGTAATAGTATTAGAGCTAGAAATTACACCTACTCTAGCCACAGTTTCTCGATCTTCCGTTGCCGCTCGCGCATTGCTTATTAGGAAGCTAGAAGAGTCAATTCGCTCAAGCTCTGCATTGAGAAAAGTGCCTGTATCGTACTGTACAGTAGTTCCTTGAGTAATTGTAGTGCCTGAAGTACTTAAAACAAAACAAACAGCGCTATTGTCAGAACTATCTACATAAGATGCAACCCATTTATCCGCTGATATATTGGTAAGTGCTTCATCAGACGTATTCACAGCTGTATCAAGAGTGGTTCCTACTGTAACTGTGGTTCCGGAGACAGTAGCACACACATACTTTCTACTATTATTTCTTTCATAGGAGAACAGGAGCTTGTCATTTTCGTCAGAAGATAATTCAAAATCAGCACTCGTGTATCCTGAACTTGCATTTTCTACTTGTACAGCAGTTCCTACAGATATAGAAGTTCCGTTGAAAGTTCCTACTCTAATAAATAGACCTTCTCCTGTGCCGCCGGCGTTTTTGCCTGTTAAAAAAGCTAAATTTCCAGAAACTGGTAATAGAGCTACTCTGTACTCATTACTATTATCAGTATTAACACCAGTGATCTGGCTCTGGCTTCCCCACGTCATTCCGTTTCCATTTCTGGTGCCAACTCTATACTCTATGACATAATCAGAGTGACCTGAGGCGTTAAATTGTATAAATTTATCCGTGTGAGGATGATAAACAACTCGGGAATCATAGTTATTATCGCTGCTGCTTATAGCCGTGGGTGTTTGCAGAACACTGAGAGGGCTTGTTACAGTAACGGTTCCTACAGTATCTCCCGATTTTAATGTTACTAGGTTCCCCGCAGAGATAGAGCCGCTTGCTGTAAAACTAAGTCCCGAACTTCCTCCTCCAGTAGCGCCTGTAGATCCAGCAGGACCAGTTGTTCCTGTACCAGCAGGGCCTGTAATACCTTGAGCACCCGTAGCACCTGTAGCGCCAGCAGGCCCTTGAGGTCCAGTTACTGAAGATTCTCCTGCAGCACCTGTAATGCCTTGAGGACCTGTAGAACCACTAGGACCTATAGCCCCAGTAGCTCCGTCGGCACCATCGGCACCAGCAGCACCCGTAGCACCATCAGCACCGGCAGCACCAGTAACACCTTGAATGCCTTGAGCACCATCAGCACCTGTAGCGCCAGCAGCACCTTGAGCACCCGTAGCACCATCAGCGCCAGTGAGCCCTTGAATGCCCTGAGCACCCGTAGCACCATCAGCACCAGCAGCACCCGTAGCACCAGTAACACCTTGAATGCCTTGAGCCCCCGTAGCACCGTCAGCACCGTCAGCACCTGTAATGCCTTGAATGCCTTGAGCACCTGTAGCACCGTCAGTACCATCAGCACCGGCAGCACCAGTAACACCTTGAATGCCTTGAGCACCATCAGCACCTGTAGCGCCAGCAGCACCTTGAGCACCCGTAGCACCAGCAGCACCAGTAGTACCTTGAATGCCTTGAGCACCCGTAGCACCATCAGCACCAGCAGCACCAGTAACACCTTGAACGCCTTGAGCACCAGCAGCACCAGTAACACCTTGAACGCCTTGAGCACCAGCAGCACCAGTAACACCTTGAATGCCTTGAGCACCATCAGCACCAGTAACACCTTGAATGCCTTGAGCACCATCAGCACCTGTAGCGCCAGCAG
>Ga0099849_1000140_pt1 | contig 30167 bp, 39 predicted proteins | sample CB_VirMetaG_4_FD_78177 | JGI IMG/M metagenome (GOLD analysis project Ga0099849, IMG submission 78177) | Freshwater to marine saline gradient viral communities from Chesapeake Bay - CB_1508_1M Viral MetaG | ecosystem: Environmental > Aquatic > Marine > Coastal | place: USA: Chesapeake Bay... | reverse complement strand
TCTTCCCGTTTTTCATATGTTACTACATCTACAACCTCTGTCTGCACAATTTTTAATTTATGTCTTGTTATGTAATCGTTGTTTCTTTCAACTCTAGCTAAAGCCAATGCACCAGCTTCTTCTTCGGTTACAGCTTTAACCCTTAAACATTTTTCTACAGTAATTTCTACATAAACATCTCGAACACATGCTTTTGATGGGCTTTTTGTTCTAGTAGGTTCTGTTGACATAGTTTCAAATCCCTTTTATCTTTTGAGCATGACTGCCCGACTCGGCGGTTGTATGGGAAGAATAGGGGGGGATTAGGTATGACTTTTCCCCCTTTATTTATATTTAATCTTCTTAGTCTCACGCCCTTCTGAGTAATTATCATAGGGCTTAGAGAGGTTCTGCCACCCCTTGCCGTAATAGCATGAGTCGCAGAACACATCCCTTGCCGCAGTGATAACATACTTACCAGTTTCATTGTTAAGCATGTTGCCACATTCACGGCACCTAGAGAAGCCAGTTAGTTTAGGCTTCTTTGAGTTTGTTTTTCGCTTTCCTGAACTCATCAGTTACCTGACCCTTTGCAACTTTACCAAGTGTGCCAATGGCATTTGAGTGTTTGCGCCACATAGCATCTATGTCATCAATTGATTTGGCTTTACCAAAGTCATCAATGATAAGCGAACCATCTTGTTCGTCAAGGTCCATAGGTAAGTCTTCACCAGCATAGACATTGAGGCCAAGACCATGAAAGGCGATAGCTTTGACAAGGCAACGCTGTAAAGCTTTGTTGACCTGACCGCCGTCAGGATGGGCGATGGACTGGTTCTTGTGGTCCATGACGTAATGTATTTCTGTGTGAGACACGCCTTCTATTGTGACAGTAACAGCTACATATGTATGACCTTTGGTGTCACGCATAAATGGTAGTGGGTTGTCCTGATTGTCACGGAAGATGTGCTTCTCGAAGGTTGCGGTTGGGTACTTCTCTTTGACAAAGGCCCAAGCCCAAGCCCATGAGAGGTAGTCGAACCGACCCTTCTGTTCTACTTCTTTTGATACGTCAAAGCGTGATAGTGTTTGCCATACTGAATCTGTCATCATTTTTCTCCTCTGTTATCAGTTATTGTGAATAACTTCCTTGAATAGATAATTTAGATTTGCTCTTTCGTTATCAATAGCTCTTATCTGAGAATACGCAATGTCTTCGCAATCCTTGAAAGTTAAAGAGAGCGAAAGAAGCAGGCGGTCAGTATCTTTGATTGATTCGATTTGCTGTAGCGTTAATGTTTCCAATAGCTTTTTTGTTTCAGCTACTTGTTTTTTAGGTCTTCCTCTAGGCATCTTTGCCCTCCTTTGGTTTGATGTGAGTGCATGTAATAGTTCCAGACCTACTCCGTGTGATACGGATTTTGTGGCCCTTGAGGTTCCCTTTCAGAGCGTAGTCCATACGTCTACATTTATTGGGAAGCTTCTCTTTAAACATATCTTTGGCTTCATCACCGATTGTCACGGCTTGTTTGGCGTCTATGATATGCTGTGCTTGAAAGCCAAACAGATGGTCGTCCTCTTCAGACCAGCCATCTAGTTCCTCCATATTCATTGTGAACATATCTGAGTAATCTATTGGAGGCATGGCTTCTGGCTCTATGTCAAAGTTATTGTTCTCATGCATATCCCAGAACTTGACGCATTCTTCTAGATACATTTTGCACCAGCTGTCGTCCTTTTTAATCATACGCCATTCTAGTCGGCATCTTACGCCGAATAGAGCCACAAGATAGCACCTGTCGCTACCAGCCACGAGCATGTGATGCTGACATTGTGGCGCATATAGTTCACATAGTTCGTCCATGTCCCTAAACTGAAAATGAGCCTTAATTTCCAGAGGAGCATTATCCCCAACAACACGACCATCAAAGGTAGAATGCATAGGGATAGCGTTAATAAGGATAGTTTTGCCACCCCCACGAAAATTAACCTGTCTGTCATTTTGTTTAGCCCATTGGTCTACGATAAATGGTTCTAGGTGAGTGCCAGTGTCCATAAGCAGTTGTGTCTGTTTGCTTGGCTTCCACTCCTCTTCACCTTTCTTGCGTCTGGATAGTGTCATCCACTCTCCAATATCTCCAGAGGCAATTACTTTTGCGTCTGATGAGCCGATATAGGTAGCTCGTTCCTTGATTTGTGCTTCTGTTAGCATGGTGATTTCTCCTCCAATATAGCAGTTTTTTGGTTATAGCATTCGCATTCACCATTTTTTACATCACTGTAATCACATTCATTGGGGCATGTAATCCATGTGTATAAATCTACTTTATCAGTAGGAACTTTGTTTTCATTCATATTAGTCTCCTTAGTAATCGGCCTGCTTATATAAGTCAGGCCCGCATTCTTGAGATTGTTGGTCTGCGATAGCGTCTTCTACTGCATCACGAAACCGATATATATTGAAGTTATGGTTGTCGTTTATCTCCCTTACCTTGTTAATGAATAGTTCTTTGTTGCTTACCATTGGCGCAATTTCTGTGGCTAACCATTGGAAATGCTTTCTTGTCAATGCCATTTTGCAGTTCTCCCTTGTGCAAATATTCACATTACCATATATTTGGCTTAAATGGATAGGTAATATGATGAGTGAAAAGCTTTTTACATCCAATTTAATCAAACAATTTAAAGCAAGGCGTACCGAACTCGGTTTGCAACAGAAAGACGTTGACTATAAAATAGGTAACGGTCATGGACTCTGTGCTAAATGGGAGATTGGTAACAGGAAGCCAACATTGTTTAATGCATATTGTTGGGCTGAAGCATTAGGTTGCGAGATAAAATTGGAGATTGTAAAAGATGATATGCGGAATTGATCCAGGACTTACAGGCGGAATAACCTTTATTGAAGGTAACGATGTAGTTTCTGAAAGGATTCCTGTCCTCTCAATCAAGGGCAAGAAGTTCCTAGACCTTGTTAAAATAATTAACAGACTAGAATTATACAAGCCAGATATGGTTTACATAGAAAAGCAGCACTCTATGCCGAGGCAAGGTGTTGTTTCTACATTTAGAACTGGCTTTAACTATGGTATTTATATTGGCTCTTTTGTTTCACTTGGGCTTAGATATACAGAAGTATCTGCTGTTAAGTGGAAAAAAGACCTACAAGTATCTTCAGACAAGAATGAGGCGAGAGCCAGAGCAACCGAACTACTGCCACAAGCGGCAAATAGCTGGTTACTCAAGTGCGAAGATGGTGTAGCTGAGTCAGCCATGATAGCCTATTGGGGCTTACATAAGGCCTAGCTTATTTGTATTGAGGCCAAGAACCAAATGGGTCGAATACAGGATTGTCTTTTAGTTCCTTGACAATTGCATTGACACGTTGTGAACGTGAAGCTGATGACACTTTGCCAAACAAATAATCCTCCATCTGGCTTAGTTGCTCCGCCTTCCATTTGTTGACCCATTTTGCGTCTGGTTTGAACCATCCGTTATCAGGAGTCTTGAACGGCGATACGTCCATGATGGTTTTAGAACGGAGGTCACTAGGCGAAAGAGCCGTAATACAACATGCAATAAAGAACTTATGGAGTTCTTCATCGTTGAGACTGAGGCAATAGCTAAGGGGAGTAGTGCCGTTGTCTTCAAAAGCAGATGAAGCACTATCAATATGTTTATCAATAAGAGCTTCATATTGTGGAGTAATATAATCATCTGGAATATCGTCCTTTGAAAAAACATTTTGATTTTCTGCATACAAGTGACCTACACGATTGGTAAGAGAGTATGAGTAACCTAGTGACCTGTGGCATAAAAGAGCCTTGAAGAACCTTGTTGTATCTTCTGCATGAACCCATTTCCATATATCATTTCTGACATACTCAGCATGGTATGATTTGAGCAGATGTTCTTGAGGCTTAGACATTACCATTGGGTTGACTTCTACTTCCTCTTCTTCTGAGTCTTCAGCTTTCTCAGCTTCGACTGTTTCCGATGGAAGCATGTATTCTTCTGTCAATGCGTGTTGATATGAGTTGTAAACAAGAACACAAACAACGTCAGCGGTATCACGTTCTTTCTCATCGAAACTGTATATGCGTGTTAAGCCTCTTGTTTCGTGAGAAGCATATGAATACTCATCTACCAAATAGATTACATCAAAGTATTTCTTCTTTAGCTCATCTATTCTGTTGTGTATGAAAGTCTTTTGCCATACATCAAATGCCTGTAAGTCAGTGATGTATTCGTTATCGCTAAACAAATCAGACTCAATGGCTAGTTCCTTTCTTGCATCGTCTGTAATCTCAAACAATGCGGCAGACAGAGGCAGTTTTTTCTCAGTCATAAACCTGCGTATGCTATCTGTATTGTAATGGTCAAAGGTATCAAAGTATTCGTCTTGTTTTGCATGATTGCCAAGCGTTAAAGCTTGCGCTACGCCTATCCCAAACTCATTAGCTCTAAACAGACCTTTGGCTTTGTCAGACAGCTCAGAGAGCATTACACGCTGATGTACCCATTTTTGGGTTTGACCGAATCTAGCGGCAACTGAGTCGTAATCCTCACTCCCATCCATGACAAGAGCGTTGATTGCATCGCATTCGTCAAGTGGGTGCATGTTTTCACGCATCATGTTAGCATGAAGACCAACTTCATTGTCTTCTGATTCAATGACAATGCAATTGACTGGTACAGATTTTGAATTGTAAAGCTTGTTGAGAGCTTCCAATCTGCGGTTGCCATCAATAACATTGTAACCTTTGCCGTTTTTGACAACAACAAGGTTGTGAAGCAATCCCTTTGATTTGATTGAGGCGGCAAGCTGGTCGATACTAGCATCGCTAGACTTTACTTGCCGTACATTGTTGGGTGAGTGTTTAAGCTCACTTAACAGTATTTCTTTCTGCATTTTGTGACTCCACTATTGCATTTTCTTTTTGTAAGTTAATCACTGATGAAACAAAACTTCGATCATCATCAGGGAATATATGAACCCTATGAATAACTGCTCCCTTGTACTGAAACTCTATGAATAGGTCATTATCATCTACTGTTCCGTGTGATATGACTTTATCGCAGTCCATAGATATACTGCTTCTGATGTAAGACATTTAATCCTCCATGATTTTGTCAGTTATTGTTTTTGAGCCGAACGCTACACCAATCCACAGGGGCGCACCAAGTGCCGAAACAAGCAGTGTCGGATTGATGCCTACTGCCATCAAAAGAATTAGAATCGAGAACGACAGTGTTAGGTGAACAGTGACAAACCACCCAATCCATCGGGTCTTTACGTTGACGCTCTGGATACGTCGAATATAATTTAGCATTTTTATTCTTCTCCATTTTCTTCTTGCTCCGAATCTGCCGTTAGATACTCTGAGCCACAGTTTTGACAGAAGCCACCTGAGTTCCAATCAAGGTGCTTGAGGTGGTTATAGCTGTCGTGATAATGACCACAATCTCTGCATGTGTATCCGTCCATCACAGCATTCCTGCATATGAGGCGAGAGCTAGACTTGCTAGGATGTAAGCGGCAACTACAATACGAATATTCATTTACTCCTCCATATTAAAAAATATAGGTCTGTAATCTACATCGTATCCTTCTTTGTCTTTGATTACTTTATCTGAGTGAACCTGTAGATTGAGGACCAATTGATAGCGTGAACCTATAAACACAACGTCTTTTTCAAACTGAGTCAAGCTTGTTCTTGGAGGTATAGTATCACCTTCTTCGTCCATGCCGACAAAACACGCTTTGTTTACAAGGGGTTGTGGGTAATTACGGTGCATCCAGAAATATTGCTTTTCTGAATACAAGCCTTCGTCATCGATATATACACCGTCACCATTTGAATAGAGGCGTACAAATCCAAACATACTGGCTTCAATAATTTCTCTATACCCCTGCCATCTGCCTGCTCCTGTTTCTGCAGGAACAACAGATATTGTTTCATTAAAGGGGTCTAGCAATGTTTCTATTGATGAGTATTTGTTCATGTAATTCATCTGTGAACTCCCTGTGAATTTGTGAATAGTTTATGAATACCGCAAATGTACGTTGCTCGAGGCGTACACTGCCACCTTCCTTTCATCCCTATGATTGGCTTTGCTACCGACACACTCGGCATCCAACCCTCTTCAAAACTATTATTGTGTGTTTGCAATAAAAAAGGGTAGAGGCCATGAGGAACCCCTACCCTCTCATTCTATTCTAGGTTGGAGGCTCCTAGAACGGAATATCGTCATCACCATTAGGCTTTGTATTGCCATCAGGAGCAGATGATTTACCGCCACCCTCAGACTTTGAGGCTAGACGGAATGTTGAGCCAGCACCAGCAAGTTTTACCTTGAAGGCACGTTGTTTGATACCATCTTTCTCATACTCCTCAATGATTGGGAAGCCTTGAACAAAGACAGTGGTCCCTTGTTTAGCATATGGTTCAATCACGTTGGTAACGAGGCCTTTGCCATTGCTACCATCCCAAGCCTCACAGCGATACCAGTGAGTCTTCTCTACCTTCTCGCCTTGCTTGTTAGTGTAGCCTTCATTGACCGCAACAGAGAAGCCAGCAACCTTAGTACCGTTTACATCACGGACTTCGGGTTCTGCACCAATGTTACCAGAGATAGTGATTTGTGCGAAGTTCATGTCATTTTCCTTTACGTTTGACAAGTTGAAGGGTGGGGGCAGCACGTCTATTCCCCCTGTCACTGGATTTCGACCATCGTACGCTAGTACCAGTGTCAATTCTGTTATTGGGAACGAGGCGTTACATCAACCCACTCATACCCATATTTTTTCCATCTTGGCTTTCTGTAACCAACTACACGTTTATACAGAAACAAGACAATTGAAATGAGGCACCCTCCTATTACTGCCGCCATCATGCCAGCAAATGTGCCAGCAAACATAGCAACGAGTAGGATAGTAGACATTATATCAATTGGAATATCAAGCCAAAGAACTTTTTTGAAATCAAATTTGGCTAATAAGAACAGTATTGCTAGAGCAGAAGCTAGTCCAGCAAATATGTAGAACATCATAATACACCCTCCCTGTTGAGTCTTGAAAATCTAGCAAGTGCATCTTTAAGATATATTTGGTCACGACACTCACCAGCAAGAATATTGGCTTTCTTTTTAGTTTTGAAATTAGTCTTGGGGGAGGTGACTAAATGCTCAGAATAGGATTCTATTTCTCTTAATCTTTTGTTAGAGGGGTTTGTGTATATAACCTCAACAGCTCCCATGAACATTCTGAATTGTTCAAAGTTGCTGTAACCAGATACAATACCACGATTAATATGTTTCTTTATAATGTTTCTCATTGGCTTACTCCCATTAGATTGAGGCGTTTTCTCAGCAGTTTTAGGTGACACAAAAAAAGTGGAGAGTAGAGCCGTGAAGCCCTACCCTCCCTGCTGTTAAGCTTGTTGTGCCGCATCAGGCATTTCTATCAAACCTGTATCTCGTGCATACTCGTGAAAGTCACGAGCAGTTGATGCTACCAGCGTGTCAGCTGTAAGATGACGGTTACGGCGCTCAATGCGTCTAACCCTTGCCATCTCATGTGCTGGCTTGTAGTCACCCCAATTGAGATTGTTGCGACCAATAACGGCTGGGCGTACAACCCAACGTGCAACTCTGTAAGCGGCCATCGATGAGTAGTATGATATACGCTTCTTCTCAAGCTGTGTATCAAGGTCGTCAATGACGTTCTTGGTAATCTCAATGCCTACGTCTGCACGAATGGCATCTGCACGTTCCTTACGAAGCTGTGTACCATACTGCAAGTCATTGTATGCAATCTTCTCAAACATACGAGTTATACCATCTGCTACTTTGGCTTGGGTAATAGTCTCTTCCTCAAGCTCAAACATATCAACTACTGCCTCAATACGTCTAGCAAGCTCCTTCTCCCACTGTTCCTGACACTTGTCGTCTTTGTACTTGTTGGGCATAGACTCCTTGGTCATTACCTTGCGAATACGGTCTAGGTCGTTGACGTCAAGTTGTGGTAACTGGTTACGTTTTGTATATCTCTTAGTCATAAGATTCTCCTCTGGTTAAATGGGGTAGCTGAAATATCAACCACCCCTACTTGGCTTACTGATAATCGTTAGAGCCAATGTTGTCTGTCAACTGCTTGGCTCTTGAGTAGTCGCCAGCGTCTAATGCTTGGCGTATCTCCCATAATTCGTATGTCACTTCGTTGTCGAAGTCTGCATCAAGAGTTACAGTTGAATCGAAGTCTTTAAGTAATAGTGAATTGTTAATCATGTCATTCTCCTTGACGTTATGTTATGTAACCAACACACATGCAGAATGTGCGCTTTACGGGAACCGCCCATCACAATGAAAGAACACAGTCCAGCCCCTTGCCGAAGGTCTTTTTGTTTGGCGTGTTAAGAGCGGTAAATCGTCAGGACTACGAGCCGCACTACTGTACGGCGACATAGATTAACACAAGGATTGACCGCCAAAGAAAAAGAGGGCTTGACGGTTTCGCTTGCATCGCAATTCATTGTGCATATGCTTTTTCACGGGAAAAGCCAGCCCATTTTGTGTGTGTGTTCCCCGACTAAAGGGGTCGGAAGAAAAGCCCTCGATGGGCGTTCTTCTGATTCTTTGTGCTTAAGCTTCTCTTTCTTATCAATGTAACGCTTCTGGCAACGTCCCTCTTGATGCGAAGAGTAACGGCATGGAGCGTAGTGGTAATTCATCTACTTCAGATGAATAACGAAGTGGAATGGCTTTACGTTATCAGAGAGAGGAAACGGCCCAGAAGTGTAGCGTGATTGACCTGACAAGGACAGGTCAGCTCGTCTGGCAAGACACTGCGTAGCAATCTAACGGACGACAAAGCCCACTTTTCGTAAAAAGGGGGTTGACAGCTAGTAAGGTGTAATATGTATAATCGTCCGTAGACGCAATGATTGGCTCTCGGATATGACAACAGCAAATAAACAACAACAAGAACGATACAAACAGGGCTTGGTTCCAATGGAAGACATTGAGAAACATGCACCAGTTGTAAAAGCAAGTAACGAAAAGATAACTGAGAACCAGCAGGAATTAGTACATGCTATCTTGCATAATGGTTGCAACCCAACACAAGCTGCTGAACAGTTGGGTAGAAACAAGGCTTGGGCTTATAATACCCTAAAGAAACAGCATGTTATCGAGTACAGACAACAGTTGGCAATGATGACTCTGGGGTGGGACGCTACACAGGCGATGGCGACAATGAGGGAACTGCTGGATAGCAAGTCACAATACGTCAGGCTTGAAGCCGCCAGAGACTTGATGGATAGAGCAGGATTTCGACAGGACTCAGGACGTGCGCCGTCTACCGCAGTACAGATAAACTTCAACGTAGACTGAATGGGGCCCCTATGTGCTATAGACCTATATCGTAAGGCACCTTAAAATACAGGACTATATACATAAGAAGGTCAACCACACACACGATAGACTTAAATAACCCAATCGTTAGAAATATATTTTTTTTTACAGGAGTGAATTATGGGAAGTAGCAACGGAGGCGGTGGTTCAGGTGGTTATGATGCGGCTCCTATGAATTACCAAGCGAAGAAAAACAGACAGAAAGCAGAAGAGCAAGCGTTAGGTGATGATGCTTACGTTAAGAGTTCTACCGGAAGTATTGTTAGAAGCTCTAGCGGTCGTGGTGTTACGACAGGAAAGGGTCAGAAAGCCAAGGAAGAATATAGAGAGAAGCTTTTTGAGAAGTCGGACCTATCCACCTATGACGAATTTGGAAATGTCGTGGCATCTGAAAGAGGTCGTGATGTTGCTCGTATGCAACTTGAGTATCGTCAGAAGAAAGACCCAATAGCATTACTAGGCAAGGGCCTTCCGTTTGGAATCGGTTCTGCTTTAATGGGTGTTGGCTCAATAAACAGAAAGCAACAGCTTGCAAACTTAGCGGCAAGAGGTCAGCCTCAGTTTAGATATTCATCAAGCGGCAGATTTGTTGTTGGCGGCGTTACTCCTGCTGGTCAAAGGTCAGAAGGTGGAAATGTTATTGATTCATTTGCTCAAGATGACAACGGTGGTAGCAGGGGCGAGAATCCTCAGTCTGCTACAGCTTCTTCAAAGCCAAGTCCAACTCCATCAGCCCCTACAACTGGACCAACTTCTGCCACAAGAAGGCTTTTGGCTTCTGAGAGGGCGGCTGGTGTAAAGAGGCGCATGCTGATAGGTAGGCCTTCTGTTTAATGAAACTAAACTATGAACCGCCTGGTCCGATAGCCAAGGCATTTTTAAAAGATTCCTCTTTTGTTAGGGGAATAAGAGGGCCAGTAGGCTCTGGTAAATCCGTGACTTGTTGCATGGAGATTATGCGAAAGGCTGTCCACCAAGCCCCTAATTCTGCTGGGGTACGCAGAACACGGTGGGCAGTCATTCGTAACACCAATCCCCAACTAAAAACCACAACCATTAAGACATGGCGTGATTGGTTTGATGATGAGATAGGCAGATTTGTCTGGTCGCCCCCATATACTCATAATATTAATTTTGCATTGGGCGATAAAACTACTGTGGAACTAGAAGTCATCTTTTTGGCTTTAGATAAGCAAGAGGATGTAAAGAAATTACTTTCTCTAGAGCTAACTGGCGTGTGGATTAACGAAGCCAGAGAAATACCAAAGAGTATTGTTGACGCCTGTACTATGCGTGTTGGTCGTTTCCCGTCTATGAGAGATGGCGGTCCGTCATGGTTTGGCGTTATTATGGACACAAACTCGCCAGATGAAACTCATTGGTGGGCAATTATGTCTGGTGAAGCCCCAACCCCCGAATATATGTCATCAGAAGAGAAATTATTGCTTGTTAAGCCAGAAGATTGGGTTTTTTACAAGCAAGCTGGTGCCATGACAGAGAAAAAAGACAAATCAGGTGCTCTTATAGGGTATGAACACAATCCCAAGGCTGAAAACACTAAAAACATGCAACCTGACTACTATGATAAGATTATTTTGGGCAAAACGCCTCAATGGGTAAAGGTTTACGTTCTAAACGAGTATCAGGCTCTTATGGATGGTAAGTCTGTCTATGCATCTTTCAGAAAGGACACTCACGTTGCCAAATCGCCAATTGAGCCGATTGATGGGGTTGAAGTTATTGTCGGCATCGATTTCGGCCGTACGCCATCGGCAGTCTTTTGCCAGCAAAACTTTGGAGGAAGATGGACAGTATTCCATGAAGTTATCGGACAAGACATGGGGGCAGGACGATTTGCAGAAGTCCTCAAAAGAGAAATCGCCAGAAACTCTTGGGACAAGCACGACTTCAAGTTTGTAGGCGACCCTGCTGGTAATCAAATGGCCCAGACGTCAGAAAATACTCCTTTTATGATACTAAGAGCTGCTGGCATTAATGCACATCCTGCTCCAAGTAATGACGCAGTAATGCGTGTTGAGGCTGTTGAGGGCGTTCTTAATCGTATGACAGACGGATATCCTGCCATGACTATAAGCCCTAATTGTACCGTATTGATTTCTGGGTTTGAGGGCGGCTATCAGTACAAACGCCAGTACCACATGGGTAACGAGAGATACGAAGAAAGACCTTCTAAGAATCGCTTCTCTCACATACATGACGCTTTGCAATATGCGGTCTTAGGTGGAGGTGAAGGACGGAGAGTGTTGTTCGGTGGTAATAAGCCCCCTTCCCATACAACCGTAGAGAGGGCTTCTAGCCCATTTGAGAGACAAAGAAAAAGAAACAGCAGACTTTCGAGAAGGCTTGCTGGTATATGAAATGGATAATAGTATTTTCCAAATCAGCAAACTACGGCCCTTGGAGATTGTTTACTTTACACAGACCTGATTTTGGTCATGTATATGCAGTTAGGTATGATGCAGAGCTAGATGTATGGATAAGGTTTGAGTGTGCCAGTGAAAGGCTAAACTTTGAATTACTGAGAGATGAGGAAGCTGACTTATTGTTTCACCATATATCCACAAATTGTACTTGCGTAGAGATTGCTGTTGATAGTGGACCTATCTACTTTCCTCGTTGGCTTTATTGTGTTTCTTTTGTAAAGCATATTGTTGGTTGTAATAAGATTTCTGTATGCACACCTTATCAACTGTATTGTGAATTGATTAAAAATGGTGGAAGAGTATTATTTGGAGAATCAATAGGAGATTCTAATGGGTAGTTTATTTGCAAAACCTAAAATGCCAGCACCCGACCCAGAGCTAAAAGCTCAGAGGGAAGCTGAAGAACAGCGTATTGCTGAAGAAAAAGAGTCACAAAAAAGGTTTGAAGCTGACCAAGACAGGATTCGTACTGCGAATTTAATTGGTCAACGCTCTACTCAGTCTGAGGACATTGAGGGTTTTTCTGGCTTTCGCAGAAGACAAATGGGTAAATCTGGTGCTGGTTCAATAAGGAGCTAAAATGGCATACGGTGGAATTGAAGGTGACGGCAATCCAGTAGCACCATCTGCTGAGTCTGGCGACAAGGCAGAACTCAAGCGTGTTATGACAAAATACAAAAAGGCTAAGAGCCGATGGAACTCTTGGACTGATTTGTGGGAAGAGGTGTATGACTATGCTGTTCCTCACAGAGAAAGCTTTTTTCAAGAAAGCTCTGCACAACGCAGAACAGAAAACATATATGACGAAACAGCCGTTACAGGACTGCCAAAGTTTGCAAGTCGCCTTCAGTTAGGGTTCTTTCCTCCAAACGGTCGTGCATTTAGACTCGAACCCGGCCCAGAGTTTCCAGATAGCTTAATGAACAAGGGTCTACAACAACAGCTTGATAGCATTACAGACCTTATACACGAGGGTCTTAGGAACTCTAACTTTAACTCTGAAATGCATGAGGGATTGCAAGACTTAGGCATGGGTACAATGAACATGCTATGTGAAGAGGGACGTTTTCAAGGTGACTTGCACTTCACTGCTGTACCTCCTACTAACTTGGCTTTGCTATCTGGACGTATGGATGGCGTTGCTAGTTGGTTCCGTTGGAATAGCAACATGGACATCACTGAGGTAAAACAGCGTTATCCAGATGCTAAGTACACTGAGAAAATGTCTCAGGAGCAGAAGAAAAACCCAGAACGCAAAACAAATATCATTGAAGCTACCATCTATGATGAAGCAAACAGATTTGCAGATGAGTACACCTATTACCTTATATCTGAAACAGACAATGCTATTCTTATAAAGAAGGTAATGAAGGGCAGAGGTTCTGTTCCGTGGATTACTACACGTTGGTCTAAGTCAGGATTTGAAGTATGGGGCCGTGGTCCTTTATTGCAAGCAATGCCAGCTATCAAAACACTAAATCTTACAGTACAGCTTATTCTTGAAAATGCTGAAATGGCAATTGCAGGAAGCTATGTATATGACGATGACGGTGTATTTAACCCTGACAATATAACTATACAGCCCGGAACTTTTATACCTAGAAGTCCTGGGTCTAGTATTGACACCCTTCAGAATGCAGGTCGTTTTGATGTAGCACAGTTAGTTTTAGAGGATATGAGAAGAAATGTTAGAAAAGCTCTCTTCATTGATGAACTCGATACTCGCCCAAATGCTAGAACGCCTTTATCCGCAACAGAGGTTTCAGAAAGGCTTGCCGATGTTGCTCGTGATATGGGGGCTGTTGCTGGACGGATGCAAAAGGAGTTCCTTCAGCCGTTGGTTGAGAGAGTTATACATATTTATACGAAACAAGGTCTTATCGATATACCAAAGGTAGATGGTCGTGAAATTCGTGTCGTTCCAGTTTCTCCCTTGCTGAGAGCGCAGGACCAACAGGACGTTTCTGACTTCGTTAGATTCCAACAAACTGTTGCGTCTACCTTTGGTCCCGAGATAACACCTATACTCTATAATCAAGAAAAAGTTGTTGCATATCTAGCTTCTAAGTTTGGTATCCAAGAGGAACTGTTAGCTGACCAAAGCCAAGTAGAAGGTAATGTAGAACAGCTACAGCAACTCATGCAAATGCAAGGACAACCACAACAATGAAGGAAAAGATAAATGCGTCAATTGACGGTAGAGGATACACTAAGGAAGTTGACCAAGACCTTAATAGCAAAGCCTATGGTTTGTTTGGCAGTGGTATTGGAAAAGACTTCTTATCGTACTTGGAATCTATCACAACGAATAATGTATATCCTGCAGGCGTGGGCATCGAGACTTTAGCCCATGCAGAGGGTTCACGTTGGCTAGTAGCGGTAATTAAAGCTAGATGCGAGAAAGGACGTAAACAGTCAGATGTCTAAACCTGCAAATCCAAAGCTATATGCAAGAGCAAGAGCTATTGTAAAAGGAAGAGTTAAGAAATGGCCTAGTGCTTATGCTTCAGGTCAGTTAGTTCAGCAGTACAAGAAAATGGGCGGTACATATAAATCATGAGTTTAGACAAATGGTTTAATGAAAAATGGGTAGATATATCCACAAAGAAAGATGGCAAACATCCTCCTTGTGGTCGCAAGATGGGTGATGGACGCAAATACCCGAAGTGCGTTCCATCATCCAAAGCTTCATCTATGAGCAGTTCTGAAAAGAAAACCGCTACAGCAAGAAAACGTAAAACTAACCCTAGCGGTGGTGGTAAAAAACCAACTTATGCGAGGACATAATGGCAAAGTCAGCGGCATGGCAACGTAAAGAAGGTAAAGACCCTAAAGGTGGACTTAATCGTAAGGGTCGTGCATCTTTGCGTAGGCAAGGGAAAAACATCAAAAGACCTGTATCTGCCAAGCAAGCGAAGAAGTCTCCAAAAGCTGCCGCTAGACGTAGAAGTTTTTGTAAGCGAATGATGGGTATGAAAAAGAAGCTTACATCTAAAAAGACGGCTAATGACCCTAATAGCCGTATCAACAAAGCACTTAGGAAGTGGGATTGTTAATGTCAGAAGAACTACAAGCAGAAGAACAGGTAGAAACCAATGAGGTTCAGGCTGGAGAGTCGGAGCAACCTTTGGAAACTACTCAAGAAAGACCTGATTGGCTTCCTCAGAAGTTTGACAGGCCAGAAGAACTAGCCAATAGCTACAGTGAGCTAGAAAAAGCATTTTACACTCGTAAAGAAGATTTACGAAATCAAATTGTTGGGGAGTTAAATGAAGAGGCCTCTAGTAATGCTCCTATCAGTCCTGCTGATTATGAGTTAAAGATAGAAGCCCCAGAGGGATTAGAATACAACGTATCTGACGATGACCCTATGGTTGATTGGTTTAGGGCTACTGCCCATAACTATGGATTATCACAAGAAGAATTTACTGGCTTAATGCAGGAATATGTTTCTATTGATGCCCAGCGTGGTCCTGATTGGAATGTTGAGTCTGAGCAGTTAGGCGAGTATGCAGACAAAAGATTAGAGCGTGTTGACGGTTGGGCTACAGCTAATCTGTCTGAAGAAGCCTATACTGTTTTTGCAAATGTTCCTGCTTCTGCTGGAATGGTTCAGTTGTTTGAAGAATTGATGGAGTTAAATGGACAGCCACAATTCAACATGACCACTGAAACAGACTTCCAAGAGCGTTTAAGTTTAGACGACTTACGCAGTATGCAGAATGACCCTAAATATTGGAAAGACAAAGACCAAGCTTTTATCGCAAAGGTAAGGCAAGGTTTTGCCCAATACTCAAGGCAGAATGGGTAATGTGAATTGGCATTTACTTTTTTCTGTGAAATTATGGTTTTACTTGAAGGCCCAAAAGCGAGGGATAATCTTCGGACCCCAAGCCAATGGATAACCAGACAGCCAAAAACTGAAACTAAACTTAATTAAAAGGAGTGTGTTATGGCAACACCAACTATTTCCACTTCCTTTATCGAGGAGTTTGAATCTGGCGTCCACATGGCTTATCAGCGCATGGGGTCGAAACTTCGTAACACTATTCGTACAGCGAATGGCGTTAAGAATAAAACCACGTTTCAAAAAATCGGTAAGGGTTTTGCTACTACCAAGGCTCGCCACGGTAATGTAGCTCCAATGAACCTTGAGCATACAAACGTCAACGTCACTGTTGAAGATTACTTCGCTGGTGAATGGATTGACGATTTGGATCAACTTCGCATCAATCACGATGAGATGATGGTCGCTCAACAGTCAGGTGCATATGCCCTTGGACGTAAGACTGATGAACTCATTCTTGCGGCAATGGATGCAACAACGAATAACCACAACGAAACAAGTAATGGCGTTACTCTTGCATGGGCCTTAGGCCTTATGGAATTGTTTGGCAATAACGATGTACCAGATGACGGTCAGCGTTATGTTGCTGTTGGTTGGGAACAGTGGTCACAGCTAATTGACCTTGATGAGTTTTCTCGTCAGGAATATGTTGGTGCTAACGACCTTCCGTTCCAGAATGCTATGACAGCTAAAAACTGGCTTGGCTTTATGTGGTTCCCGTTCTCAGGGCTTGATTCAATCAACTCTGATGCAGACCGCAAATGCTTTGCTTGGCATTCATCCTCAGTAGGCCATGCTATTGGTGCAGATGTTTCTTCAAACATGCAGTACCATAACGATAAGGACGCATACTTTGTTCTGAACAAAATGCAGATGAACTCAGTCCTAATCGATGCAAATGCTTGCTTTGAACTTCAGCTAAAGAAATAAGGAGAAGGACAAATGGCACTAGTAGTTGCAGACTTCACCTTAGTCAATTATTCAGGAAATGGCTTCCACATTTGGCACTACAAATCAACAGCCGATGCACTGAACACAATTGATGCGGCTGGTTACTTTAATTCAAAGTCCAGTGAAATCAATGTTGGCGATGTTATCTTTATCAATGCCTCTAATGGTTTTGGTATTGCGACAGTTGTTTCTAACGCAAGCGGAGTTGTCGATACAGGCGACATCGTGAGCATGACAACTGATAGTCGTTAATGGCTAAGACACCTACAAAGAAGGAGGCGGTGAAAGCCGCCCCTTCTACCCCTAAGACAAAAGAGAAAACTGTCCGTAATGGCAAAGTAACTTTTGGCAAGGGCGTGACACTTGGAAAAGGAGTTTCCTGATGGCTTTTAAGAATTGTCCAAATTGTCCTACAAGGGCGAAATGCCGTGAAGCTGGCAAATGCCTAATGAAATCTTACGAGGGCAAAAAAATGGGTAACGACAAAACTAAAGATTACTCTAAATAGAGGTTTCTAATGCCAACAACTCCATCCACGGATATTGAGGTTGCACAAAAGGCTATGGTCCTTATTGGATTAGAGCCTTTGACTTCATTTACAGACAACACTGATGAAGCACTTGTAGCCAACACAATATATGAAGATGTTGTTACAGATTGTCTTGGTCAGCATAATTGGAACTTTGCTACTGGTCAGAAAACTCTTTCTCGTTTATCAGATGTTCCTGTTGACCGATGGGATGCGGCTTATGCATTACCAACTAACCCAGAAGTTATGCAAGTCATTACGGTAACTATTGAAGATGCTCCACAAAGATATGACATCTATGAGCGTTATGTATATATGAACGCACAAATAGATGATGCGGTTGTTCTTAACTACGTCTTTAGACCAGAAACTCAATATTGGCCTCCTACATTTACTATGTGGGTTATATTTAGACTTGCATCTGTATTGGCTTTATCTGTTACAAGAAAAGGCGATGTAGCTAACTCCTATACACAGCTTGCAGAACAGCAGTTTAGAAAAGCCAAAGCTAGGGATTCACAGCAAGTAACAACCCAAGGGCTAAGACTTAGCAGATACCACAGAGCAAGACTTGGTAACGGTATATTCCAAAACATAGAAGGCACATAATGAATGGCACTTCTCAGGCAGTTTTATACAAATTTTACCGCAGGAGAGTTATCTCCTCTGTTGTCTTCTCGCATTGATTCTAATGCATATAAGAATGGCGTTAAAAAGCTTAGAAACTTTCGTGTTCTATCTCAAGGCGGTATAAGAAGAAGAGGTGGCCTTCGATTTCTTCAAGAGCTTTCTGATATACCTTATCAGACAGAGCCTTATGTATATGATGAAGATGAGGCTTATATAGTTCTTTTTAGCAATGCTCGTGTAGACATTGTTGACATTACTGACCCTACAAATATTGCAGACTCAATAACAGGATGTCCTTGGACAACTGCAATGATTAGTCAACTTCGTGTTGCTCAATCTGGCGATACAATGATTATTGTTCACCCTGATATGCCTATGCAAACATTAAAGAGAACTGCGGTAGACACCTTCTCTAGAACTGCATACGCATTTGATTCGTCTGATGGCTTTATTCATCAGCCCTATTATAAGTTTGCGGCACCTGATGTAACTCTTGACCCAGCAAGCACAACTACAAACAATCAAACAATAACTGCAAGTGCGGCTATATTTAGTGCTGATTGGGTTGGTGAAGAAATAGAATTTATTGATGCTAATGGTGCTGTTCACCATATAGAAGTAATTGCATATCTATCTACTACTACTATTACAGGTAAGTTTGATACTGCTCCTCATAACGGAAACGCTAGAACAACTTGGTCTGAGCAAGTATTTTCAGCAAGGCATGGATATGCTCGTAGTGTTGTTTTTCACGACCAAAGATTAGTGTTTGGCGGTAGTCGTGATTTACCTAATCATATGTTTTTCTCTAAAGCTGGTCAGTTTTTTAATTTTGATGTTGGAACTGGTTTGGATGATGAGTCTATTCAAGTACAGATTGCTGAAAACCAAGTATCAGAAATTAAATCCTTGGCTTCATTTAGACATCTATCTATCTTTTCATCTGAGCAAGAATTATATGTCCCAACAACGGAAAACAAGCCATTAACACCAGCTACAATAGCTATTAAGAAGCAAACCTCTTATGGAAGCGGTGCAGTTGCTCCTGTCGAGTTTGATGGTGCATTGGTGTTTCTTACTAAATCAAAAGGTGCTGTAAGAGAGTTTGTTTTTTCTGATTTAAGCCAAGCATATAATTCTGATGCATTAACTTTGCTATCTTCTCATCTTATTGGAACTCCAACACAGCTAGTTTCTCAGAGAGAAGCAACAGACCAAGTAGAAGCTTATCTGTACCTTGTAAATTCAGAAGGCAAGATGCCTGTCTTTATGTCTATTCGTAAAGAGCAGTTACAAGGATGGGGAGAGTATTCTACTGTAGGTAGCTTCAAAAACGCAGTTGTTGTAAACAGGCGTGTATATTGTGTATGTGAAAGAACGATAAACGGCTCTACTTTTACAAGCTTAGAAATTATGGACAATGACTATCATGTAGACTGCTCTCAAAAGTACACAAGCGGCTCTGCCACAAAGAACTGGACTATTGCACATCTTCCTAATACTGAAGTTGTTGTGAAGTCAGATAATTATTCTATGGGTACATATACTACAGATGGTAGTGGCAATCTTACATTAACTGAAGAGGTTACTTCGGTTGAAATTGGCTTGAACTTTACACCAGAGCTAACCACATTGCCTCCTGAGTTTCAGTTGCCAGACGGTATATCTGTTGGTCAGAAACGTAGAATTGTTCGTGCTGTTTTAGATTTAAACGAAACACTTAATGTAAAGACAAGAGGGACTACTCTTTTAATAAGAAGAGTTACAGATGACTTTTCATTGCAACCTGTTCCAATTACCACAAGGAAAGAGGTTTATTTACTTGGGTGGTCATCTGAGGGTACAGTTACTATAACTCAAGACCAACCGTTGCCCCTTACAATTAACGGTGTATTGCTAGAGGTAGAAGTATAATGGGCGTTGAGATGCAAATTGCCAGTGTTGTTTTAGGTTTAGGCGCCGCTAGACAGCAAAAAGGCGTCTACGAAATGGAAGCTCAGTCTTATAAAGAGCAGGCTGATATGGCTAAGATACAAGCTGGTCAGCAAGAAACTGAGAGAAACAGAAAGTTAAGGATGCAGATAGCATCACTTGGCACATCCTCTTCTGCAAGAGGTGTTACTATTGGCACATCAGGTTCAACAGGAGCTTTGATTAGAGATGAAAAGGATATGGCTAAAGCAGACATTAATAGTATTAGGCTTATGGGTTCTTCTGCTAGACGCAAGTTTGGTATAAGTGCTGCTGGTTCTCAAGCGGCTGGAAAGGCTTCCACTCTTGGCGCTTTGTCAAAGGCTGGTACTGCGGCTTACTCTATTCATAAAGGTAATAATTGATGGCTTTTAAAAAAACACAAGGTCGGTCTGCATTTGTATCTCCTGTAGGTGGCCCAGATTTGTCTGGATTTAAAAAAGCGGCATCTATTTATGAGGGTGTTGCTAATCAGGCTTATAATATTGGTCTTGATGTAAGAAAGTCTCAATTCAACGATGCTATTCTTCAAGCAGAGATAGATGGCAAAACTGCTGGCGTAACATACAGCGTAGATAAAGATGGCAATAGAACACTTGTTCCTCTCACCAACCTCGACTACGGCAAAGAGTCTGAGTTGTTTTCAAGCCGTGACAGAGATGCTGTATTAAGGCAATACAGAAAGTCTGCTATAACATCCTATGTAGCAAATGCTACCATTGATATTGAGAGTGCCGCTAATCAAGCATTGATTGCTAACCCAGCTAATCCAGATGGCATTAGGGGTTCTGCTAGTGGTTATTTTGCAGGAATTAGTGACTTAGATGATGAGGTATATTCTGCATTAGGCCCAAAGGTTGATGCGGCTTTTAAGGTAGCTGAAAATAAAGCCCTAGCCCAACAGCAACAGAACACAAGAGCAGACCAATCTAACTCTGCTGTTTCTCTTATTGATTTGAATACAGAAAAGCTTGGTGTCCTTTACTCAAAGGGTGCTGGTGATACAGACGAATCTCAAGTCGGTCACGAGCTTATGGTTAGTGAGCTTATTGAGGAGCAAGAAGAGGCTTTTAATGTACTTAAAACAAATGGTGTTTTAGATTCAGATATACAAAAGCTTAGAGACAAAAGTGCTACTGTTATTGCGTCTAGAGTTGGGCAAGCCCACATAGAGAGAATCTTTACAGCAGAGGGAGAAGCTGGCGCATTAAGAGCTATTGGTGGGATTGTTAAAGACGCTCAAACAAACCCTTCAGTAGATGCTGACACTCTTTCTACAGTATTGTTTAGAACTGCAAGCCAAATGGAAAACATTAGGAGAGCAGAGAGGTCACAGGAAAAATTTAATAGGAACGCAATATATCAACAGATTATTAAAGACATATATATTAACGGATTAAATGTTGATGATATGCTTTCAAATCCAAAGCACATGATATGGAATCTTGAGGGTGGTCAGCTTGCTTCTGCAGTTAGCCAAAGTGAAGCTAGGGTCAAGCAAAACATCAATGATATATATTCTGGTTCTAGTGCTGTTGTAGGAGCGTGGTCTTCATTAGTCGGGACTCCTGATGAATTTTTAATTATGGATAATTATCAAGATATTAAACAACAGTTTGTTGATGGCGAAATTGGTTATGACAAATGGCTTCCTGTAAGAGAAAACTATCTTGCTTATATAGACAATATTGCCTTTCAAGAAAACAGAAATTTAGCTGGCCTAGCAATTAGCAAAGAACTTGGGGATACAAGTTCATTTGCGGCTTCTCCTGTTTATTTTGAGTCGATAATTCCTTCCTTAGTTGAAAAAGGCGTAATAGGGAAAAATGGTGCATACGGAGATGTTTTTAAATATCAAAGCGCCGTTAATTCTTATGCTAAAAAATACAAAAAACACATTGCAGATGTAAATCTTTTGGCAAGAGCAAAAGGCAATGCACGTTTAGGCATTACTCTTACTGAGGCAGAAAGAAATATATTAGTAGAAAAAGAAGGGGCAGATATTGCTATTTTAAATGACGGAACCATCACTCAAATGGACCTTACAAGTTCAGACCCAGAACTTTTTGAAGCATCCGTTGATACGGTTGATAGATTTGCCTCTGTAACAAATGGTTCTTTGCATCCTCAAGCCGAAAGAATTATTAAACAGTCACTTTATAATCCAGAGGCCGCAGAAATTTCTATGCGAATAATGGGTCAAATTGTTTCTGCTATGCAAAAAGAGCATGGTCGTGATTATAAATCTCATTTGTCAGACTTTTATGATAAAAACAATATATCAGATGACCAAAGAGCATACTTCAAGCTTATAGGTGATATAGGTTCAGTTGACCTTGCTAGAGAAGTATTTCAAGCTGGAAAGAAAGTAGACCTTAATCGTGACTTGTCTTCATATATTGGTCAAAGAAAAGATGGCGAAACTATTGATGTTGCGGTAGATAGAGAGTTTGACGAAGTATTTGCTGAAGCCACACATGGACATGATTGGTGGTCTATGTTTAATCCTCAAATTAGTGAGTTTAGGCAAAGACAATTGGAGGAGTTTGCTAGAGCAGGTGGTTTGAAGGTAGCTGAAATTAAAGGTGCAACCGTTAAAGACCCCGTTATAAGACAAGCAATGAAAGATATTTACTTTTCTAGACTTATTGAAAGCAGAGGAATAGGCGCTAAAAAAGAAATCATGCGTGATGTAATGATTACAATGGGCAAAAGATTTGGTTATCAAGAAAATCCTGAGACTGGAAAAGTTAATTTAGTTGAAAGACCTATTCTTACATACGCTCAAGCTACTGTTCCAGTTACTAAGTTTGGAAGTGAAACGAAGCCTAACATTGAATTAACTCAAGAAAATATTGACAATGATGTTGTTAATAAAATTATGGCTGGAAATTCTTTTATGTCTAAAGAAATGGCTGAAGGCCTTAGTTTAGTTGGCTCTGATTCACCATTAAATAAATCATATTTACACTATACAGCTAATGATAATTTTGGTGGTCCACAAACTTATACAGTGACTATGGTAGATAGAGATGGAAGACCGTTTGTTGTTGCTGACTCTTATAGCTATGATTTTAATCATTCTTCACAAAACGAAAATTACCAAAAAGCAGTAAATTCTCTTAAATCAGATAAAATGAAACAAATTTGGTCTATGGCTGGTTTATTAGATAGGCAAGTTTTACAAGGTAGTTTTGATGCGTATGAAAGAACTCAAAACGACAGAAGCCTAATTCCTCTTATGAATGGGATTAAGGACATTATATACAATACAAGTCCAGGAGCGCCTCCTGAGTTTATTGAACAATTTGGGAGTCCTTTTACAAAAGAAGAAGCCTCAGAATTTATGTATATGTTAGAAAGTTTTTATGGATTGGGTTGGAAATAATGAGCAATATTGATTGGGATTTTATTAAAACTCTAGAAGGAAACAGCCTTACAGGTACGGTTCCTGATGCAGAAGGCTCTAAATCTGGCGTTACTATTGCCAGTGGGTTTGACCTTGGGGCAAGAGCTTTAAGTGACCTATCTGGTTTGCCTCAAGATATTATTGATTTGCTAACACCTTATCTTGGCTTTAAAGGTGCTAAAGCAGAAGAGATGGCAGGGAATCTAAAAGTATCAAGTGAACAAGCCAATATCATTAATGAGTTTTCTAAAGCTGAAGCAACAGAAAATCTATCTCGTAAATGGAAAGAAAAAACAGGACAAGAGTTTTCTGAGCTTCCAAAGAACAAGGCTACTGTTATTGCATCTGCCGCATTTCAGTATGGTGACTTAGCCAGTGAGACTCCTAACTTTTGGAGACAAGTTACAGAAGATGATTGGGATGCCGCAGTAAAAAATCTTAGAAACTTCCAAGACAAATACCCTAGCAGAAGAAACAAAGAAGCAGATTATTTTGAAGCAACTGAACCAGAAGAGAGTTTGGAAGCAAAAAAAAAATTTGAATCAGAGTTAGAAAGAGATAAACAACTAGGCATACAGCAGGCTATGATTAGTGGTGAAGAGGGTGACTTAGGCACCGTTGAACCTACTGATAAGCAAGTTGTTGAAAGAGCACAGAAAGCTATACAAGACAGTGAAGTAGTGACTGGCAAAAGAATTGTTGCCGAACCTGTAGAATCACAACCTAGACCTTTTATTGATGAAGATGGTGTTCCTGCTCTTGATGAGATGCCAGAGGTAGACCCATTTCTGGAACAGTTTGTTGTTGGTGAAGATACCAGCCTCCCGACTGTTACAGGTCAAACAAGTTATTCAGTTCCAGAAGAAGCAACACCTACTCAGCAAATGCAGTCTGCCGATACACAGCAGATGCAAGTTGAAAGGTCTACTTCTTCTATACAACAAGAGTTACTATCTCCCATTGCTAATACTAAGGCAGATAAAATGTTGCCTAGTTACAATAACATCAAGCAAGATAAAATGTTTCTTGATGGGTATCAAAGTGAGCTTAGATTTGGAGACAGGGTTCCTAGTATAAACGATCAAAATACATTTGATTATTCAATGTTTAATCCTAGTGTTGGGCAAGCTTTTATGTCTTCAGGAAGGCAATATAACATTGCTCATTCAATAGGCAGGATGATTAATAGTTCTTTAGACCCTAATCAAAAACCTGAAGAGGGTTACTCTTCTTTCAATGACCAAAGGCTCAAACGAGAAGTTGGAGAGGACGGTCTTTTGTTTTTCCGTCACTCACGAAGTCATGGCGAGTCTATGGAAAAAGTTCGCAGAATGAAAGAAGACGCAAAAGACATGGAGATTATAGAATCTAGTAGACATGGGGCGGCCTTTAGTGCGGCTTGGGCTTTAGCAACCCCCACCATTATGTCTCCAATAGCTCCTATTCAAGTTATGAGAGCTGGAAAAATTCGTAGATTTTTAGGCGGAACTGCATTTACATATGCAATGACAGCTCCTCAACAGGCTTTTATTGAAAGTCAAAACGAGGCAAGGGATGCTGGCAATACTGCTGTAGCTTTAGCTGTTGGCGGTATTTTGGGTGGAACGCTTGCTGTTGCTTTTGGCAAAAAGATGACTGCTTCACAAATAGCTCAAATGAAAGTTGACCAAGAAAACTTTAGAAAGAACTTTTTGGGTCGTGATGCTGGTGCTATGGCAAGTCCTGAGACAGCAAGAACTAGAGCTTACGAGCAGTTAGAGCAAGAAGGTCTTGAAGCAACTGGTATAGGGATTGAAAAGCTTGGCTGGAATCCTGTTTTAAGAATGATGTCTAGTCCAAATCCTATAGTAAGAAACTTAGGGATTGGGATGACAGATGTTGGCGGCATGATGCAGAAAAAGGTCAGAAGTGCAGAAGAGGCTATGGAGCAGTCTGTAGAAACAACATTTAGAACCAAATACTACTCTGAGCTACTATCTGCTGTTCGTGAATCTGATATGGCTTATTTAAAGTACAGGGGCGTTGAGTCTTCTAAATCTGATGCTGGTCGTGCATTTCAAATGATAAAGCTCAGTGCTGGTGATATTTTTAACAGAGCAGATGGAACACTGACTGACGTACAATTTAGAACAAGAGTTGGCATGGCAATGAGAAGGGGCGATGTTGACAATATGGGTGATGCCGCATCTCAAGCAGTAACAAGTGCGGCAAAGGGATATAGAAAGCTATATGACAGGATTAAAAACGAAGCTCAGTCTGTTCGTCTGTTTGAAAAGGAAGCCAGAATAGAGATAGAAAAACTTAAAGCTACTGGTGCTTCTGCTCGTCAAATATCTAAAGCTGAAAACAGATTAAATGATATTAGAGCTAGTGGGGTTTCTGTTAATACTGCCGAGTCCTACTTAAACAGGGTTTATAGAATAGATAAGATTGAAGAGAATGTTCCAAGGTTTTTGTCTAAAGTTAGTAACTGGTACATAGCAAACAAAGGCATGAACGCTACGCAAGCCAACAAAATTGCAAGGCAAGTTCTTGATGAGGTAACAAGAAGAAAGCCTTACTACAATCTTGATGAGTCAAACAATCTTGAGTTTTTATCTAATCCAGCAGGAGCAAAGTCTAGAACTGTAGAAGTTCCTGATGATGTATTAGAAGAGTTTCTTGAGAATGACATTGAGACTCTTGTACGTCATCACGTTAAAACAATGGGAATGGATATAGAGCTTACTAGAAAGTATGGCTCTGTGACTATGGACGACACATTAAAGCAAGTTACTGACGAATACCAAAGACTTATAGATGAGACTGCTGATGCTTCCAAAAGAAGCAGTTTGGCTCAGTCTATGGAAAGAGACTTAACTGACATAAGAGGCCTGAGAGACAGGCTTCGTGGCACTTACGGCGCATCTAAAGACCCCCATGCTTTATCAAGCCGTTCAATAAGAGTTATGAAATCATTTAATGTTCTTGTTGGCATGGGAAGCGCAATGGTTTCTTCTGTTCCTGATGTAGCTAGAATTGTTATGACCGAGGGTTTGGTGAATGCATACGGCAAAGGTTTTGCTAGAATGTTTGATGAGCAAGCCGCAACAATAGCCAAGATGTCTAAAGGTGAATTGGACAGGGCCGCTATTGCTGTTGACGCAACTCTTGGCCTAAGAGCACATGCTATGTCAGACATTGGAGATTTATTTGGCAACAGGTTTGCGCTTGAAAGAAGCCTTAATGATGCAACTGGTATGTTCTTTTTTATGAATGGTTTGAATATATGGAACCAAGCTTTAAAGGAAATGTCTGGTAACGTCACCATGCTTAGAATGACTAATGACATTATGAAAAAGGGTGGATGGACCAGTTTAAGCCAAAGACAGAAAGAAAAGCTTCTTACTAATGGTATAGACCAGCAAAGCTACGGAGTAATGAGAAGTGAAATTCTAAAGCATGGCGAAAAACAAGGTGGTCAATGGTTGCCTAATACAGATGACTGGACGTTTAGAAACGATGTTTTGAAGTTTAGAAACGCCCTTAACCAACAAGTGGAGAGAACTATCATAACCCCTGGGGCCGGAGATAGAGCTTTATGGACATCAACTGAGTTTGGCTCACTAATGACACAGTTTAAGTCTTATGGACAAGGCGCAATGATTAGGATGCTTACATCTGGATTGCAGGAAAAGGATGCTGCATTTTGGCAAGGCGCATTCCTTATTGTTGGTTTAGCTGGCCTTATTAATGAAATCAAACGTCAGCAGTATGGAATGACTAGAGATGAAAGCTTTGACCAAAAGATTGTTAATGCAGTAGACCGTTCTGGCATTCTTGGTTGGTTTATGGATGTTAATAATTCTATAGAAAAACTTAGTGACTATAAGATGGGTATGCGTCCAATGCTTACAGACCAGCCATCTTATCCTGTCCACCCTACTGCAAAGATGAGTTCTATTTTTGGTCCTGCCGCAAGTACATCTCTTAATGCTACTAGCATAATGGGTGATATTGTAAACGGAAACGTAAACAATAAGACAGCAGAAGACCTTAGATTTATATTTCCTACAGGCAACCTTTGGTACATGGACCCCATATATGACGGGGTTTTTGGTGGGAATGTGAATAGACAAACCGAAGATTTTAGAGGATAGATATTAGATGGCTACTATATCAATTGCGGATAACGATGCTAGAGTTCAATATTCACAAGCGGTAACTGCTGACACAACGCAGTTGACGGTTGATTTCCCATTTTTTGAATTAGATAACATCAATGTTATTGCCACAACAAATGCTGGTGTAGACACTGTTTTAACAAGAGGAACTGCAACTGGTACTTTTGCTGTTGTTGGAACTGCTGTAGATGATGGATTCTCTGGTGGTTATGTAACATTAGGCGATGATTACGCTAATACATTTACATTTACTATATTTAGAGACATTGAGGTATCAAGAACCACAGACTTCCCAACGTCTGGGCCTTTTAATGTAAACTCACTAAATACAGAACTTGATAGAATTACAGCTATTGAGCAGGAACTTGAGACTAAGATTAGCAGAACAATGGGTCTTGCTGATTCTGATGCTAGTGCAAACCTAAAGCTTCCTAACCTTGATACTCGCAAAGGCACAGTATTGGCTTTTAATGCCACAAGTGGACTGCCTGAAGCTGGACCTAGCATTGGCTCTGTAAATACTGTTTCAGCACAATCAGCAAACATAAACACTGTAGCTGGTATATCTGCAAATGTTACAACGGTAGCTGGCATACAAGCTAACGTAACAACTGTTGCTAACATTGATTCTAGCGTTACTACTGTTGCTGGCGATACAGCTAACATTGCCACTGTTGTTGCAAATCTTACTGATATTCAAAACGCAGAGGAACATGCACAAGAAGCCAAAGATTATGCAACTAAGGTTGATGGTCAGGTTCAGGAAAACGGTTCTGATACTGGCAACTATGCATCTAAGGCATGGGCTATTGGCGGTACAGGCGTAACTGACACGGCTGGTTCTGGTGCGGCAAAAGAGTGGGCCACAGAAACAGGCAGTAACGTAGATGGCACAGAGTATTCAGCTAAAGAATATTCTATCGGCACTGGTCAAAACACAGGCATGAACACTGGTTCTGCTAAACAATGGGCATTAGGCGGTGGCAATTCATTTGCAACAAACACTACTGTTGATGGCTCTAACTATTCCGCACGTTACTGGGCTGAACAAGCACAATCGTATGTTCAACAAGATTTTGAAAATAAATATCTTGGGCCACATTCTTCTGACCCAACACAAGACCCATACGATGCCGACCCTTCAGACAGTCAGGCTTTAGAAGCGGGTGATTTATATTTCAATACAACCAATAACATACTTCGTGTTTATGACGGTACTAATTGGAATGATGCTGTCCAAGACACAACAAACTTTGCTACTAATGGGTTTAGCATAGCGATGGCAATCGCATTATAGGAGTTAAAGATGCCACAGAATTTTCACAGATACGCAGTAAGAAATGTTGGCACAGCGGCAACAGATATTCCTGATGGTGCAAACTTTGATAGCGTAGATACTATTGTAGGTATTCATTGCGCTAACAGAACAACAAACGCAATTACTGTAGATGTCTTTATAACAGACAACACTACTTCTGAGGGCGGAGCTGGCTCTACGGACTCTGCTGGAAACCAAGAATATTATTTAGTAAAGGGTGCCCCTATCCCTGCTGGCGGTGCTTTGCAGATTATGGATGGCGGAGCAAAAATTGTAGTAAAATCTGGGGACAGATTATTTGTTAAATCTGACACAGCAAACTCATTAGATGTTTGGGTTTCTGTAGTTGATTCAATCAGTACGCCAGCAACATAGGTGACACATGGGATATGTAGGTAATCAAAGCACTAACGCTTATAGCAGTCTACCTGCAAAGCAAGACCTGACTGGTGCTACAGGTACTAGCCTGACACTGAGCCATGCTGTTGCTGGACCTGAGAGCATTGACCTGTTTATCAATAATGTTCGCCAAGAGCCGACTACAGCTTACAGCGTATCAGATACAACTGTAACGCTGACTGGTTCTGTCGTGGCAACCGATGACATCTATGTGGTGTATAACGGCTTGGCTTTGCAGACTATCGTGCCGCCAGATGGCTCTGTGACATCAGCCAAGCTGGACACAAACATTGAAGTTTCTGGAATACTATCTCAGCCTAACAAAGAATACTTCCAAGTTGCTTTAACCACAGCAACAACAGGCCACGCTGACTCAGCTTCTATAGTGGTGGATTTTGGCGGAAACGGAACTGTTAAATACGATACAAAATCAAACTTTGATAGTTCACTTGATGCCTACCAATTTGACAGTGCTGATGGTGTTTATCTTGTTTCTTATTCTGTAGGTCTACGTTCTGATTCGGTTAGTGTTGAAGACATCGTTGAGCCGTGTGCAAGAGTGCAATTTTCAACCGATGATTTTTCAAACACAATAACAGACCATGAATTTGGGTCTGCGGCTAGACTTTTGGATGACCAAAATGACCCTGTAGGTTCAATAACTTTACAAGGGCAAACAATATTCAAAAACACATCTTCCAGCATGAAGATAAGAGTGCAATGTCGTGTTAATACTCTTGGTAGCGGTACTTATGAAATAGAGGCAGATACAGATGGATTGGTATCGACAACTTTCGGACAGTCTACTCGCTGTACTTATTTATCAGTAGTGAGGATAGCATAATGGCATTAAGTAAAATACTACCTGCCTCGCAGGAGCAATATGTAGGTGCGAGAAACCTCATCATCAACGGAAATATGGCTGTCTCGCAGAGGGGAACGAGTAGCACATCATCAGGTTATCATTCAGTAGATAGATATAAAGTTGACTTTTTGAACTTTGACCAGCTTGGCGTAACTCAATCCCAGTCTACAACTGTTCCAAGTGGAAAGGGTTTTTCAAATAGCCTAAAAGTAGCAGTAACCACACAAGAAACAACTTTGGATGCCAAT
>Ga0099849_1000136_pt1 | contig 30638 bp, 16 predicted proteins | sample CB_VirMetaG_4_FD_78177 | JGI IMG/M metagenome (GOLD analysis project Ga0099849, IMG submission 78177) | Freshwater to marine saline gradient viral communities from Chesapeake Bay - CB_1508_1M Viral MetaG | ecosystem: Environmental > Aquatic > Marine > Coastal | place: USA: Chesapeake Bay... | reverse complement strand
CCTACTCCGATCCAGTACGGCATCTGTGAGGCGTTGCAAAACCATAGCAACGATATGATCCTCGCTGCTGGCCGTGGTACTGGTAAGTCTGTGCTTACTTCTGTCATGGCTTCTTGGTGGCTACTGCGTGATCCTAACTGCACGATCCTCGTGACGTCAGCGACCGCTCAGAAGGCCATCGACTTTATGTCTATGACCCGGCAGATCCTACAGGTGGTTCCTTGGATGAACCATTTGCTGCCCGGTGATGGTGACATTGATAATGCTCTGGCCTTTAACTCTGCCGCACGTGTGCAGGTGGGTCAGGATAAATCAGTCACGGCTGCAGGCATCATGTCTCAGATCGTGGGTAAGCACGCCGACTACATCGTCGGTGACGACCTTGAGGTCCGTGGTAACTGTGATACCCAAGAGATGAGAGACAAGCTGCTAGGCCGTATCTATGAATTTGAATCTATCCGCAACAAAGGCGGACGGGTTGTGTTCCTAGGTACGCCTCACACCCGTGACTCCAACTACAACAAGTTGTCTACAACCGGCTACCCATTCGTTAAGTTCCCAGCTGAGTTCCCTGACCCGACTATTCCGTCGCGCATGGAGAACATTGCACCGTGGATTACCGAGCGGATGGTAGAACTGGATGCCGATCCCGGTGACGCTACCCAACCTGAGCGCTTCGACAAAGAGATGCTCATGGGACGTTACGCTAAGATTGGTCCAGCTAACTACGCTCTCCAGTTTCTGCTGGACACCTCTCTCATGGATGATGAGAAGTATCCGCTAAAGCTGAAGGACATCGTCTGTACTGACATCGGCCTAAGCTCGTTCCACCGCAAGGTGCAGCACGCTAGGTCCGACGCTTGGAAAGACATTCCTTCGCACGGTATGGCTGGAGACCGACTTTACAAACCTATGTACAAAAGCGATGAGTTCGAGGACTACCTAATCACTACCCTGCATGTCGACCCTTCTGGTCGTGGTAAGGATGAGACTGGTGTAGTCATCGCCTCAGCTACCAAGAGTGGATACATCTGTGTCCACGAAATGCTTGGCCTCGAAGGAGGCTACAGCGAAGAAACCCTTACTCGCATTGCTAAACTGGCGGACCAGTACAATGTGAAACTAATCCGGGTGGAAGCTAACTTCGGCGACGGTATGTTCACCAGCCTCATGATGCCTATCATCAAGAGAGTATGTGGTGACCACTGTGGCATTGAAGAGTTTAAGGTGACAGGCATGAAGGAGCAGCGTATGCTGGACGTCCTTGAGCCTGCCATTGCAACCCAAAGACTTATCATGGATCCTAAAGCGATCGGCGATAAGGAAAATCAAATCCAAATTACGCGCCTGACCAATATGAAAGGCGCCCTCAAGCATGACGACCGCATTGATGCGTTGTCACATGCCGTCCAGTTCTACACCGACATGCTCGGCGTGGATGTGGACAAGCGAATTGTTGAAGCCGAGAAGAAAGAGCGCGAGGAAGTCATTGCCCAATGGGCAGACGACGACCGTCGTCATAACTTCATCGTAGAAAACTTCACTTCCGGCGCAGTTAAAAAAGACAATGAAACCTTTGTGCCTCGTAATAATCCTCGTAAACGCCTCTTCGATTGGGGCAATATGGGGAACGGAGGCATCAAATATTAGGAAGGCATAATTCATGGATCCGTTACTCGGACTAGGCTTCGGCATTGCGTCCTCAATCTTTGGCTCAAGCGCTGCTAAGAAGCAGGCTCGGGCTCAGAGAGAGATGATGCGACGTCAAGCAGCAGCTACCTATGCGAATCAGATGAGGAATCTGGATGCTCAGTATTCAATGGGCATCGAGAACCTTTACTTTGGTACGCAGCAGCAGCTGATGCAAGAAAAGCTAAACAACCAAACAGCGATGGCAAACTGGCTTCATTCTGAAAAGATGGCCGACATGCGTCTCAAAGACATTAACGCTGGCATCGCTGCACAAAACCAAAAGAACGCCGCGCTTGAAAGACTGAAGCGCGAGAAGATGGTGATTGGACACTCAAGCAAGCTCGCTATGCAGAGCATTGCAAAGTCCAACGCCGAGCGCAAGCTCAGACAAGACTCTAGCAAAGCTATTGCTTCGGCTAGCAGTAGAGCTGCGGCACGAGGTCTGCTTCCGGGCAACCCAATGAACAATCCTGTCAAGATGATGACGGTCAGAGATGTAGCTCAAGCCTCTGCGGAGATGTCTGCTAAGGACGACCTGCAAAGACGTACTGCTACTTCTCAGCTGTCTCGAGATCTTGCTATGAGCCACATCCGAGCTCAAGGGCAAAAGATGAAACGGAAAGTCCAAGGACGACCTCCTCAACTTTTTGATAGCTCTCGAATGATGATGTATCTCGCTGGCCGTAACGCTAGCAACTTGATGCGTCAGACTAATCTTGGCATGACTAACGCAAGAGCGGCTAGAGATGCTATGATCGCCAACGCTAACATCCAATACCAGAACGCCAGATCTGCTGCCAACTCTAAGATGTGGGCAGGAATCGGTGGCTCTCTCTTTGGATATGCCATGGCTGACCTTGAGTTCGGTCCTAGCATTCCGAGTGACGCGACTGGCGGAGGTAGCGGATTTACCGCCCTCGAAGAACACATGATAGCACACCCAACACACTACGAATTCTAAGGAGCATAAATGTCTACTCTAGTATTTGGACCAGACAATCCCTATCGTGCTCCTACGGTAGCCCGAGACGTGGCTACGTTCCAAGGAGCGGAACTGGAATTTGCTCGTACGCCTAAGGTAAGCTCTACCCCTCTCGACTTCTTTTACGAAGGGGTACAGTCTTTCCAACAGGCATACGACTTAACTAAGAAACACTACGAAAAATCTGCAATTGATTCTATGTATAAGATTGAGTCCGAGAAGGCTCAGAACATCCTTAACGGGATGGACCAAGAAGAAGTCAATCGCCGGTATGCCGATGGGTATACTAAGCTTGCAGATAGCGGCAGCATCAATAAGAACCTCGACGCCTTTAAGGTCTTGACTGATAACCATGTCAAGGCCCGTGAGGTTGTGGTGGGAGATGTTGCCCAAGAACAATACGATGAGCTCCAAAGGGAGCTAGCCGAGAAAGGCTATTCCTACGTTGAGACACAGAAGATTGTGTCTAGGTTTAAACAGCGTTGGAAAGGTACCCGTGTCGGTGATCGCCTCGATGCTCAGCTAAATCTGATTAACAACAAAGCTGTGGCTGCTGAGCGAGACGCTAAGATCACTAAGTGGGTCAAAGAGAACGCCACCGCTACTGCAATTAATCTCTTTCCTAAGGGCGCTACGGCGGAAGATAGAGAGATGCAGTGGAGCGTGTTTAGGGGAGACCCTGACAATCCTGTCATGCTTTATGACGAGGATGGAAGCATTGATGGCGATGCTCTTAACCACATTAGTAACGCAATCTACGACAACCATTACAGCAAAGCAGTTCAAGGCTTAAGTCCTGAGCAACAAGGCTACGCTGAAGATCTCCTTCGAGAGCAGGCCACTGCACAGGCTGCAGCTTGGGCTGACCTGAAGGCTAGCGACGACTGGAACTACCGGCGTGAGGCAGAGGTTACAGATGCTGCTTCTCAAGTGGAAGAGCTAATTAAGACGCCTCCTGCAAATCTGGCCCAAGTCATTATGGACAACCCAGAGCTTTCAGTTGATGGTCATATCGACTCAGAGTCGGACATCTACCAAGCTGCATACGCAATGCACCTTCGTACCATGACAAATGGCAGAGACGGTCAGATGTTCCGAATGGCTTGGGGTGCTGGCCAAGGCTCTATGCTTCCCGGCATGGTGAACATGGCTGACTCTCCTGAAGAGTTATTGCGCTTGGTTGATATGTTCCCTAGCGAAGACTTTGCAAAAGCAGATGCTATGGGATACACCTTCCCTTCTGATACTCCAGAAGACTGGGCTCGTCGTAGACAACAGATGCTAGAAGAGGCAGCTCCTGTTCTCTCTCAGAGAATGACAGAGCTTACCGCTGAGGCATCTAAACACAACGATATTAATTTGCTGGCAAGTATAGCCAGTGTTAATCCAGCGCAGGCCCAACAGGCAGGCGCAATGCACGCGAAGCGCAGAGCACAACTTATCGACGAACTTATTACATTTGGTGACAAGATCGGCGGCGAAGGAGCTACTGTGGCTGCCAAGAAATCGCTGCATGGCGGCTCAGATCCTCTCCTCGGTCCTGTAGTGGATGCGTGGATGCAGCTCGATGCTGACGCCGTTCAGCTGCACGGCAAGCTTAGCTCTGGCAAGGGCAGCTCAGCTGGCGCTCAAAAGACATACGATCGCAAGTGGTTCTACGGAGGCGGAGTTGTAAGCGAAGACGCTGCAATCGCCTTGCAACAGGGCACTGACGGCTTCGGTAAGACTTCTCCTGTAGATAGCGCTAAAGCTGGCGCACTAGACATGGCAAGGGCCATGCTTAGTGGAGACCTTGGTCAAGCTGGTGAACATGTTGGCAGACTTGTGCAATTCGTACAAGAGAACAAAGACGACGGCAACGTTATGTCTGGTTTCTCCTACTCTGGAGTTATCACCGCCTTTGCTTCGGACGAAGTTAGAGACGCGCTCCAAAGCGATGATCCGTATAAACGCGAAGCAGCTACTGGTACAATCATGTCTTCCCTTATGACAGCTTTCGATGACAGCGCTGCTCTTCGCGGACCTAATAGAAACCAAGAGCATGACAAAAATTTGATCGAACTTTTTTCTTCTGAGATTGGAACGGACAGAGATAAATGGCTTAGCCAAGAAGGCAAGCGAGAACAGGCTTGGGCTATTTGGACCAACCTTCGTGCGAACCATCGCAAGCCTGACGGATCTCCTGACAACCAAGCGGCCCGTAAAACTTTGGACCGATGGCTTGGACCAGATAAAGCTGCTACTGTTATTACTGGCTGGAACCAAGCAAACCAGCTTGGCTTTGGCGCTTCTTCTACTGCGGAAGGCGGAAGGACTTTCTCCTATACCGCAACAAATGAAGAGGGACAAAAAGTTCAAGTAGACGTTCCTGTCATTGAGTTTTTTGATAATCCTATCCAACAGTTTGACCAGCAGGTACTAACACGACAGACTACCCGAGACTCAATGACGGCAAACTTTCCGGGTTTCCCCAATGGAGGAGATCTTGTGGAAGGATTTGCAGAACGCATGATTACGGCTGCCTCTGGAGAAGCACCTTCGGATGCCTCTAATGGTGAGAAGTTGTTCCATGAGGTTCTCAAGGGAATGATGAAAGATTCTACGTGGCTCGCCACCGACTCTTACTATGAGACTAAGTTCCGAGATGCGTATGGAACCGGATGGTGGGGATACGGAGAAACCTCAGAACAGATTAACGGACTTGTTCGACGAACGTACGGTGCTATGGTAGACAATCCTGACGCCTACGATGCCTTTAGACGAGGCCTGCGAGATTGGGAGGGCAAACATCCTCTTACCTTGCACGCAACAATGAGCGACTCCGATAGAAACGAAGCTCTTACTGGATGGCTAGCAGGCGCTATTGATAGCGGCATGGCTACTTTGCATGACAGCTTCTTCGAAAGCGGCGGCAAACTCCACCCTAGAGAAGGCAACTCGGTTGCACTCAGTACGACTCAGGTCATGAATGCTTGGTCTCCAAGTACTTGGGATGGCGTTGAAGGCAATGCCAATTGGTCTCAGGTAGAGTTCCTTGCAGGAAAGGGTCCACCGATAGAAGAACAGCAAGGCATTCTCTTGTCTCAAGCTAACTTGAGCGACTGGAGAGAAGGGCTTGGCTACAATACTATTCAGGGCGAGCTGGAGATCTATAACTCCTTCTGGGGCACTGATGCACAACAATTGCCTGCCGATGATTACTCTCTTGATATCGCTACCGCTGCACATATGCTGGCGGAGTGGCAGATTAATGGAGTCAATCCATTGGAGGCTACGTTCTTTAACATGGAGAACGGCAACCGGGTAGTTGATGTTGAGGCTGTAAATACCTACAGAACCTTCCTTGATACTATGGGGAAGCAGTTTGGCGATCAAAATATATTCAATGGCGAAGGATGGACACAACTCCCGCATACTTTGCAGACGTCTCTCTGGGCTATGGCCGCAGCAGCAGGCGACAAAGCAGCTAGAGTTCGTGGAGAAGATCTAGAACTGTCTCAGGTCTTGGCAGTCTTTGAAGACTGGAACGAAGAAGGCAAACTTGCTCAGCTTCTTCCTCTTCTGGATCACCCAAGAATGATGCCACGAGGAATAGCTAATGGTCACCCAACTGGGTACGATCTTCAGTTTGGCGATATCATGTCTATTCCTATTGCTCTTCCTACATTCCAAGGCGGAGTAGGACATTGGCCGACCAGCATCAATAGTCAATATACCGATCCTCGTCGAGGCGTCACCTTCGAAGAGGATATGAATAGAGGCCTGTCTATGATGGCGCCCGGTGGAGGACTTTAAGCATGATCTTTGCTACCCCTATTAAGGGTTCTCATATGTGGAGAAACCCAGTAACAAATCAAAAATTTCCGATTCAAGGAGTTAATCCAAACTCCCAACTGATTGCTATCCATCCCGATGATCGGGTGGAAGTCATGGACGCGCCCACTAGTATGGGAGCTAGGTCCTTGAAGAATCAGCTGGACTCTGAACAGTATACTAAGATGACTGAGGGACTGAATCCCGAAGACGCAGCTCAGCAATACGCTAAGTTCATCATGGAAGAATTCCTTAAATAACAATATTCACCAGCGCAGTCCTACCGGATTGTGCTGGCTTTGCGACATCCCTTGAGCGTACACTTTAAGAAGAAGCGCCAAGGATAAACCTATGTTAAGACTAACACCTGCAGGAGCAGACTAAATGTCACAGACACCTGAAAACCCATTTGACTCTTTACTTACTGACTTCTATTCTACACAGAAAGAAGTTGACTTATCTCCTTATGTTGAGGAGAGGAAAATTCGAAACCAAATTAGAGATCGAGACGGAGTGTCTCGAGAAGATGTCGACACCGGCACTCTCTACCTCGACCCACGATCCGAGTTCGGCTATGAGCTGACCGGAGACGGTCGGGAAAACACCTCGTGGCTTGGCGGCCTGTCCAGTATCCTTGGATTCGGCGACGAATACCACGAGAACCTCGAAGCCCAGCGAAACTCTAACCTCGACTTTACTGCTCGAGGTATGTACGGCAGGGAAAATCGATGGCGTAACATTGTACGCGCTACCTCAAAAGCAGGTCTTGCTGAGCAGCTTGGAATTGTCCTTGACGAAACTGTCATGGGCAAGGGCGTTAGGTCAATGCTCAATGGAGAGTACTCCGACTTTGGATTCTTCCAGTTGACTAATGACGCAGCTCAGGCAGTTACCGACGCTTGGTGGAACATCCCCCTTGGCAAGAACAATAAGACTGGCTGGTGGGGCGATGCTCAATACACCGCAGACCAGCTCACGAAAATTGTGGACAAGGCTGCACGCGAGCACTTTGGCGACCAGTTTGCTATAGATGCGTACAAGCGAGACGAAGAGGGCAAGGTGGTCCTAGACAGCGAAGGCAATCCTATTGTCGATCGGGTCATGACAGGAACATTCTCAGGAGACAAGTTCTACGACTATCTCCAAACCGTCCCTCACGTCAAGCGACAGCTCGAGGACGCAAACATCACTGCAGAATCCTTTGAAGGAATCCGCAGCTTGCCTGATGCTCTGGAAGCTATTAGTTACAAGCTGTTCCAACAAGGACAGATGGATCGTGCTGCGGGTACTCAGCAGAAGGGCATCTACGGAGCTCTCGCTGTTGCTGAAGGCTTTGGACAAATGATTTCCTCCGATCCCGACATCGGCTACGAACTGGCTCTCGAGATGGCTGTTCTTGTCGGTACTGGCTTTATTACTGGAGGTATTGGTACTGCTTCAAGAGCGCTGCCTTTTGTCTCTAAGCTTGGCCGTGCTGCGTACAAGTACGCAAGCCTTAGCCGTGCTGCAGCTGGAGCTACTCGTGCCACGGCTAGCGCAGGATCGATTGCATCCTCTGCATCCGCCCGAAGTGCATTTGGCACTCTCGGACGTCTTGGCTCTGATGGCCGATTCACTAGATTATTTACTACCTTCCGTCCCGGTACTACAATGGGCGGTAACATTGGCGCCTTCATGGCAGCCAAGTACGGAAAGAGTCGCTTGATTAACCACTCCGCATTCGTCGCAGGCCAAATGGTCGACGGTGCTTTGGGTGGCGGTCTTGCGATGATCTCCAATAACATGTACCTCCAAGCTGAGGAGCAGCGCCTCTACGGCGACTCCAACATCGCTTGGGACGATCACCTCGGCAGAGGTATCGCTATGGGTATGGGCGGCGCTATCGTCGTTGGATATGGTATGCGACAGCTCGGTATTGCCGGTGTCACCAAATCCAAATTCGAGGCAGCCCACGCAAATGAAAAGAATGCTGCATATCGTATGTATGGCTCCGAGGACGCTGTCGAAGTGTCCGGTGCCCAGATTATGCACAATCGATATACTCGAGCAAAGAACGAAGTGTCTATGCTGCTGAACGAACGCGGCGTCAAGATGGACGCTGATCAGTTTGCATCGGCCTCATTCTGGGGCTTAGGAGACGCTACAGGCCACATGCCTATGCAGGCTATCTTGAATGGCCTGAGACGTCAGAAGGCCTCAGGAGCCGACGGAGGGCCCAAGGCGACCCGTTCGCAACTGGTCCGATCCTTGCTCGAAGATCCGCAATTCCAAGCCGATGCTGCACGCAACACCAACCTCACTCCTGAGGGCATGGCTCGTGCTGCAGACATGCACACTCAGGCGCGAAACGCTCAGTCCGTTAGGGACGGCGTGGACCCTGAACTCGAAGGCCGAATTGCTCAAGGTGAAGCTGATGGCGTAGAACCTAAAGTGACCCGCAATCGTGTAAAGCGAGAGCGTGTTAAGCAGGCTACCGTGCGACACCGACAGAACATGGAAGAAGCTGCACGTAAGCAAGCAGAAGCAGACAGGCTCGACGCAGACGCTGATAAGATTGAAGGCGAACTCAAGACTGCTGTTGAATCTGCTCCCGATCCTAAGGATCCTTTCCGATGGGGAGATGCAGCTAAGACCCAAGAGATGACTGGCGGATTTGATCAGTCCTCTCCTTGGAAATCTATTAAGAAGGAACTTAAGCAGAGAAAGGCCGCTCTTAAAGAAGCTGGCATTAAAGGTTGGAGCAGGTGGTCTCAGAAAGATAATCTGAACGATGCTCTAGACGCTCTTGCTAAGACTAATAAAACTTTATTCTCCGAGCTGCAAGCCAAAGGCGACACAGCTACTAAGAATAGAGCTCAAGCAAACACGTTGCGCGCTGAAGCAAACGGCCACAAGAAGGTCGGCGAAGCGTATCAAGAGCGCGCCCGTACAATTAACAACTCTCCTGAGGGCGAATCTGTCCCCAACACAGTAGAGTTTGACCTCCACGTCAAGAACTTCGGAGACGAAGTAGACGCAGTTACAGCCCAGAACATGATGGCTGGTGCAGCTCATGCTGCTGCCAACGAAGGCTTTGTTCCTGCGAATGTCCTTAAGGGCATGGGCGTAGAAGATGTAGCCAGCACCAATCCTAAGTATGACTCTGATAAGGGTTTGCCTTTGGATGAGCTGGAAGGAGTCTTGACCTCTCATGCCGAGCAGGTCAAGAGGAACTTTGCAGAAAGCGACGATGCTGCTAATGTGGCTAGCCATATGGGCCCTGAAAGCCTTGGCAATCCAAGCAGCTCTGAAGCTGCTGCTGCTGCACGTCAACACGCTGTACAAATCATGGAGGCTTTGGCTGACGTTACTGACCACGCTACGCTCTTTGCGGCAAGCGGCGTCAAGAACCCAGCCACCTACGTGCCACCTAAGAAGCTCTCGAAGGCTGAGATTGCCGAAGCCAGAGCTGAGGCACGAAACCAAATTAAAGATGTTCTTCCTACCGTTGAAGAGAAAAATCAAGATGTGATTAGCCTCTTGATGATCAAGCAGCGTCTGGAAGAAATGAATGCTCGCAACCAAAGCGAAAGCCCAGAACACTGGGGCATCGTATCCGAAGGATCTCTAGAGGTCGCTGCACAAGGTACTACCTTGACAGGGGTCAACTGGAAACAGCTCTTCGGTGATGCCGTGGTTAGTAAAGAGGGCGATGAACTGGTTCAGTTCGATCTGTCTAAGATTGCTGAGCACGTTGATACTACTGTCTCGCATGCGCACCGTGCCTCCTCTGGAGACAAGATGGGTGTGGGACAGAGAGCAGGCAATGTCCTGAAGGACTACGATCCTACGGCTCCTCGAGAAGGAGATCCTAAGGATATTGCTCAAGCTCGTAAACGTCTTGCACGCGCTGATGGCGGCACGGCTGCCTCACGCAACAAGTCGATTAATCGTCAACTGGGCAAGAAGCCTGTAAAGGATCTCACAGACGCAGAACTTGCTGATGGTATCTTTGATGCCACACGCTGGGATGACTCATTGTCTCCAGAGAACCGTGCTTTGAGGGAAGCTGCTGAAGCTGAACTCGAAAGCCGTGGTCTCTATATCTATGAGAACAAAGGTCAAAGCTATGATATCGGTCGAACTGATCGTGAAGTTCACCTATGGCTTGGACAGGCAAAAAACGAGACTATGGGCTACCGTGCTCTGACTAAAGCCGAAATGGACAGCGGTCGTACTGTTGAATTTATTGCTGAGACCTTTAAACCCGGACTCGTAAACGCTGAAGGAAAGATCGTCAGGAAGCCGAAAGTCTTCTTGGCTACCGTTCATGAGAATGATCTTATCCCTTACGGCGCAAAGTTTGGCGACGTCTTAGATAACGAGGGTAATGTCTTTAGCCGATCTCAGGATCTCAAGGATTCCTTAACGAAGCTCCACGAAGACAACCTTGCTCTTGCTAAGAAGCAGCACGAAAAAGCTGTTGAAAAGAGCCGTCAGCTTGTTGCAGAACATGATGCTAAACAAGGCGTTGGTACAAAGGAGGCTACAACCTCCCGCTCTCGTACTGCCCAGTTCTCTGAAGATGCTCAGGCTATGCGCCGCTACCAAGCTGGTATGCTGGCGGAGAACCGAGCTAAGTGGGCTAAGAAGGCAGCCGAACGAGCTGCAGCTGAAACCCCTGATACGCCATGGGCCGGTCGGTACACTGAGTCCCAGTGGAAGACCAACCTTGTCGACGACCTCGTCGCAATCTATGGCCACGTCAAAGACAACTGGCGTAAGGTTACCCATGAGCTTACTGACGGCTACAAGAAAGATGTGCCCTCAGAAACTCAGATCCGAGAATACTTCGTCAATAAGATTAAGGCTTTGAAAGACGAAGGCCTCGATATTGCTGACCTCGGTAATGGTAACAGAGACTTTGTTAACCCTCACCAAGTGGCTCGAGCCCTCTACGATATGTGGTCGGGTAAGACCGATGGTGGTACAACGTCTGTTAAGAAACTTAAAAAAGTACAAGATCAGTTCGGAAAGGTTACCTTGCGTGAATCGGATACGGACGTTGCGGTGCAGCTTAACGGCTTGCAACCGGGACGTGACGTAGAGATCGCTGGTATCCTCGACGGACTTGAGTACCGACACCGTCTACAAGAGATCATGTCTGTCAAATGGGGCAGAGATGGTGCTCCTACCTTCGACAAGATGCTCGACTTCGTTCGCTCAGGCGGACTGAAGAGCTCCTCTGGTCGACAGCTGGACGGTCGATATTTACAACTTAGTTCCCAATTCGTTCCACCTCAGTTGAGGAATGGAGCATTGGATGATATTGATGCCTACATGGACCGAGTGGTTCATGATATGGTACACAAGAAACCCATTTACCAAGACATGATTCACGATGACCTCGCTACTGTTCCTCGGAACATGGGTGTTGCCATCGCTGACCTTGCGAAAGATGGTAAAGGGTGGGCTGGAGACTACGGACTTATTGGTGGTCTCCCGTTCATGACTCCGATCCCTAAAGCAGATGGTTCCTACACAATGGCCCACTACGCTGCAATGGGACACGGCATTATGTCTATGCAGTTTATGCCTGAGATCATCGCTGGCTTCCGAGCCGGTGAGCTGAGAGCTAAAGGCCTGAACGCTGATGGTAGTCCTATTGGGGCTACGGTCAGTCGTGAAGATCTTAGCAAGATGACAGTTGCAGATCTTAAGACTAAGGCTAAGGACATGGGCCTGAGCGGATACTCCTCGATGAATAAGGATCCTTTGATTGATTTCCTTCTTCGAGAGTCCGAAGGAAACATGGACACAATTACGTCCAAACAAGATCTTGAGCGAGGCGAACTCCTCCGAAATGTTGACGGTTCTCAGAACGGTATTCGGTGGCTGCACCTCATGACTCAAGATGCTTTGGCTCAATTCATGCCAAACACTAGAAACATTGAAGAGAAGATGGATGGTCTCCTCGAGAATCTGGACGCACGTCTGATTGCCGAGAAGCAGAGACTCAATCCTGACGCAGAAGCTACTGGTAAGGTTGACTTCTATACCAGACTGGCTGGGCGTACTCATACCAAGCTGGTCGAGCTGGATAAGCAGCAACAACTGACTCCAGCACTTAAGCTTGCGCTTGAGATCGGCTTCTTCGATTTGAATGGACGATACACTAAAGAATCCCGGAAGATGGCTAAGCCACCCGTGATGACTAAAGGCTACGGTGCAGGTTTGCCTGCGATCCGTGGCGGAATTAAAGTCGAATTTACTTCCACTCGTGTAACGATGGCAGACGGCACTACTAAATCTTGGGAACAGCTCTTCACCGAAAGAGGCGTTACGCTTGAGCAGGGTATTGATGAGTTGTCCAAGTTCTGGGCACACATGAAGAACAAGGAAGGTCAGGTTCTGATCGAAGAGGTTCTCGAACTGTTGCCGCAAGATCAGCTTCAGCCCATCGTGGCAGAGTATGCTCGACGCAATGACCCGTTTAACCACATTGATCCTTACAAGGACTTTGCGCGCATGAACCAAATGGCTGAGGCCTTGGTTGATGCTGGTGTCATGGACGACATTAACTCAGCTTTCCTTGCAGTGCAGATGCGTGCCAGAGGTAACGCAATCTACCGTATGGTTGCAGACAAATCTATGGACGGCCTTCGTGGCGAGTACTTCCAAGCTAACGCTGTGTACGGCCAGAAGAGAGCTGAATACTCTGCAATGAAGCCCGGCAAAGAGAAGAAAGCCTTTAGGGAAACAGTTCTCGAGAAAGCCGAAAGCGACATGATGGCGGCTAAGGCTAAGCTTCTTGACGAAGTTACTAACAAGCCTTCCCGTCCCGTAGATGATGCACTCACTGATGGTATGGTTCCTATTGAAGGAATGGAAACACTCGCGCTTTCTCAAGAGCTGGTCCGAATGGGACTGGGTCAAGAGATGAAGCTCGTCATGGATTCGTTCAACCCAGACAAGAACATCTCAGGTCCTGCGCTTGCGAAGCTGGCTGAGATGGCCAAGAATGGTACTCAGATGCCGTTCTACGAACTGGCAACTTCTGGTCTGAACCGTACTCCGTTTGCTGACCCCAACAACGCCCTGTCTCGTATGGCACGGCGTCAGGTGGGTACACAGGATATGGACCCCTTGCTGCCCGATGCGGCTCAAGGCGTCATCTTCCAGCAGACGCTCGGCGATTGGCGTACCCGTGTGAATACTCCTGAGACTCTTCAGGCTAGATGGAAAGGCAACAAGGCTTCTCGTGGGCAAATGGATATCCATAACCTCATGGACGAAGCTGATGCTGTCAAGTACAAAGCTACCGAGAAGGATCTCAATCCTGAGCAAGCCGCTGAGCTTGTCAAGATGGAGAAAGCTCACTTCGAAAACTATAAACCACCTAAGAAGGCCGGAGAAAAAGAGTCTCCGTTCGACGTATTTGATGACGTCATCTTAGGTGAAGGCAAGGGTGCGCAAGCATCCAAGCCAGACTATACTTCCGACCCAGCTGCTATTGCGGCGTGGGAAGCGAAGAAATCGCAGTACCTCCAGAAGGCTGGCCAAGCGCTGGCTGAGACGGAACTGCACACGATCCAACGTATGAAGGCTGGTCCAGAGATGGACAAGGCAATCGACAATTGGGTCAACAAATACTTGGACGAGAGCGGTACCTACGGGTACGGGTTCTGGAACTTCAGGGATACAGGCGATATGTCTACTGCCGACCGAATCAAGCAAGAGACCAACAACCTCACTGGGGATGATATGGTTACCTACTTGAAGCAAGCGGTACAGATGCGCGATGACCTGAGCATGCGTCCAAGTAAGGTCCTTGAAGACGCACTTGCTCTTACCACTTGGACTCCCCAAATGCGTAAGAAGATTGGCGAAGTGCTGATCAAAACTGAAGAGCAACGGTGGCGACACCTGTCTCTCCTGAATGCCCTGACGATGCACGCCCAGTTTGGCGATGCTCCGATCAGGACAACAGCTGATGGATCTATTGGCTACACCAAAGCACTCTCCGATTCCGAACTCTACGGCAAATGGGTGAATGCTTCTGATGCAGTAGCTGGCGCTAAGGAACGAGCCTCTGTCGACTACAGCTCTCTGAGCAGTAGCGAGAAAGCCAGTTACCGTAAGGCCAGTGGCGATCCATTCGTAAAGGACCCAACTAATGCAATTACCTCGCGAGAGGACCTCCTCAATACCCTTCGATCTGAAGCTGAAGCTAAGGAGCTTCAAGGAGCCTTGCGCAGCAAGGACCTCGAAGTCAAACAAAGGGCAGAGGAGTCAGTCCACTACAGCGAGACTAGCGCTGGCGGTGCGATCAGTTATCTACCGATCCGGCCAGCAGATCACATTGATATGAAGCTCGGTATCCCAGCACTCCGTGAGTTCGCCTTCAATATGAAGAAGGGCGATCAAGGCGGTGCGGGATCTATCATGCGTCAGATTGATAAGGGCGAATCTGTGGTACCTCGACAGTACCGCGGTCACGTCACTGGCTCTGACCTTGATGCGCTTCCTACAGTGCAAGATCGAACCATTCTAAACTCTCCTGAAAGAGTTCCTGCAGAAATCCGAGACGGCTACATTGAGAAGGTGCTTGACGATTATCGTCAGAAGCACATTCTTCGAGAAGTCGGTACTGGAGGCGATGAGATCTTTAAGCATACCATGACTGATGCCCAAGTGTATCAGCACATGAAGCTTCGAGAGAACTTTATGGAGTTCTTCCGAGAGATGAACGATCTTCGTAAACTTTCGGAGGACAATAGCTGGAGTACAGAAAAATACGAGGCTATCCGAAGCCGCAAAGAGCGCGAGTTCCTCGACGTTCTTAATGAGACTCCTGCCGATGTGGAACGCACTCTGCGACAAGCATGGGACAGTAACGACATGGGCATTGGCCTTAGCTTCTACCGGTACGATCCGAAGAAGGGAACAGGCAAGTCTCTGGTTGGCTCCGCTAAAGCTGAGTGGGGCGACCGGGCTATGCAGAAGACCAATGTCTTTGGCTCTCTGAAAGACGCCGATAAGAACTTGACTCCTCATGCTATTGTCAGAACTGATGACTATGGCAAGGGCGTTATGGAAACTACCTTAGGTGGTGAACAGGCGTTTATGCAAAAGGGCGTTCAAGTTATTGCTCGAGAAGATATCGGAGAAAATGTAGACTTTGCCGAAAGCATTCAAGCTTGGCAGTCTATGTGGGACAACCCTAACGTTGTTGTTATGGTTACTCACATGGACGATGTTACGGGCGTCCGTAATACCTCAGGTCTGTCTGAAGAAGGCTCCTTCCTTAAGGGGATGCACGGCCAATTGCTTCCACGAGATGAATGGCTAGAAATTCATAATAACTTGTCTCCTGCAGACAAAGAAAAGATTTACGGAGGCAAAGGTTCTGTTGCCATCTTTGAGAAATCTACTGGCGTACAGATCGTCGATCCTAAGATCGTAGGTCGCAATGTCCGTCGTAAGTTTACTCGCTACGAGATGGAATACATTCTACAGAACAATGTCAACCGCTACGTAGGTGAGGCCCTTGAGACCTCTGCTGCGTTTGGCGGTGCTCCTATACGCAGAGGCAAGAGCCTTGGCTCCCTCATGGATGATTCCAATGAGGCTACCCGAAACATTCTTATGCGTCATGCTAAAGAGGAATCGGAAATGCTTCGCTATTTGGCGAAGGAAGCTGAAGAGAACGACATTGCATTTGACAATGGGCGTCCTCTCTTGGCTAAGCCTATTACCGAGAATCCTGATTTGGTCCGTTCCGTTATGGAATCTCTGGGTCAAGAACATATCCTCCCCTTCGTGAAGGAACTCAACAGAGTTGATCCTTTGCTTGCGGAAGGGTTCCGACTCCGTAAGACTGAAGGCTCAGAAAAAAATAAAGCTTTCTCTGATGGCTGGACTCGTAGTGTTGCTTATCAACAAAAAGTTGCTGGCGATACAGCACGGGTGATCAGGCAACTGGTCGACCACGATTGGGTACAGCAAAAGGAATCTACCCGAATTGGTGATCCTGAGATCCACACTGATGAGACTTTGATGTTCGCCTATGGTGCGTACCACGCTGGACGTCCTCGTAAGGAGGGCATTCTTGCTGGTCGCTACATGTTTGAGATGGCGCGTAAAGCTGAGTTTGAAGCGATCCTCCGACGTGAAGACATGGATGGCTCGGTTACTAAAATTAAGAAACAGTTCATGAACGGCGACGAGTACCAGAAAAACAAGGCTATGGAGAAGTTCAAAGCCTTGTTCGATAAGTACGATTTCAAAGGCTGGGAAGCAATTCCCACCAAAGAAGGAGTATGGCTCAAAGCTCGTTCTGTTACGGACTTGCGAAACGCACCCGAATCTTGGAAGAATTGGGTGAAAGAAGTCGACGCTAACGTGGCTCGTATTGACGAAAATATGAAGATCGCTAAAGGCTTGACTCAAGATATTTATAATGGCTTCATGGGTGATGGTTACGCCAGCACCATGTTGAAGATGATTACCGATCCTGAGAACTTAGATTTGATGGATGTGATTGCTAAGGGTGGAACCCTGAATGTCAATCAGAAAGAGCGTGTCTGGAAATACCTCCAAGATCACGACATCGGTAGGATTAACCACGGCGGTTCCAAGTTTGATCCGACGAACGCAAAGGTTAACGCGATCATTGACAATGCTGTCAGCATGGCCCAAAAGGCTTATGGTGACGGTATCCAAGCTGGCCGCAATGGTGAGACCATTAATTACTATAAGGGTGATTGGCTTGATCCAATTACCGGAGAGCCCGTATCACCGGCACACTTCCAGAACGGAGATACGTTCTCGAGTATTAGTCCCGGTCACGAGGCTATAAACAAACACTTTGAAGGTCTTCTTTCCGAAGGCGTCCTGAACCTGCCAACTGTCCGTATCCTTCGATCGGCTTTCGCTGGGTTGCACCAAGACGCATTCAGAGACCTTCGTCTAGACTTTATTGCTGACAACCGTAAGGGACTCAACGAAGTCCTTGGCGGTGCGTTGGACACTTGGCCCGGCGGAGCTCCATCTGAGCTGGCTGGCCGTCCTTCCGTCAAAGGTGATGGTAAGGTAATCATGCACGGTAAGACTAATCTCTCCCCAACTAAGGAAGGCAAAGTCCGACCAGCCATTACCGATCCTACCGAACTGACTGCTGGCAAGAGAGCATTCTACCATGCTGATGGTAAAGCAGATACGATCTACCTTCTCAAGAACCGACTTGGACACGACCTCGATGCCGTGGACATTGTCGCTCACGAGACTGGCCACGCTGCCTTCTCGCGTATGATCCAAGGTACTCCCTTGGAAGCTCAGATGCGAGTTGACTTCGAGACTCCTCAAGGGCGCAAGCTCTTGCAAGAGGCTATCTATACGATGCACGGCGGACGAACCCGCAATGCTATAGCGATGGAAAATGCGATCATGCCCAAAGGTGGCAAGATCGATATAGAAGAATTTGCTGCCCATTGGTTTGGATGGGATATGGCTCAACGTGTCCTCGGTGAAGAGGCTACCGTTCGAGCTGCCTACGAAGGCATTGAAGTCCAGAACCCAACCTTGGGTGACAGACTTAAGCAAATGGTTCAGACCATGGTTGACTTCGCTCAACGACGATTCCGTAACTGGGTCTCGTTGCTCAAGCGTACCGATCCTACTCTCCGAGACAGGCTCGATACCTACATGAACGTCATGCGTGGTCAGACTGGACTGACTCCAGCACAACAGTATCAGCCTCGAGTTCGATTCGAGGGTGGCGGTAACAGTAAGCTTCAAGGAAACCTTAACAAAGCGGTGGCACACCTCCGCGAAATGGAGTTGAAGCATGCTGAGTCTCCGTTCCACCCAGAGCTCGAGATGGCTTACCAAGCTGTTGCGTGGGCTAAGGAACAGATTGCAGACGCGATTCATGCAGCGAAAGCGCAGAAGAATCCTGAGGCCCGAGCTGAAATAGCTGCTGGCCTTAAGGAATCTATTGATGTTGCTGCTAGGGAAGGGATCGAAGATGGTCAGCCACCTTCACCTCCTCCTAAGACAACAGGAGAAATGTCCGATTTCGATAGCGAGGCTATGGGACGTGAGCTTCTCCTTGGTGCTGTCAGCGAAGGCATGAACAGTCGAATTCCGTGGCAGGTGTATAAAGAACTCCATCCAGATCAGGCTAAGGCTTGGTTTGCTGGTGTCCTTATGCCTCACTTGCAGACTGGTTCTACACCTCGTCACGCTCACCTTGCTGCAGACGTAGAGTCGGTTAACTGGTCCTTCACTGGAGCAGAGAAGAACACTATGCGTTCTTACGCTTACTCTATGATGATGCCATTTGCACAAACTAATAATACTATTCACAGCGAGGCAATGATGCACGTCGGGGACGCTACGTACCCGGTCATGCAGCTTTTGTCTAGCATGCTGGATAATCACTCTACTGGCGATGCTGTCGCAATGTTCAAGGGCCGTAGTGGCTCTACATTGGCTCAGGTCGCTAGGCAGTTCCTCTCTGAGACTGCTGACCGCATGGCTATCCATGTGGACGAACTGCACCATGCTCACTTTGTTAAAGACAAGGGGCAGTTCTATAAAGGTCTTAAGCTTTCTCAGAGCGAAGCGGATGCGTTGGAGCTTTCCAACATTTCCCGAACCGCAATCAAAATGCTGATGGACCCTGATACTCCTGCCGGTAAAGCAGGCAGACAGGAGTTCGACGCACTGGGCCCTGAAGCCCAGAAAGTAATCAAGGACATGCAGGACACCTTCAAGGCTGTATCTACGCGCATCAAGCAAGATGCTGTAGACGCAGGTCTTATCTCTACTAGAAGAGCGAAGAGCTCTGGACTTGTTCCTTTGATGCTTAAGACAGACGCCATGGCTACTAAGACTACTGAGTTTGCTCCTCGCTTGAGGCAGGCCTACTCAGATTCTATGCGGCAAAAGGCATCCGAAGTCCAAGACTTCGATGGCTTGATTGCTGCTGGACTTGATGCTTTCCGTGTTATTCCCGGAGAACGATTCGACACCTTTGAGGCTCGGATCAAAGCTCTTACGGAAGATGACGGCCCCCTTCAACCCTCTATCCTTACGGCTAAGGTTAAGGGCGTGGACGGAATCGAAGAGAACCTCATGTATAAGTTGTTTAGACACAACATGGAGTCTGATCCTCTCGAAGTTAACCTCTTGCGATATTTCGTCGAAGGCTCTGAAGCTGCGGCGACAATCCGAGATGCTTACATGCGAGGAATTGATAGCTCTAAAGCGTGGGAGCCAGAAGGCTCCGCGTACATGGCAGAACGATGGGAGGCTATTCTCGAAAAGAGCAGTGGACGTAACGGCAACACTAAGGTGTATGCTCGAGATTCTAAGCTGGGCATTGCAGACTTTAGACAGTTTGCGCTTGGTCGTCGTATGGGCTCTTCAGCCTTCTACCACCAAGGGGATAACTTCCTAAGCAAACAAGACCTGTTCAATAAGATCGGGGACTTGCTCGAGATGGACCCTGACCAGCTGACTGCATCCCTTGCACGAGGTATTGGTCTGGATGCTGCAGACGCTGCCAACCTCTCTAAGATGTTGCCTGTTGTCAACGGCATCACCACTCGAGACATTCTCGACATTGCTGAATCAATGATCCCTCGGAACGCGAACGATCCTACGATGCGTAAGCTGAAGCACGGACTGGATCACCTTAGAGCTTCTCGTGAGCAATTGGGTGGTGGACGTCCTGCGATGGAGCATACTGGCGACCTCTTCACCGACATCCTTAACAAGCACGGCAACGATGCTGCTATGGTGTTCTTCGGTGGTAACATGGGTCCAGCTATGCTTGCTGAGACCGCTACGGTGATGACTCTCCAAGGCATTCCTAAGCTCATTGAGAACCCAGTCAAGTTTGCCTCACTTGCAACACAGGCCCTTACTGAAGGGCTTTCCCCTATTCGCAAGACTAAGATGCTCAAGTACCTAAACTACGCTGCCCACATGGCTCGTGGTCAAGGTAGCTTCCGAAGCATCGACCGAACCACTGACGCCTCTGCTGGAGTTCAGGGACGGGATATGTCGTGGCTGCACCGTTTGGGTGGCTTCGTATATTCCGCTTCTTTGGGTCCTCAAGTGCAGGGCTTTAACAAAGCCTTTGCCATGATGGCTGCATCCGACGACCTTATTACTAGGTTTGGTGCGGCCCGCAAACTGAAGGAGCTTATTCGGCCTTACCGTGAAGACGGTACAACGCCAACTCAGAAAGAGTTTAAGCGTATGGCTAGAGAAGCAGGCTTCGGCGGTAAGTGGGAACTGGCCAGCCGTATGGTTAGGTCAGGCGTAATCGAACATATCGATGCAGTGGAGAAGCTGGCCGGTGAGCATGGCGCTCATCATAAGGGCCACTTCGACATGGACGCTATTTGGAATACTGTCCGTGAGCAGCGCCTTGAGAAAGGCACGAAAGACCGACTAAGAGCGAAAGGTCAGTTCGACGCTCAGCGCGTCCTCTGGAACTTCCTCGATGACTCCGTGGCCACCTTCATGGTGGAGCCTCGGGTGCTCGATATGAACCTTACCCAGAACAAAGCTTGGGCTAAGTTCAACGACATCTTCATGTCTTGGACTCGTGCCTTCGCTGCGCAGAAGGGTATGGGCCTCGGTTACAACCGTCTCAAAGAAGGACGATCTGTTGGTATTGGTCACCTTGTGACCTTTGCCATGGCGCAGGTCGTCTGGGACGCCATCTACACCTCTATCCAAGAAGTTGGACGAGGTGAAGATCCTAATAAAATCCTACACCAAGTTCAGACTGACCCAGTAGGCTGGTTCATGATGAAGGCTACTCGTCTTCCTCTCTTCGGTGCACACATGTCGCAGCTTAATGCTGTAGCTGTGGATGCTCTCCGGAACCAAGCCGCTGAACTGGGTATCCCCGGATTTGGTTACGCTAAGAAACAGTCGTTTGGTTTTGACCTTACATCTAGTCCTGCTGGTGGTGCTCTGCTGAAGGGTATGAATACTCTCTTCACTCCGTTCCGCGCAGCATCCGATATGGTTAAAGGACAATATGGCTCTGAGCGAGCTATGGAAGATGCTGGAGTTGTACGAGATATGCTACCCGGTTTCGGCATGCTGTTCTCTAAAGCTCTTACTAGTTACGCTATGAGTCCTGACGGACAATCCATGAGCGAAATCGAACATCAATACCAAGAACGACTTAAGAAAATGCAAGGAAAATAATGAATCCATTAGACCTTAACGAAATTGCGGACCTCGATCAGATCTTTAACCTCACGTGGGAAGAAGAGATCGATCCGACTATTCCTGATGGTCTGGAATTCTCGCCTAAAGTGAATCAATTGCCTGCAGCTCCCAAGCCGCAAGCAGTTCAACCACAACCGACGGCTCAGGCAGGGGCAGCTCCGGCTGCTCCTGTCCAGCCTCGGCCAACGCCCACTCCAGTGGCGAAGGCTGCTGGTGGGTATTCCGACCTTAAAACTAAATCGTCAGGTCAGCAAGATAGCCGTGCTGACTCACTTTTCGAAGGATGAAATAAATGGCTAATAAAACAATTGATCAGTTGGCTGCGCTCTCTGCAGCTAATATTACCACCTACTACAACTCTCGAACCATGCACGACTATTCGCTCATGTCCCCAGCACCGATACACTGGTGGCGGCTTGGTGATGACTTCACCTTCCCGACCTCGCCGGACCAAATTGGTACTGCGGATTTGACTCTCTTTAACGGCACCGCTTCTGACATCGTTGCGGCGCACTTTAGCTAAGGAATAACTAATGTCACTAATCCCAGTCTTTTTAACGGACGATGCTGGCGATCAGATTGTTGACGGCTCAGGCGATTTCATTATCGTCGGGTACGTTCAGCAAGACCTGTTCTCAGGATTGTCTGGCGAACTGAGCACCTCATTCTTGAGCCTCGTTCAGAACGCCACCACGGAACAAAAGCAGGAAGTGCTCAACGGCCTTCGATTGGCTCGTCCAATCCGAGGCATGCTTGGATCATTTACCCTCGGAGGCGAAGTTAACAACGCCTACGTGCGCTACAACCGCCAGATCTTTGGTGGTCGTTTCCAATCACAATACACCGCACTCGGTGCTATCGCAGGTACTTATCTGCGTAAGTCCGGCAGTGCATTTACTAAGGAAATCATTGAGGCAGCTCTCGTCGCTGGTCCTTCTGCTCAGTACACGTACTCAGGCACGACCTTAGGCGCTACTACAGCCACCTCAATTATCCCTGACACTTATACCTTCGACGCTAGCGAGACTAGTGGTACGGCCACCTTTGCGTGGACCATCACCGATACGGTTACCACCTTCTCTCCTACGACGAAGACTACTACAGCTCTCAACCTGACTGCTGGTACGTGGACCGTCGACCTCGCTGTTACCGATAACGCCGAGACTACGAACGCTGTCCAGCGTACCCTCAACGTGGCCGAACTGGCTACGACAGGTATCACCGCTTCTGTCGACCCACCAGTGGTCGGCCAGAACGTGACCTATACGGTTGGCGCTAACGACACTGACCTGATCGACAGCTCGGCATGGACCTTTAAGATGGACCTGACCGTGGCTGACATTGATCTGGTTGCTGGCGGTGAGGACTACACTGTGGTCTCCTCTACTGCCAACTCCATCACCGTACAGTTCCATGTGACCGGCGCATTCGTTGTCGGCTGCACGGCTACTGAGATCGGCGGACAGGTACAGACCGCTGAGACTCCGTTCACCGTAACGGACCTCCCATCGACTGCCTCCTATACGAACCATGCCTACTTGCAAGCTGGCTCCACGACCTGTGATGCTCTCTATAAGGGAGACACCCACTGCATCGTGGTTGGCGACTCTCTCATGAACCTCATGAAGGGCGACAGCTTCCGTAAGGGTATGCAGTTCGCTTGGAACCCAGCCCGATGGTCTGGCCTTCAGCCTCCTCTGACTACCAACGAAACCTACCTCACCGGTACGGAAGCCGCTTGGTACTCTTGCTTCCATTCTAACTGGGACAACGGAGGAACGAACTACATCCTGAACCGATCCGATGAACACTCCGTTGCCCGTACCGCAGGTACAACCAATACTCGCCGTGACGGAACTAAGGACTTCTCTGGTACAGATGAGCCTTACATGGACGCTACGGTTGCTGTTAAGAGAACTGCTCCGGCTAACGTGAATCAGTTCAAGGTGACTGCTACCTCAGGTACGGACGCTTGGTCGACCGAGCTTGTCAACTCTGGACGTGTGGCTACCCCTATGTTGGGCCGCCTCCAGTACGAAGACAATGCTTTCTATAACACTAACGGCATGCTGTCCCGAGCCATTGGCTTCGGCGTGGATGCCATGACGATGGACCTGACTTCTGATGTCGGATCCGCTGCTGCCTCTACGGTGACCTTCACCGCTGGTAGCCACGTCCACATGCAAACGATCTGCGATACGCTCGAGTCTAACACTGGCTCGAACTTCGACACTCTCCTCCTGTCCTTGGACGGTACGGAGTCGACTGGCGATCGCTTTGCCATGATGGACCAATTCGTCTATAACCCAAATACTCCCGGCCTCTCCATCTCCTACTTGGGCGATGGTGGCTGGCAATCCGCTAACCACCGTGGCGGTGCTCGTTCTCAAGCCGCTGGCAAGAGCACGACCGTTAATGGTGGTGAGTACTACGACGATGATGCGATTAAAGAGCACCTCGAGATGGTCGTCTGGCAGAACTCTGCTAAGAACGTCCTCCGAGACAATATCGTCTGTATGATCGAAGTCCAGAACCGCATCGCTGCCGAAGGGCACGATGGTACGGCTAAGACGGACGTGGTTGCTCTCATCGAGCGATGGAAGACTCAGGCCGAACTCGTGTCCACAGGACTCGGAGACGCCATCAAGTTTGTCTTCTTGGTCTTGATCGACAACCCATCTACCAATGAGCACGAAGAGACGGCAACAATGCTCCTCGACGTGGTCGACCGTACGGACTACGACTTCGAGGTCTTTAACCTCAACGCGGCCATTAAGGCCCTTGGTGTGGACTACGAGACTCCGGCTAACTACGACTTCGGTGGTAGCCTTACTCCCGACTGGTACGACTCCGGTGATCAGGTCCACCCAAATGAGGCAGGTAACAACGACATCATGGGCGTCCTCTGGGACGACATTATTGTGGCTAACGCCACGGCTCAGGTTCCATTTACCATTACGGTCAACGGCCCAGCCTCTGGCGATGATGCCGATACCTACACCTATACCGCAGCCGTGGCTACGGGCACCTACCCGACTGACCGCTTGATCAAGTGGGATGTCACTGGTGACCTGACCGTGACTGAATACGGCGAGAGCTACACCCTCCCGTCGACTGTTGGCTCCTATACCGTGACGGCTACCGTCTACGGAGCTGATGGTGCATCCGCTACCGATAACCAAGCCGTGACAATCTCGGCTACCAACCCAGCCATCACTGGCTCGGTCGTGGTTGGCGGTACGCTGGAAGATGGCCAAGTCCTCACTCTGGATCTCAACGGAATCTCCGACGAGGTTCAAGGCGAAGGCAGCCTGACCGCTACGTGGGAATACTCCTTCAATAGCGGTGCATGGACGGCTGTGGATACTCCCGGCGCAGGAACCGTCTCGAGCGGTGCTGCGGCCCAAGGGTCCCATACCGTTTCCACGGGTGATTACGTGTTCCGTTGTACCATCACCGATGGCACCGGTGGCACGAACTCCGCCTCGTCTACGACCCAGACTGTGGTTGCTTCCGAGACTCTGGAAGGTATCATTCCATTTGGAGACAACGGCGACAACACGAACGAAAACGCTACGAGCACAGCTCTTGACGACTACTTCGACGCAATGCAGACGACTCCGGGTACTGGTGCCTTGTTGCACTATACCGTTACGACTCCGGGCGCATCTGGTGTTAGATTCCTTATCAACACCAATGGTAGCTTCAGTGAGTTGTCCTGTATGACCGAGTTTGCGAGCAGAATCAATACTCCTCAGACTGTGGAGATGCGGTTCAAGACCGGCGCAAGCACGTACTACAAGCCGAACACGGCTACGCTCCAGACTAGTCTCGAGACCAGCACCAACCTCGATCTCTCTGATTGGGTTGATGAGACCGATACTACAGTAGCCGCCTCTACAGTGGCTACTGCCATCGACGGCTTCATTAATCTGGAGATCTGGACAGTATAATTAATTGCCCCGTAAAGGGGCCTAGAATCGCATATGAGGCCTTTGCGTCCTCAGGTTGGGTCTACCCCTTCCTGAGGGCTTGAGGGCCTTAAACTAAGCTCAGCGCCCTTTGGCTAGCCAAGTCCCCCATCCGGTAACATCGGGTTACTGGCAACAACGATCTTTCGCCCTAGTGGGCAAGGAGGGACCTATGTCTAAGCGACAGGCTAAGACTGAGCTAAACGCCGAGACCGTAGTGTGCATCTCGTTGGGCACATTATCATGGATCATCTTGGCAGTAGTAGCGATTCATGTGGATGAAGTACGAGAACTCTTATCCGTTCTTCAACCGTAAGAGACATGAACTACACTGACAAGCATGGGGCCCTTCGGGGCCCCGTGCGGCAATTTATATGAAAGGAATTCTCCTATGGGAGGTTCAAGAAATAAAAGAATTCAAGCAGAAAAAGCTATAGAACAAGAAAGGCAGGCTGAGTACGAGTCCTACGCTGCAGATAGGACTCAAGACCTCAACACTGCTAGAACCGCTTACATGGACTTCAAGGCTGAACTTGACGCCCGTAAGCAGAAGATGGCCGAAGGTGCCTCAGCCTATGAGGCCAAGGCCATGAAGTTTGCTGAGGACCGTAAGGCTCTCACAGACAGCATGCAGGCGAAGCACGGAGCACACTACTCTCCGTCAGGCCGACGGCGTGTAGCCAACTACAAGGTTGGCTATGGCGTCGACTACAGCCCTGAGAACGACATCAAGTATCTCAAGAAGTACGCAGGCATGAAGCAGAAGAACGGCAAGGACATCATCAGCCAGAAACAGGCTGAGCATATGATGGAGAAGGCTCTGGCCTTCGGTGATGCCGAGACTATTGAGAAAGTCCAGAAGGCTCTGCAAGAGACTGGTTATGATCAGGCTTGGACGGAGAAGAAGGCTATCGACGAGGCTAATAAGATTTCTGACGAAGAGATTGCGGCACAAGCTGACCTTAAGGCTGCCTATGAGGCAGAGGCTCCAGTGATGAGCTTCGCTGAATGGGAGGCTGCTAACTACGGATCAGGAGGCTAATATGGGTGGTGGCGGAAAGAAAAGGAACGCTGGCTCTAAGAAGCACAACGAGAAGAAAAACGAAATCAATGAGCTCAATAAGAACATTGAGGAATCTTCCGAGAACATCCAAGACATGGCTTCTGACCTCGAAGATACCCTTGCCGAGAAGGCTAAGTGGGAAGAATGGACAAAGCGTATTGACGATGCCGCTGAGGCCAAATGGGCTGAGTGGCTAGGAGAGATGCCTGAGGCAGGCTCAAAAGAGATGACTCAGAAAGAGCGAGACCGCTCTCGTGAATATCTCGAGAAATACGCTAACAAGATGTACGACTACTATGGCAACCGTGCTGGCGGCAGAGACAAGCTTGGTCAGGACATCAGGCACACTATGCCAGAGGCTCAGCTCAGAGCAGCGCTGACCAATGCCTATGCCCACTCTAAGGAGTTTGGCGACGAGCTGAAGAAGATCGTACAGGATAGCCGTCGGTTCCTTTGGGATCGTAAGGCTGACTATGGCCATTCTAAGATCGACCAGAACATGGACCTCGTTAAGGCCAAGTACATCGCCCAATATGGCGCATACTCAGGCGTAATTGGCGAATACCGCAAATCAATGGAGGATATCGCTAAGAAGCGTATGGCTCTTGAGACATACTTCAGTACCCATACCTACGCGAATGACGTTACTAAGTGGGCTGAGAATCGCGGAATGAAGGAATACGTTCCTAAGAAGAATATCCACCAAAAGCGCGACTTCGAAGTGATGCTTAAGTTTAGTGGCAAGAAGATTGTCGAAGGTCCTAACAACAGGAAGTACATTGTAGATATCGATGATATGGCATTCGAGAGCGACGAGTTCCGGAACTGGGAAAAGTCGCAAGCCTCGAGTACCTTTCAAGGCAAATACGACAACGATGACTTTAAAGCAATGACTCTCGACGAGCTGGAGTACCTTAGTTCTGGTAAGTGGGAGAGCGAGACTCAGCAGAGGGGCTTCAAAGCCAAGATCGTAGCTGCTCAACAAGGTGGCGAGTACTGGCGAACCTTTGAGAACTGGGACAAAGACATCGAAGACCTAGATAACTTTAAATGGGAATAAAATGGCTAAGCGCAAAGTTAAGGCTATTTCGAAATCAGCTCAATATTACAAAAACAACCCAGAGGCGCGCCAGAGGAAGGCCGCCTATGACACGAAATACCATAGTACCCCCACCCGGAAGAAGTACCGAGCCAAGCTGGCCCGTGCTCGCCGTGCCAAAGGTGTTATGGGTAAGGGCGGTAAGGACGTTAGCCACACCAAAAGTGGTAAACTTGTCCTTGAAAACCGCTCGACCAACCGCGCCAGACAAGGTGCAGGTGGTCGTCCTCGGCGGAAATAACCCCCGCCCTCCTCTCTGCTCACGCAGAAAGGCCAACCTTAGCCAAAACCCACGAGAGGAACGTGGAATTGACGTATAAGGTTGTAAATGTCGTGTCGAGTGCTTGGACACAGGTCTCGACACCTTAGGACCCTAGGCCCAACCTGAGCCAGAACGAAGGATTATGACGAATTTGTTATGAATTCTCTTGTTTTGGCTCAGGTTGTGGCCTTAGGTGGCGAGTTGAGTGCTTAACATGGTCAGGTAAAAATGGGGTCGCGTATTCAAGAGGGTACTTCTTTCATCTTTAGCACCCATTTGCCCCCGTTACCCCCCTTCAATTTGTCATTGGTCATCGCCTTCGGCTCTGATTAAAGACCAAGAGCATAGCTCTTGGGTCCAAGATTGACAGGTACAATAGTGTGCCCCTCATTTGAAAGGATTTTGCCATGAAGAACAAGTACGCTGGAATGTCTGCTAACGAACGATTCATCACTCACACGATGGACGTTCTTGGTCGCAAGAGCAATGCTGAGATCATGCGACTTTCTCCCGGAGCATACGCTTACGACACGTGTGGTTCCGGGAAGATCCAATGGCTGTACGACACCGTTGCTGATTGTGTCCGCAAGGAGCAAGCAGCTCGTGCCCAAGCCATTCGTCAAAGCATGACTGCTTGAACAATAGCCCCTGAAAAGGGGCCAATTGTTTCCGAGCGAACGTCCTCCGCAAATCCTAGCACGGCCCGTTCCAATTGGTCATCACCCGCTCCAGCCTGCGGCTTGCGCTAGCTCCGGCCTGCGGCCTCCGCAAAGGCAGACATTGGCCGTAGGCCAATGGTCCAAGAGTGATAATAGTTCGGCGTCCCCGAGTCTGTCTGCATGTAGTAGATGGTCGGAGGATGCCCTGCTTTTATCACTATCACAGGAGGTTCGCTATGAACCCTTTCGATACTGTCGCTGACGTCGTTCTCTCTGGTCCTCAAGCCCGTGAGGTGGACAACCTCGGTGCTTATCTTTGTGGTATTGTCTCTTCCACGAACAAGGAGGCTGGAAAGCCGGAGGATCGTCGGTCTGCTCGCAAGGGTCAGAACGTTCAATTCGCCGACTGCTGGCAACTCCTTGTGGCCTTCGAAGACACCGACATCCCTCACTCGAGCGGTAACGGAACTTTGAAGGCTGCAGTGTGGAAGCGCTTCGACGACGTCCAGGCCATGTTTGCTTGGATCGTTGAGGACGATGGCAAGACTCTCGGTGTGTCCGGACCAATCAAGGCTTTCTTGAGTGATCTGTACATCGACCGCTCCAAGGCTAAGTGCCCGGTGGAGAAAGTCGCCGTCTGAGACAATCACCCTTTCGTGAGTAGGGGCTCCTTCGGGGGCTCCTGCTCTTCCTTGTTTCCTTTCTGGTACGCTCTTCAGCCTTCGTTGAGCCCAGGCCTCCGCAAACTGCGAGGCTGGGCCGCGAAGGCCGAAAGAGTAGGGCACCACTCACTATCACGGTCTAAGGAGGCCATCATGTCTACTATCAAACACATCATCCTTTGCATTGTCGGTCTCTTCCTCGCTGTAAGCGCAGGTTGGGCAGCTCAGGTTGCTACCACGACCGACAACCTTCTCTTGGGTGCCTTGTGCGCCTTCTACCTGTTCACCGTTGTGTTCGGGGTCAGCAAACTCATCTTCAATGGAGGTGAGTGATGGCTGACTACACGAACATCAACGCTCAGGCTGAGAACTGTTATCGTCTCCTCATGAACATGTACTCTGGCAACTATGCCAAGGTCATGCAGCGTTTGCGAGACGATTTGTCTTACGAGCCCAGCAACAGAGTGTTGACTGAGGCTATCTACATCTGCAAGAGCCGCAACGGCTTCATTGACTAAGGAGGTCCACCATGGACGACAACACTATCACCGATATCTTCCTCTCCGGCATGATCGAAGCAGCAGAGGACACTCACAACTGGTCTCTCCGAGAGGCCGAACTCGAGAACATCGATGACGACAGCATGCTCCTGATCACCGATGAGTTCGATTTCGAGCCCCAGGACATGAACTTCTAAGCCAAGGACACCGGAACATCAATTGCCGGAGAATAAGGAGGCCCACCATGGTTTCTTTCGCACCCACACTCCCGAAGTAAAGAGGAGTGGGGGCTATTGTGACGACTAATCATCGTCTTCACCGCTCGGGCTGCTCCAAAGGGGGGCAGTCCGGGCAATTCAATAGGGCACTACTCACTATCACCGTCAGGAGCTTGCCATGTCTACACCATTCGACGACGTTCAAGACGTCCTAATCTGTCCTGATTACATGAAGATTCAGGACCCTAATCGCTACTTCACCACAGCCTGTCTCAGGTCCACAGGTGCTTGGCCTAGGCTAGGCACCAACTTCCAGTACAAGGACGCAATGTGGGTGGTAGTCGGCTTTAAGGAGACTCCTGAGTCATCCTTTGCCAAACTCACGGCTCAATGGGCTAGATTCGACTCTATTGAGGAGTACCGCACTAGCCCTACCAAGAAGCCTTACGTCTCTGGCCAGAACCTAGACTCTATCCT